>OEKJ01000044.1_pt2 | contig 16322 bp, 12 predicted proteins | sample 1503081 | NCBI WGS metagenome assembly OEKJ01 (sample SAMEA104379565, study PRJEB20068) | metagenome | biome: 1000743; feature: 77; material: 1998 | place: USA | collected 2012 | depth 25 m | reverse complement strand
CGATGTTCTCCAGCATCACGATCGCGTCGTCCACCACGAAGCCCACGGCGAGTGTGAGCGCCATGAGCGACAGGTTGTCGAGGCTGAAGTTGAGCAGCGCCATCACCGAGAACGTGCCCACGATCGCCATCGGCAGCGTGAGGCTCGGGATCAGCGTCGCCACCACGTTCCGGAGAAACAGGAAGATCACGAGAACCACGAGCGCGAGCGCCAGCAGCAGCGAGAAGCGCACGTCGCTCACCGCGCCCTGGATCGAGACCGACCGGTCGTAGCGGATGTTCACGTGTACGGTCGGGGGCAGCTCGCGCTCGATCTCGGCCAGCGCCTCCTTCACGGCGGTCGCCACCGCGACGGTGTTGGTGCCCGGCTGGCGCTGCACGGCCAGGAGAATGGCGCGCTCGCCGTTGTACCAGCTCGCCGCCTTGTTGTCCTGCACGTCGTCGAGCACGGTCCCCAGATCGCCCAGATGGACGGCCGAGCCGTTCCGATAGGCGATCACGAGCCGGCGGAACGCGGCCGCGTTGGCCAGCTGCCCGGTCGCCTGCACGGTGAGGGTCTGGTTCCGCCCGTAGAGCACCCCGGTCGGCAACGTCACGTTCTGCGAGCGCACCGTCTGCGCCACCTGGGTCAGGTCGAGCCCGCGCGACGCGAGCTGGGCGGGATCGAGCTGGATCCGGACGGCGTACTTCTGCGCGCCGTAGACCGCCACCTGCGCTACACCCTCGACCATCGAGAGCCGCTGGGCGATCGTGGTCTCGCCGTACTCGTCGAGCGCCGCGAGCGGCAGCGATCGCGAGGTCAGCGCCATGAACAGGATGGGCGCGGCCGCGGGGTTCTGCTTCCGGTAGGACGGCGGGATGATGTTCGACGGGAGGCGGACGAGGCTCTGCGAAATCGCCGCGTTGACGTCCTGGGCCGCGGCGTCGATGTCCCGGTCCAGCGCGAACTGCAGCGTGACCTGCGTGCTGCCCAGGCTGCTGAGCGAGGTGATGTTGTCGATGCCCGCGATCGCAGAGAACGATTTCTCCAGCGGCGTGGCGACGGTCGCGGCCATGGTTTCGGGGCTCGCGCCCGGCAGGCTCGCGCTCACAGTGATCGTCGGGTAGTCCACCGCCGGCAGATCGCTCACCGGCAGCCGCCGGTACGCCACGATCCCAAAGACCAGAATGCCGATCATGAGCAGGGTCGTCATGACCGGCCGGCGGATGAACAGCCCGGTGAGGCTCACCGCGACCTCTTCTTCCCCGTCCTTGCCCCCGGCGTCGCCGCGGTCGTTGTGCTGTCCGGTATGCGCTTGGCGGTCGCCACCCGAGCGCCGGGCGTGAGCCGCGACTGGCCCGTGGTGACGACCTGCTCGCCGTCGTTGAGCCCGCTGGCGATGACCGCCAGCGTGTCGGCCGTCCGCTCCACGGCCACGCGCCGCTGCCGCGCCGCGCCGGTCGAATCCACGAGGTACACGTAGGTGCCCTGCTGGCCGTTGAGCACCGCCTGCGCCGGAATGACCAGCGCGTGCTCCTCATCGAAAAGCCGGAGCGTGACGGCGGCGAACTGCCCCGGCCACAGCGTCCCTTCCTTATTCGGGAAGCTCGCCTTCAGCATCACCGTGCCGGTGGTGGTATCCACCGCATTGTCGATGAAGCTCAGGTTGCCCTGCGCCATGGCCACGCCGGCGAGCGGCTGCGCGGGCGGCGGGTCCGAGGGCATCGTGGGTGCGGGTCCGGTTGGTGTGCCGAGCATCGTGTCGGCTTCCGCCTCGATCGGGGAGCGTCCGGGAACGGCCGCGACCGGCAGCGCCTTCTCGGCCCCATACTTCTGGATGAGGGGCAGCTCACTCCCAGGCACGGCAAACCGCACCAGGATCGGCCGGATCTGATTGATCACCACCAGTGGCGTACCGCTCGCCGCGTGCACGAGGTTCCCGGGCCGGACCAGGAGGCTCCCGGTGCGCCCGCCGATCGGCGCGCGGATCGTCGTGTTGTCCAGATTGAACCGGGCGGCGTCGACCGCGTTCTCGTCGGCCTTGACCGTCGCCTCCGCGGCCGCTGCCGTCGCGCGCAGCTGATCGGCCTGCTCGGCCGTGACATACTCCTTCTTTTCCAGAGAATCGTATCGGACGACTTCACGGCGGGCGTTCGCGGCGGTGGCGCTGTCGCGCGTGAGGGCCGCCATTGCCTGGCGATACGCGGCGAGATACGGACGCTGCTGGATCCGGAAGAGCACCTGCCCCGGCGCCACCTCCTGCCCTTCGCGGAAGGTGACGTCGGTCACGATCCCGTCGACCTGGGGCGCAACGGTCGCAGTCTGAAGCGGTGTGACGGTGCCGTTGGCCGCGACATCGTAGGGAACGGTCGCGCGCGCTGCGGTGGCCACCGCGACCGGCACCGGCGCGCCCCCGGACTTCCCTTGTTTGGGACTGCAGGCGGCCAGGACAAGGAGCGCCGCGATGAACCCGTCCGATCGACAAGAAGCGTGCATCGAAGACCAAAGGTGGCAACCGTTTGACTCACCGGTACGACCGGCAAGCGGCCCACGCCGCGCGGCTCTGGCGGCCCGCGCGGTGGGGACAAGACAACTCTCCCTGTAATATGGGGATGAGGGGGGTCAGGCGTTGGAGCGGGTTACTCCGACTGCACCAGCGGCTCGACCGGTTCCTCGGTCCGAGGCCCCGGCAGGCCGCTCCGATCGAGAATGCGCGCGCACGTGTTCCAACGCAGGATCGCTTCGTCGTTGCCCACCGGCCGTTGCGCCTCCGCCTGCTCGTACCAGCTCATGGCCTGGCGGAACCAATCGTAGGCCAGCTCTCCCGACCCGGGCGTTCCGCGGCGGAGCTGGGCCTTGGCGCACCGCTCACAGATGATGCCCGCGTAATACGCCCGCTTGTATGCGTCCTGCAGACGTGGCAGCAGCTCCTGGGCTCGATGGACCCCCTCGGTCGGCCCCTCGGTGAATTGGTCGGTGATCGCGAGCAGCAGCGTTACCAGGGCTTCCTGGTTTCCGGGGTCCACCTGCAGGACGTCGAGACAGATGCTCTCCGCCGACGACGGGTCGTTGATGATCCGGTATCGCTCCGCCTTCTGCAACGCCGGCGCGATGCTCTCCTTGGCGATGGGCTTGAGCTCGAACATGACGGATCAGGACCCCTCTCGTCTGCTGAAGACCTTCAGCAATCTACCCAGCGGGTCGTAAAATTCGTCCACGACGCGCTCCTTCAGCGGAATGATGGCGTTGTCCGTAATCGCGATCTCCTCCGGACACGCCCTGGTACAGCACTTGGTGATGTTGCAGTAGCCGATCCCGTGCGTCTGCTTCAGTTCCGCCACCCGATCTTCCGTGTCGAGGGGGTGCATCTCCAGCGCCGCCACGTGCACCAGGAACCGAGGCCCGACGAACTCGTCATGCAGGTGATGGTCCCGCAGCACGTGGCACACGTCCTGGCAGAGAAAGCACTCGATGCACTTCCGGAACTCCTGCACCCGGTCGATGTCCGCCTGCGCCATCCGCCAGGTGCCGTCGGGAGCATCCGGCGCGCGCGGCTTGAACGGCTTGATCTGCTGCTTCACCCGGAAGTTCCACGATACGTCGGTCACGAGATCCTTGATCGGCGGGAACGCGCGCATGGGCTCCACGGTGACCGGCTTGTCGAGGGGAAGGTCGTTGAGCCGTGTCATACACATGAGCCTGGGGCTCCCGTTGACTTCGGCGGAGCAGGAGCCGCACCGGCCGGCCTTGCAGTTCCAGCGCACGGCGAGGTCGTTCGCCCGCTCCGCCTGGATCTGGTGGATCGCGTCCAGCACGACCATGCCGGGCGACACCTTCGTCGTGTAATCGACGAGCTTGCCGCCTTGCGCGTCGCCGCGCCAGACCCGGAACGTCACGGCCCCGGTGGACTCGGCCATTACTTCTGCTCCTCCAGGACCCGCTTGAGCTCGGCGGGCAGCTCCGGGATCGGCTCGCGCGTGAGCTGCATGGTGCCGTCCTGCGCTTTCCGGATGACGATGTTGAACTTCCCAAATGCCGGATCCTTCTCCGGGTAATCGTCGCGAAAGTGTCCGCCCCGGCTCTCCTTCCGCTCGACGGCGGCGCGCGCCACGGCCTCCGAGATCGTGAGCAGGTTGCCGAGGTCGAGCGCGGTGTGCCAGCCGGGATTGTACTCCCGGTTTCCGGTGACCCCGACGTGCCGCGCGCGCTCCCGCAACCGCCCGATCCCCTCCAGTGCACGCTCCATCTCCGGCCCCAGCCGCACGATGCCCACCAGCTCCTGCATCATCGTCTGGAGCTCCTGCATCACCTGGTAGGGTCCGTCTCCGTTGGCGGCGGCTCGCTCGAACGGCGCGAGCGCCGATCGGCCGGCCTCGTCGACCTGCGCGCCGTCGATGGCCGCGGAGCCGTTCTCGCGTGCGAAGCGGGCCGCGAAGTCCCCTGCCCGTTTGCCGAAGACGAGCAGGTCGGACAGCGAGTTCCCGCCCAGTCGGTTGGCACCGTGGAGGCCGGCCGCGCACTCGCCGGCGGCGAACAGCCCGGGGAGAGTGGACATCTGGGTGTCGCCGTCCACCCGCACGCCCCCCATGACGTAGTGGGTGGTGGGCCCAACCTCCATCGGGGTGGTGGTGATGTCGATGTCCGCGAGCTGCTTGAACTGGTGGTACATGCTCGGCAGCTTCCGCATGATGTGCTTCCGGGCATCGGGGATTTTCTGCTTGATCCAGGAGATATCGAGAACGACGCCGCCGTGCGGGCTGCCCCGGCCCTCGCGGACCTCGCGCACGATGCAGCGGGCGACATGGTCGCGGGTCAACAGCTCGGGCGGCCGGCGGGCGTTCTTGTCGCCCTGGGTGTAGCGCCACCCCTCCTCTTCGTTGTCGGCGGTCTGGCTCCGGTAGTTCTCAGGGATGTCGTCAAACATGAAGCGGCGCCCGTCCTTATTGAGGAGGACCCCGCCTTCGCCCCGTACGCCCTCGGTCACCAGGATGCCGCGCACGCTGGGCGGCCAGATCATCCCGGTCGGATGGAACTGGACGAACTCCATGTCCTGCAGGGCGGCGCCGGCCTGGTAGGCGAGCGCGTGGCCGTCGCCCGTGTACTCCCAGCTGTTACTGGTGATCGAGTAGGCTCGACCGATTCCGCCCGTCGCCATGACGATCGCCTTGCACCGGAATACCCGGAAGCGCCCCCGCTCCCGGTCGTAGCCGAAGGCGCCCGCGATGCGGCCGCTGTCGGTGAGCAGCCGCAGCACGGTGCACTCCATGTGCACGTCGATGCCCTGATGGATGCTGTGGTCCTGGAGCGTGCGGATCATCTCCAGTCCCGTCCGATCGCCGACGTGCGCCAGGCGCGGATACTTGTGGCCGCCGAAGTTGCGCTGGAGAATGCGCCCGTCCTCGGTGCGGTCGAAGAGTGCGCCCCACGCTTCCAGCTCGCGCACCCGGTCGGGCGCTTCCCTCGCGTGCAGCTCCGCCATGCGCCAGTTGTTGACGTACTGCCCGCCCCGCATCGTGTCGGCGAAGTGCACGTGCCAGTTGTCGCGGTCGTCCACGTTGCCCAGTGCTGCCGCGACCCCGCCCTCCGCCATCACCGTGTGCGCCTTGCCGAGGAGCGACTTGCACACCAGACCGACCGACACGCCGGCCGCCGACGCGGCAATCGCCGCGCGGAGCCCTGCCCCGCCCGCGCCGATCACCAGCACGTCGTGGTCGATGGTCTCGTAGTCGGTCGTCATGCGGGGACCCGCGTCAGAAGATCCGCCAGTCGGTCCAGATGCCCATTGCGCAGAGGCGGACGTAGAGATCGGCGAACGCCACGGAGAACAGGCTGCTCCACGCCCATCGCAGGTGCACGCGGTTGAGACAGCTGGCGCAATCGTAGGCCCGCTTTCGCACCGGCGACCGCGAGAGCCGGTCCCGGTACCCGCCCACCACGTGGCGCAGGGAGTGGCAGCCCAGCGTGTAACCGGCGAGGAGCGTCACGTTGAGCGCGAGCACGAGCGTTCCGACGCCGACGCCGAGCGAGGTGCGGCCGGTCGCCGGGTCGGTGAACCACAAGGCCTTGTACACATCGTGGAGGAGCACGACGAGGAAGCAGAGTCCGACGTACAGAAAGTAGCGGTGGATGTTCTGCACGATCAGCGGAAACGCCGACTCGCCCCAGTAGCGCTTGCGTGGCTCACCGACGGCACAGGCCGGGGGGTCGGCCCAGAACGCCTTGTAGTAGGCGCCACGGTAGTAGTAGCAGGTGACCCGGAAGATGCCCGGGAACGGGAGGATCAGCAGCGCCGGCGAGAACACCAGCCAGCTGGGCCACCACCCCGGCTTCGGCCCGAACCAGGCGTGGGGCGAATTCCCGAACAGCTCAGGCGAGTAGAACGGGGAGAGGTAGGGGCCGTACGTGTAGTTCCGGCCCTGGAACGCAGCCCAGGTCGCATAGGCGATGAACGCCGAGAGGATCAGGAAGACCACGGCGGGCTGCACCCACCAGGCGTCGGGCCGCCCGGTCGCGCCGAAACGGCGTTGGATCAGCGGAAGCTCCGCATGTGCCATGGCAGGTGCCTTGTGCCTGGGGGGAACCCGACGGGCGTTCAACGCCGCGTGTCGCTGGGCGCGCGGGTTACGGAGGGATATTCAGGCGGACAGGCGGGAGTGTCAATGCCGGAGCGCGGGATCGGTACGGGAAGTTGCGGTACTCGGTCCGTCTACAACGGATAGAGCGCGGCCGACTTCCTGTCAGACGCAAAGACGCCCGTTCTGTCGCGTTTTGGCCCTCTCGCGCGCTCCAGAAAGCCCACTGTTGACGCCCCCTGAAGGAGGAGTGCACCGTGTCCCCCGCCAGTTACGCGCATCTACTGCGAACGACGCCGATCCCGCCACATGCCGCGCCCGTTACCGCCCGACCCCACAAACCGGTTGGCAAGGTTAAGCGTCCGTTCGGTGATCCGGTCGCGGTGCCGAAGCAATACCCGCGGTTTGTCCCCCCGCCGGTGACGAACTTTACCAATCTCAGCCTGGCGCTGGATGTGATTCTGCCGGACGAGGCGAAAGCGGCCCAGGACGCCGAGGCCCTCGCCTTTCACTCCGTTGGGGATACCGGGGGCATCCACGGTGACGACGTCGAGAAGGCAATCGCGGACGTCATGGACGCGCAAATCGGGGGCGTACCCTCCGCCAAGCAACCGCCACCCGCCTTCTGTTACAACCTGGGTGACGTGGTGTACTTCAACGGGCAGAGCTCGTTATACACGAGCCAATTCTACGAGCCGTATCAACAATATCACGCGACCATATTCGCCATCGCCGGCAATCATGACGGGGACACACACACCCGGCCGGGAGATCCGGTCGATACCGAGCCGTCCCTATTTGGCTTCATGCGGAATTTCTGCGATAGCATGAGCCATCACGATAGCCCGTACCGAGCGACTATGACGCAGCCGTACGTGTACTGGACGTTGCAGACCCCGTTTGCCTCGATCATCGGACTCTATTCGAACGTTGACGGTACGCTCGATGCGAGGGGGACCAGCGAACAACAGCAGTGGCTTCAGGGCCAAGTGGAGGGGGCCGACAAAGACAAAGCGCTCATCATCGCGGTCCACCACCCGCCGTACTCGCTCGACACCACGCACGGCGGTTATCCCGACATCGAGATCGCCTTGGACCGGACGATCCAGATCACCGGCCGTATTCCTACTGCCGTCCTCTCGGGGCACGTTCACTCCTTTCAACGGTTCGAGCGCACGTTGGGGACTTCGAAGGTGCCGTATATCGTCGCCGGTGGGGGCGGCTATGCCAACAGGGTCGGTCTCATCCACAAGATCGAGACGGACCCAAGGGGCAAGCCGCTCAAGCCGGGGTTTCAGACTACCCACCCGGATCTGAAGTTGATGATGTACAACGATCAGGACCCCGGCTTCCTGAGGCTCACGCTTGACGGCAAAAAGCGAACGCTCACCAGCGAATACTTCCTCGTGCCGTTCGCCGGCACACCCGGCGAGCAGCCGCTGGATTCGGTCGTCGCCCGATGGTGATCGGCGCTAGCCCGAGTGCTCGGTCGATCCCGGGACGCTCAGCCGCTAGGAGCGGCACCTCCCGGTACCCACGGGCCGGTACTCGCGGCTAGCTGAAGGCGTTTCTTCCCCCCAACTTTCCATGCGGCGCCACACGGCTGCTCGGTCTCGGCGAGCAGTCCACCCGCGAGCGTTGCGAACCCGGGCTTCGCTCTGCCTCGATGATCTGTGCCGGCGTCCCGCGCCGGATCGCGCGCCCTACGTGAGACAGCGATTTACGTCCACGACGAGGAGACTATGCACACCACGTTTCCCGCGTTGCTCGGGTTCAGTGACGTAGCGCTGCTACTCCTCCGGCTCATGGTCGCCTGTGTGTTTATTGCGAGCGGAGTCAACCATCTCAAGAACCCGACGGAGCGGGCCAAAAGCATCGGCGCGAGCCGGGGGTTCACCGTATTTCTCGGCGCCGCCGAGATCGCCGGCAGCGCGGGGGTGGCGCTCGGGGTCCTGGCGCAGCCCGCGGCCCTGGGTCTGATCCTCATCATGCTTGGGGCGATCCAGAAGAAGGTCTTCGTGTGGCGGACTGGCTTTTGGGGCGAGGGCACGTACGGCTGGCACTACGACCTGATGCTGGTCGTGATGAATCTCGTCATTGTAACCACCGGTGGCGGCAAGCTCGTGCTACTCTAGGTCCGCGCGGCTGTATCAGCTGATTCGGCAGGCTCAGCGGATCGTTGACCGAGCGCGTCGTCCGGTACCCAGCCAACCACGTCAACGAGGAAAGAGAGTGCCGCGGTTCGTCGATTGGTGGTCACTCGAAGGAGACGGAAAACATGTGGATCAACCTCCTGGCCGTCGTCGTCGCTGCCTCGGTGTGGCTCCTGGCGGCTCCGGGGGCCATGGCGCAGACCTTGGCCGACCCGGCCCGGCTGCGGTGGCAGGTGCCCCCGGTGCTGCCCCCGGGCGCGGCGCCCGAAACGGGGCGCCCCCCATCCTCGACCAGATCGAGGCCGGCGGCCCGCAGTGCCTCCGCGACCGCCTCCGCGGCAACCCGACGCACGGCCGGCGCCGAACGTGCAACTTCTCCCCTGGCCCCGCGTTCCGGCACCGCCACGGCCGGCCATACTACCTAGCCGCGGCCACTCGCGTACGGTAGAGTTACACGTCACCTCGACAGGAGACTGAATGGCGTCTGCCAGCGGGCGATCCGGTGGGGGACTCGCCGTGCCCGACCAACCGGACACCACTGTGGTACGGGCAGCCATTCATCCGTCGATCGGGGTGGCACGGCTGGGCAACAGCAGAGATGAGTTCTTCCTGGCTCCGGAGGTTGTCGATCCCCCGCCCCAGCCCCCCGGGTTCTACCGCGACGCCACCGGCGCCCTCAAGCGCCAGGTGGTGCGGTTTCGCATTTACGGGCTGAATGCCCAGGGCCAGGTCGTCGCGGAGCTCACGCAGGCCAACGCTCAGATCACCTGGACCGTTCACCTCGCGAACAAAAAGGCGGCCTGGTACCAGTTCCAGATCGCTCTGGACATCGCGGAGGCTGACTCCGCGCCGCATGCGTTCTTGCGGAACATGGCCATCTCCGATCGCAACTCGCTCGTGATCGACCCCGGTGCTCGTCAGATCACAGGCGCAAACGTCGGGGGCGGCCCCGCGTATGCCTTCGACACCGGCAAGTTCATGGGCCAGCCGGTGTACCTGGGGGAGATTCGGACCGACGAGCAGGCGCGGCTCCTGGTGTTCGGTGGCCGGGGGAAATCGGCTTCGTACAACGGCACGCCGGCGCTGACCTTTGCCAACAACGAGGGCTGGTACGACGACACGGCCGATGGGCCGGTCACGGCCACCGTCCTGCTTCAGGGCAAATCCGTGCCGGTCGATCCCGCCTGGGTCGTGGCGGCGCCTCCGAATTACGCGCCGGCCCAGAAGTCTGTCCGCACGATGTGGGATTTGATGCGAGACACCGCCATCTGGGGCAAGATGTTACAGGCACCGATCCGCGCCTCGTTCAACACCGACATCCGCCCGATCTTCGAACGTCTGTCCCGCCTCCAATGGGTGAACGCGGGCTTTGCCGCTGCCTTTGGCTGGCAAGGCCCCAACAATTACACCAGCGCGGAGTGGCTCGCCCGGCTGGGGCAGAATTCGCCGAACGATGAGGAGATGCGCCGGACCATCGCGAACCAGTTCCGGAACTTCAGCCGGGACGCCTGGTCTCCCACGCCGTGGCCCTGGCAATACGGCGACGCGATGAACATTCCGCCAGTCCACACGCCGCGCCAGAACGTTGCTCTCAGCGATATCCAGCTGTTCCTGCTGCAACAATGGGCGGACGGCAATTTCGATTCCGACTACGACCCCACGGCGGCGCCGCTCCAGAGCCTGGCCGATGTTCCGCTCCCGGCACAGGCGGACATGCTCGACCGGGCTTCATTGGAGTTCTGCGTCGCCGATGCCTTCCACCCCGGCTGCGAGATGACCTGGCCCATGCGTCACGCCAGTCTCTACATGGCACCGTTTCGCATTGCCTATGCCGGGGCAAACTGGATCGAGCCCCAGTACGGCGTGGTGATGAACCCGGGCGAGATGCTGGGGTTACTCCCCTTCGGTCCACTCGGCCCCCAGGTCCCGGGCGGAGTTACCCGCTGGATGGCTATTCCGTGGCAGACCGACACGGCCAGCTGCCGCTCCGGGTACATCAAGACATACGACCCGTATCTCCCGACCTTCTGGCCCGCACGAGTCCCCAACCAGGTGCTGACCGACGCCAACTATCGCATCGTCATGGATCCCGAGATGCCGCTGGCCCAGCGCCTGGCGGCCTTCGCGCAACGGGTCGCCTGGGTGCGACCGCTGGGCAGCAACGGCTATACCTCACAACTCAACAACATGATCGCGCATTTTGGCGACATGGGAGTCATCGAGGAGCGGCCTGGACCTGGCGATGTCAATTTCCCGCCGGCCATCGAGGTAGAGAACCTGCCCGTGCACACCGTGGAGCGCCTTGCCGTCGAAGGGCAGTCTGCGTTAAGAGCGGATGACATCGACCTGACGGGCATCGAGAAAGTACGCCGCTTCCCCCATGGCCTCGACGGCTGACCTCGGCGAGATCGACGCGCTCGTCGTCGGCGCGGGGCCGGCGGGCGCAACGGTCGCGCTGAATCTCGCGCCGCTACACCGCGTCATGCTTATCGACCGGCGCGCCGAGCCACTGCCGCGCGTCGGCGAATCCTTACCCCCGGCCGCGCGCCGGCTTCTCCGTGACATGGGTGTCTGGGAGTCGTTCACGCGCGAGGGGCACTCCCCCTGCTATGGGAATCGCGCTACGTGGGGAGCGGAGCAACCGGTCGAATCCGACTTCCTGCGCGATGCGGACGGGCATGGCTGGCATATCGACCGCGCGCGATTCGAGCTGTGGCTGCGCGGGATCGCCGAGGATCGCGGCGCGATCCTCGTCGCGCCCGGGCGCCTTGAATCCATCCGCTGGACGGGACACCGCTGGCGTCTGCGGCTGGTCGTGCCCGAAGGTTCGCTCGATGTCGTTGTCCGTCTGGTGATCGACGCCGGAGGACGCGGCGCCCCGATGGGTCGCTTGCTGGGTGCATCCCGCCGGCGCCACGACAAGCTCGTCTGCCGGTGGCTCTACGGCGACGCCGACCCAGTCGGCCATGGCGCCGGCATGACCTACGTGCAAGCGGCGGAGAACGGGTGGTGGTACACGGCCCCGCTGCCCGGTCGTCGCCGAGCGCTCGCCTTCCATACCGATGCCGACCTGCCGGACGCACGCGAACCCGCGGGACTGACCGCGTTGCTGCAACGCGCGGCTCCGAATAGCGAGCTGGCTGCGATTCTCGCAGCGTCGGGTTTCACGCCGACCGAGCATCGCGGTGTGACCGCCGCGCACAGCGCGGTTCTCCATCCTTTTGCGGGCCCGGCCTGGTTCGCGGTGGGCGACGCCGCCTTTAGTTGCGATCCGCTCTCCTCGCAGGGGCTGCTGAACGCCCTCTACACCGGCTTGGTCGCGGCGGAGGCGGCCGATCGTACCCTGTCCGGCAACGCCGGCGCAGTGCCGGAATACGTCGACACGATCCGCCGGGTTCACGCGACGTATCGGGAACATCTCGCCGATTGCTACCGGGCCGAGACTCGCTGGAGCAACTCCCCGTTCTGGCAACGCCGTCACCTCGCTTCCGACATTGTCTAGCGATCCGCTGGTCGGACTCGTCCTCGGGCGCTACCGCCTGCAGGAGCAGCTTGGGGCGGGTGGCATGGGCGTCGTCTATCGCGCCCACGACGAACGGCTGAATCGCGACGTCGCGGTGAAGGTGCTTCCCCCCGGCCGCCTCGTTGATGAAGCGACTCGCAGACGATTCAGGCACGAGGCGCAGGCCCTCGCCCGGCTGAACCATCCCAACATCGCGACGATCTTCGATTTCGATTCCGATGGCACGACCGACTTCCTGGTCATGGAGTTGCTGACCGGACAGACGGTGGCGTACCAGCTGCTCTCCGGTCCACTTGCACCGCCCGTCGTCATCCGCTTCGGCATCGAGATGGCGGAGGGTTTGGCCGCAGCGCATCAGCAAGACATCCTGCACCGGGACCTCAAGCCCGGAAACCTTGGTTTGAGTGCCGACGGCAGAGTGAAGGTTCTCGATTTCGGCATTGCAAAACTCTTGAAGGCGGACCCCGCCGACGCGACCCAGACGCAAACCGAGACGGGCCTGATCAAAGGGACCCTCGCCTATATGTCGCCGGAGCAGCTCCGGGGGCAGGCCATCGATCTGCGAGCCGACATCTACGCCGCCGGGGCGGTCTTGTATGAGATGGCGACTGGGGAGCGCCCCCATGCGCAGGCGCGCGGTCCACTTCTGGTCGACGCGATCCTCAACCAGTCGCTGGAGCCCCCGTCGTCGGTGAACCCCAGCGTCACGCCGGGACTCGATGCGGTCATTCTGAAGGCGCTGGCGAAGGACCGTGGGTTGCGGTACCAGACCGCTCAAGAGTTGGCGTCTGATCTGAAACGACTGCAGACCGCGACCGTACCGATCGCCGTTCGGCACGCCGGCCGCGCGCGGTTGCGCCGGTTGCTGCTCCTCGCGCTCCTAGCCACCGGCGTGCTGGCCCTTGCGGTGGCTTCCTGGAAAGCGTCGCGCAGCCTACCGGCTCGCGCCGCCAATGGACCCCGCCCGATGCTGCTGGTCGGAGAGTTCGAGAATCGCACGGGCGAGCCGGTGTTCGACAACACGCTCCACGAAATGTTCACGGCCAGCCTCGAACAGTCGCACGTGGTCCAGGTCTTTCCGACAAGCCGCCTGGTCGACGTTCTCCAGCGAATGGGACGGCCTCCGACGCAACGCGTCGACGAAGGCATTGGGCGGGAGATATGTCAGCGGGAGGGCTTGCAGGGACTTCTGACGGGATCCATCGTGCGGCTGGGGCGCACCTATGTGCTCCTGGCCCGTACCCAATCGCCCTCCGGATCCGACATCATCACGACGCAAGTCTCGGCCGCGAATCCGGACGACGTGCCGGCGCGAGTCGATGAGATTGCCCAGCAGGTGCGCCGGAAGCTGGGCGAATCGCGTCAGTCGCTGGAAGAACACTCGCTGCCGCTGGCCACCGTGACCTCATCGTCATTGGAAGCCGTGCGCTATTTCACCCTGGCAAAGCAGAGCCTCTATGACGGTGACCCCTCGCAGGCTGTCCTCTTGTTCACCAAGGCCCTGGAGCTGGATCCCAACTTCGCGGTGGCGCACGAATACTTGGGCGCCGGGTATCATTACTTGAACAAATATGAGCTTAGTGTCGAGGAGATTCGGCGAGCCGCACAGCTGACGAATCGGGTCTCGGAGCCCGAGCGACTGCGCATCATGGCGGCCTACTACGCCACGCTACTGGACTTTGGCAAGGAGTGCGACAATTACCAGCTCCTCGCCCAGCTCAAACCGCTCGACCCGGCCCCCTACATCAATCTCGGAGTCTGCAACAAGGAACGCTACGACTATGCGGCGGCCGCGTCCTCAACCGAGAAGGCTCTCCAGCTCGTGCCCAAGTCGGATGTCAGGATCAACCTGGCTTCCCACCTGCTGGCAAAGGGGGATAACGAGCAGGCCTATCTGATCGCCCAGTCGTTCAGCCGGGAGTTTAGCAACAACCTGTGGGCCCAAACGGTGCTGGGCCGCGTTTACCTGGCCTTAGGCCGACTCCAGGATGCCCAGGCAACCTTCGGCGGCATGATGCAGCTCGGCCCCGACGCGGCCATCGCCGCGCACCTGTCTCTGGCCGATGTCTCGCTGGCGACGGGCCGGTACGGGGACGCGCGGCAGGAACTCGAAGCGGCGATCGAGGCTGCGGAGAGAGATCACAATCGCACGGCCGAGGCCAAGGCCCGGATCGCGCTGGCGGAGATGCTCATCCAAAAGGGCTCGCCCCCGGAAGCCGCCCGTGCGCTCCTTGCCCAGGTTGACCTCCCGGCTCATACGCCGAGTCTCAACTTTCTTCTAGCGAGGACCTACGCGTCGACCGGCCACCTGCAGCCGGCGCAGACGACCCTTCGCGACATCGACTCGCTCATCAATGAACATGACGTTCCGGCGCTTCAGGCTTTGCGCTCGTTGATGAGCGCGGAAATCGCGCTGGCGCAGCGAAGGTTCGCGGACGCCGTGAATGCCGCGCAAAAGGCGGTTGCGTACCAGAATTCCGTACTTGCGGTGGAGACGTTGGCCCGCTGCTACGCGGCGGCCGGACAGCAGCAGCAAGCCATCGATCAATATCGGATCTTGCTGACCCGCGCGAACGAGCTGCTGGACGACACTCGCGTCGAGAGCTTCGACGAGCCGGCGTATCACCGGGCGATCGACGCACACTACCGGCTCGGGATCCTATACCGGGAGCTGGGGCGCTGGGGCGACTCGCGCACGGAGCTCCAGACGTTTCTCGACTACTGGGCCCACGCCGATGCGGACGTGGAGCTCTACCGAACCGCTCAACGCTTACTCCGCGCTCTGCCTCCCAGCGGCGTGCCCACACCGGCGACGTAAACGGCGGATTCGCGCACGCCGTCCAAACCAAGGTCCTCTTCGATCAGCGTATCCGCCAAGGCGGCGGTGCAGAATGGTGCCAGCCCGAGCCATGTCGCGGCCAGGCAAAACGTTTGGCAAAGATGGCCGGCGTCGAGCAAGACCACCCGATAGCTGCGGGCAAAGCGGTACTTCCACAGCACCCGCGGGAAGACCGCGGTCATGATGAACAAAGCCGAGGCGTCCGCCACGAATCCCTGGCCTGCGGTGTAGGCGACCGCTTTTTTCACCGCCTGAGACGATCGGACTCGCTCCAGCCGGTGGTGCAGGCAATGGTAGTGGTAAAGCCCTTGTGGCAATCCGCCCACCCGCATGGCCAGCAGGTACACTTCACCGGGATGACGCGCCCCACCCGACGGACTGGTCTTGTGGAACAAGCGACCGAATGGGGGTGCGTCGATTCGTCCAGTAACGCCCCAGGTGTAGTGGAGCAGGGTCGAGATGACGCTCAGCGGCACCGGTTTTCGGGAAAAATCCCGGTGCGTTGTCCGAGCCAGCAGCACACGCTCAAACTGGCTGTCCGCCATCGTTGGCGTGGGGAGGCGGATGCGGTGCGCTTTGCCGTAGCTCTTTGTCAGTGGGGGCTGGGGCGACTCGGCGAGATAGCGCCGAAACAACCGCGGAGAGGGTTGGAGGTATTCGACGTCCTTCGTGGCGAAATGAAAGCTCGCCTCCGGTAGCCAAGCCGACCAGACGCTCGCCAGGTGTGCGTCCCGCCTCGCCTCGGGGGTGCCCTCGGTGACAAGGAAGGTATTGCTCAGCAACTCGCGCAGGCCCGCGCGAACGCTCTGGGGGCTGTACTCCGGCAGGAACGCCGCGACATCCGAGGGACGAGTCCACTCGTCGAGCAGGTGGAGCAGTCGGACTGCCTCCGGCTCGGCGCTGGCGGAGGCCAGCGTCTGGTAGTTCAGCAGGACCAATTTTCGCCCGGACCAAGCAACCAGCACTGCGCGCGCACGCCGGATGCGACGCGGGCCTCTCATCGGGGGATCACGCCAATGCCGGTGGGGTCGTGACCCTTCCCGGGCTTACCGAGCTGTGTGCGGGTGGCCCTTCGCCCTACCCCACGTGTGCGGGTGACCCATCGACTTCCTCAGGTTCCGGAGGTGCAGTTGTAGGGCTTTGTGCGCCTTCTCTATCCCGGCCAGCGCCTTTCGGGCGGCTGCGCCGCCGCTCCTGGACCTTGTCTTTTTCGCCATTGGTTTCCCCGATTGTCGGTGTGAGCCTGCGCTCGAAGA
>OEKJ01000085.1_pt1 | contig 16576 bp, 12 predicted proteins | sample 1503081 | NCBI WGS metagenome assembly OEKJ01 (sample SAMEA104379565, study PRJEB20068) | metagenome | biome: 1000743; feature: 77; material: 1998 | place: USA | collected 2012 | depth 25 m | reverse complement strand
CGTGCCGGCAGCGTCACCTCGCCGTTACATCTGTCGCCGGTATTGTAGGGTCCCCTGGTCTTGTGAGCGTAGTCTGCATATCCCCCTGAACCCCGCCGCCAGCCTGGGCCGGCCGAGCGAGTTTACGATCGGCCAGGGCATCTGGTGCCATCGCGGCACCGACCGACCATATCTCTTTGCCTTCCAGGGCTGGACCATTACCCGCACATCGCAGCCGACCCCGGCCCTGACCGACGAGGCGGATGAGCACTGGCGGACGATCGCGGGGGTTCACCTGACCACCCGCCGACGTCTGGTCACGGTCATCGAGCTGGGCCGGGAGCCGGCCGATGTCCTGCGGCCGCTGGTGCTCGCCGCCGAGATCCACGCCGGTTGGCCGGGTGCGAGATCGTGGCTCGGCGCGGGCGCCGAGGTGCTGCCTCGCCTGGAGTACGTCCCCTACCTTCGCGACGCGCTGGACCGGACGCTGGCCGAAGCCGTGGAGCTGGTGGAGCGGTGGATCCGCGAGGCCGGGTGGGAGCGGGACTCGCCGGACACGGGACAGCGGGCCTAGCCCCTCGCAACCCGTGTGACCGGCACGAGCGCCGGCCGCACGCAGTCGGTCAGCGCTGCACAGTCACAGGACATCAGCGCCTCCAGGAGTTGTTGCCGACGCCGGGCCCGCTCGATGAGGGCCGCAACCTCTCGGAGCTTCGTCTCCGCCAGCGCGCGCCAACGGATCGAGGCGGGTGCAGACGCATCGAATCCGTGGAGCAGGCGGCGGATCTCCGCCAGCGAGAAGCCGGCCTGCTGCGCCAGCTGCACGATCCGCAGAAGGTCGAGAATCCCACCGTCATAGGTGCGCCGTCCCTGCGAACGAGCGGGAACGCCGAGAAGGCCGAGGCTTTCGTAGTAGCGGATCTTTGACGGGCGCATGCCCGCGTGCCGCGCCACCTCCCCGATGCTCAACCTGCCCCTTGGGGTCATGCGTCCCTCTTGACTTGAAGTCGACTTGAAGACGTACCGTGCCTCCGGCCGATGCACATCCACCCACGCCGGAGCCCGCCATGTACATGAGACTCACCTGCGCCCTCACCCTGTGCTGCCTCCTCACGGTCGGCAGCGTTGCCGCCCAGGCTCGGTCACCCGAGACCGCGCCCTGTCTTCAGGCAGGGAGCGAGCGACTCGCGCTGGAGATCCTGCGCCGCGTCGTCGAGCGGAACGTCCTTTCCGCGGCCGACGCCATGCCCGCCGACAAGTATGGATTTGCGCCGACTGACGGCGAGTTCAAGGGCGTGCGCACCTTCGGCCGCGAGCTGAAGCATCTGGCCGCGACCAACTACATCCTGGCCGCCGCCGCGCTCGGCGTCGATCCGCCGGCGGACGCGGGCGACGAAGCCGGGCCGGACTCCGTGGTCTCGAAGACGCAGATCCTCTGGTACACGAGAGCGTCGTTCGCGGAGCTCCAGCGGGCAGTCGATCGCATCGGCAAGCCCGGAGCCACCGCGCGAACCTCGCCGATCTCGCCGTTACAGGGGGACCGGGCCACTCCGCTGGCGCTTACCGTCGAGGCCTTGATCCACGCCTACGATCACTACGGGCAGATGGTCGAATACCTGCGCATGAACGGCATCATCCCGCCCGCCAGCCGCCCCTAAACGCCCATCGACCGGTGGCATGTGATCTGCTCCTCCTCAGGGGGCTGCATCACGTAACTGATTGTGCTTCCAGTTGTTTCCTCGGGCTTACGCCCCGGCAGGCGCGGGGCGGAGGTGCGTTATGCAAGACTTGGTGGCACGGCCTGCGACCGCGCGACCCCCCGGGCGCAGCTGGGTCTTCGCCGCCGTCCTCTCTGTTGGCGCAGTGGCCACGGCCATTCCGGCCCAGGCCCAGGAGGAGGCGCTCTTCACTGAAGTCCCGAGTGTCACGGGCGCGTCCCGGTACGAACAGGATCCGCGCGAGGCCCCCGCGTCAATCACGGTGGTCACGCAGGACGACATCCGACGCTACGGCTATCGTACGCTCGGCGATGTCCTGAACAACGTTCGCGGCTTCTTCACCACCTACGACCGCAACTATACCTACGTCGCCGTCCGCGGCTTCACGCTGCCGGGCGACTACAACACGCATATCCTGATGCTGGTCGACGGACATCGGGTCAACGACAACGTGGTCGACGCCGCGCGGGTCGGGACCGAATCGCCCGTGGACCTGAGCATCGTCGATCGGATCGAGGTCATCCGCGGCCCGGCGTCCTCCCTCTATGGCACCAACGCCTTCTACGCCGTCATCAACATCGTGACCCGGCAGGGCCGCCAGCTCCAGGGCGGCGAGGTGAGCGCGGACGGGGGCACCTTCGGCTCGTATCGCGCCCGCGGGATGTACGGGCGCAAGCTGGCGGGCGGGCTCGAGGTGCTCGTCGCCGGCGGGTTCTACAACAGCTCCGGCCCCAACCTGTTTTTCAGCGAATTCACCGGCATCAACAGCGGGCAGGCGAACGGCCTCGACGGCGACCGCACGGGCGACGGCTTCTTCAAAGTGATCTATCACGACTGGAGCGTCGAGGGCGGGGTACAGGGGCGCCGCAAGAACATACCGACGGCCTCATTCGGTACCACGTTCGGCGATCCGCGTGAACAGACATGGGACGGGCACGGCTTCGTGTTTGCCCGCTACGAGCACACCTTCGCGCAGCTCTCACGGCTCTCCGTGAAGGTGGGGTACGATCGCTTTCGCTACAGCGGTGCGTATCCGTATCCCGAAGCGCTCTCCCGCGACTACATCGAGGGCGACTGGGCAAGCTTGGAAGCGCAGTACATGCAGCCCATCGGCACCCACAACAAGCTGATCGTCGGCGGTGAGTTCCGCGCCAACGTCCGGCAGAACCAGGGCGTCTTCAACGAGAGCCCGTACGCCGTGTTCCTCGACGATCAGCGCGAATCCCGGGTCGGTGCCGGGTTCGTGCAGGATGAGTTCCACATCACCCGCTCCCTGCTCTTGAACGCCGGGCTGCGGTACGACCACTACGAGACCTTCGGCGGCACGGTCAACCCCCGCGCGGCTCTCATCTACTCCGTCGATCGCTCGACCACGCTCAAGGCCCTGTACGGCCGAGCCTTCCGGGCGCCGACGTTCTACGAGCTGTTCTACGCGGACGACGGGCAGACCCAGGAGGCCAGCCCGGGCCTGCGTCCGGAGACCATCTCGAGCCTGGAGCTGGCCGCGGAGCGGCAGTGGTCGTCCCACCTCCGCACCAGTGTGTCGCTCTACCACTTCGGCGCGAACGACCTGATCCGCCTCACGACCGATTCGGTGAGCGGACTCCTGGTCTTCGAGAACCTGAACCGGGTCACGGCCAACGGCGTCGAGCTGGAAGCGGAGACGACCTTCGGACCGGTCGAGGCGCGCGCGAGCTACGCGCTCTCGGAGGTGCGCGATCCCGACGCCGATGCCCGGCCGGTCAATGCACCGACCCATCTCGCGCGCCTCGCCGCGTCCATCCCCTTGCTGCGCGATCGTCTGCGCGTCAGCGCGAGCGGCCGGTACATGAGCTCCCGGTTCGCGCTGGCCGGTCCCGACGCCCCGGCCTTTGCGGTGTTCGACGTGACGGTGGTCGGCCGGCCGTTCAAGAATGGTCCTCAGCTCATCGGCAGCGTTTACAACATCTTCGACAACCGGTACAGCGACCCGGGCGGCGAAGAGCTGGAGCAACACCTGGTCGTGCAGGACGGACGCGTCATCCGCGTCGGTGCGCGGTACCAGTTCTAGACGATCCGTGCTCTCTCGTCTGCTCGTCCTCGTCTTGGCGGCCCTCGGGGTTCCGCCGAAGCCGGCGGTGCCGGGTCAGGTGCGCGATACGACTCGCGTCGTGATCGTGGTCAGCCAGGACGCGGATCCCTATCGTGAAGCACTCGCCGGCTTCCGTAAGGAGCTGGAGCGCGGCGGCGGCCCCCTGACATTCCAGGTGCTCCGACTCCAGGGCGACTCCACTCGCGCCAACCAGGTGCTTTCGCAGGCCGGCGCCAAGACGAGTCTCGTCCTCGCCCTCGGCACGCTCGCAACCCGAGCATCGCTCGAGCATTTCCATGGCGTGCCCGTCGTGGCGGGCATGATCCTGACGCCCAGCGAGCTCGAAGGCGCGCCCAATGCAACCGGCGTGTTCCTTCAGTTCCCGGTCGAGACCGAGCTGGAATGGCTGGCGCGGTTGCTCCCGGGACAGCGCCGGGTCGGCGTGCTGTACCACTCCGCCGAGGCCAAGGAGCGCGTCGTCCAGGCACAGAAGCTCGCGGCCGGGGTGAACCTGAACATCCAGGCGTACGAAGTGGACGGGCCCCAGCAGATTCCCGACGCCCTCCAGAGCCTCTCCAATGGCGCGGACGTGCTGTGGGGCATCACCGACCCGATGATCTACAACCCGGAGACGGCGAAGTCCCTCCTGCTCTTCTCCTTCCAGCATCAGATCCCGCTGGTCGGGCAATCCACGCCGTGGGTGAAGGCGGGCGCCCTCTACGCGCTGGACCGCGACTACAACGATATCGGTGCGCAGTGCGCGCTGCTCGCGACCAAGATCCTGGAAGGAAAGCCGCCCGCCTCGCTCGCACCCATGGCCCCGCGCAAGGTCCGCTATGCGCTCAACCGGCGTACCGCCTCGCAGATGAAGTTGGCGTTTCCGGACAAGGTGGTCCGGGATGCCGCGGAGGTGGTGGAGTGAAGGCCGTCCGAGTGACTCGGGTCGGCCTCAGCGTGGCCAACAAGCTCCGCATGCTCACGGTGGGCGCGGTGTTGCTCACGACGCTGGCGTTGCTGGGGCTGGCCGTGCCCCGCAACGTGACGGTGAGCTTCGAGCGGCTGTCGCGGAAGGGCGAGACCCTGGGCCGCATCGTCGCCGAGAACAGCGAGTTCGCGGTCTATACGCAGAACGTGACCGCGCTCCGCCAGGTCGCCCAGGGGCTCCGGGCCGACCCCGAGGTCGCCTACGTCCGGTTCGTTGGCACCGACGGTCGCGTGCTCCTCGAGGATGCGCTCCTGCCGGGCGTGACGCTGCCGCCCTGGCACGCGCCGACGGATCCGGCGGATGCGCGCGCGCGCTCGGTCACGCTCGACGATTCGACCGCCGGCTTCGTGGACATCTCCCTCGCCGTGGGCGGCAAGCAGAGCCCGGGTCTTCTGTCCGGCGACGTGATGAGCGAGGCCAGCGGCGCCGCGAACCCCGTCGGCCACGTGCAGCTCGGTCTGAGCGAGGCACCGACCCGCCGCGAGCTGCGCGACTTCGTCAGCGAAGCCGGCCTTGCTGCTCTGGCCCTGCTTCTGCTCGCCATCCTCATCGCCAACGTGCTGGTCCGTCGCATCTCGGCCCCGATCGGCGCACTCGTGTCGGCGACGCAGGCGGTCGCCGGCGGGCGTCTGGAGGTCGACATCGCGATCCAGGGGCACGACGAGATCGGGGTGCTCGCGACCGCCTTCCGGGCAATGGTCGGCCGGCTCCGGGCCTACCGCGACGAAGTCGAGGAGTACCAGAAGGATCTGGAGCACAAGGTCGAGGAGCGGACGGCGCAACTGGAAGCGACCACGCACGAGGCCCGGCAGCTCGCCCGCCAGGCGGAGCAGGCGAGCCGGGCCAAGTCACAGTTCCTCGCCAACATGAGCCACGAGATCCGCACGCCGATGAACGGCGTGATCGGCATGGCCCAGCTCCTCCTCAACACCCAGCTGACGCCGCAGCAGAAGCGCTACGCCCACACCGTGCACGGATCGGCCGAATCGTTGCTCCATATCATCAACGACATTCTCGACTTCTCCAAGGTGGAGGCGGGGCGGCTCGAGCTGGAGCAGCTGGACTTCGACCTCTGCGACTCGGTCGAGAGTGTGTGCGAGCTCTTGGCGCAGCGCGCGCAGGAGAAGGGCCTCGAGCTGGTTTGCGCCATCGAGGCCGACACGCCGGCCGCGCTCATGGGCGACCCGGGGCGCCTGCGCCAGGTGCTGATGAACCTGGTCGGCAACGCGATCAAGTTCACCCACAAGGGCGAAGTCGCGGTCCGGGTTCGCACCGTGCACAAGACGGACGATGCGGTCGAGCTGCGCTTCGAGGTTCAGGACACCGGCATCGGCATCAGTCCGGAGGTGCGCGACCACCTGTTCCGTGCCTTCGTGCAGGCCGACGGCTCCACCACACGCAAGTACGGCGGCACGGGCCTCGGCCTCGCGATCTCGAAGCAGATCGTGGAGCTGATGCAGGGTCAGATCGGCGTCGACAGCACCCCGGGCACCGGGTCCACGTTCTGGTTCACCTGCCGGATGCCGCGCCAGACGAGCGGCAAGGCCGGCGAGCACGCCGCTCCCAACCGGCTGCCTGGGCTTCGGGTGCTCGTCGTGGACGACAATGCGACCAACCGCGAGGTCCTGTCCCGCAACCTCGTGGCATGGGGCATGGAAGTGACGTGCACCGAAGACGCCGGCTCGGCGCTGCGCCTCGCGATCGACGCCGCGGGTCACGGCTCGCCGTTCGAGCTGGCCGTGCTGGACCTCATGATGCCCGGCATGGACGGCCTCCAGCTCGCCCGTGCCGTGCGCGGCTCGCCCGAGCTGGCCGGCATCCGTCTGCTGCTCCTCACGTCGGCCGGCACCGGCGGCGACTCGGCGGAGACCCGCCGGGCCGGCATCGATGCGTGCCTCAACAAGCCGGTGCGCCAGTCGCAGCTCTTCGATTGCCTCTGCAACCTGATGGGACGGCCGGCGGCGATGCCCGAGAGTCTGCAGAGCGCACCGATCGCGGAGTTCAGGGCACCCGGCGTGCACGTGCTGGTCGTGGACGACAACGCCGTCAATCGCGCGGTCATCGTCGGCTTCCTCGAGGAGTACGAGTGCCGCGTCTCCGAGGCCGCCGACGGCAGCGAAGCGATCGCCCGGCTCGACGGCGATCCGGCGCATCTCGTCCTCATGGACTGCCAGATGCCGGTGATGGACGGCTTCGCGGCCACCGCCGAAATCCGGCGCCGCGCAATGACCTCGCCCGCTGGCAAGCGGCTTCCAGTGGTGGCGCTCACCGCGTCCGCGCTCAAGGGCGAGCGCGAGCGGTGTCTCGCCGCCGGCATGGACGACTACCTGGCCAAGCCCCTCCGGCAGGCCGAGCTGGTGCAGGTGCTGCGCCATTGGCTCAACGGGTCCGCCTCCGCGACCGCAACGACGCCGGGCCCTCGGACATCCGGGCCCAATGTCCGCTCCTCCGGGCCGAGCCCGCGGGTGTCGGGCCCGGTCGAGCGTGTGTCCGGACCCACCGCGCGGCCGTCCGGACCCGCGTTGGTGCCGGCATCCGTGCTCGATGCGCAGGTGGTGGACGGGCTCCGATCGATCCAGAAGAGCGGCAAGGCGGATCTGTTCCAGCGGCTCGCCGCGATCTATCTCCGCGAGACGCCGCCCGCCGTGGAACGGCTCCGCGTCGCTACCGACGCCTCCGATTGGCCGGCCACGGCGCGCATCTCCCACATGCTGCGATCCAGCACCGCGATGCTCGGCGCCTCCAGCCTCGCCGAGCTGTTCCGGGACCTGGAGCAGACCATCACCGAGGGGCAGACCGCCGGCGTTCGCGACCTCGTCGCCCGAATCGAGCAGGAATTCAAGCAGGTCTCGGCCGCTCTCGAGCTGGCCGCGACGGAGGAGCGCCGTGCCCGGACCGCTTGAGACCCGACCCCCCCTGATCCTCACGGTCGACGACGACGCGACCACCCGCGCTTTTCTCCGGGCGTACCTGGAGGAGGCCGGCTACGAGGCGATGGAAGCTACCGGCGGCGAGGAGGCGCTCCGGCTGTTCGTCGCGCGTCCGCCTGAGCTGGTGCTGCTCGACGTCGCGATGCCGGGGATGGACGGCTTCGCCACCTGTGCCGCGCTGCGGCAGCTGCCGGACGGCGCAACGGTCCCGATCGTCATGCTGACCGGGATGGACGACCTGGCCGCGATCACCCGCGCATATGAAGCGGGGGCGACGGACTTCGAGGTCAAGTCCGTGCACTGGATCGTGCTCGCGCAGCGGATTCGCTACCTCCTCCGTGCCAAGCGGACGATGGATGAGCTGGTGCAGAGCGAGTCGCGGCTCGCCGTCGCCCAGCGCATCGCCCGTGTCGGCAGCTGGGAGTGGGACGTCGAGACCGGGCTTCATCTCTGGTCCGCGGAGACGCGCCGCCTGCTCGGCGTCGCCGATCCGGAGGCCACGCCGACCCACGAGCTGTTCCTGAGCCGCGTGCACCCCGACGACCGCTCCGACGTCGAGGCGGCCCTGGGTCACGCCGCGCGCGCCGCCAGCGGGTACAGTCTCGAGCACCGTTTGCGGCTCCCGAACGACGGCGAGCTGGTCGTGCACGGTCAGGCTGAATGCTTTGCCGGCCCGGATGGCCGCCGCCTCCGGCTCGCGGGCACGCTTCAGGACATCACCGAGCGGCGGCGGGCGGAAGAGCGGATCCGACGGCTCGCGTACTTCGACGTGCAGACCGATCTGCCCAACCGCGTCTTGTTCCAGGAGCGGGTGGAGCAGGCCGTCGCCGATGCGCGCCGCGGCGGCCGCCTGGTCGCGCTGATGTTCATGGATCTCGACCACTTCAAGCGGGTGAACGACACGCTGGGCCACAGCGCCGGCGATCAGCTGCTGGCCGAGGTGGCCGCGCGCCTCGGTCGCGCCTTGCGCGACACAGACCCGCTCATGCGGGGCACGGAGGACGCCCCGGACGCGGTGCTCGCGCGGCACGGCGGCGACGAGTTCATCATGTGCCTCTCGGGCATCAGCCGCGCCGAGGACGCCGCGCGGGTCGCCTCCCGCGTGCTCGCGTCCTTCGAGGAGCCGGTACACCTCCACGGCGGCGATGTGTTCATGACGGCGAGTCTGGGGATCAGCCTGTACCCCCAGGATGGCGATACCGCGGAGACGCTGCTCAAGCACGCGGACGTCGCCATGTATTCGGCCAAGAGCTCCGGCCGCAACAACTATCAGTTCTACGACGCGAAGCTCAGCTCCCGCGCCTTCCAGCGCCTCGCGCTCGAGACCGGGCTGCGCCGCGCCATCGAGCGCAACGAACTGGTGCTGCACCTCCAGCCGGTCGTGGATGCGGCGGCGGGCGTCGTGGTCGGAGCCGAGGCGCTGGTCCGGTGGAACCATCCCGAGGTGGGGCTGGTGGGTCCCGATGACTTCATCCCTCTCGCGGAGGAATGCGGTCTCGTGGTGCCGATCGGCGATTGGGTGATCAACGAGGCCATCCGGATCCAGGCGGCCTTGCGCGTGGCCGGTCATCCGCTCGCGATGGCGGTCAACCTCTCCGGCCAGCAGGTCCGGCGGCCGGGTCTGGTGGATCAGGTGCGGCGCGCCTTGCGGGAGTCGGACATCGCCCCGGACAGCCTCTACCTGGAAATGACGGAGAGCGTGCTCATGCACCAGGGCCAGGATGCCGAGCATACGCTTCGCCGGCTTCGGGACCTGGGCGTGCGCATCGCCATCGACGACTTCGGCACCGGATACTCGTCGCTCAGTTACCTGCGTCGGTTCCCGGTCGACATGATCAAGATGGACCGCTCGTTCGTGCGGGGCATCGAGATCAATCCCGACAACGCCGCCATCACCGCGGCAGTCGCCGCGATGGCTCGGAGCCTCCGGGTCGAACCGCTGGCGGAGGGGGTCGAGCGGGCCGAGCAGCGGGACATGCTGCGCCGGCAGGGGTTCCGGATGATGCAGGGCTACCTGTTCGGCAAGCCGCTGCCGGAGGCCGAATTTGCCTCGGCGCTCAAGACGGGCTTTACGCCGTTCCAGGCCGTGGCGCGAACCGGGACCGGAACGGCCTGACAAACGGGCGAGCGGTCGCAGGATGCGAGGCGGCGGCTCCGAAGTGTTGCGAGTTCCGAGCGCGAACCCTCTTTCGTGAAGGGATGGTCGTCATGCCGATCAAGACGTGGGCGATGCTGGCGACCGCCGCGCTGAGTATCATCGCCGTCATCGGCGATTACTTCCTCAAGCGGGCCAGCGACTACACCGCTCCATGGCGGAGCGGGTGGTTCCTGATCGGCTTCGTCATCTATGCGTCCACAGCGTTCGGGACGGTCTTCGTGTTCCGGCATCTCAAGCTCGCCACGTCGGGCGTGATCTACTCCGTCATTCTCGTGCTGTCGCTCACCATCCTCGGCGTCGCCGGATTCGGCGAGCGCCTCACCGCGTTCGAGCTTCTGGGCATCTGCCTGGCGGTGTGCTCGGTCGTGCTGCTCGGCCGCTTCGCCTGATGCTGCACTGGCCGTTCGAGCGGCGGCGCGCCGGAGTCGAGGTGCGTCTGGGTCCCCTGGGCCGGGGGATTCACGCCCGCCGTGCGTTTCGGGAGGGCGACCGGGTGCTCAAGTTCACTGGGTGCGTCCTCACCCACGATCAGGTGCTGGCGCTCGGCGATGCCCAGGCGTACGCCCTGCAGATCGGGCCCGATCAGTATCTCGATACGGCTCCCCCTGGACGCTACACCAACCACTCCTGCGTCCCGAACGCCGGGATCATCTCGGACCGGGTGCTCATCGCCCTCAGGCCGATCGCCGCGGGCGAGGAGATCCGGTTCGACTATTCCACCACGATGAGCGAAGAGCACTGGACGCTCGAGTGCCGCTGCGGGGAGAAGGAATGCCGCGGCATCGTGAAGGACTTCCACCTGCTCCCGTGGGCGCTGCAGGAGTGGTATGTCGAGCGCGGAATCGTGCAGACGTTCATCTTGCAGGAATGGAAGCAGCGCCGCCGTCGAGCTGCCGCGTCATCGCCGGCAGTCCCCCAACCTGCCCGCCAGCACGTGCACGGCGTGGCGCCGTACGGTCACGTCCGGTCGATCGACCCCTGATTTCGTGGGCGCGCCGCTCGGCGGGGCCCATCTTCCTGCTCGGTCTCTCCTGCGGTCGGCCGACGGCCGGTGTGCGCCTGGATGATCTCCGCATCGAACCCGGGTATGTGAACGCGTCGCCGGCCGGCGACGCCGGCAGCGCCTACTTCACCGTACGGAACGGCAGCTCCCTGCCCGACACCCTGACGAGCGTGGCCGTGGCCGGGGCATCGACGGCCCAGCTCCACGCGCTGACCGAGGCCGGCCGGATGACGCCGATGGAGCACGCGGTCGTGCCGGCCGGCGGTGCGCTCGCACTCCGGCCGGGTGAGGCACATCTCATGTTTGAAGGGATGGCCCGGCAGATCCGGTTGGGTGATACGCTGGCGATCTCGCTCCGGTTTGCCCGCGCCGGCGGGGTGACCGTGCCGCTCGTTGTCCAACCTTACGGCGGGAGTTGATCGACATCCCGGCTTCCCCTACTTCAGGCACTCGGCGAATACCCCCTCGGTCATGCGGGCCAGCGGCCGGGCGTCGTACAGGCGGCGGGCACGCTCCCGCCCCAGCGCACTCATGGTCGCTGCGCGCGCAGGATCGGTGAGCACGCGGCACACCGCATCGGCGATCGCCGAGGGATCGAGCGTCACCAGCTCGGCCGTGCCGTCCCGCCCGACGCACTCCGGAATCCCGTCGACGTCCGAGGCCACGATCGGCACGCCGGCCGCCATGGCTTCGATGAGCACGCTGACGAACGCGCCGCGGCGACTCGGATGCACGAAACAGTCGAGTGCGGCGAGCACGTCCGCCACGTCGTCGCGATAACCGGCGAAGGTCACCCGACCCGCCAGCGATGGGTGCCGGGCGAGTGCTTCCAGATGTGCCGCATACTCGGCATGAAGCCCCGCCATCGTGTCGCCGACCACCAGGAAGCGTGCGTCCGGCACTCGTTCGGCGACCCGGACGGCGGCCTGGAGCAGCAGGTCCTGCCCCTTCATCGGCTCGAGCCGGGCGATAATCCCGATCAGCGGAACGCCTGCCGGGATACCAAGCTCGTTACGAACCGGTCGGCCGTCCCCGTTCTCGTACCGCGCGACCACCCGGGCGTCGGGAATGACCCGGACCCGAGCGCGCGCAGCGGGAGACACCAGGCCCAGCTCGACCGCCCGCTGCTTGACCGCCTCGCTGATGCAGATTACCGCGGCGGCCCGCTGAAAGAGCCACCGCTCCAGGCGTCCGCGCCGACCGCCGATCATGTTGCGGACGTGGATGACCAACGGCACGCGCGCCAGCAGGCAGGCCGCCGAGGCGACCGGCCAGGCGAAGTGCAGGTTCAGATGGACGAGATCGGCACGGGAGCGTCGAATGACGCGGGCCAGGCGAAGGACCGCCGGCAGCTCCCTCAGCTCACCCCGGCCGATCCCCTGCGGGACGAGGCATTCCTCCACCGCGTACCCCTGCTCGCGCAGCTGCTGCGCGAAGCGACCCGGCCCCGGGACGATGAACCGGGGCTCCCAGGAGTCACTCATGTGCTCGACGATGTCGAGCAGGGAGCGCTCGCCGCCATACAGATCGGCCACGGTGCTGATGAAAAGGATGCGCTTCGGTTGGCCGGCGGGCTGCGTCACACTGGAAGCACGGTTCCCAGGTCGAGCCACCTGTGCGAGGGGGCATAGCAAAACGGCGTGTCTTCTCCCGGCAGGACGACACCCCGCAGGTCCGGGCGATTCGCGACCTGCTCGGCGAGCATGACCCGCGTGTGGCCATTCTTGTCCACGACCCCGACGCCGTGCCAGGGAAGCAGGCTGTTCCCGCGGCGCACGAGCCAGAGGGCGAGTCGGCCGCCCCGCACCCGCGTCGTCGCGTGAATGGCGTCGGGAAACGCGACCGGCCGGGGATCGAAGCGGTGAATGATCGCGTTCTTGATCCGGTACGCGATCATGGCCTCGTGGACCCGGCGCTCAATGAAGGCATACTCCGGCGGCAGTGATCCGGCGCCCGCGGCGCGGAGCAGCTCACCGGCCCTGGCCGGGGGCAGATCGCGGGCCCGCAGCATCCCGCAGGTCTTCCGGAAGGAGGCCCGCCACAGCGGCCTGCCCCGTGTCGTCCGCCACCAGCGCGTAGCTTCGTCCCGAAGCTGGTCGAGCGCCACGGCAGGATCGAGGCCGGCGCGTCGCTGGACGGCGTCGAAGTCGTGGCAGCGGATCCGACCGCCTCCCCCGACCGCACCCAGCAGCCGGGCGAAGTAGCCTTCATACGCGCGGACCTCTTCGAGCCCGACGTCGAATACGTCGGCGATGAGCGCGCCATCATGGATGATGTCCAGGCGCATCCCCGGGGAATACTCCTCGGCGATGGCCGTGCCGAGGGCGCGAAGACGGTGGATGGCGGCGAGCTCCGCCAGATCCGGGAGCACGCGCGGTCCGACCTTGGCAGGGTTGGGGACCTTGAACGGGAACGCCATCAGCGTGAGCTGGACCGGCGCACCGGCTCGCGTGCACCGGAGCACCGTCGCGAGAAGCGATTCCCGGCACCGCGCGAAGTCCATCTGCTCGAGGCTGCCCTTGCGATACTTGCTCGAGCTGAGGACTCGGAGCACGCGTTCGGCGCACGCGGCCGCGGCCAGACCCCCGAACGAGGGCGGATCGAGCCGGCGCCCCTGGCGGGCAGGCCGCGGCAGACCCCAACGTGCCCCACTCGACGACATCAAGCCTCCTAGCGTGTAGCGGCGGTGCTGCGAGTGTGGCGGCCGGGCGTCGAAATTCCCGGTCCACCGCAGACGAAGATGGCCCGCTGCAAAGGCTTAGCGCAACGCGCCCTGGAAGAGCGGCAGGTCGCGTGCCTATCTCAGCGCCGAGGGCGGAGCGCCTGGAACTCGGTGGTAAGCCGATGGCGCGCGGTGCCCGGGAGGCAAAGCGCGCCGATGAAGGTGACGGCTGCCGCGGCTGAGAGGTAGACCGCGGGGGCAAGGCTGACGTGCGTCCGAGCGACCAGCCACGCGGCCACCATAGGCGTGGTCCCGCCCAGGAGTGCGAGCGCCACGTTGTACCCCACGGATAGAACGGTGCAGCGCACGCGCCAGGGCGCAAGCTCAGCCATCGTCGCTGGGAGCGTGGATCCGTTCAGCCCCACCAGCAGGCCGAGAGCAATCTGCCCGCCGAAAATCGACGCGGGTCGTCCGGTCGCCATCAGCGCCATGAGCGGCACCGCGAACAGGGCAAGGGCCCCGGCGGCCACACTCAAGACCGTCCGTCGCCCGAAGCGGTCGCTCGCCATGCCCGCCACGGGTATCGCCAGGAGCAGCAGCGCCATCGAGACGGTGTTGATCCCCAGCGCGGTGTTGGCCGGCACGTTGGCGACCTGCTGGAGCCAGGTGGATGAGTAGACGAAGGTGGTATAGAACCCGACGCTGATTGCGGCGGTGAGCGCGACCAGGTGGACCATGGTTCGCCAGTGCGCCGCGAAGGCTTCGATCAGCGGCGCCTTGGCCGGAGCCAGATGGGGCACTCGCTCGACGTAGTGCCGCCGGATTCCGAGCCCGCCCAGCCCCACCAGAAGGCCCAGTAGAAACGGGATGCGCCACCCGTACGCCATCACCGCCTCCGGCGGGAGGGCGAAGTTCACGATGGCTCCCGCGGCCGACCCCAGCAGCGTTCCCGCCGAGGCGCCGAACGGCCCCCAGCTTCCCATGAATCCTCGCCGGCCCGGATCGGCGCCCTCCACCAGGAACACGGCGGAGGCCATGTACTCGCCCCCCACAGCGACGCCCTGCAGCATCCGAAGCAGGATGAGGAGGACCGGTGCCGCCAGCCCGATGTGTGCGGCGTCCGGCAGCAATCCTATAAGGAAAGAGGGGATCGCCATGGCGAGCACCGAGCTGATCAGCGCCTGCTTGCGCCCGAACCGGTCGCCCACCCAGCCGAACAGTGCCCCGCCCACCGGCCGCATGAGGAAGCCGGCGGCGAACGTCCCGAACGCGGCCAGGAGCGAGACGGTGGGATCGCCGGCCGGGAAGAAGTGCGCGCCGATCTGGCGGGCGAAGAACCCGAACAGGGCGAAGTCGTACCACTCCAGCATGTTGCCGACGACGCCCGCGACAATGCCGCGGCGGGCGGCCACCGGGGTCCGGAACTCCTGGGTGTGGACGTACTCCGGCACGATCGCGGTCGCGGTCATGGGTGGATCCACCTGTCGAGTTGGTCCGAACGGAGGGTGGCGCGGGGTTAGCATACGGCCTGGCGCGGGGTGCCGATAGGGGGAGCCGGAAGGAGACCCCCGGTCCTTCCCCTTCGGGACCAATCGACGTACCGTCCTCGGGTATTCATGGCCGACCTTCGCGAGCAGCTCCAGACCGGGTTGAGCGGTACCTACGTTCTCGAGCGCGAGCTTGGGCGCGGTGGTATGGCCACCGTCTTTCTCGCGCACGACGTCAAGCACGACCGCTCGGTCGCCCTCAAGGTCCTCCTTCCGGAGCTGGCCGCGACACTCGGCCCCGACCGCTTTCAGCGGGAGATCCGCTTCGCGGCCCGCCTCCAGCATCCCCACATCCTGACCGTACTGGACTCCGGCGAGGCCGCTGGTCAGCTCTGGTTCACGATGCCGTACGTCGAGGGCGAGTCGCTGCGGGCTCGCCTCCGGCGTGAGGGACAGCTCGCGCTCAAGGACGCGCTCCGCATTGCGCGCGAGGCGGCGCAGGCCCTGCACTACGCGCACCAACGCCAGATCGTCCACCGCGACATCAAGCCCGAGAACATTCTGCTCACCGCGGACGGCAGCACGCTCGTGGCGGATTTCGGGATCGCGCGCGCACTCGGCGGCGAGCCCGGGGACTCGCTCACGCAGACCGGCATGAGCGTCGGCACGCCGCAGTACATGAGCCCGGAGCAGGCGAGCGGCGAGCGGGCCGTGGACGCGCGGTCCGATGTCTACAGTCTCGCCTGCGTGCTCTATGAGATGCTGGCGGGGGAGCCGCCATTTACCGGGCCGACGCCACAAGTGATCCTCATGCGCCGCTTCAGCGATCCGGTGCCGAGCGTGCGGAAGATCCGCGGGAACGTGCCGGAGTCGGTGGATCAGGCACTCCAGCAGGCGCTGGCCCAGGTCCCGGGCGACCGGTTCCCCACCGCCGCCGCGTTTGCCGATGCGCTGGAGACGGTGACGACCCCGACAGCCACCCCCACGGCGATGAGCCCGGCACCGGCCGCCTCGACCGCCGCCCCGGCAGCAGGCAGGACCGCGCCGACCCCGATAGCACGACCCTCGGTGCCTGCGGGCGGGCCGGCGCGCCGCCTTCCGCTTGCGGCGATCACGCTGGCGCTCGGCTTCGTCATCGGACTCGGTGTGCTGTTCGCGTGGCGCCGCAATCATGCGGGCCCCGAGGCCGACACCGCGGCCGGCAGTGGCGGCGGCCAGAAGCGGGTCGCGGTGCTGCCCTTCGAGAACCTCGGTGACTCGTCCTACGCGTATTTCGCCGACGGGATGACCGACGAGGTGCGGGGCAAGCTCTCGCAACTGCCCGGGCTCGCGGTCATCGCCCGGGCCAGCTCGAACGAGTACCGCCACACCGCCAAGGCGCCGCACGTGATCGCTCGCGAGCTGGGTGCCGACTACCTGCTCACGGCGACGGTCCGCTGGGAGAAGCGGCCGGACGGCACCAACCGCGTTCGGGTGAGCCCGGAGCTCGTTCGCGTCGCACCCGGCGCTGCGGCCACGACCACCTGGCAGCAGGCGTTCGATGCGGCGCTTACCGACGTGTTCCAGGTGCAGGCGGACATCGC
>OEKJ01000015.1_pt1 | contig 16793 bp, 16 predicted proteins | sample 1503081 | NCBI WGS metagenome assembly OEKJ01 (sample SAMEA104379565, study PRJEB20068) | metagenome | biome: 1000743; feature: 77; material: 1998 | place: USA | collected 2012 | depth 25 m | reverse complement strand
CAGTGAACGGTGAACAGTGAACAGGGAGTTCCGCTCGCCCAGGAGCCTCCTGTTCACTGTTGACTGTTCAGTGTTCACTAAGCAGCGGCACAGGGGGATCAACCGAGTAGTCGTAGAATCCCTTCCCGCTCTTCCGCCCGTAGCGTCCCTCGGCCACCAGGCGGCGAAGCAGGGCGGGGGCTTCGTAGCGAGCATCCCTGTATTCGCCGACCATGATGTCGGCGATCCGGAGCGTCGTATCGTTGCCGACGACGTCGAGCAGGGTGAACGGCCCCATGGGATGACCGCAGCCGAGGCGCATCGCGGTGTCGATGTCCGCGATGCTGCCCACGCCACGCTCCAGCGCCCGCACCGCGTCGAGCAGATACGGCACGAGGAGAAGGTTCACGATGAACCCGGGTGTGTCCCGGGCGACGACGGTGTCCTTGCCGAGGCTCCGGACAAAGGCGAGGCTCCGCTCGAACGTGTCCGGGCTCGTGGCGTCGGCGCGTACGATCTCCACGAGCGGCATCAGGGGCACGGGATTGAAGAAGTGCAGTCCGACGAACCGATCCGGCCGGCGCGTGACCGTGGCCATCGCTTTGATCGGCAGGCTCGACGTGTTGGAGGCGAAGATGGCGCTTGGCCCGCAGAGGGAATCCAGCTCTACCCAGAGCCGGTTCTTAACCGCCAGGTCCTCGGTCACCGCCTCGATGATGAGATCCGAGCCGGCGAGAGCCGCCAGGTCCGTCGTGTAGGACAGCTGGCCGAGCGCGGCCTCGCGCTGCGCGGCGGACACCCTGCCCTTCTCCACCAGCTTGGCGAGCGACTTCTCGAGGCTCGCCCGCCCCCGTATCAGCTGGGCCGTCTCGACGTCGCGCACGAGCGTCCGGTAGCCTGCCGTTGCGCAGACCTGGGCGATGCCCGCGCCCATGAGGCCGCAGCCGAGCACGCCGACCGCCTTGATCTCGCGGGGGTCGGTCGTCACAGACGCGGGCGATGGCTCGTGCTTCGCAACGCCCTACGAACCTCGGTCACGATGATCTCGACCAGGCCCGGCGGCCGTTCCGGGTGCTGGGCCGCCGGTCGTACGCCGCCGCCCTCCAGATTGTCCAGCGCCCGTTCGAGTCCGAGCAGTGCTCGGGCGGTGACGGGGCGGAACCGGCGCAACGCGACGTAGCCCAGGCCGAGTCCGATCGGAAGCGGGAGCAGCGCGATTGGAAAGAGAGCGCTCAACACCACCAGAGCAGCGGTCGCGGCCACACCGGCCGTCACGGCGGCAGCGCCGCCGCCGACGTAGGTGCTGCGCAGCTCGCGGATGCTGGCGTGAAGCGCCACGTGGCAGTACCCCGGTTCGAGCGGCGTCAGCGTGGCGGTCACCAGCTCGACCTTGGTGAGCATGAACGGCCGGGCCCCCGGATCCAGCACCGCGCTCGACCTACGTATCGCGGCCGGTATTCCGCGGAGTGGCTCCCAGCTGATGCGCCCGGGCTGCTGGCGCTGCACCGCCAGCGGCTCGTGTTGACCCATGTAGCGCAACAGCGAACGCTCGATGACGGCCAGGTCGCCTCGGATCACCCGGCCCGTGCCGACGAGCGCCGGGCCTGCCAGCCGGTCCCAGAGCCCGGTTTCGGGCTGGTCGGGCAGCCGGGTTTGCTCCTCCAGCATGGCCTGACGGAGGTAGCGATCGGGGATACCGACGTCCCGCCCGAGTGCCAGGACTTCGGCGGGCGAGAGTTCCTCGGCGATGTCGCGCTCCGCCGTTTGAAGCTCCGCTGCCCGCTGAATGATCCGCTCCAAGGCCGCCCGATCGATCCGGCCGGCCGGGTCACCCATCGTTTCCCTGGGACGCGCGGGCAGATTCGAGGCGGAGGCGACTCATGAGGTCGCTGAGCTGCTGCGCGGGCATGCCGGCAGCGTCCGCAGGCGGGGCGAGCGCCTGCTGAGTCTCCGGCGGGAGCGCGGGATCGGGGAACTCGACGCGCGGGAGCGGCACCGGCGCCGGCCCGGCCGCAGGCGATCCGCCCTGCTCGGCCATGCGCATGAAGGGCCGGAACATCTCGATCGGGATCGGAAAGAGCGTGGTCGAATTGTTCTCCGCCGCAATCTCGGCGACGGTTTGGAGATACCGGAGCTGGAGCGCGTTGGGCTCGGCTCCGAGCGTGCGGGCCGCCTGCGCCAGCGTGGCGGAGGCTTGCAGCTCGCCCTGCGCCGCGATCACCTTCGCCCGCCGCTCCCGCTCGGCTTCCGCCTGCCTCGCCATCGCCCGCTTCATCGACTCCGGGAGGTCGACGTCCTTGACCTCGACGGCGGACGCCTCGATGCCCCAGGGTTCGGTGCGCTCGTCGATGATACGTTTGAGGATGGCGTTGATCTTCTCCCGGTCGGCGAGCAGCTCGTCGAGCTCGACCTCACCCAGCACCGAGCGGAGGGTGGTCTGGGCCAGCTGACTCGTGGCGTACAGGTAGTCCTCGATCTCGATGACGGCCCTCGCCGGGTCCTTGACCCGCATATAGAGGACCGCGTTCACCTTGAGCGTCACGTTGTCGCGCGTGATCACGTCCTGCGGCGGGATGTCGAGTGCGACGATCCGGAGTGAGATCCGCTTGGCGTGCGCGAACAGCGCGGGCACGAAGATCAATCCCGGGCCCTTCGTGCCCGAAAACCGGCCCAGGAAGAAGGTGACGGCACGCTCGTACTGGCGGATGATCCGCAGGCTCGTAAACAGGTAGACGACGGCGACGAAAAGCCCCGCAGTCAGGATCTCCATTCTGTCCTCCCTCTAGGCGGCCAGCGATTCGACGACCACCGCGATGCCCTGCCCGCCGCCGATGCACGCCGAGCCGAGGCCGAGCCGCCCGCCCCGGCGACGCAGCGCGTGAAGCAGGTGAGCCGTGATGCGCGCGCCGCTGGCGCCGAGCGGATGCCCGATCGCGATGGCGCCGCCGTCTACGTTGGTGCGCTCGCGGTCGAGACCCAGCTCCCGCTCGACGGCGACGTACTGGGCCGCGAACGCTTCGTTCACCTCGATCAGGTCCATTTGAGCGAGGTCGAGCCCCGCGCGGGCCAGCGCCGCCCGCGCCGCGGGCGCCGGGCCGATGCCCATGACCGCCGGGTCTACACCGGCTACCCCCCAGCTGACCAGGCGGCCGAGCGGGCGGAGGGCGCGCTCGCGGGCCCACCGCTCGCCGGCGACGACGAGCGCCCCCGCGCCGTCGGACACGCCGGACGCATTCCCCGCGGTCACGAGTCCGTCCTTGCGAAACACCGGCGCGAGCTTCGCCAACACCTCGGGCGTCGTCTCCGGTCGCATATGCTCGTCCACGGCCCACTCGACGGTCTGTCGGGTCTTCGGGTTTCGCACCGGCACCGGGATTATCTCGTCGCGGAAGGCGCCGGCGTCCCAGGCGGCCTTGGCCCGTCGCTGACTCGAGACCGCGTACGCATCGGCGTCCGCCCGGGTGACGCCATAGCGCTCACCGAGGTTCTCGGCGGTCTCTCCCATCGTGAGGCCGCACTGGGTGTCGCGCAGCGAGTCCCAGAGGCTGTCCTCCAACGCGGGGGGCTGTCCCAGGCGGGTTCCCCAGCGCGCACCCCTGAGCACGTAGGGGGCCTGGCTCATCGACTCGGTCCCGCCGGCCAGCGCGACCTGGATCTCACCGAGCAGGATGCGGTGCGCCGACTGGATGATCGCCTCGAAACCGGAGCCGCAGAGCCGGTTGACGGTGACGGCCGGAACCTCGATCGGCAGTCCCGCTCGAAGGCCCACGTGGCGGGCCAGATACGCTGCGTCCGAGGAGGTTTGCACGACGTTGCCGAGCACAATGTGCTCCACGTCCGAGGGCGCGATGCCCGCGCGGGCCAACGCGCATTGCGCCGCGAAAACCCCGAGGTCCGTAGCCGAGTGATCCTTCAGCGCGCCGCCGAAGCTGCCGAAGCCGGTCCGCACGGCCGAGAGGAACACGACATGCTCTTCGCGCTCGGCAGGGCTCATAGGATGCTCCGGGCGGGGATCCAGCGGGCGGGACGGACAAACGACATTGGAACAGGAATATGCCCCCGCCGGAGGGGGTCTTCAAGCGAAGCTAGCGGTCGCCAACCGGAGCCCCGCAGCCGACACAGTGGCGCCAGCCCAGCTCGATCTCGGCCTGGCAGGCCGGGCACCGGAGCGTCGCCTGGCTCTGGCCGCAGTGAGGGCAGAAGTTGACCGGCCGCCCCCCGGGAAGGGTGGCCCCGCAGTAGAGACACATGACCCCACCGGCGTCGGCGGCGTGGGACGCGTCGTTCCCGGGCGCGGGCAGGTCCTCCAACAGCAGCTCGTCCTCCGGCTCTTCAGGGGGCGGCCGGGTGTGCGTCGAGGCGGCGCCGAACGTCTCCTCCGCCGGGGCCGGCGGGGGCGCGTAGGCGGCGTCGGGGTCCAGGGCGAGCGCCCGCGCAACCGCCCTCCCGGACAGCGAGACGAGGGCGTCGCCGTGCACATGGAGCAAAGCGAGGTCGGGGTTGCTACCCGCCAGCTCGCTCTGGAACTGCGCCTGAACATCAGGCGGATCCGTGCGCGCCAATCCCCCCTCCCCGGCGCAAAGCCGAAGGAGGAGGACTTCGTAGTCTTCCGCGCTCTCCAGCGCCAGGGCGCGGCGGCTGGTCCGGTAGGGAATGATGACGTGCTGAAGGTCCGCGACCGGCAGCGCCTCGTAGAGGCGCGTCGGGTCGGACGCGGAGAGATTCGCGACGAGTTGGCGGAAGAAATGCTGGAGATCGCTCACGCGCCCTTGCGATCGGTTCGTGAGGGCAGGTTAGGGATCGTGTCCCGCAGTGTCAAGCGAGGAGATTGGATGCGCTGGCTGGTCGTGGCCTCAGGACTCGTTGTGACGGCGGTCGCGCCCCTCGCCGGGCAGACGGTATGCACGCCGCCCGACAACTCGAACGAGGCAAAGGTCCTCGCGACGTTCGCAGTGCCCCTCGGGTTCGGGCCGCTCGCCGCGCCCGCACCGGCCCGTCCCGGTGCCCTCCGGATCACATTGGAAGGCAGCTATCTGCCGAAGTTGGACTCCGCGACCCGCACAGCGACCATTTGCCGACCGGGAAAAGGCCCCGAGAATACCGACCTGATCTTCGCGGTGCCGCGTCCGCGGGTAGCGATCGGCCTGCCCGGCGGTCTGCTGCTGGAGGCGAGCTGGATTCCGCCGGTCCGCCTGAACGGGGTGAAGGCGAACGTCGGAGCCATCGCCCTCGGACGCGCGTTTGCAGTCGGCAACGGACCGATGACCGCTGGCATTCGCCTGCACACCACGTTCGGGTTGATCGAGGCACCGATCACCTGCGACGATGCCGCGCTGGCCGATCCCGCCAGCGAATGCTTCCAGGGAACCCGTTCCAACGACAAGTACCATCCCACGATGTTCGGTGCGGAGGGGTCGCTCGGCTGGCGATTCGCGGGCGGACGCGTCCGCCCCTACCTGGGCGGCGGCGTGAATCTGCTCCGGCCCAGGTTCGAGGTGGGGTTCACCAACCGCTTCGGCAGCACCGACAGCACGCGGGTCGAGGTGAACCTCACTCGGGCCGTGGTCTTCGGCGGAGTGATGTGGCAGGCGGGACACGGCTTGGGCATCACCGGCGAGGTGTACTCAGCTCCCGCCGACGCCGTGACGGGTCGGGTGGGGCTCAGCTACGCATGGCGGTGAGCGGCCCCGATCCGGCGCGAGCGGCCGGATCGGGCCGTTGCATCAACGTGGGGCGCGGGTCGCTTCGGCCTGCCGCTGGAAGAGGGACAAGTACTGTCCGTACCCCTCGGCCTCGAGTCGGTCCACCGGGATGAACCGGAGGGCCGCCGAGTTCATGCAGTAACGGAGACCCGTGGGCTTGGGGCCGTCGTCGAACACGTGCCCGAGGTGAGAGTCGGCGTGGGCCGACCGCACCTCGGACCGCACGTACATGAGTTGGTGATCGTCGCGCGTCTTGATGTTCTTGGGCTCGAGCGGCTTGGTGAAGCTCGGCCAGCCGGTGCCCGAGTCGTACTTGTCGAGTGAGCTGAACAACGGCTCGCCGGAGACTACGTCCACGTAGATCCCCGCCGCGTGGTTGTTCCAGTACTCATTCAGAAACGGCGCCTCGGTGCCTTCCTGCTGGGTAACGCGATACTGGATCGGCGTCAGTCGCTGCTGCAGCGCTGCGTCGTCCGGCTTCCGGTAATCCACTGGGTTCCATCCTTTCGCGGCCGCATTCGCTCCCTGCGTCTGCGCTGACGCGCTGCCGGCCACGGCCAGCAGGAGCAGCGCCGCTACCATTCCGAGTCGTGTCATAGTGACCTCCGGCCAACAAACGCTCCCGGGCGTCTGTCGGTTTCCGGCGAGCCCCTGGGCCGCCCCAATCGGGCTGTTGTGGATAATGGCGTCCGGACCCGACCGCGCCAGCCTCGGGAGCCGCCGCGTTCAGCGCTCGTCTGCCACCGGGATCGTCTCGCCCGCCAGCAGCCGTCGTTCAAGGGCCGCGAATGCGCCGTCCGGATCGTAGTCCTGGAACAGTCCACGCTCCCGCTTGGCCTCGAGCCACTCCCCGAACCCGGACTCGACCGCCCCGGCAGACGTCTCCTGGCGCTCGGCGGCCCCCACCGCGAGATCGTTGGCGTATTCGTTCTTCGGATGCCCGCGATGTCCTCGCACCCAGGTCCATTGGACGTCGTGCAGCCCGGCCGACCGCACCAGCGCCTGCCAAAGCTCCAGGTTCTCGATCTCGCCGCCCTTCCGTTTCCAGCCCCGCGCCATCCACGCCGGCGCCCACTCCCGGATGCCTTTCACCAGGTACTCCGAATCGGAGACGATGAGCGCTTGCATGCGCGTGCCCTTCTTCGCCATCAGCTGGAGCGCGGCAATCGCGCCAGCAAGGGCCATGCGGTTGTTGGTGGTGTCCGGCGCGGCGATGAAGAAGTCCCGCCGCTGCACACTGCCGCGAGTGCGGACCTCGATCAGGCCCCCGGCCCCGCCAGGCGTGGCGCCGTCGCGACCATTGCCCAGACAGCTCTCGTCGATGTGGAGCACGGCGACGGGGGACGGACGGCTCACGCGCCGAGCCCCAGGACCTGGAACGCCGCGATATCGTCCAGCGCGAAGGTGAGCTCTTCCCCGGTCATCGGCAGCCGGGCGATCAGCGCCTCGCGGGGGCCGCCGGTTGCAAGCCGGATGGCGACCACGACGTATTCGGTGCCGCGGCGCGTCGTGAGGGCGACGCGGAGCCCGTCGCGGACGGCGCGCTCCAGCTGGTCCAGGCGGTCGGCGCTCCAGCGCATTGGAATCGGAGGCGGTCAGCGCCCGCGCGCGTCGCCGAACGTCCGGGCGACATGCAGGCGACCTGGGTGGTCGCTCGTGAGCCGGCCGATCGTCGCCGCGACCGGCGTGCCCTGCTCCTTGAGCGCGGCGAGCAGGGCCGTCTCATTTTCGGGCGGGACGGCGAGCAGAAGCCCGCCCGAGGTCTGGGCGTCGGCGGCGACCAGGCGATCGGTCTCGGTCAGATCGTCGGCCCAGGAGACGCGCTGAGCCGCGGCCTCGAGATTCCGGGTCGTGCCGCCGGGCACGAACCCGCGCCCCGCGAGGCTTCGGACGTGCGGCAGGATCGGGAGGGCGTCGAACGCCAGCTCGCCGCCGACCTGACTCGCCTCGAGCAGGTTCAGTAGGTGACCGACCAGCCCGAACCCGGTAACGTCGGTGGCCGCGCTTACCCCGACGTCGAGCGCGGCTCGGGCCGCGCCCGCGTTCAGCGTCCGCATCGAGCGCACCGCCTCGGCGAGGCCCGCCTCGAGCAGCGCGTCCCGCTTGAACGCGGTGGTCAGGATGCCGGTGCCAAGCGGCTTGGTGAGCACCAGCAGATCGCCGGCGCAGGCAGCGGCGTTGGTGAGCATTCGGTCGGGATGGACCTCGCCAATGACCGCCATGCCGAACTTCGGCTCCGGATCGTCCACCGAGTGCCCGCCCAGGACCAGGCAGCCGGCCTCCTGCGCGATCTCCCCGGCGCCTCGCAGCACCTCTCCCAGCACGGCGAGCGGCACCGTCTCGCGGGGCCAGCCGACCAGGTTGAGCGCGAAGAGCGGCATCGCTCCCATCGCGTACACGTCGCTCAGCGCGTTGGCCGCGGCGATCGCCCCCCAGTCCGCGGGATCGTCGACGATCGGCGTGAAGAAGTCCACCGTCGCGACGAGCGCGCGGTCGCGCGCCAGGCGGAATACGGCGGCGTCGTCGCGGGTAGCGGCGTCAACGAGGACCCGAGGGTCCTCGACGGAGGGCAGAAAGCGCAGGACCTGCGCCAGGTCGGCGGAGCCGAGCTTACAGGCTCAACCCGCGCCGTGCGAGAGCGAGGTCAGGCGGATACGCGGGGTCTGGTCCTGGGGTGTGTCCGGCATGTGTGTCTCCGGTCGGGCAAAGGCCAACGGTGGGCGGCGGCGGCTCGCTCCCCGGCTACCACGCCGCCCGAATCGAGTCGGCCGACATCAGGCTTCCGCGCAGCATCACCCGCTCCACCTTCCGCGCGTTCTGAATGTCGGCCAGCGGGTCGGCCCCGAGCACCACGAGGTCGGCCACTGTGCCGGGAACGATGCGTCCAATCGAGTCCACGCCGAGGAGCAGCGCGCCGTTGCGGGTGGCGGCCAGCAGTGCATCCTTGGGCGTGAAACCCGCCGCGACCAGCAGCTCCATCTCCCGGTGCTCACTGAAGCCCGGGATGAGCAGCTGGTTCGAGGCGTCGGTGCCGGCGGCGACCACTCCGCCGGCGTCGAAGAACTGCCGCAGAAAGAGATCCTGCTTGGGGCGGGACCTCCGGAAGTCGGCTAGGTCGAGTGCGGTCCAGCCGGCGCGGGCGATCATGCCGGGCACGTCCCATCCGGTCTGCACGGACGGCGGGACGTCCTTGAGCTCGGCCTGGTGCGTGATGGTCGAATCGTCGAGCCGGCTGAACGTCTCGTGCAACACCAGAGTCGGGATGACGAAGACCTTGCGCGCCGCCAGCTCGGATGCGACACGCGCCAGCGAGGCGGAGTCGAGCGACGCCCACGCCCGCTCGAACGCGGTCCACCCCGCCCAGAAGCCCCGGTAGTGGGCGCTGTAGAGCGGGGCGGGGTCGCCGAGGGCCGACTCGGGTACGCCGGTCATGTGCTCGTCGCCCCGGATGCCGAGGCGGGCCGCCGTAATGGCGTTGGTGAGGCCGAGGTGACCCGTCACCCGCAGGCCGAAGGTGCCGGCCTCGTCGACGATCGCCTTGAGCAGCGGGGGGTCGATCCGGGTGTACGCCTTGATGTAGTCCACGCCTGCCACCGAGAGCTGATCGACCGCCTTCCGGGCGTCAGACCCGTCATCCACGCCGATGGCGTCCGGATAGGTCGTCGGCCGGCCGTCGATCATCGCCCCTGCACTGTAGATCCGCGGGCTCGCGATGCCGCCCAAGTTCGCCCGTTGGCGCAGCGCCAGGATCGTGTCCTTGGCGCCGTGGACGTCGCGCACCGTCGTGACACCCCACGCGAGGTAACGGGGCAGCGCCCAGGGCGCGACGTGGGCGTGGGCGTCGATCAGGCCCGGTATGATCCACTTGCCCCGCAGATCGATCGGGGTCGTATTCTTGGGGAGCGAGAACTCTGCCCGCGAGCTCACCGACTCGATCTTGCCCCCCCGGACCACGACTACGGCGTCGGGTCGCGCCGGTCCGCCGCTGCCGTCGATGAGCGTCGCACCGACCAGGGCCACGCCGGTCGGTCCCTTGGGACTGCAGGCCACCGCTCCGAGGACGGCCAGGACGGCGCTAGCGCGGATCACTCGACGTATGATCGTGGAGGATCTTCCAACCGGCGCGCTGGCGCTCGAGGACCAAGCTGAACGGTCCGCTCGCCGTCGTCTGCCCCCCGCGGAAGAGCACGAAACGGGCGGTGAGCAGGGCGTGATCGGGACCGAGCGGCCGCACCGCGACCTCCTCGAAGCGCAAGCTATCACGCTGCGCCCCCGGCCCGAAGCGAGGTGCGTACCGGGAGTGGATGTAGTCCCAGCCCCGCCGTACGTGACCCCCCTCCACGAACGAGGTGGTGCTGTCGCGCGCGTAGTCGCTCATGAACCCCTCGAGGTCGCCCCGATTCCAGTCGTCGGCGGAGCGGAGGAGCTGGGCGGTGAGACGGCCGGCGAGCGCCGGGTCATCAGCGGGGGGCGCGCCGGCGCGGCAAGCCGCGACCAGCAGCGCCCACGGGAGCGCGCGCAGGAGCGTACGAATCATCGCGGCTGTGGGAAGAAGTCGTTGGAAGCTGGACGGACGACACGGACGATGCAAGGCCGCGCTGCGGCCGGTGCTATGTTTCCCGCGGGAGGAGCGCACGCGCCGATGACGCAGCAGCCCATTTCCGCATACGGTTTGATCGGCGACATGCGGACCGCGGCGCTGGTCGGCCTGGACGGCGCCATCGACTGGTGCTGTCTCCCGCGCTTCGACAGCGGCAGCGTCTTCGGCGCCCTCGTCGACCCCGAGCGGGGCGGCAGCTGGGCAATCCGGCCGGACGAGCCCGCGACGTCCACGCAGCGATATCTCCCCCGCACCAACATCCTCGAGACCACCTTCGCCACGGAGGCGGGAGCGGCCGTCACCCTGACCGACTTCATGCCGGTGGCCGAAGACGGCCGTCCGTCGGGCCAGCATCCCGAGATCCATCGCCGTATCCGCTGCACGCGAGGACGCGCCCGGATGCGGATGGTGTTCATGCCCCGGTTCGAATACGGAGCACGCACGACCCGCGTCGAAGTACTCCGCGCCGGCCTGTTCGCGACCGACCGGACCGACCAGGTGGTCACCCTCTCGAGCGCGCGCCCCTTTCTCTGGTCGGTCGAGCAGAACACGGCAACCGCGGTGTTCGAGCTGGCCAAGGGCGACGAGCGCTGGCTCGTCCTCCGGTACGACGACGACGACATCCACCCGGTCGATCGCTACGAGAGCGTGGAGAAGCTCGAGACCACCGAAGCGTTCTGGCACGAATGGGCCGCGAACGTCCGGTACCAGGGCCCCTACCGCACGATGGTGAAGCGATCGGCGCTCGCCCTCAAGTTGCTGACGCACGCCGAGACCGGGGCCATCATCGCGGCGCCGACCACGTCGATTCCCGAGACCATCGGCGGAAGCCGGAACTGGGACTATCGCTTCGTATGGCTCCGGGACGCGGCGTTCACCCTTGCGGCCCTCGCCAACGTCGGACATCACAAGGAGGCGGACGCATTCATGCGGTTCCTGAAGAAGGTCTGCCGCCACGAGTCCGAGGGCCACCTCCAGATCATGTACGGAATCGATGGGCGTCGGGATCTGGTGGAACGCCAGCTCGACCACCTCGGCGGATACCGAGGGTCCCGCCCGGTGCGGGTGGGCAACGGCGCCGTCGATCAGCTCCAGCTCGACGTGTATGGCGAGGTCCTCGAGACGGCGGATCTCTGGCGCCGCGACCATCAGATGACGGACGCAACCTGGCGGGTGTTGCGGAAGCTGGTCGACTGGGTCGGCGGTCATTGGCGGCACCCGGACTCCGGGATCTGGGAGGTCCGGGGCGAGACTCGGCACTACGTGTTCAGCAAGGTCATGAGCTGGGTAGCGCTCGATCGCGGCGTGGCCATGGCCGAGGAGCTCGGACTCGAGGGCGATGTGGGCCGGTGGAAGGCGGAGCGCGAGGCGCTCCGGGCGGAAATCATGGAGCGGGGCTGGAACGAGCAAAAGCAGTCCTTCGTCCAGGCCTACGACACCGACGCGCTCGACGCCGCGGCGCTCGCGATTCCCTTCGTCCGCTTCCTGCCTCCGGATCATCCCCGTGTGCGGGCGACCGTCCGCGCCGTGGCCCGGGAGCTCACCAGCGCCGACGGCGAGCTGGTCTATCGTTACCGTGCGAGCGACGGGCTCGAGGGCGAGGAGGGCGCGTTCTCGATCTGCACGTTCTGGCTGGCGCATGCGCTCGCGCTGACCGGCGAGCGCGAACGGGCCGACCTGATCGTGCGGCGCATGCTGCGGCATGCGAATCACGTCGGCCTCTTCTCCGAAGAGATCGATCCCCGCACCGGCGAATTTCTCGGCAACTTCCCCCAGGGCTTCACGCACATTGCGCTGATCAACTGCGCCGTGGCCCTGGCGCAGGCGGAGCGGCCGAGCCGCGCGAGCGGACAAACGAAGCGCCCCGCATGACGCGGGGCGCTGGGGTGCGACCACCGGCTCTCAGCGACGCCGGCGGCCCTTCTTCCCGGCCTTCTTGCGGGCGGGCCGCTTGGCCGCCCGGCGCTTGGCCGCCTTCTTGGCGGGCCGCCGCTTCGCGGCTTTGCGCGCCGGCTTTTTCGCTGGGCGCTTCTTGGCTGCCTTCTTCCGGGCCGGCTTCTTCGCCGCCTTCTTCTTGGGCCGGGGCTTCGCTTTCTTCTTTGCAGCGGGGCGCGCAGCCGGCTTCGCCGAAGCCGCCGGGCGTGCGGCGGGCGCGGCTGCGGGAGTCGGCGCGGGAGCCGGGGGCGGCGTGGGCTCGCTCGACATCGGCAACGGATCCATCCAGCCCGAGCCGGACCAACCCATCTCCAGGGAGTGCAGCGCGGCCATAGGTGCTTCCTCCATCGCGATGCGGCGCATGACCCGCCGCTGTGTCGAGGCCTCAGAACACGCCGGCGAGAGTCGCTCGGCGCTGGTGCAGGGCTGATATAAGATGCGCGGAACGACTCCTTGTGCAAGGCTGGCCCCGCGCCCCGGAAGCGGAGGCGCTCCGAGAGTGGCGCTGCGTTCGTAAGTCATGTTTTGACAAACTGTTACGCGCGAGCTATCTTGCCCACACCGTCTCCCGACAGAGTGTCGCTTCCAACGTGAGAGCCCAACTCGACTCGCCCGCGTGTGTCCTGGCCCTCGTGGCCTGCTCCGTCGCGGCACCACTGCAGGCACAGACCGTCAGCGATGTGCAAGTGACGCCCGAGACGATGACACTCGGCGTCGGTCAGAAGCAGACGATCTTCGCCGCCGCGTTCGACAAGCAGGGGAATCTGATTCCGAACGCGCGGTTCACCTTCTGGACCTCCGACTCGAGCGTCGCCAAAGTCCAGAGCGATGGCAGCGTGCTTGGCATGAAGCCCGGTCTCGCCAAGGTCGAGGCGCGGACCGGCGGCCGTCGCGCGTCGCTGGCAGTGCTCGTGGCCGGGGCCGGCGGCGTCGTGCCGGGCGCGCCCGCCGCGGCGCACGGCATCGCCGCGCTCACGCTCGAGCCGGCGGCGCTCCGCCTGGTGCTCGGCGAAACCGCGAAGCTCGAGCCGAAGGCACTCCGGGATGACGGCACGCCGGCCGAGCTGGGCCGGGTCGTATGGAAGTCCCTCCGCCCCGATGTGGTCGCCGTCGATTCCACCGGTGCCGTGCTCGCCCGCGGCGCGGGGCGCAGCATCATCCAGGCCGCCCTCGCCAACGGGATGGTCGCGACCGCACCGGTGGAGGTAGAGACGGTCGATCTCGCGCTGTCCGAGACCCGGCTGCTCCTGGCGCCGGGCGGGCTCGATACGCTGCGGCTGCTGGTGCCGTCGCAGGCAAATCGGCAGATGAGCGAGGGCGTCGTCTGGCAGTCCACCGACACGTCGATCGCGCGGATCGGGCCGACGGGGATCGTGCAGGGAGTCCGGCCGGGCACGACCGAAATCGTCGCGTGGCTCTCGGGGCAGGAACGCCGTGCGTCGGTCATCGTGCACAAGACCGTACGCTCGATCCTCGTCACGCCCAGACCCGGCGGCGCGCCGATCCTCCTGCCGCTCAACCGCACACACAAGTTCTCCATCGCCGCTGAGGCGGTGGACTCGACCCCGATCCCCGAGATCCGGATCGTCTGGGAGGTGGGTGACACGGCGCTCGCAGGCTTCAACCCGGCGACGGGCCAGCTCACCGCCAAAGCACTCGGTACCACGAGCCTCACCGCGAAGGTGGCGGGCTTCGAGCCGGCCACCTGGGCGATCCAGATCGTACCCGGCATCCTCAAGCTCGATCGGGGCCGGTTCGCGCTGTCGCCCGGCGATCGTGCCGCCCTCGCGGCGACGCTGGCCGACGACCAGGGCAAGGCGGTGGGCGGAGCGGTCGATCTCACCTGGGCCTCCGACCGGCCCGACGTCGCCGCGGTCGACGGCCAGGGCGCCGTTGAGGCGCGCGGCTTCGGACACGCCAAGGTTACCGCCACGACGAGCTGGGGGGCCGCGGCGACGGCGGACGTCTTCGTGGTGGGCGACCTGTTGATGGTGTCGAACCGGGGTGGGAGTCTGGGAGTCTACCAGGCTGCCGCCGCCCGCCCCGAGTCGCTCTTTGCGGTGCTCGCCGACAGCGGCGCCAATGTCGACCCCGCGATCTCCCCGGATCGCACGCGGATCGCCTTCAGCTCGAATCGAGGCGGGGGCGGCGACTACGACCTCTACGTGATGGACGCGGACGGCGCCAACGTGCACCGGCTGACCAGCGAGCCCGGCACCGACGGCAGCCCGGTCTGGACGCCGGACGGGACCCGCCTCGTGTTTTCCTCGGCGCGGAGCGGCGTTCCCCAGATCTATGTTATGCCTGCCGACAGCGGCGAAGCGGTGGGGCTCACGACCTCCGCCGGCGGCAACCGGTCGCCCGCGGTGTCGCCGGACGGGCGAACGATCGCCTTCGTCTCCATCCGCGACGGCGCCCCGCGCATCTATCGGATGGCGCTCGACGGGAGCGGGCAGGCCCGGGCGACCACCGGCATATTGCGGCAGGCATCCCCGGAGTTCTTCCCGAACGGGGACCTCCTCTATGGCGAAGAACGAAGCAAGGGGTCGCGGGAATGGAGGATTGTGCGCAAGCCCGATGGCGCCGCGCCCGCCGCGCTGTTCCAGACCGATCAACCGCTGGTCTCGCTCTCCGCTTCGCGGGACGGCGAGCGGGTGGTGTTCGTGACCGGCAAGGACATCGGGAAGGGTCGCCTCGAATACCGCGTCTGGCTGCGCGGTCTGGCCCTCGGCGCTCAGCCGCTGCCCTTGAAGCTCCGGCCCGGCGAGCAGGTACCCTCCGCCACGTTCTGATGCGCGCCCTCGCGCTGGGCGGCGTGGGCGGCCTGGATCAGCTCGCGGTCCGGGACGTGGACGAGCCGGCGGTTCGCTCGCCCACCGACGTCAAGGTGCGGGTTCAGGCTGCGGCTCTCAATCACCTCGACCTTCTGGTTGCCCGCGGTCTGCCGGGCGTGGAGCTCGGATTCCCCCACATCATTGGCTCGGATGCAGCGGGCGTAGTCGATGCCGTGGGTCCCGCCGTTCGATCGGTGCAGCCGGGCGACCGGGTCATGATGAGTCCCGGTATCTCGTGCGGCACGTGCCAATCCTGTCTCGAAGGCGAGGAAGCGCTCTGCCGGTCGTTTCGCGTGCTCGGCGAGCATCTGCCCGGGACGATCGCGGAGTTCGTGGTCGTCCCTGAGGAAAACGTCGCCCGGGTGCCGGACACGATGCCGACGGAGCGGGCGGCGGCGTTCTCGCTGGTCACGCTGACGGCGTGGCGCATGCTCACCACCCGCGCGCGCGTGCGGCCGGGCGAAGCGGTGTTGATCTGGGGCATCGGCGGGGGCGTCGGCCAGGCCGCGCTGCAGATCGCGAAGCTCCTCGGGGCGTACGCGATCGTGACCAGCGGTACGCCCCACAAGCTCGAGTCCGCCCGCGCCCTCGGCGCCGACGCGGTGCTGGACCACCGTCGACCGGACGTGGTCGGTGAGGTGAAGCGCCTGACCGGCGGCCGCGGTGCCGACGTGGTGGTGGACAGCGTCGGGGAACGTACGTGGCAACAGTCGCTCAAGGCGCTTCGCCGCGGCGGACGCCTCGTCGTCTGCGGCGCCACGACCGGCCCCATGGTCGATATCGATCTCCGTCGGCTGTTCTGGCACCAGTGGACGTTGATGGGCTCGACGCTGGGGAGCCGCCGGGAGTATCGCGAAATCGTTCGGCTGGCGGGTCTCGGCCGTCTGTGGCCCGTCGTGGATCGGGTCGTCCCGCTCGCGAACGCGATCGAGGCGATCCGGCGGCTGGCAGACGGCGAGCAGTTCGGCAAGCTGGTCATCGAGGTGGCATCGTGAACGAGATGCTCGAGAGACTCAGGGTCGGCGGACAGCAGCTGGTGCAGGTCCTGCCGCCGCTGGTCGGCGCGGCGCTCATCCTGCTCGCCGGGTACTTTCTCGCACGCCAGGTCCAACGCTGGGTGGACGACACCCTCAAACGGCTGGACTTCAATCGGGTTGCGCACGCCGGGGGCTTCGATCAGGTCGTGGAGCGGACCGGGTCGCGGCTCGATCCGATCCGGGCGCTCGCGAAGCTCATTTTCTGGCTCGTGATGCTGGTCGTCATCCTCCTGGCGAGCGCGGCGCTCGGACTGGAGAGCATCAACCAGATGTTCGGGACGATGCTCGCGTTCCTGCCGACGCTCATCGCCGCGATCGTGGTCGTGGTCCTGGGCATGCTGGTGGGCGAGTTCGTGCGGGGCGTCATCGTGGCGTCGGCCGGGAACGTGGCCGGCGTGCCGACGGTCGCGAAGCTGGCCAAGGGCGCGGTGGTGCTGATCTCGGTGTTCCTGGCGCTGCAGCAGGTGGGGGTGGATCAGGAGATCGTGACCGCGGCCTTCACGCTGATCCTCGGCGCGGTCGCGCTGGCCGCGGGTCTGGCGTTCGGTCTGGGCAATCGCGAGCTGGCGGGCGAGATCACCCGGCGCTGGTATGAGCAGGGTCAGCGGCGCGATCGGCGGAAGACCGACAGGAAGCCCGGCGGGCCGCCGGACGAGACGCAACTGCTGGACTGAACTGCGGTGAACGGTAAACAGTGAACGGGGGG
>OEKJ01000037.1_pt2 | contig 16818 bp, 13 predicted proteins | sample 1503081 | NCBI WGS metagenome assembly OEKJ01 (sample SAMEA104379565, study PRJEB20068) | metagenome | biome: 1000743; feature: 77; material: 1998 | place: USA | collected 2012 | depth 25 m | reverse complement strand
CCGGCTTCCTCTACTACGTCATGCCGTTCCTGGGCGGTGAGTCGCTCCGGCAGCGGATCGAGCGGGAGGGCCGTCTTCCGGTCGGCGACGCGGTTCGTATCGGCCGAGAGGTGGCCAGCGCGCTCGACTACGCGCACCGCTCGGGCGTCCTCCATCGAGACATCAAGCCGGAAAACATTCTCCTGCACGAAGGCGAAGCGCTCGTGGCCGACTTCGGTGTGGCCCGAGCGCTCTCCACGGCCCTCGCGGGGCGGGAGGACGTCTCGGAGCCGGGCATGGCCATCGGGACGCCCGCATACATGAGCCCGGAGCAGGCGAGCGCCGACGAGGAGCTCGACGGCCGGAGCGACGTGTACAGTCTGGCCTGCGTGGTCTACGAGATGCTCGTCGGGAGGCCACCGTTTGCCGGGACCAGCCCGCGCCAGACGATGGCCAGACATGTAGTCGAGTCGCCGCCCGCGCTCCGGACCCTCCGACCCGAAGCTCCGGTGGCGCTGGAGCAAACGCTCCTGCGCGCGCTGGCCAAGAGCCCGTCCGAGCGCTTTGCCACGGCGGGTGAGTTCGCCCGCGCGCTCGAGGCTGCCCAGCTCACAACCGGGGTCTACGCCGGCGTCACCCCGCCCGTCCGCACCGACCTGCGCGCGGTGGGCGTCCTTCCCTTTGTCAACGCGAGTCCCGATCCCGACACGGACTATTTCGCCGACGGAATGACGGACGAGCTGATCGACGCGCTGACCAAGGTGGATGGGCTGCACGTGGCGTCCCGCACCTCGGCGTTCGCGCTCAAGGGCAAGCAGAGCGATGTCCGGACCCTCGGCGCGCTGCTGGGTGTCGCCGTCGTGCTCGAGGGGACGGTGCGGAAGGCCGCCTCCCAGCTCCGCATCACGGCCCGGCTCACGGACGTGCGGGATGGGCGGCACCTCTGGTCCCAGCGGTACGACCGCGACGTGAGCGATGTCTTCGCGGTGCAGGATGAGATCGCGCAGACCATCGTCACCACACTCCGCGCCACGCTGCTTGGCGACATCGGCGACCCGACCCCTCGACGCTACACGGCCGATCTGACGGCGTACAATCTGTATCTCAAGGGGCGGTACGCCTGGAACAAGCGCACCAACGAGGGGATCGCCGAGGGCGTGCAGTACTTCGAGGAGGCCATCGCCCGGGACGAGAGTTATGCGCTCGCCTACACCGGACTGGCCGACTGCTTCGCTCTGCAGCTCGACTATCGGGGCGTGCCGGTGGCGGAGGGGATGCGCCGCGCCAAAGAGTTCGCGCTGCGGGCGCTCGCGATCGATGAGACGTTGGCGGAGGCACATACGTCGCTCGGCTGGGTCCTGTTCATTTACGAATGGGACTGGGCGGGGGCGGCTCGCGAGTTCCGCCGCGCGCTCGAGTTGAATCCGCGCTACGCTACGGCGCGCCAGTGGCACTCCTGGTCATTGATGGCGCAGGGCCGTCTCGAGGAAGCCATCGCGGAAGGGCGGATCGCCCTCGAGCTCGATCCCGCGTCGGTCTCGATCCGCCGGAGCCTTGGTTGGCTCCTCTACTACGCTCGGCAGTACGAGGCGGCCGCCGAGCAGCTGCGGCGCGCGGTGGAGCTCAACCCCACGGCAGAAGAGACGCATCGCATTCTGGGCCTCGTGCGGCTGCAGCAGGGGAAGCTCGCCGAGGCGGAGATCGCGTTTCGCGAGGCGATCGCGCTCTCGACCGAGCTGGCGTATGCCCGTGCCGGCCTGGCTCAGACTGCGGCCCGCGCCGGCCGGACGGACGAAGCCCGCGCCATCCTCGACTATCTCTATGCCGAGGCAAAGGCCCGCTACGTGTCGCCGGTGACGTTCGTGACCGTGCACCTCGGGCTGGGCGAAGTGGATCAGGCCTTCGCGTGGCTCGAGCGGGCCCGCGAGGAACGCCGGGGCTGGCTCTGCTACCTCAAGGTGGAGCCGCTCCTCGACCCCGTGCGCGGGGACCCGCGCTTCGGCCGCCTGCTCGGGGCGATGAAGCTCACTTGACCCGCTGGACCCCAGGCCCGGGTCGTGCTATCTCACAGGTTCCTAACCGGGAGGAACCAATGCCGGGTGTGCGACGGAAGCTGGCTGGGTGGATGGTGGTGGCGCTGCTGGTCGGTCCGATTTCGGGCTGCGTCGCAGCGGCCGCCGCCGCGGCAGGCGCGGGGACGGGTATCTATCTCACGAGCCGGGGCGTGGCATCCGTAGTCAACGGGTCGGTGAACGACGTGGCCGCGCGGGCGCGCTCGGCCATGGACGCCGAGGGGATCACGATTACGGAGACGAAGACCGAGGCCGAGGGCGACAAGCGCTCCTTCCAGGGCAAGAAAGACGACCTCGATATCTCGGTCGAGCTGGAGCGCCAGAGTCCGAGCACCACCAAGGCCGAGGTGACTGCGCGAAAGAACGTGGCGGAGTGGGACAAGGACTATGCGAAGCGGCTGCTCGACCGGATCGTGAAGGGGGGCTGACGGTCCGAGGGGTCGCTCGGAGATGGGCACCCCTCGGCGCCGCACGGCGCTAGGCGAGCAGGGCCTCGACTTCCTTTCGCGCCGCCGCATCGGCGTCGCTGCGGGCCGACAGCTCACGCGCCACGTCGGCGAGCTGGGCGCCCGCCGTGTCGCCCGCGCTCTGGGCGCGGCCCTGCAGACGGCCGACAACCGTAAGCGCCTCGAGCAGTTGCTGCACCAACCGATCCCGTGAGCGCTCCAGCGCCGCGTGACCGTCTATCCACGCCGTCTGCCCGACCGCCGCCTCCCGTCGCCGCTCCATCACCGCCAGCGTATCGTCGATCCCCGCGAGGTCGTGCGCCGCGTCGCCCGCGTGGCTGAGCAGTTGTACGAGATCGTCCACCACGGCGGCGGAGTCCGGGGCGGCGCAGACGCTCTCGCCGATCCGTACGAGATCGTTGAGCAGGCTGCGTGCGCTGCCATGCGGCAGCTCGCCGAGCGTGGCCGACAGCCGGCGGTCGAGCGCAGGCGGTAGGGCCGACCGACGGGCGCGCGACGCGAGCACCGGGTTCTGAACCGCGCGATGGCCGCCGAGGAGGAGCATGCCCGACATGACCGGCGCGGTGACGAGCAACATCGGCATCGCCGCCGCACCCGCCGCTACGCCGGCCACGAGCGTACCCGCCGCCATCACGTAGAACGTGGAGGGGACGGCGGACCATGCGCGCCCGACCGGCGCCGTGCGAACCGGCACGCCTCGGATACGAAGCTGCTCCACGACCACGTCCGCCGTCGCGGAGGGGACGCGCACCAGGGCGCGCCTGCCGGCCGCGGCCCCCGCCAGATCCGGGGCCCGGTGCAGACCAGTGAGCAGCGTCTTCAACGCCGTGTGCGTCGCTTGCCGGTCGAGGAATTCCGCCGGCGGGTCCACGAACACCAGCGTGTCCGTTCCGGAGACCGGCGCTCGGCGGCAATCGGGGCACGTGGCCAGTCCCGCGGCGGCGGCGGACCCGCAACGCAGGCAGAAATCGAGCGCCGGCGCCCGTTTCAGCGCCCGGAGTGCGCGATCCGGGTCCCGCTCGCTCAGCGCGTCGAGCAGACTGGTGGCCGAGTGATAGCGTCGCGCCGGATCCGATGACGTGGCACGTGCCACGATCGCATCGAGCCAGACCGGCAGGTCGATCCGAAGAGCGCGGGGATGGTGCCCCTCGACGGCCGGCTCCGGCGGCAGGTGCAGCGACCCCGCGTCGGGGAGCCGGCCCGTCAGGGCGTAGTAGAGCGTGAGACCGAGCCCATAGACATCGGCACGGGCATCGGCGCGTGCCCCGGCAACCACCTCGGGCGCGAGGTAGAGCAGCGTGCCCACCAGTGCTCCCGTGCGGGTCACGGTGGCCTGACCCTCGAGCCGGGCCGCACCGAAATCGGTCAGCCGCGCGCGCCCGTCCGGCTCGAGCAGAATGTTCTGCGGCTTCACGTCGCGATGCAGGATGCCGCGACCGTGCGCGGCCGTGAGCGCGGCTCCTACGTCGCTCCCGAGCCGGGCCGCTTCCTCGGCCCCGAGGGGCCCCCGATCACGCACCCGCACGGCCAGGTCGGGCCCGTCAACGTATTCCATGACCACGAAGCTCCAGGTCCCCTCCTCGAGGAAGTCGTGCACGCCCACGATATTCGCGTGCGCGAGACCGCGAACGACCTGAACCTCGCGGCGCATCCGCTCGCGGGCGAGCTGCGCACCGGCGGGCGGCGGGACCAGGAGCTTGACGGCGACGGGCGCGTCGAGATCACGATCGCGCGCGAGATAGACGACGGAGAACCCTCCCCGACCGAGCTCCCGAACAATCTCGTAGCGACCGGTGAGGACGTCGCCCGGGGCGAGGTAGGCGGAGTTGATCATGATCCTGAAGCGAGGCGGCCGAGAACCGTGATCGCGTTTGAGCGCCAGCCATCAGGGCTCGAATACAGCTCGAGGAAACGCTTGAGGTGGAGGGTGGCGGGGGCCGGCTGGCCAAGCGCGTACTCGGACATGCCCGCGTGGTAGAGCGCCATGTAGTTGTTGGGCTGGTAGTCGATCACCAGCTCCATGATCGGGCCGGCCGACTTGTCGTCGCCCGCGTCCGCGACCGGGTGCCCCACGTTGAACACGATCCCGGCGGCGTACGAGCGCTGGCCCGATGAGAGCCGCTCGATCGCGGCCCGGGCCTGGTCGATTTTCCCGGCCAGCGCGTAGCACGCCGCGCTGTAGCCGAGGCCGTCCGGCGTGTCCGGTGCGGGGGAGCGTTGCTGGGCCGTCTCGACTTCGACGGAGTTGCAATAGGGCTTGATCGTGGCGTACCAGGATGCGCCGTCGCCCTGGCCGCTGGGGACTACGACTGCGCTCCCGCTATGCGCCGACGAGGGGGTTGGGGCGGGCGCCGGCGCGGGCGTCTTCGGCCGGAGCAGGATGGCTGCGATGCAGATCGCCAGATAGGCACCGCCGGCGATGTAGAGGTATCGCAGCATACTTGTTGACCTCGCAGGGGTTAGTGACCGACGAATTGCCCGCGTCGCTTGGATGGCAATCCCCGTGCCTCGCGTTGTCCCGCCCACCTCTCACTTCTCACCGCTTACCGGAACGGGAGATGCGCCAACCACCGTTCCTCTGCACTCGCCGAGGCCGATCCGCGCGAATCCCGCCCGCTCGCACCACCCCCGCATCACGACCTCGTCGCCGTCCTCGAGGAACCGGCGCTCCTCCCCGGTCGGCAGGCGCACCGGCTCGGTCCCCCGCCACGTCAGCTCGAGCAGACACCCACGCGCATCCTTCGTTGCGCCTGAAACGGTGCCGCTCGCGAGCAGATCACCAGGCCGGAGGTTGCATCCGCCGGACGCGTGGTGCGCGACGAGCTGGGCGGGCGTCCAATAGAGGTCCGTCAGCTCGCTGCGGCTGAGCCGGGCCGGCGGCAGCCGCTCGGCCCGCATGCGGGCGGAGGACAGCAGGACTTCCAGGCTGATGGCAAGCGCGCCGGCTCGACCGTCCTCCTCGTCGAGCAGGTAGGCGAGCGGAGCGGGATCGCCCGGGGGGCGAGCGAAGGCGGGCGCGCGGAACGGAGTCAGTGCATCCAGCGTCACGATCCAGGGTGAAATCGTGGTCGCGAAGTTCTTGGCAAGGAAGGGACCGAGGGGCTGATACTCCCAGCTCTGGATATCGCGCGCCGACCAGTCGTTCACGAGGCACACGCCGAACAGTTGGTCTGGGGCGTCGGCGATCGGGATCGAGCGCCCCAGCTCGTTGCCCGGCCCGATGAAAAAGCCGACTTCCAGCTCGTAGTCCAGGCGTCGCGTCGGGGCGAACACCGGCGGGCCCGCCGGATCCTCCCGTGTCTGCCCCAGGGGCCGGTGCACCGCTGCGCCGCTCGGCACGATGGACGAGGTCCGGCCGTGGTAGCCGATCGGCACCCACTTGTAGTTCGGAAGGAGCGGATTGTCGGGGCGCAACAGGCTTCCGACGTTGGTGGCGTGGAAGACGGACGCGTAGAAATCGGTGTAGTCGCCGATCGCGGCAGGAAGGAGCAGCTCCGCTTCGGCCCGCGGGACCAGCAACGCCGGTCGGCCTCTCGAATCGACCGGCGCCCCGCGTGCGTCCGCGGCGAGAAGTCGACCGGCCGCCTGCCGTAGCGCCGACCAGTAGCGCCGTCCCAAGGCCATCAGCGGGTTGAGATCGGACCCGGCGCAGGCGCGGGCGGCCACGCCCGCATCGCCGGTGAAGAGTCCCGCTTCCAGGCAGGCGGCGAGATCCAGAATCGCGTCGCCGATCGCAATGCCGACGCGCGGCGCCTCCGCGGCACTTCTCCGGAATACGCCGAAGGGCAGGTTCTGGATCGGGAAGTCGAGGTGGCCATCCGCCGAGGGGACCCAGCTTCGCCGGGCGGGATCGTGGGTCTCGTCCAGGACCCGGATCACAGGAGGCCGAGAGCCTGAAGGTCGTTGATCGGCTCGGTGAACGAGCACGAGCCAAAGGCGAGGCCGCTCCGGCGGCGCGCATGGCGCAGCTCGGCGTCATCCAGGCGGTGCGAGCGCCAGGTCACGCCTTCCTCGTCGAAGCCGAACGCCTGGGGCGCGGTCTCCTCCAACAGTGCCATCCCGTCGGCATCGTCCAGGCCGTGGTCCAGAAACGCGGCGGCGAGAAACAGATTGAGGAATCCGAACATCGTGGCGCACGCGCTGTTGGGCGCATAGGTGAGCCGATGCGCGCCCCGGAGCGGGTGATGGAGTCCCGCCGTCGCCTTGAACGGCACGCCGGCCTCGCGCGATCGGCGAAGGAAGCGAAGCAGCTCGGTGGGCGACGGGAACGCGTCCGGGGTGACCCCACCGGTGCGCACCTTGGCGCGGCCGCCGTGGCGAGCGAGCGCGTCGAAGAGCGGCGCAGGATCGTCGCCGATCGGAATCTCGACGTACACGTCGACTCTGGCATCGACCGTGGAGAGCACCCGCGCGATGGCGTCCGCCGTTGCCGCCTTCAGCTCGACGGTGTCAACGAGCGCGCCGCCGGCCGCGCGACTGTTGAACGCAGTGATCGTGGCGAGGTCGGCGGGGAGATCGGGTCCGGCGAGCGCGGCGAGCTTCCAGGGGGTACCGGCTCCGCGGAGCTGGGGCGTGGCAGCGGACTCGAATTCGGCCAGGCGAGAAACCGGGACCACGAACCGGCCCAGCGCCCAGCAATGCGCGCCGGTCCGATACGACGAATAGCCCGCAACCGCGCCGGCCATGTCCAGCTGCGCGGGCGGGAACAGGCCGGCGTAATCGATCAGGCCGTGGAGCAGCGTGTGGATGCAACGCATGGCGCGGGAAATATACCCGCGCCTCGGCTGCTACTCGCCTGGCGTGCCGTAGTTCTTGAAGGGGCCGGTGAACCCGAAGGTGATCAGCAGGTCGTACTGCCGCCTGGAGCCGGTCGAGCCGTTGATCGGGTCGACGTACTCCGCTCTATAGGTGATCCCGTCGACGTCGATTCGCGCCGCCCAGGTGCTCGACAACCGCACCAGGAAGCTTACGCCGCCCGCCGGGGCGACGTCGGTCCGTCCGGAGAAAGTCGTGAACGGGGGATTGGGCCCGGTGATGAACTCGCCGCCCCGGTCGACCAGGCCGACACCACCGCTCAGGATCATCGCGACACTGCTCCCCGCGCCGAGCCGGATCATCGCTCGACCGCTGGTCGCGAAGAAAGTCGAGGTGAGCGTCGGCGGGTTCGGGAATCCGCCGAGCGTGGAGTTTACGCCGCTGTGGTTGTAGTCCACGACGCCCTCGAACCCGAAGGCGGGAGCGACCCAGACTCCCAGGCGGCCGCCGATCGTAAACTTGCTCTGGGCCCGGCGGGTGAGGGCGAGGCCCGTCGTCGGGTCTGTCCCGACTGTGAGATCCTTCAGGGGGATGTAGACCCCGAGGCGCGGCGTGAAGTCGACCGAGACCTGCGCCGCAAGGGGGGCAGCGGGCAGCGCAAGCAGGGCCAGTAAGACCGGCGCTCTCTTCATGGATCGCTCCCTCACTGTGGCGCGGACTCGTCGCCCGTGGATCGGCCCCTACGGCAGGGCAGGCCCGCAGCAGCCTCGGCTAATCTCGCAAACCATTGCACCCATTGATGAAACGGCGGGGCGGCGTCCCCCGGACCCGGACCAATTTGACGCAAGCGATGGGCCAGAGCAAGCCGGCGGTTCAAGCTTCTCATCCGCCCGTAAGCCCTACCGGTTCGTTCGTCCGATCCACTGCTCGCTTTCACCCGGCTGGTGCGCCCGAAGCCGGGCCACGAGCCGAGCTGGGTCATCGTCGAGCAGCAGTCCCTCGCGATTTTGCTCCGTGATGAAGCCCTCCCGCACCGCGTGATCGAGGAAGCGATCCAGCTCATCGAAGTAGCCGGCCGTGTTCAGCATGCCGCAGGGCTTCGAGTGCAGCCCGAGCTGCGCCCAGGTCACGATCTCGAGGAACTGCTCCAGCGCGCCGAGTCCGCCGGGCAGTGCGATGAACGCATCCGACATGTCCGCCATCTGCGATTTCCGCTGATGCATGGAGCCGACCACGATGAGGTCGGGAATATCGGTGTTGGGGGGCTCGCGGTCGCGGAGCGTGGTGACGGTGACGCCGAAGACGTGGCCACCGTGCTCCAGCACGGCGGCGGCCAGCTCACCCATGAGCCCGACGGTGGAGCCGCCGTAAACGAGGTCCAGGCCCTCGGCGGCGATCACCTCGCCCAGCGCACGCGCGGCGGCGACGTATTCGGGTCTGGTGCCGGAGTTGGAACCGGCGAAAACGCAGAGCCGGCGGATGGGTTGGTCGGCGGGCATAGCCCGTAAGCTAGTCAGGCGTTCCCTACTAGCTATCCTCCGATTCCGGCGCTAACGTGCACCAAGTCCCTCCGCTGGACCGGCCGCCATGCACGATGCGCACTCCGGGCCGACCCCGGCCGTGTTTCGTCTGACGCCTCCCTATACGCGTTTCGAGGAGGTGCCAAACCTCGATACGCTCCATACGCCTGATCTGCCGCTCGGCTCGGTGCTCGCAATAGAGCTTGCGGGGCACGACGGTTGGGGCGAGGTCGCGGAACTCGCGCCCAGACTTCGGGTCCGCTTCCCCGCCGCACCAGTGGTCCTTCGCGTCCGCGGCGCCACCGGGGTTGATCCGCAGGAGGCTGCGCGACTCGCGGCACCCCTCCACATTCGTGCCGTGCTGGGCGACGATGCACCGCCGCGGGAGACGCTCCAGGCGGTGCTCACCGACCCGGCCAGCCTGACGCACGAGCTGGAGGACTGGTTGACCGTCCGTGGCGTGGCGCCCCCGCCGATGCTTCGGAGCTTGATCGTGGACATCTTTCGCCAGGCGCCGTCGTATCCCCGGCTCCACGGCCTGCTCCAGGCCCTGGGCCGACCCGAGCGGACTGTGCGAAACTGGTTCCAGCGGGCAGAGCTGCCCGGACCGGGCGCCTGGCTGGCCGCGGCCCACGCGGTCTACGCGGCGTTGCGCCTCCAACGCGAGCGGCAGACGTCGCTGCTCACGATTGCAGTGGAGTGTGGGTACAGCGACCACTCTTCACTCAGCCGCCAGGCGGTGCGTCTGTTCGGCGCGCGGCCCGGCGAAATCCGCCAGACCCTCGGCTGGGAAGGCCTCCTCGACCGGTGGCTGGGACGAGCGGGGGTGAGGGCGGCTTAGAATGGCTCTCGCGAGGTGTTCATGCTTACTGAATCCATATTGGCGCTCGCGCGCCGTAGCTTCGACGAAATCTGGAACAACGGCAATCTCGACACGGCAGACGAGCTCTACTCTCCCGATTACGTCAATCACGATCCGGTCAGCCCCGAAGTTCCTCCGGGTCCCGACGGAGTAAAGCAGCTCGCCAAGATGTATCGGCGGGCCTTTCCCGATCTCCGTTTCGCCATCGACGAAATGCTCGCAGCCGGCGACCGGGTCGTGACCCGGTGGACGGGCCAGGGCACCCACCGCGGAGCGCTGCGCGGCTTGCCGCCCAGCGGACGGCAGGCCCGGGTCACCGGCATCTCGATCCATCGGATCGCCGGCGGACGCATCGTGGAGACCTGGGTGAACTGGGACACGCTCGGCATGATGGAGCAGCTCGGCGCGGCCCAGGTGCCGGCGCGGCGGGCGGTGGGGCGCTGATTGCAGGGTGAGCGCGGCCGGAGCGCGACGCGCCTCGCGTTCGCGCTCGCCGTGTTCCTGAGTGCCGCGCTTCTTTTCGTAGTCGAGCCTATGGTCGGCAAGATGGTGTTGCCGGTCCTTGGCGGCGCACCCGCGGTCTGGACCACCTGCTTGCTGTTCTTTCAGGTCGCTCTGCTCCTCGGATACCTCTACGCCCACTGCCTCTCCCGGAGTCTCGCTCCGAGGCGGAGCGCGTGGCTGCACCTGACGCTGCTCGCCGTCGCGGCGGCGACGTTGCCGGTGGCCCTCCCCGCCGCGGAGCAGACGCCGGAGGCGAGCCCGGTCCACTGGTTGCTGCTTGCGCTCGTGGCCGCGGTGGGCGTCCCCTTCGTTCTGGTCGCCGCCACCGGACCGCTGCTGCAGCGCTGGTTCGCCGAGCTGGATCACCCCGATGCGGCGGACCCCTACTTCCTCTACGCGGCCAGCAATCTCGGCAGCTTCGCCGGCCTGCTGGCTTACCCGTTCCTGCTCGAGCCGCTCGTGCCGCTCGCGCGCCAGCGGGTGGCGTGGAGCGCGGCCTACGCCGGCCTCATCGTGACCATCGGGGTCGCGGCGCTGCTGCTCCGGGGCGGGGCGACCGGGCCCGCGCCGGCCCGCGGGAGCTCACCAGCGGCGGGACCGGAGGGCGCGGGCGTGCGGCCTTGGCGCTGGCTCCTCCTCGCCGCAGTGCCGTCGAGTCTGTTGCTCGCGGTGACCACGCACGTGAGCACCGACGTGGCCGCGGTACCGCTGCTCTGGGTCCTGCCCCTCGCCCTCTATCTGCTGTCGTTCGTGGTCACCTTCGCCCGGCGCCCGCTGATCCCCGTCGCGTTCGCCGGCCGGTGGCTGCCGCTGGCGGTCCTGCTGTGCGTCTCCGGCCAGCTGTGGGCCACGGGCGGGCCGCTCTGGCTCACCCTTCCGCTCGACTACGGGCTGCTGTTCGTGGCGGCGGTTCTCTGCCACGGCGAGCTTGCGCGCCTCCGGCCCCCGGCGCGGCGCCTCACCGAGTTCTATCTCTGGGTGGCGCTGGGCGGCGCGCTGGGCGGCGCCTTCAACGCTCTGATCGCGCCCCACGTCTTCACGTCGGTGGCGGAGTATCCGCTGGCGGTGGCCGCCGCCGCGCTGCTGATCCGCTGGCCGGCGCGGACGACCGGGCCCGCCGGCATCGCGACCGTCGTGGTCGCCCTGCTCGCGCTTGGCGTGGGGCTGGCGTATGCGGGGGCCTGGCTCGATTCGCCCCGGGTCATCGCGCGGGTCCCGAGTCAGCTGGTCCTGCTCAACGGGGTCACGCTTGCCGCGATCATCGGGGCGCTGCTCCTCTGGCGGCGCCGGTTCGACCTCCTGCTCGCGGTGGGGGTCCCGCTGATCCTGGGCGTGGCCTGGATGGCCGAGGCTCGCCGGCCGGGCGTGCTGCTCGCGGCGCGCGACTTCTTCGGGGTCTATCGGGTGCAGGACACCCGCCAGGGGTTCCGGGTGTTTTTCCACGGCACGACCCTGCACGGACTCCAGCCCGTGGCCGTCCGGCGACGTCTCTGGCCGACGAGCTACTACCACCCGGAGGGACCGTTCGGCGACGTGCTGGGTGGAGTCGCTCCGCCGCGGCCCGGGCGCCGGGTCGGTATCGTGGGGCTCGGCGCCGGTAGCGCGGCGGCGTATGTGGGCCCGAACGAGTCGTGGACGTTCTACGAGATCGACCCGCTGGTCGGGCGGATCGCCCAGGACACCACCTATTTCACCTACCTGACGGAGGCCGCGAGCCGGCCGCGAGTGATCCCGGGCGACGCCCGCCTCTCGCTCGCCCGCGACCCGGTGGCCCGCTTCGATGTGTTGGTCATCGACGCCTTCAACTCGGATGCACCGCCGGTACACCTCCTGACCCGCGAGGCGTTCGCGGTGTACCTGGAGCGGCTTGCGCCGGGCGGGCTCCTCTTGGTCAACGTCACCAACCGCCACCTCGACTTCGATCCGGTAGTCGCCGCGCTGGCGGCCGACGCCGGGCTAGTGGCCCGGGTGCGGGATCACGCCGTGACCCCCGACGAGATTCGTCGCGGGGCCTACGGATCGACCTGGGCGGTGCTGGCGCGACGGGAAGAAGACCTGGGGGGGATCGCGCAGGACGCGCGCTGGAAGCCGCCACGGAAGGGGGAAGGGGCGCTCTGGACCGACGACTTCTCGAACCTCGTGCGGCGGCTCCGCTAGCTCAGTCGAGCCCGAGCACGTCGAGGATGAACGCGTACTTGAACGCCACCTCCCGGAGGGCGTCGTAGCGGCCCGACGCCCCGGCGTGGCCCGCCCCCATGTTGGTGCGGAGCAGGAGGCGGTTCCGGTCGGTCTTGCGGGCGCGGAGTCGGGCGGTCCACTTGGCCGGCTCCCAGTAGGCGACGCGAGGATCGTTGAGCCCGCCGGTCACCAACATGTGCGGGTAGGCCTTCGCCTCGATGTTGTCGTAGGGGGAATAGGACCGCATGTAGGCATAGGCCGCCGGATCGTTCGGATCGCCCCACTCCTCGTACTCGGGCACGGTGAGGGGCAGGGACGGGTCGAGCATCGTATTCAGCACGTCCACGAACGGCACCTCCGCCACGACCGCGTGAAACAGGTCGGGGCGGAGGTTCGTCACCGCGCCCATCAAGAGCCCGCCCGCGCTCGCCCCGTTGATCACCAGCCGGTCCGCGGCGGTGTAGCCTTCCGCGATCAGATGCTCCGCCGCCGAGATGAAATCGGTGAAGGTGTTCCGCTTCCGGAAGAGCTTCCCGTCCTCGTACCACGTCCGCCCCAGGTCTTCGCCACCGCGGACATGCGCGATCGCCACGACGAACCCGCGGTCGAGCAGGCTCAGGAAGTGCGACGAGAAGGCAGCGTCGAAGCACGCACCGTACGCCCCGTAGCCGAGCAGCAGGGCCGGACGGCTGCCGTCGAGCGGGAAGGGCCAGCGGTACACGAGCGAGACGGGCACGCCGGTGCCGTCCGCCGCGGTCGCCGTTACCCGCTCCGCGCGATAGCGTGACGGATCGTACCCCCGCACCGCAGTGCGCTTCCGCACGCTGAGGATACGGGTGCTCATGTCGTAGTCGGCCACCGTAAGCGGCGTTACGAGCGACGTCCAGGCCAGCCGGAGCACGGTGGCGTCGAACTCGGGGTTGCCGCTCCGGTGGATGGTGCAGGCGGGCTCAGGCAACGTGATCCGGTGCCGCTCGCCGGTCACGAGATCCGCCACCAGCACCCGAGGAAGCCCCTCTTCCCGCTCCCAGACCACCAGGTGGTCGCGGAAGGCGTCGATCGCGTCGAGCTTCACGGCCGGCCGATGCGGGAGCACCTCGCGCCAGCTCCCCGGCTCGTCTTCCGGGGCTTCCACAACCCTGAAGTTTTCGGCGCCCTTGTTGGTCAGGATGAAGAGCCGGTCTCCCCGGTGAGCGATGGCGTACTCCACGCCGGGCTCCCGCGACAGGAACACCCGCGGCTCGTCCAGCGGGCGGTCGGCGCGAAGCCCCCGGATCTCGGTGGTGGTGCCGCTTGCGCTCTCGAGGAAGATCCAGCGCCGGCTCCGACTCCGCGCTACGTCCAGCGCGAACGCCTCGTCCGGCTCGGCGTACACCATCACGTCGTCCGCGGGGTCGGTCCCGGGACGATGACGAAGGACGGCCCAAGGGCGCCGAGCCTCGTCTACCACGACGTAGAAGAGCGTGCCATCGTCGGCCCAGGCCAGCGAAGGCGCGACTCCGCCGATACGCTCGGGAAGCAGCCGGCCGGTCTCGAGGTCCCGGATGAAGAGCTGGTGGGCCTCGTCGCCGGTGAAGTCCACCGCGAATGCCAGAAACCGGTGATCGGGGCTGGGCTCGCTCAGGCCGAGACGCAGGTGCGGGTGTCCGTCGGAGAGCCGGTTCAAGTCGAGCAGCAGCTCTTCGGGGCCGTCCACACGGGCGCGGCGGCGGCAGTGCAGGGGGTATTCTCGCCCCGCTTCGACGCGGGTGTAGTAGAGCCAGTCGTCCAGCCGCTCAGGCACGGAGTCATCGGTCTCCTCGAGCCGGCTGACCAGCTCGTGAAAGAGCCGCTGCTGGAGCAGCTCGGTATCTCGCATGGCCGCTTCCGCGTAGGCATTCTCCGCCTCGAGGTAGGCAAGCACTGCCCGGTCGTCCCGCTGCTCGAGCCAGTGAAACTCGTCCGGTCGGATGTCGCCGTGCCGGTGGTCGGCCCAAGGGGCGCCGCGCGCGCGGGGCGGCTCTCCGGTCGGGGCGGCGACGCGGTGGTGGTAGGGCTGAGCCGCAAAGCTCAGAGCTGCCGCAGAGTCGGAGGGCAGGCGGCGATGGAAGTGGTCGGTCGGCATGGGTGCCTCGGTGCGTTCCGCGGAATTACCCGGGCCGCGCCGGGGAAGTCAAGACAGTATAACGCGTTGTGTATCAATCTGTTGCGGTTCAGCAGCGAGGCGTTTTTTGGGGCTGCTTGGGGGCTTATTGGTAAGCCGTTTCCGGGCAGGGGTTTGCCGGAAATCTTGCGGGATGGTTGGGTTGGGGAATGCCTCAACCCATGCGGCAGCATGGTGGTATCGGTGGTAGTATTATGCAATACTACTAGACAACGAGCGGTCGGGGTCAAAGGTTTCGGCGCGCGCGGGGCCACCCGCCCGCCCTCGTATCGGGGGGTTGCATGGGCTCACTGGCGATCCTGCTGCCCGCCTTCTGGCCGAAGTGATAACGGTTTCCCGGTCCGCCCCGCTGGACGTGCTGCGTGGCCTGGCCGTGACGGTGGTTCTCGGACGTCACGCCTTCGAGCTCACCCCGGCCGCGTCGGCGGGTGCTCCTTCCGTGTTGGTTGTTTGGCAGCGTATCGGTTGGAGCGGCGTCGATCTCTTCTTTGTGCTCAGCGGCTTCCTGATCGGCCAGTTGCTGGTCAAAGAGCTCTTTGCGAGCGGTCGTGTGCGCGTCGGGCGATTTCTAGTGCGCCGCGGCTTCCGGATTTACCCACCATTCTACCTGCTGCTTGGGCTGACTCTCCTGATTTTCCGACCCTTGATGCGTTTCTCGTCGCAGGCTGCCTGGTCGGAGGCACTCTTCCTGCAGGACTACGTGACAGCGCCGTTGCGAATCTGGAATCACACGTGGTCCTTGGCCGTTGAAGAGCAGTTCTACCTCTCGCTTCCGCTGCTGTTACTTCTGGTTGCCTCGCTGCCTTCGCAGCGGCCACTTGCTGACCGCTTGATCCGGTGGCTACTGGCCCTGATCGCGGTCGTGCTCGTCGCGCGCGTTTTCACAGGGCTGACAGGGCCCTTTAGCCTCGACCGAGTTGTATTTCCCGCCCACTTACGGTTCGATGCCTTGTTTGTTGGAGTCGTTCTCGCGGTTACGCACGTCGCATGGCGGGCGGAGTTCAAGTCGTTCGTCGGTCGCCATCGGTGGCACCTCCTGACCTTCGCTGCGGCAGCCCTCATGCCGATCGCCCTGTGGCCGCTCGAGCGACTCTTCATCCACACGATTGGCTTCACCGTGTTTGCACTCGGCTGGGGCTGTCTCGTGGCAGTCGCGGCAGAGACCGAGGTGGCGCCGTTCGTCATGCGCCCTCTGTCCGCGATCGGCCAAGCCTCTTACTCGATCTACCTGTTTCACCTCCCCGTGCACGCGCTGATTGAGGGGCACTACGGCAAGGGCGCAGCGGTGGCCTGGCCGGTATTTCTGCTCTACGTCGGGCTGAGTCTCGGCGTCGGCGCCCTTCTGCACATCCTTGTTGAGCGGCCTGCCCTGGCCCTGCGTGATCGCCTGATTCCGACAGTCGCGGTGGTGCAGACGGCTGCGTCGGAGCGCGCGGAGGTAGTGGCCTAGCGGCATCTCATCGGGCGCCGGTTCCTTTGGCTCCACCGAGCTAGATCGCGGTAGTCCTGGGTATGACCTTTGCGGGAAGCAGCCCTGCGCTCTCGTCATGATCCGGTCACCAAGGAACCCCGCAATGGGGACGTGTTAGCGCGTCGCCCGCAGTGCTGGAGGACGGCCGCATATCGGGATCTGACATGTCCGCTCCCTTTGCCGAAAGCCCCGGCCCGAGTCGACCCCGCCGCAGGCAGTCGCTGCTGCTCGGTCTCATTGCGCTTCTGCTCCTCGTGGATGGGGCGCTCCTGGGCGCGCTCGCGAGCCGCCGGCTCGCCCGCGCGCCGGCCGGTGCCGCAGCGCCCCACGGGGTTGACTGGACCCGGCTCTCGCCGACGGACCTGCGTGTGGCCGCTGCATTCGGAGCCCTCCAACGGGAGGGCCTCGGCGCCTCCCTCGACGTGCTCGAGCACGCCGCGGCGGAGGACAGCGCGGTGCTGCGCGACGGACATCAGCTGGCTCACGCACTCGGCCGCCAAGCGGTAGCGGCGCGGGGCGGCGATGCGTCCGTCATCAGCGAGTGCCGGCCCAGCTTCGCATCCGGTTGCTATCACGGCGTCGTCGAGGGCTCGTTGAAGGCACGCGGCCATCTCGACATGGGGGTACTGAAGCGGATGTGTGCCGCCGCCGGCAGCGACGAGCGGCCGGGCCCGGTTTACGAGTGCGTTCACGGCCTCGGCCACGGCGTGCTCGGCGCCGTGGGGTTCGATCTCGGGGCCGCGCTGCACTACTGCGACGCTCTGGGATCGGGATTTGATGCCTGGTGTCACTCCGGCGTTTTCATGGAGGCGATTACCTCCTCGTTGGGTGAGCCGAGCCGCGATGCTGCTGCTGCGCCCGGTTCTT
>OEKJ01000209.1_pt2 | contig 16827 bp, 15 predicted proteins | sample 1503081 | NCBI WGS metagenome assembly OEKJ01 (sample SAMEA104379565, study PRJEB20068) | metagenome | biome: 1000743; feature: 77; material: 1998 | place: USA | collected 2012 | depth 25 m | reverse complement strand
GCAACGCGTGCCGTCTCCAGCGGGAAGATCTCGGTGACGCCCAGCTCCGTCGCCTTCTCGACGAGCCAGCCGAGCCGATCGCGATCGCCCGCGCCCACGGCCAGCCGGAGCGGCGCGGGCCGCGGCAGTCGCTCGGCCCGCGCGACGACCACCTCCACCGCGCGCCCGGCGCTGCGGAGCACCCCGTCGCCCACGAGGCCCTCGCCGTCGCGGATGCCCACGGGCAGGTCCTCCCCGGCGCGACGGACGCGGAGGTGATGGATCTCGTCCGGCCCGAGCGGCACCACGTCGCCGGGCGCGACCCCGCCCGGCGGCACCAGCACGGCGATCATTCGCGCCGGGCCGCCACCGCCCACCAGCCCACGTCAACGATCTCATCCAGCGGGATGAAGCCGGCCCGCGCCAGGATGGGGCGGAACACCTCCGCCTCGGATGCTTCCATGCCGGCGAACACCGCGATCCCGCCCGGCCCGAGCGCCGCCACGATGGCCGGAAGCAGCTGCGTGTTCACGCTGCGGAGAATGTTGGAGACGATCAGCTCGCAGGGGCCGAGCAGCGGCGCGAGGTCGGCCGCGTCGCCCTCGAGGAACGAAACGCGCCCGACCACCCCGTTGCGCTCCGCATTGCGCACGGCAACCTCGTTCGCCTCGGCGTCTACCTCCACGCCGGTGGCGCGGGCGGCGCCCAGCAGCGCGGCCGCGATGGTGATGATCCCGCTGCCGCTGCCGAGGTCCAGCACGCGATCGTCGGTGTGAAGGTGACGCTCCAGCAGCGCCAGGGCGCCGCGGGTGGAGCCGTGCTCGCCGCTCCCGAACGCCATCTCCGGATCGATGACGACGACCGGCCCGGCGGGCTCGGCCACCGACGTCCACGACGGCGTCACCGTGAGCCGCCCGATCCGGTGCGGGCCGAGCCCGTCGCGCCAGCGGGTGCTCCAGTCGACCGCCTCGACCGCGCGACGGGCGGTCTCCACCGGTGCTTCCGCGGCGAGCGCGGCCTCGAGTCGCTCGGCTGTCGCCTCGTCCTCGGCGAAAGTCACGAGCGTCCCGTCGTCCCGCTCCTCGACCGCGTGGCCGGTGTGCGCCACGAGCCACGCGCCGACGCGGTCTCGCCGCTCGGGCGTGGTGCGCACGTCGATGGCCCACCAGGTCATGCGCCGAGGGCTTCCTTGAGCTTGGACCAGAATCCGGGTGAGCGGCGCGGCGGGTCGCCCTCGAGCTTGGCCAGCTCGCGGAACAGGCGTTCCTGCTCGTCCGTGAGCTTGTCGGGCGTCCAGACGTGCACCCGGATCATCATGTCGCCTGTGCCGTGCTGGCCCAGGGCGGGGAGGCCCTTCCCCTTGAGGCGGAGGACCGTGTCGGCCTGGGTGCCCGGCGGGACCCGCACGCGCTCGTCACCGTAGGGCGTGGGGACCGGGAACTCGCCCCCCAGCGCCGCCTGCGAGAACGACAGCGCCAGCTCGAAGACGAGATCGTTCCCCTGGCGCACGAAGCGGTCGTCCTCCTTGATGTCGATCATCACGAGCAGGTCGCCGTTGGGGCCGTTGCGGGGTCCTGCGGCGCCCTGGCCGCGGAGCGTGAGGTAGTTGTTGGTCGAGACGCCCGCCGGAATCTCGACCGTCACCGTGCGCTCGCCCCGGAGCCGTCCGTCACCGCGGCACACCTCGCACGGCTCCGGCACGACCATGCCTTCGCCGGCGCACGTGGGGCACGGCGAGACCGACACGAACTGACCGAACATGCTGCGCGCGGACCGCCGGACTTCGCCGCTTCCACTGCAGGTGGCACACACCGACGGCTTGGTCCCCGGCCGCGCACCGGTGCCGCCACAGTTCTCGCAGCGGTCCAGCGTCTTGAGCCGGACGCTTTTCTTGACGCCGGTCGCAACGTCCTCGAGCGTGAGCCTCACGGTAACCCGGATGTCCTGTCCACGGCGGGACTCGGCCTGCGCGCGACCGCCGCCGAACAGCGATTCCAGTCCGCCCAGACCGCCGAAGTCGCGCATGAAGATCTCGAGCGCTTCCGAGAGATCGACGTGATGGAAGCCGAAGCCACCGGCACCGCCTGCCACGCCGGCCCGGCCGTAGCGGTCGTACGCCGCGCGCCGCTGCGGATCGCGCAGCACCTCGTACGCCTCGGTGATCTCCTTGAACTTCGCCTCGGCGTCAGGCGACGGGTTCCGGTCGGGATGGTAGTCCATGGCCAGCTTGCGGTAGGCCTTCTTGATGTCCGCCTCCGTCGCCGTCCGTGCCACGCCGAGCAGCTCGTAGAATTCGGTCACTCCAGCAGGTCCTCCACCAACCGGCTCGTATGCTCCACGAGTCCGATGATCTTGTCGTAGGGCATCCGGGTCGGGCCCATCACTCCAATGACGCCACGCAGGTCACCCGCCTGATACGAAGAGGTGACCAGCGTGAAGTTGCTGAACCGCGGATCGCGGTTCTCACCCCCGATCGTGATCGAGAGCCCCGCTTGACGCCGCGCCTCCAGCGCCCGGCGCAGCAGGTCACGCCGCTCGGTCAGCTCCAGCAGCCCGCGCATGCCGAGCCCCGAGGAGAACTCGGGCTGGTCGGCGAGCATCTGCGCGCTGCCCAGCACCACGGGGGTCGCCTCACCCGAGAGATCGAAGATGTCGTCGCGCTCGGCGATGAAGATGTTCAGCAGATCACGGCTGCCGGGCACCGAGTTGGCATCTCGGAGGCGCTCGACCAGCGACTGGCGGATCTGCTGGAGCGTGAGGCCGGACAGGCGCTCGTTCAGGACCCCGGTCACCTGCTGCACGGAGGCCGCTGGGAGGTTGCTGGGCACCTGGACGAAGATCGTGCGGACGACGCCGCTCCGGAGGTTGAACACCAGGAGCAGCCGATCGGAGGCCACCCCGATCAGCTCCAGTCGCTCGAGCACCAGCTCGTCGAAGGCCGGCGCCACGGCGACCCCCAGCTCCTGGGTGAGCACGCCCAGCACCTGGGCCGCGCGGTGGAGGATTTCTTCCAGCGTGCTCCGGGCCCCCTGGACCCCCGCCCGGAGCGTGTGGGCCGCTTCGGCCGACGGCGGCGCGAGCCGGATCAGGCCATCCACGTAGAGCCGGTACGCCCGGTCGGTCGGCACCCGTCCGGCCGAAGTATGGGGATGGAACAGGTATCCCTTTTCCTCCAGCTCGCTCATCGTGCTCCGGATCGTGGCCGGCGACACGCCGAGCCCGAACCGGCGGGCGATGGTCTGGCTCCCTGCCGGCTCCGCTGTCTCGATGTACGTCTGGACGACGGCCTCGAGCACGCGTAGCTCGCGCTCGGAGAGCTGGTCTGAGGGGGCCATGTCGGAAATCTAGACACGGCAGGGGGCTGCAGCGAGGCTGTCAGACCGACCCGGCCAGCGCATCGAGCCGGAGCCAGCCTTCGGCCGTGAGCTGCAACCGTCCATCCGCGAGCACGGCCCATCCCTCGGCGGCCCACGCGGACGCCCGAGCCTCGTCAACCCATTCCAGGGGCACGCCTTCCACCATCCGAAGGCCGAGGTAGACCCTCTCCAGGCGAACCGCGGCGGGATCGAGCACCTCTTCGCCGCCGACCCACCCTTCCCCCCGCCCGACCGCGCGCTCGTATTCGACCCACTCGCGCAGGTTCCACCGGCGGCGGTTACCGAAGCTGCTGTGGGCCGAAGGACCAAGCCCGATATACGCGGCGCGGCGCCAATACGCCGAGTTGTGCCGGGCGCGCCGGCCCAGGCGGGCGGCGTTCGAGACCTCGTAGTGCTCGAACCCCGCGGCACCGAGTCGGGAGTGAGCCAGGAGGTACTCTCCGGCGTAGCGCGCGTCGTCCGCCGGTCGCACCCGGCCGCCGGCGGTCCAGCGGGCCAGCGGCGTGTGCGGCTCGGTGGTGAGCCCGTAGAGGGACACATGGTCGGGCTCCAGGGCGAGCGCGCGATCCAGATCCTCCTCCCAGCTTCGGGCGACGTCCGAGGGAAGCGCAAAGATCAGATCCAGCGACAGGTCGGCGAAGCCAGCATTCCGCGCCACCTCCACAGCCTTCCCGATCGCCGCCGGGTCGTGGGTGCGGTGCATCCATTGGAGCGCCTCGGGCGAAAACGATTGCGCGCCGAGCGAGAGGCGGGTCACGCCCGCGGTGCGCCACGCCCGGGCCGCCGCCGGCGTGACGTCGTCCGGATTGGCCTCCAGCGAAACCTCGGCCTCGGACTCGACCGGGCGGTCGGTCCGGATGCGGGAGACGATCGCGGCGATACCGGTGGGGTCCAGACGGGACGGGGTGCCGCCGCCGAAGTAGATCGTGCGCACCACCGGCGACTCGGCCCACACCGGGTGCTCGAGCCAGGCGGCCCATTCCCGCAGCACGGTGCCGACGTATGCGCCGGACGGCGTCTCGCGCCGGACGGCGATCGCGAAGTCGCAGTAGCTGCAGCGACGGGCGCAGAAGGGGACGTGGACGTAGACGTGCACACCGGAATATGCGGGCGCCGCGCCGCTCGTTACACCCGGCGGTAGAACCCGCCGCCCTGCTGCTCCACCACGCCGGCCAGCTCCAGCGCGCAGAGACTCCCCAGCAGCTCCGCGGCCGGGCGCGAGAGCCGCTCGGCGAGCGCATCCACGTGCACGAGGTCCGCGCCGAGCGCCTGCACCAACGCCTGCGCGGCAGGGTCCAGCGGGCCGGCCGCCGACGCAGAGGGCGCGGTCCAGTCCGCGCCGGGACCGACACCGGCAACTTCCGGATAGTGCTGGAACAGGTCGACGGGCTCGAGCAGCGGGGTGGCACCGTCACGGATCAGGCGATTGGTCCCCGTCGACGTGACGCTGGTGATCGGGCCCGGCACGGCGAGCACCTCGCGCCCCTGCTCCAACGCGCACTCCGCCGTGATCAGCGCGCCCGAGCCGGGCGCGGCTTCGACCACGACGGTGGCGCGGGCGAGTCCGCTGATCAGCCGATTGCGGCGAGGGAAGCTCCCCGCGTGCGGCCGCTCCCCGGGAGGAAATTCCGTGAGCAGGAGACCGCGGGCCGCGACGGCGTCGTAGAGCGTGCGGTTGGCCGCGGGGTAGATCACGCCGAGCCCGTTACCGAGCAGACCGATGGTCCCGCCGCCGGCCTCGAGCGCCGCCCGGTGCGCGATGGCGTCCAGTCCGCGGGCCATCCCGCTCACCACCACGAGCCCCTGCGCAGCGGCAGCCGCGGCCACGAGGCGACAGGCCGACGCACCGTAGGTCGTGTGGTTGCGGCTGCCGACGACGGCCACCATCGGCCGGCTCAACAGATCCAGCGCGCCCAGTGCGAAGAGGAGCGGCGGCGGCTCGGGGATCTCGCGCAGCTGCGGCGGAAAGCCGCGATCGACTGGGAGGAGGACGACACCGCCCAGCTCCACCACCCTTTCCAGCACGCGCTCGCCCTCGGACACATTCCGCCGGGCGATCTCGGACGCGACCGCCCGGTTCAACCCCGGCACGGCGCTTAGAAACGCGATCGGCGCCGAAAAGGCGCCGATGGAGCTGCCGCACGCCGATATCAGCGTGGCGAGCCGAGCGGCTCCCACACCCGGCGTCAGGGCCAGGGCGACGTACGCGACTCGCTCCCGGTCCACGCGTCCTGCCCGGCGGGTTCCTCCGCCCTTGCTGCCTGCACGAAGCTCCAGAGCCGCTCCTTGAGCGCGTCGAGCCCGAGCCCTGACACGCCCGAAACGGCGAGCTGGCCAGCCGCGTCCGGCGCCAGCAGCACGGGCAGCTCGGCATCGGCCGGAAGCAGGTCACGTTTGGTGAGGACGACCAGATGCGGCTTGGCGTGGAGCGCCGGGCTGTAGAGCAGGATTTCGCGACGCAGGCGATCGTAGACCGCCTGCGGATCCTGCACATCCAGGGGGACGAGGAACGCGAGCACCCGCGTGCGCTCGACGTGTTGCAGGAACCGGAGGCCGAGCCCCTTGCCGGCGTGCGCGCCCTCGATGATGCCCGGGATATCCGCCACCACGAACGACCGCCCCTCCGACAGCCCGACCACGCCCAGATTGGGCTCGAGCGTGGTGAACGGATAGTCGGCGATCTTAGGGCGCGCGGCGGACACCACGGAAAGCAGCGTGCTCTTGCCCGCGTTGGGCTCGCCCACCAGCCCGACGTCGGCGATGAGCTTGAGCACCAGCTCGATCTCGCGCTCCTGACCTTCTTCGCCGGGCTCCCACTCCCGCGGCGCCTGGTGCGTGGGCGTGGCGAATCGCGCGTTGCCCCGGCCACCACGGCCGCCCCGCGCCACGAGCAACGTATCTCCCGGCCGGAGGATTTCGCCCAGGGCTTCGCCCGTGGCGGCGTCGCGCACTTCGGTGCCCGGCGGCACCGGGAGGTACACGTCCTCCGCGGAGCGGCCGGTCTGGGTCTTGCCCTTGCCGTGCTCGCCCCGCTCCGCCTTCCACACGGTGCGGTACCGATAGTCGAGCAGGGTGGCGAGGTTGGCCTCGCCCCGCACGAAGACGCTGCCGCCGTGGCCCCCGTCCCCGCCGTCCGGGCCGCCCTTCGGCTTGTACTTGAAGCGCGCGAACGACGCGGCGCCGGAGCCGCCGGTGCCTGCCGAGACCCGAACGACCGCGCGATCGACGAAGGTCATTGGCCGGGACTCCATCCTTCGCGCACGGACTTCCACAGCTCCTTTACCTTTTTCCACTGATCGAAGGAGAGCAGCGGGTTGACGATCGAGAGGACGCCTTCGATCTGGCCGAACGTAACGCCCGCATTGAGCGCGCCGCGCAGGTGCGAATGCAGCTGCCGAGGCGTTTCGAGGACCGCGGTCTGCACCACGGTGCACAGCTCCCGCCGGGCAAGATCGAGCCCGGGACGGGCCAGCGTGCGCCCGTATCCTTCGGTGATCATCCACGCGTCCATGGCGGGATGGAGCGCGCGGATGCTCTCGCGGAGCTTGGCGTAGTTCTCGCCGTAGATCAGGGCGCAGGCCTCCTCGCCGCGGGCGGTCCAGGTGGCAAGGTTGGCGTACTGCGCATCGGCATCGTCCTGGGGTGCGGGTACACCGCCGAACTTCCGCCACACCATGAAGGCGACGAGCGTCCGCGGATAGCCGCACATCAGCACCGATTGCAGGAGCAGCTCCTCGACCCATTCGACCGGCACCTTGGAGCTCCGGAGGGGAGCGACCCGCTCGCGCAGCTCGGGCTCGTAGCCCTGGGCAATTGCGGCGGCGAACCGGGCCAGGTCACGCGTTTGCGGATCGAGGTTGTCCTGTTTCGCCATCATCCTAGGTCATCCCCGGCGTCGCGTCGTCATCCGGATGCCGCACCGCCGAGCAAAAAAACGCTCCGCCGGCGCCGCGCGATGAGGGCTCAATATAGCGTACGACAACGGGCTCCCCGCCCTGCGGCCCGACCAGGCTCCCGTTAGCTTCAGACCCATGCCTTTCGACATGCGCGCGTTCGTGGGCGCCGCGCTGATCTCGCTCGCGGCGACCTCGCTCGCCGCCCAGGCGACGCCCTATCTGGCACTGGACGATCCCCGCCTGCCGCTGCTCGAACATCTGATTGCCCGCGGCGACGTCGAAGACCCGTCCCCGATGATCCGCCCCTTCACGATCGGCGACGCGATCCGCGTGCTCACCGCGGCCGATACCGCGCCCGGGCGCTCGAGCGGCGCCCTGATTCACCGCCTGCGCGAACAGCTCACGCTCCCGGCCGGGGAGCAGTGGTGGCGGTTCGAGACCCGCCTGGGCGGCGAGGCCTACACCCAGAAGCGGCGCGACCCCCTCCACCTCGGCGGGCCCGGCAAGGAGAATCCGTACTTCGACATCGGCGGCTGGGCCGCCTTCGGCCCGGTCGTGGGCGCGGTGAGACCCGCGGTGCAGCCGAGCCTGATCGGCGATCCGGACTGGCCGAATCACGAGCAGCAGAACGTCACGACCCACCTCATCGAGGGGTATCTCAGCGGCCAGTGGAAGTTCCTGCGGCTCGACTTCGGCCAGCTCGACCGCAACTGGGGCCCCGTGGGCCTCCCGGGTATTCCCATCAGCAACGTGGGGTACGAGCGCCACGCGCTCGCGCTCGATCTGGGCAACCGGGTGCTCCGACTCCAGGCCGTCGGCGTGGACCTGCGCCAGCAACCCGACAGCCTCGGCCAGACGGTCAACCGCTTCTTCTTCGCACACCGTCTGTCGGCTCGGCTTTCCAACCGGGTTCAAGCGGCCCTCTGGGAGACGCTGGTGATCTCCGGCGTCGGGCGCACCTTCGAGTTGCCGTTCGCCAACCCGTTGTCTCCGAGCGTCCTCACCAACTCGTTCGGAATTGCGGGCACCGGCAGCAACGTGATGATCGGGACGGACCTTACCTGGCGTTTCCGCGGCCGGGCGACGTTCCAGGCCCAGCTCGCGCTCGACGACTTCTGGTTCAACCACCGCAACCAGAAACAGGACCGCTGGGCCCTCACGTTGATGGCCTACGGTCCGCTCGGAAACCGGCTGGGCTGGCGCGCCGCCTACACCCAGGTGTCGAGCCTCGCCCTTCGCACCGCGAACCCGCAGGAGAACTTCACCGACCTGGGCGTCGGCATCGGCCGGAACTTCAGCGACATGGATCAGGCCTGGGCCTGGGTCCAGATCCCGGTGGCCGACCGATGGCTGGTGACACCCCAGGCGGTCTTTCAGCGGCAGGGCGAGGGAAAGATCGACGATCCGTACCCGTTGCCGGACGCGAACGGCAACCAGATCACGCCGATGTTCCTCATCGGCACCGTCGAGAAGACGGCCCGGATCGGCGTGAGCGTCTCGGGCACCGAGGGTCCGGTCGACCTCGTGGGCAGCCTGGGGTTCAACCACGTGGTCAACGACCAGAACCAGCCGGGCGTCACCGCCAACCGGGTCGTCGCGCGGATCTTGCTCGCACTCAAATGGGGACGCCAGGGCGCCTTTCGCGCGTCGGATGCCCCGTGAGACCCGCTTAGACTTCGTGCGACCGGTTTCGCCAGGAGCGACCATCGGATGAGCGCCGACCTTTCGCAGATGCAGGACCCGCTGGGGCTGGGTCGGCTGGGCTACGCCAAGGCGTTGCTCGAGCTCAAGGCGCAGCGGTGGGAGCGGGGCAAGGTCTCCGAAGCCACGGAGACGATCGCCGAGGAGACGCCGGTCGCGGTGGTGTACAACGGCATCCCGCACGTCGTGATGATGGCGACGCCGCAGGACCTCGAGGATTTCGTGCTCGGCTTCAGCCTCACCGAGGAGCTGATCGTCTCGCCCGATCAGCTGCAGCGGGTCGAGTGCATCCGCTACAGCCAGGGCATCGAGATCCAGGCCACCGTGGCGCCCGAGCGCGAGGAGATCATCGCTGCACGGACCCGCCGGCTCACCGGTCGGACCGGTTGTGGGATCTGCGGAGCCGACAGCGTGACGGCCGTCCTGAAGGAGCTGCATCCGATCGCGCCCGGCCCGGCGATTCACCAGTCGGCGGTGCAGACGGCCTTCGACTCGCTGGCGTCGCATCAGACGCTGAACGCCGCATCCGGCGCGATTCACGCCGCCGCGTGGGCGCGGCTCGACGGCACGATCGAAGTGGTCAGGGAGGACGTCGGGCGCCACAACGCGCTCGACAAGCTGATCGGCGCCCTGCTGAAGCGCGGAACCGACCCGCGCTCAGGATTCGTGGTGGTGACCAGCCGGGCCAGCTTCGAGATGGTTCAGAAGACCACGGTGCTCGGCGCGCCGCTCATGGCGGCGATCTCCGGTCCCACGGGCCTCGCGGTACGGGTGGCGCAGCAGGCGGGGCTCACGCTGGTAGGCTTCGCGCGGGGCACGCGGCACACGATCTACACCCATCCGGAACGGATGGTTTGAGGCGTTAGCCGTTGGCCGTTAGCCGTTAGCCTTTAGCTCTGCTTCCGGCCGTCTCCCGCCAAGGGAGTCGGCCGGTGCTGCACGTAGCGCCAACCGAAACGCCCCTTGATACAGAGATTGCCGCGGGTCACGTCGTGGTCGAGCGGCGAGGTCACCTTCACGATCTCGTTGTCCTGCACGTGCAGCTGGAGGTTACAGCCCACACCGCAGTAGGGGCAGATCGTCTGGGTGACGGTCTGCCGGCTCTCGTCCCACGTGCCCGCCGTCCGGTGGTCGTGCTCGGTCTTGAACATCAGCGCGCCGGTGGGGCACACGGCGATGCAGTTACCGCAGTAGACGCAGGCTGACTGCGGAAGCTTGACCGCGAATTCGGTGGAGATGCGGGCGTCGAACCCCCGCCCGGCCACGGTGAGCGCGTAGGTGTTCTGGAAGTCCTTCCCGCAGGCCTCGACGCACTTGTAGCAGAGGATGCACTTGGTGTAGTCACGGATGTACAGCTCGTTGTCCACCTTCACCGGCTGCGCCACGGTCGCGGCATGCTCGGCGTCGGGCGGCTCGTGGTGACCGGGCTGGAGCGCGTCCCGCGCCCCGGCCGGACCGGGAGGCGCAGGTGGACCGTAGCGCTCGGGCTGGCAGCCGTAGTCACCCAGCCAGCCGGCAACATCGGGCGTCGTGGACAGATCCACCGACGACGCGAGAAACTCGAGCACCATCTTGCGGCTGTGGCGCACGCGGTCGGAGTCGGTCTTGACGACCATCCCCGCTTCCGCCTTGCGCGAGCACGCCGGCACCAGCACGCGCGATCCCTCGACCTCCACCACGCACACACGACAGACGTTCACCGGGTGCAGGGTCTCGAGATAGCAGAGCGTGGGGATCGGCTTCCCCTGCTGCTCGCAAGCCTCGAGCAGGGTCGTGCCCTCGGGCACGCTCACCTTCCGGCCGTCGATGGTGATCTCTACCGGGCGGCGCGGGGGCTTGAGCTGGACGAACGTCTCGGCGGTCGCGGTCACTTGGCCGGTGCTCCGTTGAAAAGACCGAGTCGCTGCACCGCCGACTCCACGGCGCTGTACGCCGTCTGACCCAGCCCGCAGATCGACGCGTCCTTCATCGCGGCCCCGATCTCGGCCAGCAGCGCGATCTCCCCGGGGACGCCGCCCCGGGGACGCTTCACGTGGATCCGGTGCAGTGCCTCTTCCTGGCGCACCGTGCCGACTCGGCAGGGGACGCACTGCCCGCAAGACTCGTCGCGGAAGAACGCCGCGATCCGCAGCAGGATCGGCACGAGGTCGATCGTGTCGTCGAACGCCATGATCACGCCCGAGCCGAGTGTCGCCTGGGCGGCGCGGGCGCCCTCGAACGTGAGTGGGATGTCCAGCTCGTCGGGCCGCACGAACACGCCGGCCGCGCCACCCAGGAGGATCGCCTGGAGCGTCCGCCCGGGGCCCACGCCCCCGGCCATTTCGTAGAGCTGTCGCAAGGTGACTCCGGATTCGACCTCGAAGACGCCGGGCCGGCGAACGCAGCCGCAGAGGCAGAAGAGCCGCGACCCGGTGGAGCCCTCGGTGCCGATCTTGGCGTACGCGGGGCCGCCGAGCCGGATGATCTCCAGCACGTTGGCAAGCGTCTCGACGTTGTTGATGACCGTCGGCTTGGAGAACACGCCCGACTGTACCGGAAACGGCGGCTTGTTGCGCGGCTCGCCCCGGAATCCTTCGATCGAGTTGAAGATCGCGGTCTCTTCGCCGCAGATGTACGCGCCCCCGCCCTTCCGGATCTCGATGTCGAACCGGAAGCCGTGGCCCATGACGTCGTCGCCCAGCAGCCCGCGCGCGCGGGCCGCGTCGATCGCGCCCTGGAGTCGCTCGATCGCGAGCGGGTATTCGCCGCGGACGTAGATGAAGCCGTGCTCCGAGCTGGTGGCGTAGGCCGCGATCGTCATGGCCTCGACCACGCTGAACGGGTCGCCCTCCATGATGACCCGATCCTTGAACGTGCCGGGCTCGGACTCGTCGGCGTTGCAGATGATGTAGTGCGGGCGGACCGGCTGGCGTGCCACCGCGTCCCACTTGCGGCCGGTGGGGAACGCCGCGCCGCCGCGACCCAGCAGCTTCGCGTCGGTGACTTCGCGAATGATGCCCTCCGGGCCGAGGTCGAGCGCCATCCGGAGCGCCTCATAGCCGCCGCGGGCGCGGTAGTCATCGAGGCTCCTCGGATCGACGACGTTCACCCGTCGCAGGAGTCGCAGGCCCGGCGTCCCGGCCTGCGGGAGTCGCGGATGGGGAGCCGTGCTGGCCGCGAGATCGCCCGCGAGCACACGCGCAGCCTTCGCGGCGTCGACCTGGCCGAACAGCCGCTCCACCGGCGCGGTACCCGCGACCGTGACGAGCGCCGCCGGCGCCTGATCGCACAGACCAAGACACGGGCTCCGAAGCCACACGCCGCCATCGGCGGGGATCTCGGTGTGATCGCCGTCGGGGCCGTGGTGGTAGGCGGGGCCCACCATGCGCTCCAGCTCTTCGCACAGCTTGTCGGCGCCCTTGCAGCGACAGGCGATGTCGTCGCAGACGTGCAGGACGCGCTTGGGCCGCGGGACCGTCGAGAGCAGCGCGTAGAACGACGCCACGCCGTACGCGTCGGCCGGAGGAACGGAGAGGCGCTCGCAGACGTAGTTGAGCGCGCCCTCGCTGATCCAGCCGACCCGCGACTGGATGGCATGGAACGCGGGCAGCAGCAGGTGCCGCCGCGCCCGGGCGGCGTGCCCGCCGGACGCCGTGTGCGCGTCGCGCTCGGGGTCCCGCTCGCCTCCGTCCCAGCCGGACGCCGGCGGCCCCAGGAACGCGTCGAGCGCCTCGCGCTCCTCCTCCGTCGGCTCGGCGTCGAGCAGGTGCAGATCCACGCTAGGCTCCCCGCCGAGCGGTGCTCGCGGCGGCGGCCGCCGCCCGCTCACCGGACCGCACCGGCTCCACCTTGACCGCGCAGGCCTTGAACTCGGCCGTGCCGGACTTGGGGTCGGTTTCGTCGATGGTCAGCAGATTGACGCGCACCTCGTCCTGGAAGTGGAAGGTCATGAAGACGAGCCCCGCCCGAAGCGACTTGTCGATGCGGGCCGGCGCCACCACACTCCCGCGGCGCGAGGACACCCGCACCGGGTCGCCGCTCAGCAGGCCCAACCGCTCGGCGTCCTCCGGCGAGATGTCGAGCGTTTCGCCGCGGCGGAGCGGCGAGGTGAAGCCGCCGGTCTGCACGCCCGTGTTGTACGAGTCGAGCCGCCGTCCGGTGGTGAGCAGGAACGGGTACTCGCCATCGGGCATCTCCACCGGGCCCGAGTGCTCGACCACCGAGAACGGGGCCGGCGGACCCTCGATCGGCTCCTTCCAGAGCCGGCTGTGGAGGAACAGCTCGCCCGGATGCTGCTCGTCGTAGCACGGCCAGTGCAGGCCGCCCTCGCGCTCCAGCCGCTCGTAGCTCATCCCGCGGAAGATCGGCGCCAGCGAGCGGATTTCGTTCCACACCTCCTCGGCCGTCGGATGACCCCAGTCGACCCCCAGCCGCTTCGCGATCTCGCTGATGATCCAGGTGTCGTCGCGCGCCTGGCCCGGCGGCTCCAGCGCCTTGCGCATCCGCTGCACCCGGCGCTCGCTGTTCGTGACGGTGCCCTCCGCCTCGCACCAGCTCGAGGACGCCGGGAGCACCACGTGCGCCAGCTGGGCGGTGCGGGTGAGCATGACGTCCTGCACGACGAGATGATCCAGTCCGGTCAGGAGCCGCTCGGCGCGATGCTGGTCGGCCTCGGCCTGCGCCGGATTCTCGCCGATGGCGTAGACCGCCCGCAGCTCGCCGTGCTCCATCGCCTCGAACATCTCCGTGAGGTTCTTGCCATAGTGCGGCGCGAGCGGCACGCCCCAGGCCCGCTCGAACTTGGCGCGCACCTCAGCGTCCTTGGTCCAGTCCTGGAAGCCGACCAGACGGTTGGGGATCGCGCCCATGTCGCCTCCGCCCTGCACGTTGTTCTGCCCGCGGAGCGGATTCACCCCGGAGCCGTAGCGGCCGACGTGCCCGGTGAGCAGCGCCAGATTGATGAGCGAGACGACGTTGTCCACCGCGTTGTGGTGCTCGGTGATGCCAAGCGTCCAGCAGATCTCCGCCCGATCGGCGCGAGCGTACGCGTGCGCCGCCTCCCGGATGACTTCCGCCGGCACGCCGGTGATCTGCTCGGCGTACTCGAGGTTGTAGGACTCGACGTTGGCCCGGAACGCCTCGAAATCGATCGTGGCGCGCCGGATGAACGGCATGTTAGCGAGCCCGGCATGAATGATCTCGCGGGCCATCGCGTTCGACAGCGCGATGTCGGTGCCGACGTTGAGGCCGAGCCAGTGGTCGGCCCACTCGGCCGACGGCGTGCGCCGCGGATCGACGACGAAGAGCCGCGCCCCCCGGTGAATCGCCTTGAGGACGTGATGGAAGAAGATCGGGTGGTTTTCGCGAGCGTTCGCGCCCCACAGGAAGATGACGTCCGTCTCTTCCACCTCCCGGTAGGAGCTGGTGCCCCCACCGGCACCGAACACCGTCGCCAGACCGACGACGCTAGGAGCGTGTCACGTTCGGTTGCAACTGTCGACGTTGTGGCACCGGAAGCCGACCCGGACCAGCTTCTGCGCGAGAAAGTTCATCTCGTTGCTGGCCTTGGAGCAGCTGAACGTGCCGATCGCGTCGCCGCCGTGCTCCGTCATCGTGCGGCGGAACCCCTCGGCGGCCCGGTCGAGCGCTTCGTCCCAACTGGCGGGACGGAGCACGCCACCATCGCGGACCAACGGCTCGGTGAGACGGGGATAATTCATGGCCATGAGCTAAGATGACCTGGCGTTAGGGACTCATCAAATACACTGCATCAATCGTCTAATAGAGCCAGTCGATGATAGCGCGCCGCAGTCCAAGCGAAACACTCAGCCCGCCTTCGCACCGCCCATCAGCGGGGTCACGTCGGCGATCCCCGCCAGGACGTCCGGATCGGACACCAGGGCGACCAGCTCCCGGGCCGACGGGGTGAGCGGCTCCCGATCGGGAACCACCAGCCCCACCTTGTGCGACGCATCCGGCCGCACCAGCGGGATCGCGTGCGACCCGAACGCCTCGCCGAACAGGTGGAGAAAGGTTTGCGGCAGGACGCTCGACCACTGGCCCGAGCGCAGGTGCGAGCAGAGCGCGACGATCGAATTGGTCTCGATGTGCGGGCGCACGTCGATGCCGACCTCCCGGAAATGGGCGTTCACGATGCGCCGGTTCTGCATGTCCGGGGTCAGCAGGCAGAGCGGCACCTTGGCCGCGTCGCGCCAAGTGATTTCATGTCGCCCCGCGAAGGGCCCGTCGGCGGGCGTGAACAGGAAGTAGCGCTCGTCGTACAACGGGACCGCTCGCACGTTGGTGAGCGCCTCGTTCTCGAGATACGTCAACCCGGCGTCGAGGCTGAAATCATCGAGCCCGCGCTGAATGTCGATCGAGCTGAGCGACAGCACCGAGATGATCACCTGCGGATGCCGGAGGGCGAACGGCGACGTGAGCGCGGAGACCATCGGCAGCGTGGTCGGGATGGCGCCCAGACGGAGCCGCCCGACCAGACCCGCGCGCAGCTCGCTCGCCTCCTGCTGAAGGCTCTCGCAGTCGGAGAGTATCCGCCGAGCCCATTCGAGCACCCGCGCGCCCTCGGGTGTCAGCCCCTGGAACCGCTGCCCCCGCTGGACAATGAGCAGCCCCAACTCCTCCTCGAGCTGCTTGATGCCGCTCGACAGGGTCGGCTGCGTCACGTTGCACGCCTCCGCCGCACGGGCGAAATGCCGCTCGTGCGCGAGGGCAACGAGATACTGGAGATTGCGGATCAGCATGGGCCTGCCGGTCTGGTCGATCGCACCGTTCCTGAATGTTAGGCGATCCCGCTCCGGTGCGCGAACCGCCATTGCAAGCTGTTGTTTGACATCGGCTTGCCACCAGATGTGACGCCCGCCCTCTTCCGCCCGTCCGTCTCTCAGGTACGTTATTGAACTAGCCTCAGGTTGTGGGTCCGATGCCGAAGGTCGTCTCTCCCCGTCCGATCAGTCTAACCGGCCTCACTGCCGCTCTCGCCGTTGCCTGTGGGGGCGGAGACCTCATGCTGCCCAGCGCGAGCCGGCCGGCCGCGATCGCCATTGTCGCGGGAAACAACCAGACGGCGCCCGAGGGGCAGGCGCTGGCCGATTCGCTGGTGGTCCAGGTAACCGACTCGCAGAACCGCCCGGTGCTCCAGCTCCGAGTTGCCTTTGTGGTGACGGCCGGCGGCGGCACGGCCGCCCCCGACACGGCCGTCACCGACATCAACGGCCGCGCCTCCTCCCGCTGGACGCTCGGGACCGGCGCCGGGGCCCAGTCGGTCGAGGCTCGCGTCCCCGGGTCCAACGCCGTCAACGCGACGTTCGCCGCAGTGGCTTCCGCCATCGGGCCGGCGCTCACGACGACGCAGATCACCTCTGTCAGTCCGGAGCCCTCGTTCGCGACCCAGCCGGTCACGGTCGGTTTCACCGTCGCGTCGGCCGGTGGGACGCCGACGGGGACGGTCACGGTAACTGATGGGACCTTGAGCTGCACCGCGACGGTTCTGGCGGGGCAGTGCAGCCTGGCGCCCACGGTGGCGGGCTCCGAGACGCTGACCGCGACCTATGCAGGGACGGCGACGTTCGCCACGAGCTCAGGGACCGCCCAGCACCAAGTCATCCTGGCCGGGACCTCCACCACTCTGTCATCGAGCCTCAACCCCTCGGCGCAGAACCAGCGCGTGACCTTCACCGCCGCCGTCACGAGCCTGTTCGGCACGCCGGCCGGATCGGTCCAGTTCGTCGAGGGAAGCTGCGTCACGCCGACCACGATCTGGAGCACTACGAGCCTGGACAACACCGGGCAGAGCAGCTTTTCGACACGCATGCTCTCGGAAGGGACGCATGTCGTGCTCGCCTGCTATCTCGGGAATGGCACGTTCGCCCCGAGCG
>OEKJ01000325.1_pt3 | contig 17281 bp, 15 predicted proteins | sample 1503081 | NCBI WGS metagenome assembly OEKJ01 (sample SAMEA104379565, study PRJEB20068) | metagenome | biome: 1000743; feature: 77; material: 1998 | place: USA | collected 2012 | depth 25 m | reverse complement strand
ACGGTAAACGGTAAACGGTGAACGGGGGATTTCGGGAACCGGGGGAGTGGGGCGGCCGGGCCCGTTTACCGTTCACCGTTTACTGTTCACCTTTCTCCAATGCCCCACCGCGCCCCCGACCCCCTCGCCCCATACCGGGCCAAACGCTCCCTCGGCCGCACTCCCGAACCCGCGGGAACGGTCGACGCGGCCGCGGGTCGCGGGCTCCTGTTCGTGGTCCACAAACACGCGGCTCGGCACCTGCACTTCGACCTCCGGCTCGAGATGGAGGGCGTGCTCCGGTCCTGGGCCGTCCCCAAGGGCCCGTCGCTCGACCCCGCCGACAAGCGTCTCGCGGTCCACGTCGAAGACCACCCGATCGAGTACGGCGATTTCGAAGGGCTGATTCCCGAGGGGAACTACGGCGCCGGCGCCGTCATCGTGTGGGATCGCGGGCAGTGGGTGCCGCACGCCGACCCGATGGAGAGTTTGGCGAAGGGCAAGCTTCTCTTCGAGCTGAAGGGCTTCAAGCTCCGCGGCATGTGGACGCTGGTGAAGCTGAAGAAGAGCGAGCGGGATTGGCTGCTCATCAAGGAGCGCGATCAGTACATCCGGAGCCCGGGCACCGACTTCGCCGAGGGCTCCGTGCTCTCCGGGTTGACCGTCGAGGAGCTGAAAGAGGGACGTACCCCGGCCGACGGAGTACGCCGCCGGCTTGCCGCGCTGCGGGCCCCTGCCCGCCCGGTCAAGGCGGAGACGGTCCAACTCATGCTCGCGGAGACGGCCGACAAGCCGTTTTCCCGCCCGGGATGGGTTTTCGAGCTCAAGCTGGACGGCTACCGGATCCTGGCAGCGAAGGAGGGGCCGCTCGTGCGCCTCCTCTCCCGGAACGGGAACGATCTCGCAGCCAGTTTCCCGGAGATCGTCCGGGCCATGTCCGCCCTCCCGTTCGACCGGGTGCTGCTGGACGGCGAGATCGTGACGCCGGACGATGCCGGCCGCCCGAGCTTCCAGCGGCTCCAGGGCCGCGCCCGGCTCCGCCGATCCCTCGACGTGCGCCGGGCCGCCGTCGAGACGCCGGCCACGTTCTACGGCTTCGATCTCATCGGCTTCGAGGAATACGACCTCAGGTCACTCCCGCTCACCGAGCGCAAGAGCCTCCTGGAGCAGCTGCTCCCGCCAGCAGGAGTCCTCCGCTACCTCGAGCACTTCGAACGCGACGGTGAAGGCTTGTACGACCGCGTCCAGGGGCTGGGCCTCGAGGGCGTGGTCGGGAAGAAAGCGGACTCACCGTATCGGGCTGGGCGTTCGCCGTCGTGGCTCAAAGTCCGCACCCGCAAGACCGACGAATTCGTGGTGGTGGGGTTCACGGCTCCCAAAGGCACGCGCGAGGGATTCGGCGCGCTGCATCTGGCGCAATACGTGGACGGGAAGCTCGTCTACACCGGCCGCGCCGGCAGCGGATTCAGCGGCAAACAGCTCGCCGAGACGCGGGCTGAGCTGGAACGACTCAAACGGAAGACGCCCCCGTGCGAGGGCCCGGTGCCAAAGGAAAAGGGAACCACTTGGGTCGAGCCGGAGGTCGTCTGCGAGGTCGAATACACCGAGTGGACGGACGAAGGACTCCTGCGGCAGCCGGTGTTCGTCCGGTTCCGGGACGACAAGCGTCCCACTGACGTCACCCGGGCCAGCCGCCCTACGGACGCAGAGGCCGCTGAGGCGGCCGATCTGCCCGAATCTGAGGCACCCGAGGCCGGTGGGGTCGAGCGGCAGGTCGTCTTCTCCAACCTGGCAAAGATTTTCTGGCCGGCGGAGCGCTACACCAAGGGCGACCTGATCGACTACTACCGCACCGTCTCTCCCTGGCTCCTCCCGTATCTCAAGGACCGGCCGGTGGTGCTCACGCGGTATCCGGACGGCATCGAGGGCAAGTCGTTTTATCAGAAGGATGCGCCCGTGTTCGTGCCGCGGTGGATCCGCACGCAGCGCATGTGGAGCGAGCAGACGCAGCGCGAAATCGACTACTTCGTGTGCGACGACGTCGAGTCCCTGCTGTACCTGGCCAACCTCGCCGCGATCCCACTGCACGTCTGGGCCAGTCGGGTACAGACGCTGGACCGCCCCGACTGGTGCGTGCTCGATCTCGATCCCAAGGGCGCGCCCTTCGAACACGTGGTCCAGGTTGCCAAAGCCGCTCGAAAGCTGTGCGAAGAGATCGAGCTGCCGAGCTTCGTGAAGACCAGCGGCTCCTCCGGGCTGCACATTTTGCTGCCGCTCGGCCGCCAGTGCACGTACGAGCAATCGCGCTCGCTCGGCGAGCTGCTGGCGCGCGTGCTCGTGACCGGGCTTCCGGAGATCTCGACCATCACCCGCGCGGTCTCGCGTCGGGGCGGGAAGGTGTACGTGGACTATCTCCAGAACATCGCGGGGCAGCTGCTCGCCGCCCCGTTCAGCGTGCGGCCGCTGCCGGGTGCGCCGGTCTCGACCCCGCTCGAGTGGCGCGAGGTCAACGACCGGCTCGACATTCGCGCCTTCACCATCGGCACGGTGCCCGAGCGCCTGAAGAAGCGAAAGACCGATCCGTTACGAGACGTGCTCGCGCTCGCGCCGGACCTGGGCCAGGCCTTGGAACGACTCGCCGCGCGCGTATGACGGACCTCGTGCTCCAGGTCGGCGAGCGCGTCGGCGATGTCTCGGCCCTGCTCGAGCTGCCGCGGAACGCGCGCGCGCTCTACGTGCTGGCGCACGGCGCGGGTGCCGGGATGCGGCACCGATTTCTCCAGGCGGTCGCCGCCGGGCTGGCGGAACGTCAGATCGGCACGCTGCGGTACCAATTCCCCTACATGGAAGCCGGCGGGCGCCGGCCCGACCCGCCCGGCGTGCTCGAGGCGACTGTTCGGGCCGCGGTCGCGCGAGCGGCCGCGGCGGCGCCCGGACTTCCACTTCTGGCCGGCGGCAAGTCGCTTGGCGGCCGGATGACGTCGGGCGCTGCGGCGAAATCTCCGCTTCCCTGGGTCCGTGGACTGGTGTTTCTGGGCTTCCCGCTGCACGCTCCGGGCAATCCCGGGGTCGAGCGCGCCGCCCACCTCGAGCGGGTGCAGATTCCAATGTTGTTCCTCCAGGGAACCCGCGACACGCTGGCGGATCTGGGGTTGGTGAAGAGCGTGACGGACCGTCTGCCCGGTGCCACGCTCCACGTTGTCGAGGGGGGAGACCACTCGTTCGCCGTGCTCAAGCGCTCGGGCCGGACGGAGACGGAAGTAATGACCGAGCTGTTGGACACGACCGTGGATTGGATGACCCGGGAGGGGATCGCGTGAGCGAGGGGTTCGATCCGACACCGGAGCAGCGGAAAGCGGTTGAAGCGCCGTTGGGTCCCGTGCTCGTGATCGCGGGACCGGGCGCCGGGAAGACCTACTGCCTGATCGCCCGGATCCATCACCTGATCACGCGGTACGGCATGGCCCCCGAGCGAATCTGTGCCGTGACGTTCACCAACAAGGCGGCAGAGGAGATCCGGACGCGCCTGCACCGATCGCTCGGCGAGGCGGGGGAGGAGGTCGTCGGGGGAACACTGCACGCGTTCTCACTTGCCGTCCTGCGGGCGCACCCGGAGCAGGCGGGGCTGCGCCGGGGATTCGGTGTGGCCGACGAGGACTATCAGAAGACCGTCCTGCGCCGGCTCAAGGTGCGGGAGGACCGTCGCGGCTCGCTCCTTACCCTGTTCACGCGCGCCCGGCTGGAGCAGTACCGGCTCACCGCCGGCGACCAGGAGCTGTTCGAGGCCTACCGTGATACGCTTCGAGCCCGGAACCTCGTGGACTTCGACGACCTGATTGCGCTCACCGAACGGCTCCTGCGCGGGAATCCAGCCGTCGCTGCGAGCGAGCGCCGGCGGTTCGACTACGTGCTGGTGGACGAGTTCCAGGATTTCAACCTCGCGCAATACGGCATCGTCACGCAGCTCGCTGCCGATCACCGCAATCTCTTCGCCGTCGGCGATGACGAGCAGTCGATCTTCTCGTGGACCGGCGCCGATCGCCGGATCTTCGAGCGGTTCGAGACCGATTTCGACGGCGCGCCCCGCTTCGTCCTCGATCAGAACCGGCGGTGCTCGGTCCAGATCTTCGAGGTCGCCCGCCGGCTGGTCGAGCGGAATCCATGCCTCTTCCGGAAGGACATCTCGGCTCTGCGCAACTCGCCGTACGACGTCCTGGCCCATGCCTTCGAGGACGAGGCCGCGGAGGCCGAATGGCTGGTGACCGACCTGCTGGAGGACCGTCGCTTCACGGATACCCCCTGGGGTGAGTACGCGGTGCTTTATCGCTACCACAGCATCGGACGCGCGCTCGAGACACGGCTACTGGAGGCCGGCATTGCGTGCCGGCTCGCGCGCGGGCAGGCCCTTCTCGACGATCCGGTCATTGCGCATGTCGTGGCGTCCCTGCGCGTGGTCCGCGCACCGGACGACCCGATCGCCGTGGAGAACCTGGCACGCCGGGCGTTGTCGGCTCAGTTCCTCGAGCGCGTGGCCCTGGTCGCGCCCGGCCCCGATCTGCTTGCGGGCCTGAGAGCCTTCGCCAGCCGACGCCCCGCTGGCGATGCCGAGCGGAAGGCGGCCTGGCGGTTCGTGTACATGGTCGAGAACCTGCGGGCCATGCGGCGCGCGCATGCCTCGCTGGAATCGCTGGTGGACGACCTTCTCTCTCGGCGAATCGGACCGCTCCGGAACCTGTTGGAGGAACGGTACGATGAGCTGACCGACCCGGCCACGTTTCCGGGCGCGGAGGCCCTCGCTCGGCGCATCGTCGATGCGACCGAGGCCGGCGCCCGAATTCTGCTGACCGCCCGCGGTGGGACCGAGATCGCCCTGCTGGGGATGCTGCGGAAGGCGGGCGTGCCCTACGCCGCGCGCCGGCTGCCGGGCGACGTGCCGGCGCCGGACGACCTGGTCCTCGGCGACGGAGAGCCGTCGGGCGGCCGCTGGCCGCTGCTCGTGTTCAAGGCCCTGCAGCTGGTTCACGCGCAAACCGTTTGGAGCGAGCTGTCCGATTTTGTGGCCTTCGATCTCGAGACCACGGAGCTGGACGTCGCGGCCTGCGAGATTGTCGAGATCGCCGCCGTGCGCGTGCAAGGCGGTGAGGTGGTCGGCCGCTTCAGGGAGATGGTGGGCGGTACCCGGCCGGTGTCTCCCGGCGCGCGGAAGACCCACGGCTACGGAGACGACGACCGGCGGAACGCGCCGCCTTTCGCCGAGGTGTGGCCCAGGTTCCGAGCGTTCGTCGGCAGCGATCTCCTCGTTGCGCACAACGGACAGAGATTCGACGTGCCGGTCCTTCGGCGGCTCGCCGCCCCGCTCGGCGGCGGCGACGACCTCGTCTTCTTCGATACCTACCCCGTGGCCCGCGCGCTCCTGGACCAGGGTGCCCGCCTCGAGGACCTCGCCCACCGCTTCGGGGTGCCGCTGGCGCGAGCCCACCACGCATTGGACGATGCCGAGGCGCTCGCCCGTGTAGTCGGCCGGCTGGAGACGCTCAAGGCGAGCCGCGGGCGGAAGGCGTCTCAGGTCCAAATGCTCGGTCAGCTCGGCGTGGCGCTGGCGTTGGACCAGGCCGCATCGCCCACGGCCGAAGAGCAACTGTTGCGGAACCTGGCGGTGCCGTTCGCGCTGGGTCGCTATAGTGACTGTCTCGAGTTCTACGCCGCGGAGCTCGAGGCAGGGGCCCCCGGCGCGGCGCCGGTGGCGGAGGTGATCGAGCGGCTCGGAGGCGCGCGGGTAATGGAACGGTTGCGCCGGGAGCGAAGCCCCGCGGAGCGGTACCCCGAGGCGGTGGCAAGGCTCGGCGCCCTCGTGGCCGGAAGTCAGGGCACCTCGCTCGACGAGCGCATTGAGCGGTTGCTGGAGCAGGTTGCCCTGTCGAGCAGCAACGGGGCGGAGCTGGATCCTGCGCGGGTCAGCCTGCTCACCTTACACTCGACCAAGGGGCTCGAGTTCTCGCGGGTGTACATCGTCGGCGTGGAGGACAACCAGTTGCCCGGACGACGCGAGCTGCAGGAATGGGATGAGAACGACATCCAGGAGGCTCGCCGCCTCCTGTACGTGGGCATGACCCGCGCGAAGGACCGGCTGGTGCTGACCCGGGCGGAGCGGCGCGACGGGCGTCCGACCGGAGGAGACCTGTTCCTCGGGGAGGCCGGTCTCACGAGCATCCCCCCGGGGGTGACCCGGTGAGTGCACCTCCGCGCGAGCCCGACCGCGGCGAGATGCCGTTCCTCGATCACCTCGAGGAGCTGCGCTGGCGCATCATCTGGTCGCTGGTGGCGGTGACGGCGGGTGTAGGCGTGGCGCTCGCGGTCCTGCTCAACGTGGACATCATCGGCTGGCTGGAACGGCCGATTCTCCCATATCTCGGCGGTCACCACCTGGTGTTCACCCACCCCGGCGATCCCTTCCAGATCATTCTTCAGGCGGCGGCCGGCCTCGGCATCCTCCTGGCGCTTCCGGTCGTGCTCTATCAGCTCTGGGCCTTCGTCGCGCCGGCCCTCTACCGGCACGAGCGCGGCGTAGCGCTCGGCGTCACCTCCGCGGCGGTGTTGCTCTTCGTGAGCGGCGCGTCCCTGGGCTACTTCGTGGTGCTGCCGCTCGCGATTCCGTGGCTCATGAGCTTCGGCGGCTCGTCCCTCGAGCCGATGATCACGGCCGGAGAATACTTCGGCTTCGTGTTCAGTCTGACGGTCGCCTTCGGAGTGGCGTTCGAGCTTCCGGTCGTGATCCTGGGTCTCGCCGCGCTCGGCATCGTCACGCCCGAATTCCTCAACCGCTATCGCCGACACGCGATCGTCGGCGCGGTGATCATCGGGGCGTTTCTCACGCCCGGCGATCTGGTGTGGACGACGATCGCGATGGCGGTACCGCTGTATCTCCTCTACGAGCTGAGTATCGTCCTCTCCTACGTCGTCCGCCGGCGCCGGCGCCGGCGTGAGGCGGAAGCCGCCCTCGAAGCATCGAGCGACGGAGGCGCGTGATCCGGTCCCTTCCGGGCACCGGGTTAGGGATCTTGCGCGTGGCGCAGAAAAATGATACGGTTGTATCACTTTCATGGTACTGTTGCGATAACGCATTGGCCCGAAGCATCGGAGGCCGCCCTGCGCTCCTGGCTTCCCCGTCTGTCGGCTCGCCTGCTCGGCGGCGCGGTTCCGGCACCATCCGGCCCGCTCCTCCTCGAGGCCTATTTGCGCCTCGCCCGTCTGCCGGGCCGGGCCGACCCGCTCGACGCCCGCCTCGAGCTGCTCGTGGGCCAGTTGTCGGCCGAGCTGAGCGGCTGCCGCTGGTGCATCGAGGCGGGCCGCCACCGTTGGCGGAAGGCCTTGCTGCCTCTGGAGAGCCTGAAGCTGCTCCCCACGCCGCAGGTCGCCGACTGCTTCTCGGAGCGAGAGCGAGCGGCGCTCGCTTTCGCCCGAGCGGTGGCGCAAAGTGCGGCGACCGACGGCCCCGTGCCCGCCGCCGAGACGGCCGCCGTGCGGCGACACTTCCGCGAGCGGGAAATCGTACGGCTCACGGTCCTCGCTGCGGGCGAGCATTTCGGGGATCGTCTCGCGCGGGCGAGGACCGAGACCCCTCCGCCCTTCCCGATCGCCGTTCGAGGCTGGTCATGACCCTCCGGATCCCTCGCACCGCCGCATGTATCGCCCTCGCCGGGCTCGCCGCGGTCTTGCCGCGACCGACGCCGCTTCGGGCTCAGACGCCCCTAGTGGACATCGCGGCCCGCTACCGCGAGACAGCCGACCGGCTGATCGACGCCGCGCTGGCCGACAGCACCGCCTACGTCCGGCTCGGCCGCATGGTGGACACCTTCGGGAGCCGGTTCAGCGGATCCGCGGCGCTCGAGCGGGCGATCGACTGGGTGGTGCGAGAGATGACGGCCGACGGGCTGGACGGTGTGCGGGGAGAGCCGGTCATGGTGCCTCACTGGGTCCGCGGCCGTGAATCGGCCGAGCTGGTGCGGCCACGGGCCTATGGCCTGCACCTCATCGGCTTGGGGGGCAGCGTGGGGACGCCGCCGGGCGGCATCACGGCGCCGGTGCTCGTGGTTGGAAGCTTCGACGAGCTGACCCGTCGGAGCGCCGAGGCCAAAGGGAAAATCGTCTTGTTCGATGTCCCCTTCGACGCGACACTCGCGCCGTTCAGTGCCTACGGCCGGGCCGTCCGCTATCGCGTGATCGGGCCGTCGGCCGCGGCGCGGGTAGGCGCGAAGGCCTGCCTGATCCGATCGGTGGCCTCGTTCTCGATCCAGAGCCCGCACACCGGCGTGACCCGGTACGACTCGACCATCGCCCGCATTCCCGCGGCCGCGCTCGGTGTCGAGGATGCCGAGATGCTGCACCGGTTCCAGGACCGGGGAGACTCCGTGGTCGTGCACCTCTCGATGGAATCCCGCATGCTGCCGGACGCGCCGTCCCGCAACGTCGTCGCGGAGCTGCGCGGTGCCGAACGCCCCGACGAGGTGGTCGTGGTGGGTGGGCACATCGATTCGTGGGACGTGGGGCAGGGGGCCATGGACGACGGCGGTGGAGCACTGGCCGCCTGGCACGCGGTTCGGGTCATGCAGCGGCTGGGGCTCCGGCCGCGCCGCACCGTACGGGTCGTTCTCTGGACCAACGAGGAGAACGGCGGGCGCGGCAACCTGGCCTACCGCGATCGCTACGCCGCCGAGCTCGACCGCCACGTGCTCGCCATCGAGTCGGACAACGGCCCGTTCGCGCCGACCGGTTTCGGCGTCAGCGGCTCGGATTCGGCAGTCGCCTTGGCGAAGCAAGTCGGGCCGCTGTTAGCGCGGATCGCCGCCGGCAACATCGAACGCGAAGCCGAAGGACCGGAGGCCGACGTGCAGCCGCTGGTGGATCGGGGTGTGCCCGGGATGGGCCTCAAGACCGACCCATCGCGCTACTTCTGGTACCACCACTCGGCCGGAGACACGTTCGACAAGATTCAGCCGGCCGAGCTGGCCCGCTGCGTGGCGGCGCTTGCGGTCATGGCGTACGTCATCGCCGATCTGCCGGAACCGCTGCCCCGATGAGCCCGGCCGACCGCATACCGGGCGCGGTGGGCGGCCGTTGGCTGCTGCTGATCCATCAGTTGCCCCCCAAGCCGGACTATTTCCGGGTGAAGATCTGGCGGCGGCTTCAGCGTGTGGGCGCGGTGGCGATCAAGAACTCCGTGTACGTGCTGCCGTGCACCGACCAGGCGGGTGAGGACTTCCAGTGGGTCCGGCGGGAAATCGTGGCAGGCGGCGGCGAAGCCTCGGTGTGCCAGGCGGCGTTCGTCGACGGACTCTCGGACGCGCAAATCGAGGCGCTGTTCCGGACGGCGCGGGAGGGGGAGTACGCCGAAATCGCGGAACAGGCCGATGCCTTGCTCGAGTCCGCGCCGGTGGGGGCGCGGCTGGAGGGGCAGAGCCGGGCTGATCTGGAAAGCGGCCTGGCCCGGCTCCGGCGACGGGTTGGGGAGATCTCCGCGGTGGACTTCTTCGGGGCGCCGGCCGGTCAGGTGGCGGAGAAGGCGCTCGAGCGGATCGAGACCCGGCTCCGACCGATCCCCGCACGAGGGAAGGGCCGGGTCCGCCGGTCCGTCCCGCGAGCGAGCGGTGTCTGGGTTACGCGGCGTGGGGTGCATGTGGATCGGATCGCGAGCGCGTGGCTCATCCGTCGGTTCATCGATCCCAAGGCGCGGTTCCGCTTCGTCGCCGCGGACTACCGTCCCGCGCCGGGCGAGGTCCGCTTCGACATGTTCGAGGGGGAGTACACGCACGAGGGAGACCGCTGCACGTTCGAGACGCTCGCCGCGCGGTTCGTGCCGACCAACCGCGGGCTCCGCGCGATCGGCGAGATGGTCCACGACATCGATTGCAAGGACGCCAGATTCGGGCGCCCCGAGACGGCGGGCTTCGAGCGGCTGATCACGGGCATCACCCGGGCGCACCACGCCGACGAAGATCGGCTCTCGCGGGGGGCCGCGGCGCTGGACGCGCTTTACCAGTCGTTCGCGTGACGCTCACCGGCCCCGGAACTTCGGCAACTCTTCCCGGTGCCGCGCCAGGAACCCCTCGTAGAGGTGGGAATCGCTGTAGTCTCGCATCTCGGAGATCCGGTTCCCCTGGAACCGGATGACCACGCAGGTCCGCTGGTCCATGATGTCCTCGGGGTGAGCCTTGAGCCAGCTCCGCTCGCGGATCTCCACGATCACCCGCTCGTCCGCGTCGTACCACACCCGCCAGACGTCCTCGTAGCCCCAGTCCGCGGCGCCGAGGCCGGACTCGCGATTCTCGAACGCGCGGAGCACGGCGGCCCGTCCCTTCCATTCGCCGCCGATCGGCGGCGCGCCCGCGACCCAGTAGGTGATGTCATCCGTGAACAGACGTCCAACCTCGTCCATTCGCCCGGCGAAGAGCGCCGCCTCGTAGGCCTTGGCGAGGTCCATGCGGGCGCTCATCCGAGGGTCTCCGCGCCCGCGGGCTCGGCTGGGGTGGCGTCGCCCGTCATCGGGTTGGCCTTCCGGCCCGCGCGCTCCATCGGTCGGGACAGCTCCGCGCGATGCCGGTCGATCACGCTCCAGAAGTCGAGCGCACGGTCGAGGAGCTCGTGCGCGGCCGTCCGCAACGCCTCGCTCGCCCGGACCTGCCGCACGTTGTTCTCCATGTCCTCGGCGTCCCAGCCGCGGGAGTGCGCGATGAACGGAAACGCCGGAAACACGAAGCCGAGCTCGCTCCAGAACGTGAGCATGCTGCCCGCGACGGCTTGGATGTTGTCCTGGCCGCCGGTGATGATGAACCCGGCAACCTTGTTGGTGATGAGCACCCGGTTGGCGATCGTGATCTGGTTCTGAATGCAGTTGAGCCGCTCCGCCATCTTGTGGTACAGCGACGAGGCCGTGCCCCAGCGGATCGAGGTCGAGATCAGGACCACGTCGGCCCAGTGCACGAGGCCCTCGTAGACCGGCGTGAGCTGGTCGGCCGGATCGCGCTCCGTGATGGCGCACGGCCAGGTGCAGGCCCGCGCCGCCTTGGAGTAATTGCCCTCGCACGGGCGAAAGGCGAGATCCCGCAGCCGAACCAGCTGCGTGTCGGCCCGGCGGGCCTCGCCGGCATGCGCCAGGGCGTGGTCGAGCAGCGCGTCCGAGGTGGAGAACCGGGGGTTGGCGTCGTCCATCGCGGTGGTCGAGATGCCCAGCACGCGCGGTGGCGCGCCGGCGGGCTTGGGGTGGGGCTCCAGCAGGTGCGACGGCTTGTGCTTCAGGAGCCGGCGCGGCATCTCCGGCGGCAGCTTGACGTAGACGCCGTCGGCACGCTCTTCGATGCCGTACACCGGCACCTGCTCCTCGTCGTAGCCCTCCGGGCCCTTGCCGGTAATCAGGCTGTATTCCCACGCGTGCCACGGACACATCACGAACTCGCCGCGCAGGCGGCCCTCCGACAGCGGGCCTCCCCGGTGGTTGCAGATGTCCGAGATGACGCGGAAACGACCCTCGTACAGGAATACGGCGAGGCGATGACGCTCGACCTTCACCGAGAACGGGACACGGGCGAGCAGCTCCTCCCTTCGGCCGAGGCGGTGCCAGGTTTCCATAAGCTGATCTCCGAGGGCGGGATGGCCGTGACTAGGACCGGAGCCAAGGTACTTCCGCCGCAGCGACCTCACCAATACCAGCGACCGCGGTCTCCAGGTGGTCGGCCGGGAGCGTGCCCTGGGCCATGCGCGGCGTGCCGCCGCCGCGCCCCCCGGCGGATGCGAGCATCCGCTTGAGCATCGCGGCGGCGTCCCGGCCGGAGTCCTCGGCGGCGGCCACAACGATCATGGGCGGGCTCGCAACAACCCCGATGAACAACGCTTTCGGCAGCGCGGCGACGGCCTGAGCCAGACCGCGCAGCCGCTCCGCCGAACCCTGCTCGATCCGCACCAGCACCTGCCGGAGTCCTTCGGCGTCGGGCACGACCCCCGCGAACAGCTCCGCGGCGCGGTAGCGGTCCAGCTCGGCCTCGGCCAGCCGACGGGCCGCCGCGGCCTCCCTGAGCTCCGCCCGCTGCGCCTCGATCAGCGCGGGCAGCTCCTCTTGCCCCGCCGAGAGCTGAGTGGCAAGGCGTGTCAGCAGCTCATGGTCGAGGCGTGCCCGGCGTATCGCGCGGAGGCCGCAGAGAAACTCGAGGCGTACGGCCTTCCGCACCCGCTCGACCTTCCGGATCAGGATCGCGCCGATCTCGCCCGTCGCGCATACGTGCGTTCCGCCACAGGCGCTTCGGTCCAAATCACGAATGCTCACGATCCGGAGCGGTCCTTCGCGCTCCGAGGCCTTGCGCAGCCCGCTCGCAGTGGCGGCGGCCTCGAAGCTCAGGGATACGGGACGGTTTTCGGCGGCGACCTGATTCGCGCGGGTCTCCGCCGCCCCCACCTGCGCCGGGTCGACCGATGCGGCATCGAGGTCGAGGGTGGAGGCCTCCGCTCCGAAGTGCACGCTCACAGTCGCGAAGCCAAACAACTCGGCCAGCACCGCGGAGAGCAGGTGCTGGCCCGTGTGCTGCTGCATATGGTCGAAGCGCCGCTTCCAATCGACGTCGCCCGTCACGGCGTCGCGATCAACCGGCGAGGCCAGTACGTGTGCGATCCGGTCGCCTTCGTCGATGACGTCGGTCACTTCGGCGCCCCCGAGGCGCCCGGTGTCGTGAGGCTGACCGCCGGAGGTAGGGTAGAACGCAGTTCGGTCGAGGTAGAGTCGCCTGCCGCCGTCACCGCGGTCGACGACCACCGCCTCGAACGCGGTGAGATAGGAATCGTGGTAGTAGAGCCGCTCGGTCACTGCGAATGTCTATCAGCCGCAGCCCATTCACGGAAGAGCGCTAGGCAGCCGCCTCGGCGCGCGGACGCCGCCTGGGAAGCGCGAGGCCTCCGGGCCCCAGCACGAGCACCAGGCCGAACAGGATGATCGGCGTTGCGACGAGCGTGCGGGCGCCGAGCGGCTCGCCGGCGAGCCACCAACCGAGGAGGAGGGCGACGACCGGGTTGACGTAGGCGTACGTGGCCACCCGCGTGGGATCGACGACCGTCACCAGCCAGGTGAAGCAGGTGAACGCCAGCATCGAGCCGAAGACGACGAGATACGCCCAGGCCGCGATCGAAGCGACGGAGACGCGGGACGGATCGAACCCGGCCAGCTCGTTGGTCGCCAGGCCGATGCCCAGGGCCGCGACGCCGCCGGCGAGCATGCTCATCGCCGAGGCGAGCTGGCTGTCGCCCGGGAGGGGAACGCGTCGGCTCAGCACCGATCCCAGGGCCCACGAGACCGAGGCCAGCACCAGGCCGCCCATGCGCACGAACGGCACGCCACCCACGGCCTCGCCGCGTCCCAGGAGCAAGAGCGCGAGCCCGCCAAACCCCACCACGAGGCCGATGATTCGGCTTTTGCCGATGGGCTTGCCGCCGGGCGCCACTCGCTGGAAGACCGCCACCCACAGCGGCATCCCCGCGACGATCAAGGCGGCCAGTCCCGAAGGAACCTTCTGCTCCGCCCAGCCGACCACGGCGTTCGCCCCGGCGACGAGCAGGATTCCGATGCCGATCGCCGCCAACCACTCGCGGCGTCCCGGAGCGGGGGCTCCGCGAATCCGAGCCCACGCATAGAGGAGTAGCCCGGCCGCGATGAAGCGAGTGCCCGCCAGCAGGAACGGCGGGAGCGTCTCCACGGCGATGCGGATACCGAGGTAGGTGGAGCCCCAGACGAGGTAAACGACCGCGAAGGCCGCGACGATACGGCCTCTCACCGGAGTGACAGCTCCATCCGGATGTTCGCGCGCGCGTAAGCCACGGGGCCGAGTGGAATCTCGCGGAAGCCGAGCGAGGCGTAGAGCGCGAGCGCCGGAGCGAGGCTCCGATGCGAGACCAGTTCCACGCGATGGGCACCCATGATTCGCGCCTGCTCGACCAGTGCGGCGCACAAGCGGCGCCCGATCCCCCGGCCGCGCGCCCGCGCGGTGACGGCCATCTTGGCCAGCTCGAGTTCGTGCTCGCCGGCCGGAATGAGGGCGCCGGTACCGATGGGGTCGGCCCCGTCCAGCACCATGAGGATGGCTCCGCCCGGCGCGAGCACATGGGTTTCGGGATCGCCCAGCACTCGACGATCCTCGGCCTCCACCTCGAAGTAGGTGGCGATCCATTCGAGGTTGAGGTCGCGGAACGCGGTCCGGTATTCGGGCGCGTACGGGACGATGCGGATGTCGGTGGCGGTCGGCTCGGACATGCCAGGCTCTCGCGTCGGGTCGCGTCTTGTCGGACCGTGCGCTTCAAATTATGCTGATCTCTGTAACCATAACAGTTTCAGCACATGACTACTGTCACCAGTACAGTCCGCCGAGGCCGCACGCTCCGCCGGGACCGGGTGCTCTACCAGCGCCTGGCCGACGAGCTGGTCGGCCTGATCGAGACCCGGGTTCTCCGCCCAGGCGACCGCCTGCCGTCCGTGCGCACCTACAGCCGCCAGAAGCGAGTCAGCCTGGCCACCGTGCTTCGGACCTACCAGCTGCTCGAGGATCGCGGCTACCTCGAGGTCCGGCCCCAGTCCGGGCACTACGTCAGCGCCACAGGCGGGCAGCTCGCACCGTCCCCCTCGGTGTTCCGTCCCTCCTTTGCCAAAGAGGAGGTCCGGGGGTTCGCCGACCTGGCCTGGGAGCTGCTGGCCCGGGTCAACGACAAGGGCCTGGCGCCTTTCGGCCTCGCGACCGCGGCCCCGGAGCATTACCCCGCTCGGCGGCTGAGCAGGATACTGGCCCGCGTCAGCCGGGAGTCGGGATTGGCCAGCGTGGTCTATGGCCCGCCCGCCGGGCACGAGGCGCTACTGCATCAGTTGGCCCGCCGATCGCTGGCGGCCGGCCTCACCCTCCGCCCTGAGGAGCTCTTGGTGACCAACGGGTGCACGGAAGCGATCCAGCTGGCGCTCCGTGCGCTTACCCGACCCGGGGACGTGCTGCTGGTCGAGGCCCCCTCCTATTACGGATTTCTGGAGACGGCGGAGTCACTCGGGCTTCGGGTGGTGGAGGTCCCCACCGATCCCGAGACCGGGGTCTCGCTTGACCACCTCGAGGCGGCGATCCGACGCACCCGGCCGCGCGCCTTTCTCACCAACCCCTCGTTCCACAACCCGCTCGGGTTCTCGGTCCCGGATGACCGGAAGCGCGACCAGCTCGCCGTGCTTGCGCGCTACGGAGTGGCCGTGGTGGAAGACGATCTCTACGGCGACCTCTACTTCGGCGACGCGCGGCCGGCGCCGCTCAAGGTGTTCGATCAGACCGGCGACGTGATCCTCTGCTCCTCGTTCTCCAAGACGGTGGCGCCCGGCTTCCGCGTCGGCTGGCTTGCGGCCGGGCGGCACGCCGAGCGGATCCGGAAGCTCAAGCTGGCCAGCTCGATCCACACCAACACGCTGGCACAGCTCGCGCTGGCCGAGTATCTGAGCGGGGGTGGGGCGGAGCACCACCTTCGTCGGCTGCGGCAGGCGTTCCGCGCCCAGGTGGCGGACTATTCGGTGGCGGTGGCGCGCTTGTTCCCCGAGGGGACCCGCGTGTCGCGCCCGCAGGGAGGACATCTGCTCTGGATCGAGCTGGCCCGCGGCAAGGACACGATGGAATTGTCCCGCCGCGCGCTCGCGCGTCGGGTCGGGATCGTGCCGGGGAGAGTCTTTTCGGCGGGAGACACCTACGGTCACTGCTTCCGGCTGAACTGCGGATTTCCGCTCCGGGGAGGCCTCGAGGAGGCGCTCGAAACCCTGGCGACACTCGCCCGGGAGCTCTAGGCCGCTACCAGCGGGCGACCTTCAGCCGGTTGTGCACGTCCTGGACGCCCTGCACGGCCCGGGTCAGCTCCTCCGCGAGCCACTTGGCCTCGCGGCTGTCGACCCGGCCGGCGAGCGTCACCTGTGCTTCTTCGACGTCGATCTCGACTTCGGTCGCGTCGAGGTCCGGATGGCCCATCAGGCGGTCGCGTACCTCTTCCCAAATGCGTTCGTCGGCACCAAGCTCTGAATCGTTTCGTGTGGTCATGAGACGCCCCCCGCGGCAGCGGCTCTTGGGTCCGACGCCATATATGTGAAGAACGCGGCGTCCGGGTCAAGAACCCCGGGACCCCGAGGTTCCCGGTCGCCGCGCCGGGGGTGTATCTTCCTGCCGCCCGCGCCCGGCCTCCCGGGGCGGGCATCATTGACTTGAGGAGTGCAGCATGAAGGCTTCCGACATCCGCCGCGGCCACGTCCTCATGATCGACGGCGCTCCCTGCCGCGTGATGGACTTCCAGCACCGGACCCCCGGCAATCTGCGGGCGTTCGTCCAGGTCCGTCTCCGGAATCTCAACTCGGGCAACACGTTCGATACCCGATTGAGCGCCACCGAATTCGTCGACGACGCCCGGCTCGACACCAAGGAGCTTCAGGTGCTGTACCGGGATACAAACGGCCTCCACGTGATGGACAACGAGTCCTACGAGCAATACAGCCTGGACGATGAGGCGATCGGCGATGCCGGCCAGTGGCTCGAGTCGGGGATGACGTTCATCGCCGAGTGGCTCGGCGGCCGGCCCATCGGGATCGAGCTGCCGTCCGTGGTCGAGCTCGACGTCGTGGAGACGGCGCCGATCATGAAGACAGCGACCAAAACCGCCAGCACCAAGCCCGCCAAGCTGAGCAACGGGATCACCATTCAGGTACCCGAGTTCGTGGGTGAAGGGGACCGGGTGCGAGTGAATCCACGTGAAGGGGTGTATTTGGAGAGAGCTAAGTGAGATGGAGCCTTTAGCCGTTAGCCATTAGCCATTAGCCATTAGCTAAGGGCTAGCTAGCGGCCAACAGCTAACAGCTCCCCCTCCGTTCCAACCTGCTGCTGTGCGCTGTCTTCCCCTCCATGCGTCTCTCTGGTATCCTGCCCAATCCGGTTCCGGAGGCTGTATGCGCGTCCCGCCCGCTCCGCTCCTTCTCCCTGCCATTCTTGTCGTAGCGGCATGTAGCGGCGAGCGCTCGGCGTCCTCCGACCGCGACCTCACCATGGCGCCGTCCGTCGAGTCAGCGACGGCGTCGGCGGTCGTCTCCGCTCAAGAGCTGTGGCGGCTCGAGATCGAGCAGAGCAGAGCCCCCGCCAACGTCAGGTCCCGCACCACCCGGGTGCGCGTCCCGGTGCACGCTGCCGGCGTCAGCGCGGCCGCCGCTGCGGCCGCCGAGGATCCCGAGCCCGACGCGGAAACGAACGACCTGGTCGAGGCGGGGGGCCATGCCCTG
>OEKJ01000104.1_pt2 | contig 17310 bp, 8 predicted proteins | sample 1503081 | NCBI WGS metagenome assembly OEKJ01 (sample SAMEA104379565, study PRJEB20068) | metagenome | biome: 1000743; feature: 77; material: 1998 | place: USA | collected 2012 | depth 25 m | reverse complement strand
GGCATGACGTCCCGGTGGACCACCACGGACGTCGAGGTGACGGTGGCGGACAGCTCAGCCCGGGTCCGGAGCGACAGCCTCAGGACCGAAGTCGCGCTCGCCGGGCCGACATTCACGGTGAGCGGCTACGCCCCGATCGTCCTCCAACAGGAGCTTGTCCGCTACTGGGATACGCATGGCCGCCCCGGTGCGTTGGCCACCCTCCCCGGCGGCTCGGTTCACATCGAGGAGCGCGGGGCCGACACCGTCTCGGTCAACGGCCACGACGTCGTGCTTCGGCGTCTCGGCGTCGCCGGACTGATCTGGGGCCGGGAGACGCTGTGGCTCGATGGCGACCGCCTCGCGGCCGCCGTGACGACCGACGCCGAGTTCGACCATTTCGAGGCCCTCCGGGACGAATACGAGAGCGCGCTGGACCGGCTCGTCACCGTTGCCGCGGGGGACGCCGCGGCGGCGCTGGCCACGGCCGCGGGCTCGGCCGCCGAGCCGGATCCGGGGGAGTTCGCGCTCGTCGGCGCCACGCTCATAGACGGACTCGGCGGACCGCCGGTCCGGAACGCCGTGGTGCTGGTCCGGGACGGGCGGATCGCCGCGGTGGGGCCGAAGGCACGGGTGCGCATCCCCAAGGACGCCGCAGTGGTTGACTGCGCGGGCTCGTGGATCCTGCCGGGCCTCTGGGACATGCACGCCCACTTCGAGCAGGTGGAGTGGGGGCCGATCTACCTGGCGGCAGGCGTCACCACCGCGCGGGACGTGGGGAACGAGCTGGAGTTCATCAAAAGCGTCCGCGAGGCGATCGCGGACGACCGGGCAATCGGCCCGCGGCTCCTGCTCGCGGGCGTGATCGACGGCGGCGCGCCCAAGGCCTGGGGCGTGAACGTCGCCGGCACGCCCGAGGACGGCGTCCGGATGGTGGATCGGTACCACGACGCCGGTTTCCAGCAGATCAAGATTTACAGCAGCGTGCAGCTCCCCGTGCTCGCCGCGATCACGCGTGAGGCGCATCGCCTGGGGATGAGCGTGACCGGACACATTCCCGAGGGGATCGACGCCTATCAGGGCGTGACCGCGGGGATGGACCAGATCAACCATGTCCAGTACGTGTATGAGGTGATCCGCCCCGCGGCCGCGGCCGACGGCACGCGTCCGCCGACGGACTGGTCGGGCGCGCGAACCCGGCGCGCGGTGGCCTTCCTGCGCACCCATCACACGGTGATCGATCCCACGCTCGCCATCGAGGAGTGGATCCTCCACCCGGCGCGGCAACCGTTCGCCGAGCTCGAGCCGGGCGTCTTGAAAGTGGCACCGGAGCTGTCGGCGCAGCTCACGCACTCCGGGGTGCCGCCCGAGCGTGAGGCCGCGGCCGGTCGGGTGCTCCAGGATCTCGTGCACCTCGTCGGCATCCTGCACAAGGCTGGCATCCCGATCGTCGCGGGGACGGACCAGACGGTACCTGGCTACAGTCTGCACCGTGAGCTGGAGCTGTACGTGCGGGCGGGATTCACCCCGATGGAGGCGATCCAGGCGGCGACCCTGGTGCCGGCGCGCGTGATGCATCTCGAGCGCGAGGTCGGCACAGTGACGGCGGGGAAGCGGGCGGACCTTCTCGTGGTGGACGGAAACCCGCTGCACCGGATCAGCGATCTTCGGAACGTCCGCCTCGTGATCGCAAGGGGCCGGCGCTACACGCCGGCGCCCCTCTGGCAGAGCGTGGGCTTCACGCCCTGAGCCGGCAGGGGGCTCAGCGCTAGGCGACGGCCCGTCCGCGGGTGCGGAGCAGCGTGTCCAGCGCCTCGGCCGGCATCGCGGGCGCGAAGTAGTGACCCTGGCCCAGCTCGCAGCCGAGCTCCACGAGCGCCGATCGCTGCTCCGCCAGCTCGACCCCTTCCGCAATGGTGCGAAGCTTGAGCGTGTCGCCCAGCCCCACGATGGCCCGCGCGAGCGCCGAGCGATCCAGCCCGCCGCTTACGTCGTCCACGAATGGCTTCGCGATCTTGAGAATGTCGATCGGGAACTGCCGCAGGTAGCCGAGCGATGAATAGCCGGTGCCGAAGTCGTCGATCGCGAGCTGCACGCCGAGGCCCTTGAGCTCGCGGAGGCGTTCGAGCGCCGTGTCGGTCTGCTCCATCAGCACGCTCTCCGTGATCTCCAGCACGACGGCGCCGGCATCCACACCCGACGCGACCAGCGCCTGCCGTGTGGCCTCGACGATGTCCGCCTCGTGGAGCTGGCGCCCGGAGATGTTGACCGCCATCGACAGTCCGAGCGCCGGATGCTCCGCGCGCCACTGCGCCGCCTGGACACACGCCGCCCGCAGGACCCACGCACCCACGCCGACGATCAGTCCGGTCTCTTCCGCCAGCGAAACGAAGTGCTCCGGGAGCAGGAGGCCTTGCTGGGGATGGTCCCAGCGCACCAGCGCCTCGACCCCGCGCACCGCCCCGCTCTTGAGGCAGACGATCGGCTGGTAGTGGAGGACGAGGCGGTCCTCGTCGATCGCGCTCCGGAGCGCGGTCTCCATCTCGAGCCGATCCTTGATGTCGGTGTACATGTGCGGCTGGTAGGTCTCATACCGGCCCTTGCCCCGGCGCTTCGCGGTGTACATGGCCACGTCGGCATTCCGGAGCAGGTCGTCGGCCGTCTCGGCGCCGATGGTGGCCGCCACCCCGATGCTGGCGTTCACCTGCATCTCGGTTCCGTTCAGCGTGAACGGCTGCGCCATCGCCGAGATCAGGCGCTCGAGCATCGCCGAGTGGCCGTCGGGCCCGGGTGAGTCCTCGACCAGGATCGCGAACTCGTCGCCGCCCAGACGGGCCACCGTATCGGTGGCGCGGGCGCAGGACCGGAACCGCTCGGCTGCCAGGATGAGCAACCGATCGCCGTCCGCGTGGCCCAGGCTGTCGTTGACCTTCTTGAAGTCGTCGAGATCGAGGAAGAGCACGGTGATCTCGTGGCGATGCCGGCGCGCCAGCGCCAGCGCGTGGCTCACGCGGTCGCGGAAGAGCGCTCGGTTCGCGAGTCCGGTCAGCGGATCGTGAAACGCCTGGTGAGTGAGCTGGCGCTCGAGCCGCTTCCGCTCGCTCACGTCGCGGGTATTGAGCACGATGCCGCGGACCGCGGGCTCATCGAGCAGGTTCGTGGCGATGACCTCCGCGTGCAGGACCGATCCGTCGGGGTGGCGGAAGCGCCACTCCACCGGCGTCGTGACACCCGGGAGCTGACCGGCGTCGCGACAGAACGCGCGCGCGCGGTCGTGTTCGTCCTGATGGAGCAGGTCGAACACCGTGCGGTCGGCCAGCGCGGCCGGTTCGTAGCCGAGGACGCGCGAGACCGACGGGCTCACGAAGCGGATGGCGCCGTCCGGACGGATCACGATGATCACGTCCGAGGAGTGTTGCACCAGCGACCGGAACCGCACCTCGTTCTGACGGGCCGCCGTCTCCGCGAGCAGCCGGACGTTCTCGCGGACGGCGAGCACTTGGCGCACGACCACGAGCACGGTCACCAGAACCGCACCGACCGCCAGCCCGCTGATGGGATCCTTCCAGGGACGAATCACGGTGGCCAGCAGCAGGCCGTACGTCGCGACCAGCGCGACGTAGGGCAGGAGACTTACGGGATGCGGACGGGGGCGGTGCTCGCCCGGCGCGGGGGTGCCGGGGACGGGGTAGCGGTAGTAGTACTCCGCGCTCGCGATCAGGAGGATGTAGGTGAGGAGGTAGACCGCGTCGGTCCACCCGGCGCTCCGCTCGTTGGTCTGCGCCAGGACGAGGTCGAACGTCAGATCCGCGATGATGCTCACACCGACGCCGGCCACGAGCAGCCGGAAGGCCCGACGGTTCCCGTCGAGCGGTCCCCGCAACAAGACGGTCGTGATGCCGAGCAGGATCAGCAGACTCGCGAGCGGATACGCGAACGCCAGCACGGTGAGAGCGAAGGTCGCGCTGCCCGCTTCCCACGTCGGGCGCACCGTGAAGAACCAGATCACCACGCCGCCGCCCAGGAGCACCATCGCGGCGTCGAGCGCGAACTTCCATCGATCCAGCCGCGTGCGCCGTGCGAGCGGGAAGCAGAGGAGGGCGCCGGCAATGAGAAGGCTGTCGAGCAGGTAGAACGGGTCTGCCCACGAGACCGGAGGATTGCTGCCCAGGGCGGTGAGGTAGTAGACCGAGATCGCGTTGCCGATGAGCACCGAGAGGCAGCCGATGGCGAGTAGCCGGAGCGCGGTACGGACCCCGGGGTCCAGGACCGCGTTTCGCGAGGCCAAGGCATTGAGCCCCACGCAGACCGCGTTGAGCGGCATGAAGCCGACGTTGCCGAAGAGGTCTCGCAACAACGGACTGCCCCAGCCGCTCCGCTCCCACCAGAGGTAAGCTATGGCATAGCCAGCGGTTATAGCGGTTACCGCCCCCGGCCAAAGGGGCAGGTTGCCACTGGCGTCGCCGCTTCGGGTCGGACGGGTCGAATTGGGTGCCTGGGACGTCACGCCACCTGGCTCGATTGGGATTGCCGGAGCCACAGGCAAGGCTGATGCCGGTCCCCGGGGGCCATGTTTGCCTTCTGGTCCCGACCGCCCATACCTTGGCCACCAGTGGATTCTCCCGAGACTTGGCGCGAGCGATCGCGCTCTGCCGCTGGGTACACCGCACGGCTGCTCGTGCTGGCCGCGATCTACTACGCTGCCGCCCGACTCGGCCTCCGCTACGCGTCCATCGGGGAGAGCGTGTCGCTGGTCTGGCCACCGACCGGCATCGCTTTCGCCGCGCTCACACTCCTCGGGTACCGCTACTGGCCCGGGGTCGCGCTCGGCGCGTTCCTCGCCAACGCGGCGACGACCGTCTCCCTCACCGCGGCCGCCGGCATCGCCGTCGGGAATACAATCGAGGCGATCGTCGCGACGTTCCTGCTCCGCCGCGCCGCGGGCGGCGCGCCGGAGCTCGACAATCTCGCTCACGTCCGCGCGCTCGTGTTTTCTGCCGCACCCTGCGGCGCGCTCGCGAGCGCGGTGCTCGGCGTTACCAGTCTCGTGTCAACGGGTGCGCTCACTCAGTCGCGCGCGCCGGAAGCTGTCGCGGTCTGGTGGGCCGGCGACGTGCTCGGAGCCCTGGTCGTCGCGCCGGCTCTGTTCGCCTGGACGAGGCGTCGCGCGGTGCGCGACGGCTCTGGCTGGGTGCTCGAGCTCACCGCCCTGTGTCTGGGCACCGTGGTCGCGGCCGAGCTGGTGCTCGGCCCGGCGTTCCGCGTGCCGCTTCTGCGGCAGATCGACTATCCCTATCTGCTCTTCCCCTTCGTCATATGGGGAGCGCTCCGGTTCGGTGCCCGCGGCGCCTCGCTGATGACGCTGACGGTCTCCGCCGTAGCGGTGTGGCACACGATCCACGGAGGAGGGCCCTTCATCGCGGGTACTGCGGCCGGCACCCTGATCGCTATCGCGGTCTACCTCGCCACCGTGGCGGTGACCGGCCTGATACTGGCCGCGGCCGTCCAGCGGGAACGTGGCCAGGCGACCGACGCGCTGCGTCAGAGCGAGGAGCGTCTTCAGCTGGCCCTGGGCGCTGCTCGTATGGGGACGTGGTTCTGGTCGGTGGAGACCAACTCGCTGGCGTGGGACGAGCGGCTCTGCCAGCTGTACGGTCTGGCTCCCGGCGAGGCGGTCTCGAGCTATGAGGAGTTCCTGGCGCGAGTGCATCCCGACGACCGTGCGTTCGTGAGCGAGGCGGTACGGCGCGCGCTGGAGGCGGACGGAAACCTCGATTACGAATTCCGGATTCTTCTGCCCGACGGGCGGGTGCGGTGGATCGCCGACCGTGGACAGGTCGGTCGGGACGAGAACGGTCGCCCGACCTACATGACCGGCGTCTGCATGGATACGACTGACCGGAGGCAAGCCGAGGAGGGACTGCGCCAGGCCCACCGCATGGAGTCGGTGGGTCGGCTGGCCGGCGGAGTCGCGCACGAGGCGAACAACCAGATGACCGTCGTGCTGGGCGCGGCCCGGCTGATCCTCGACCGGGCAGATCTGCCCGCCGCCATTCGCTCGGACGTCGAATACATCCGCAAAGCGGCCGACCGCACGGCGGCGGTGACGGCCCAGCTGCTCGCGTTCAGCCGCCGGCAGCTGCTCCAGCCGGTGGTGCTGGATCTGAATGCCGTCGTCTCCGGTTGGGAGCCAGTGCTCCAGCGGGTGACGGGGGAGGACTGCACGGTGACGTTGCGACTCGGACCTGGCGGCCGCATCAAGGCGGATCCGGGGCAGCTCGAGCAGGTCCTCCTGAACCTGGCGCTGAACGCGCGGGATGCGATGCCGCGCGGCGGGAATCTCACGGTAGAAACGTCGCAGACCGAGCTCACGGCCGCATACGCGCGGCTGAAGAGTGGCGTGCGGATTCGACCCGGAGCCTATGCCGTGCTCGCGGTGAGCGATACCGGCCATGGCATGGACCAAGCGACGGCCAGCCGCATCTTCGAGCCGTTCTTCACCACCAAGGGGCCGGGGCAGGGGACCGGCCTAGGGCTGTCGACGGTGTACGGGATCGTCAAGCAGTCGGAGGGGTACGTCTGGGTCTACAGTGAGCCGGGGCTCGGGTCCACCTTCAAGGTGTATCTGCCGCTGACCGACGACGGACCCCGGGAGCGGGATGAGGCGCCCCCAGCCGAGCGGCCGGCGAGCGGTGAGTCGGTGCTGATCGTCGAGGACGAGGCCCGCGTGCGCGAGATCGCGCGCCGCGCGCTCGAGGGAGCGGGGTATCGCGTCCAGGAAGCGGCGACCGGGCAGGAGGCGCTGGATCTCATGGCGCGCGCAACCGACCGCCCGGGTCTGGTGCTCGCCGACGTCGTCCTGCCCGGGATGAGCGGCCCGGACCTGGCGCTACGCGTTGCCGAGCTGGCGCCCGACACCCCGGTGCTCCTCACGTCCGGATATCCCGACGGTGAAATCAACCGCCGGGGGCTGCTGGCGCCCGGCGCCGCATTCATTCAGAAGCCGTTCACACCGGAAGCGCTCGTCCGCATGGTCCGCCGCGTCATCGCCGGCGACGGTGACTCCCGGCGACGCGACTAGGCGGTCCTGGCGATCCGGCTCTGCAGAGCCTGCGCCCGCTCGAGGTGGCGCTCGATCACCGGCGCCACCCGATCGATGAAGCTCCGGATCTGATCGTTCGGCGTCGCGCGTTTCGCCTGCTCCGCAAAATCCTTCACCGCCTGATGTATGGCGACCTCTTTCTCGATATAGATCCGGTCGAACTCGGGTCCGCGCGGCGTCGCCCGCAGCGCGATCATCTCGTCCTCGGCCGCGGCGCCGAGCGGGTCGCTTGCCGGGAGCCGGGGCACCAGGCCCAGCGCCTTCACCAGACGATCGCCCTCGAGGCGGAGAGCGTGATGATCCTCCATCGCCGACGTCGCGAGCGCCTTCACCTCGGCGTCGGTCGCCTTCTCGGCGGCGAGCGCCGCGGCAACGCTGTCCGACCGGCTGGCCTCGTCGAGGATGGCCATGATACCCGCATCGGTGAGCGCAGCCGATGTCTCGACGAAGCCGTCCAGGGAGCCCCCATCGGGCGCGTTTCCTCGGCCACCGCAGGCACCGAGCGCGAGCGGCAGCACCAGCGTCATGAGCGCCGCCGTGGTGCCCGATCCCACCCTTCTCATGCGACCTCCCCGCAGGAGTCTGCCGAGCCAGCCGTCCAGGATACGCAGGGCGGCACCCTTGCGGCGTGACGGCCCTCACCCCGACTCGGTCTGCTCACGGCCCTTGACGATCGTTCTCTTGAGCGCCATCCGTCAAGCATGCTTGCGGACGCATCACCCGATGAGGTGCAGAATGGACTTGAGCATGAGCACGACCGACGGATCACGCACCCTCGTCTCCGCTGAAACGATCGACCGCTTGCGAAACGATCTCGCCGGCTCACTCGTCTCGCGTGGTGTGCCGGGCTACGATGAGGCACGGACGGTGTGGAATGCGATGATCGACCGGCGCCCGGGATTGATCGCCCGCTGCGCGAGCGCCGCTGACGTCGCGCAGGCCGTCCGCTTTGCACGCGAGCACGACCTGGTCGTCGCCGTGCGCGGCGGCGGCCACAACATCGCCGGCAACGCGGTCTGCGATGGCGGTCTGGTGATCGATCTCTCGCCCATGCGATCCGTGCGGGTCGACTCGGCGGCGCGAGCTGCGCGCGTCGGGGGCGGCGCCACGCTGGGAGACTTCGATCGGGAGGCGCAGACGCACGGGCTCGCCACGCCGCTGGGTATCAACTCGACCACCGGCGTCGCCGGACTGACGCTCGGCGGGGGCTTCGGCTGGCTGAGTCGCCGCTACGGCCTCACCATCGACAACCTGCTTTCGGCGGAAGTCGTCACGGCCGGCGGCGACGTAATCGTCGCGAGTACAACCGAGCAGCCGGACCTGTTCTGGGCCATCCGTGGCGGCGGGGGCAACTTCGGGGTCGTCACCACGTTCGAGTTCCGGCTCCATCCTGTCGGCCCCGACGTCCTCGCCGGGATGGTCGTTCATCCGCTCGCCGACGCTCGCGACGTGCTGCGGTTCTACCGTGATTTCGTGCCGACGACACCGGAGTCGCTGGCCTGCTGGTTCGTGCTGCGGAAGGCGCCGCCACTGCCGTTCCTGTCGCCCGAGTGGCACGGCACGGAGATTCTCGTATTAGCGATGTGCTGGTCCGGGGAGCACGACGAGGGAGCCCGCGTGCTGGCACCGTTGCGGGAATTCGGGCGGCCGCTCGCCGACGTCGTGGCGCCGCAGCCGTTCGCGGTGTGGCAGACGATCCTCGACCCGCTGCTCACGCCGGGCGTGCGCAACTACTGGAAGTCGCACGATTTCCGGGAGCTGCCCGACGGACTCATCGAGGTACTGATCGAGTACGCGGCCAGGCTGCCCGATCCGCAGTCCGAGATCGCGTTCGCCCAGCTCGGCGGAGCCGTGAGCCGCGTGCCGGTCGACGACACCGCCTACGGCCACCGGGACGCGCAGTACGTGCTCAACGTGCACGGCCGCTGGGCCGACTCCGCGAAAGACGCGCAATGTATCGCCTGGGCGCGGGAGCTGTTCCGCGCCGCGGGGCCGTTCGCCACTGGCGGCGTGTACGTGAATTTCCTGACGCAGGAGGAAGGAGACCGCGTGCGCGCCGCCTACGGAGGGAACTACGAGCGGCTGGTGCGGCTCAAGACTCGATACGATCCGACCAATCTCTTCCGGGTCAACCAGAACATCCGCCCGGCCGCCTACGCCTGACCCCGTCCGGCGCCCGCGTCCGCTGGCTCGCGCCGCCCACGTTCGAGGCGCGGGGCCCGGAGCGGGGTCGTAGCGGCGGCGCGGCCGGACATCGCGAGCTGCGCCCGCAGAGCCGGGGTGACCCGTTTCCGGACGAGCGCCGGCGCCAGCGTGGCGAGACGCGCCTCGACACCCGGCGCGAGCGGTCGAGCGACGCCGCCGATCACGGCCAGCACGGGTACACCGTCTTCGTACAGCACGCGATTCGGGGCCAGGGCCGGAACCCGATCACCCGGCGTGATGATGCCGGTGAGGTTGAGGGGGTCCGCTCCGCTGAGCCCGATCAGCTCGCCGCCGCCGGGCTCGCGCCGGATCGAGCGAAGCTGCCCGACCGCTTCGGGCAGCGCGAACTGCTCGCCTGCCATGCCGGCGACGAACCGGCCGCCCCTGATCTCGCCGCGCGCCTCGAGGCGCCGGTAGACCATGAGCAGCTCACGCCACAGCGGGACGCTCCCCTCCCGGTCGAGCAGCCGGCGAAAGATGACTCCGTAGCGTCGGAGCAGAGTGCGGGCGTGGCGCTCGACGGCAGATTGCGCATCCGGCTCCGCCCTGCCAAGCAGGGCCCACCGTCCCGCCCCCTCGATACTGAACGGCACGGTCCGGTGGCGACGGGTGGCACTCGCGAGGGGCTTCCGCTTGGCGGACGGCGTAATGAGCGCACGCAGCCCCGTAAATCCATCCGACGTCACCAGCCCGGCCGCTGCCAGCTCGGCGAGAGCCTCTTCGACCTGGGTGGCCAGCAAACCCGCGCCCGTCAGCAGCTCCGGGAAGAACGACGCCCCACGAGAGCGGAGCACCTCGAGCACCGACCTGGCATGCTGCGTCAGCGTCTCGACCGACGCCTCGGATCGGCCGGCCAGCCACCAGGACACGTGCTCGCGGAGAAAGAGCGCGATCGGCGTGGAGCGAATGGGAGCCGCCGCTCGGCCATCCGCTGACACGCGTCCCCAGCCCACGCGCCCGGTGAGGCAGAGCGTGTCCAGCAGCGCCGGATCGTACTCCTCGCAGCGGGCCGAGAGGACGTCCGTCTCCCACGCCCCCGCCGGCACCTCGAACCCGTCCAGCTGCTCGATCACCGCCGCGAGGCCTTCGAGGCCGGCGACGCGGTAGCCGGGCGCGACCCGCTGCCACGCCAACAGGAACCGCATGAAATCGGCCGCGCTCACGGGCTCGATCTCCGCCCGGAGCCGGTTGAGGGTGTAGCGATGAATGCGGGCGAGCAGGCGGCGATCGCACCACTCGACGGTTCCCGCCGAGTCGGCGGTGAACCGTCCGCGGAGCACGACGCCCTCGCCCTCCAGCACCGCCAACGCGCTCTGTGCCTCGGCATCGGTCGCGCCAAGCGGGGCCGCCAGCGATTCCGCGGTCACGGGACCCAGTATGCCGAGCCGGCTGCGCAGCAGCTCGTGAACGTCGGGCGATCCCAACTGCGCCTCATGCGCGCGCTCGGTGGCGACCCAGAGCCGGGGGCCGGACGCGCTCACGGCAACCGCGGCTGCACGCCGCTCGATCACCAGCGTGTCGAGCAACGCCCGCCAGGAAACCTGGTCCCGACCGGCCAGGATCTCCGCATCGGTGAGAAAGCCCGAGGTGAGCAGCGCGTCGTGCAGCTCGTCCGCGTTCCGGACATCCGGCCACGCTTCGTCGCGCACGCGGGCGATGGCCGACGGGTCGAGGGCGCCAAGATCGTCGGCGGAGGAGGGCTCGAGGCTGCGCCGTGTCTGGACCGCCTGCGTGCGGCGCTCCTCGAGCGGCGCATCGTCCAGGAAGGCGTACGGCCGCGCCCCGAGTATCTCGTGCGCGAGCGGCGAGGGCTCCGGCAAGTCCCGCGCGACGCAGCGGATCTCTCCGGAAATGATGCGGCGCAGCACGTCGCGCAGGCCGTCCAGGTCCATGACCTCGCGCACGCAGTCGTCGATCGCCTGGCGGACGAGCGGGTGCTCGGGAATCTCCCGGTCGCCGGCAATGTTCTCGAGGCACGCCGCCGCATCCGGGAACGCAGCGGCCAGGAGATCGTCCGCTTCCATGCGCTGGAGCTGAGGCGGGACCTTGCGTCCGCCACGGCTCCGCGGGATGGCGAGCGCGATAGTCGCGTTCCAGCGCCAGCGGGTTCCGAACATCGGCGCGTCCAGCAGCGCCTGGATCAGCACGTCGCGCACGGTATCGGGATGGAGAAACCGGAAGACGGTGTCGAGAGCGAACGAATGTTGCGGGCCCAGCGAGAGGAGCAGGCCGTCTTCGGTTGCCGCGGCCTGGAGCTCGAAGTTGAACTGGCGGCAGAAACGCTTGCGGAGCGCGAGCCCCCACGCCCGATTCACCCGGCTGCCGAACGGCGAGTGGATGACGAGCTGCATGCCGCCGGACTCGTCGAAGAATCGCTCCGCCACGAGCGTCTCCTGCGTCGGCAGGACGCCGAGGAGTCGCCGGGCTTCGGCCAGGTAGTCCACCAGCTGAACCGCCGCGGCGCGGGCGTCGTCGCCTTCGCCCAGCAGGCGCCCGATCCACTCGGCGGCGCCGGCGCGGTCGCCGAGCCGCGGGTCCAGCTCGCGCCGCAGCTCCGAGACAGCCCCCGACAGCTCCGCGCTCCGTGACGGCGCTTCACCCAGCCAGAAGGGAAGCCCGGGTGGCTGGCCCCGGGCGTCTTCCACCCGAACGACGCCTTGCTGCACGCGCAGGATGCGCCAGGAGAGATTACCGAGTTGGAAGATGTCGCCGGCCGTGCTCTCGACCGCGAAATCCTCGTTCACGGTTCCGAGGAACGTTCCCTCGGGGTCGAGCACGACCCGATAGTCGGCCGTATCGGGAATCGCGCCGCCTGAGGTGATCGCGAGCAGGCGCGCGCCGCGCCGTCCCCGGACCCGACCGTTCACCGCATCGTGGTGGACCAATGCCGCCCGCCGCCCTCGGCGGGTCGAGAATCCCGACGCCAGCATCTCCACCACGGTATCGAACTCGGCGCGTTCGAGGTGGCGATAGGGATACGCGCGTTTGACCAGCGCGAACAACGCATCGACCGGCCAGTCTTCGCACGCTGATTCCGCCACGATCTGTTGGGCCAGCACGTCGAGCGGCTGGTCCCGAACGACCAGGCGGTCGAGCGCGCCGCCCTTCACCGCACGGAGCAGCGCCGTTGACTCGACCAGCTCATCTCGGGAGAGGGGGAAGAGCCGCCCCTTCGGTGTGCCCGAGACGGTATGGCCCGACCGCCCTACCCGCTGGAGAAACGTCGAGATGCGGCGGGGCGAGCCCAGCTGGCACACGAGATCCACATGGCCGATGTCGATCCCCAGCTCCAGCGACGCCGTTGCGACCAGCGCCCGGAGCTGCCCGGCCTTGAGGCGCTCCTCCGCGTCGAGTCGCGTCTCTTTTGCCAGGCTTCCGTGGTGGGCGGTGACTGCGCTCTCGCCGACCCGCTCCGCCAGATGACGTGCTACCCGCTCGGCCAGCCGGCGGGTGTTGACGAACACCAACGTCGTCCGGTGGGCGCGAATCAGCTCGGCCAGACGATCGTAAATCTCCGTCCACACCTCCCCCGCCATGACCGCCTCGAGCGGGGACTTCGGCAGCTCGAGCGCGAGGTCGAGGTGGCGGCGGTGCCCCTCGTTCACGATCACCGGAGGGGCGCCCGCGCCGACCAGCCAGCTCGCGGCCTGCTCGATGGGTTCGACCGTGGCGGACAAGCCGATCCGCTGGAGCGGCCGCCGGGCCACGTGAGCCAGGCGCTCGAGGCTCAGGGCCAGGTGGGCGCCGCGCCGCGACTCGAGGACGGCATGCATCTCGTCCACGATGACCGTGCGCACGCCGCGCAGCATCTCGCGGCTCCGCTCGGCGGTAAGAAGGAGGTAGAGCGACTCGGGCGTGGTGACGAGGATGTGCGGCGGCGATTTGAGCATGGCCGCCCGCTCCGCAGCCGGCGTATCGCCGGAGCGAACCGCGGCCGTGAGCCGGGGGGTGCCGAATCCCATCTCTTCCGCGAGCCGCCGGATCTCCCGCCGAGGCTCCGCGAGGTTGCGGTGGACGTCGGCGCTCAGTGCCTTGAGCGGCGAGACGTACACGACACGGGTTTCTTCCGGGAGCGCGCCGGCGACGCTCTCGCGCAGGAGGTCGTCGAGCGCGATCAGGAACGCGGCGAGTGTCTTGCCTGAGCCGGTCGGCGCGGCGATCAGCGTATCATGACCGGCGCGGATAGCTTCCCAACCGCGCCGTTGCGGGGGCGTGGGCGCGCCGAGACGATCCGAGAACCAGCGTTGGACGATGGGGTGAAACCCGGCCATGACCATGGATGGGAATATATCCCGCACCGAAGCGGCCCCGACCTACGCCCGGCGCCTTGGTCTCTTCTCCGGCACCATGGCCGTCATCGGCGGCATCATTGGTGGCGGCATCTTCCGCACGCCGGCCACCGTCGCCGAGCGCCTTGGCTCGCCCGCGCTCACGCTGACGGCATGGATCGGAGGCGGCGTGATCGCGCTGGTCGGCGCGCTCTGCTTCGGTGAACTGGGGCAACGGCGCCCGAAGGCCGGCGGCGGGTACGTGTACCTGCGGGAGACCTGGGGCCCGCTTCCGGCCTTCCTGTACGGGTGGGCGCTGCTGCTCGTGATCGCTACCGGCGCGATGGCCGCGGTCGCGGTCACCTTCGCGAACTATGCGCTTGCGCTGGCCGGCTTGCCTGCGCGGCTCACCGTTCCCGTGGCGATCGGCGCCATCGTGCTGCTGAGTGGGATCAACTGGGTCGGCGTGAAGCCCGGAGCCGTCACCCAGAACGTGCTCACGGTGCTCAAGCTCGCCGCGCTGGCTGTGCTGATCGTGGTCGGGCTGTCCGCCGTCGTGCCGGCGTCGCCGGCGGGGGTGCCGCCCCCGGTGGCCCTCGGCTCGGCAGCCGTCGTCGTGCGGCTTGGCGCCGCGCTCGTCCCGGTTCTCTTCACCTACGGGGGGTGGCAGCAAACCAACTTCCTCGCCGAAGAAATCATCGAGCCCGAGCGGACCCTCCCGCGTGCTCTCGTGCTCGGCGTCGCCGTGGTTGTGGGCGTGTATCTCCTCGCGAATCTGGCCTACCTCCGCGTGCTCGGCGCCGCGGGGCTCGCCGCCAGCACCGCGCCCGCGGCCGACACGATGCGCCTGCTCCTCGGCCCCGCCGGCGGCACCCTCATCGCCGCGGGGATCGCCGTCTCTACGCTCGGCTTCCTCAATCTCGTCATCCTCGTGACGCCGAGGGTGCTCCAGGCCATGGCGGCCGATGGCGTGTTCTTCCCGAGTCTGGCTCGCCTCCATCCGGTCCACCGGACGCCGACCGCAGCTATCGCTCTTCAGGCCGGATGGGCGATCGCCCTCACGCTCTCGGGGACCTTCGGCCAGCTGGTGGACTACGTCGCGTTCGCGGACTGGATCTTCTTTGGACTCGCAGTCGCCGGCCTCTTCGTGTATCGCAGGCGTGACCGCGCGACCGGACGGGTGTCCGGGGGGTTCCTGGTTCCGGGCTTTCCGTGGACGCCGGCGTTGTTCGTGACGGCGGCGCTCTACGTCGTGGTGAGCTCGGTGCTGGCCAATCTACGGAATGCTGCGGCGGGCATGCTGCTGCTCGGGCTGGGGATCCCCGTGTACCTCTATTGGAGCCGGCGGTCGCGGCGGGCCGCCGGCTGACGTATTCTAGGCCGGCCAGCCCCGTGGCCGGGCCTTGGCCAGCAGAATCAGGGTGCGGACGGCGGTGGCGGCGTGCAGCGTGGCTGGAAGCGTGAGCGGGGGCGGCTCGTCCGGAGCAGCACCGTTCTCCCGCGTGGCCGCCTCGGACGCGGCGAGCGCTTGGGCGAGACCGGGGGGAATGGGAGCACCGTGTTCCGCGGCTCGGAGGACCAGTTGCTCCACCGGGGACTCCTCGCTTTCGCCCGCGGTCGTCGCGGCCTCCACCAGGACGAACCCCACCGCCGGCACCCAGATCGGCCCGGCCGAGAGCCCGGACAGGAGCGCGGGCGTCAGCGGGAGGCTCTCGCCCCGCAGGGTGATCACGCCGAAGCCCCGTTCGGCGACCCTGCGTCGAGGGTGCAAGAGGGCGGCGTAGTTCCAAGGCAGCGTGGCGGCCTGCGCCTGAGCCACGGCCGCGTCCAGCATTGCGCGCACGGCATGGACGAGGCCGTCGTTGCCCACGGAGCGTCGATCGGTCATGCTCGCCTCGGGGAGGGACGGCGGAACGTCACGCCGGTTGGGTACCTTGTCAACTTGGCGTGACCACCGGCCGGCCAGGATGCATCTTGCCCTCGCTGCGCGCCTTCAAGTACGCGAAGATGGCCTCCAGCTTGTCCTCGTCCATGGAACCCATGAAGCTCGGCATCCCGTTGGGCGCCCGGCTCCCGCGCATGACCCGCCAGAACTCCTCGTGGTCCACCCGGCGGGTCCGGAAGCTCTCGATCAGGTAGGGGGCGATAGTGCTGTAGGTCGCATCCTGCCCGTGGCACCGGGCGCAGTCGGCGTTGTAATACTTCCATCCGGTATAGAGCGTTGCGTTGACCGTGTCACGCGGCGCCGGGTGATAGGGATCGCTGTCCGACGTGAGGGCGGGCTTGCCAGCAGGCTTGGTGGGGTCGGCCCGGGGTGCACGCTCGATCTCGCCCGCCCGTCCGGAATCCGCCGGCTTGTCTCCGCCGGCGCGCTCGGCCGGGGCAACGCCCGGTTCCCGGCGCGAGCCGCACCCGTCGAATGCTGCGAGGCCGGCGAACAACGCCGCGCTCAAGACCACGCGACCCGTTGCGAGGATGCGACCAGCTGTCTCGTTCATGAACCCCTCCAATGTGAGCCGGCTCACGGCGGGTCCTGCGACCTGCCCGTAACCTCGCACGGCGCCATCCGGCCCGCGCGGCAACGGCTGCATTCCCCGATCCGCGCGCCCCCGCCGGCGATTGCCATCTCGCGCCACCCCATCGTCTTGGGGAGTGCGGGCTTGGCCGAGTAGGCGGCTCGGTGCCGGGCATACGCGTTGCAGACAAAGCGCCAGTCCAGCCTGATCCACGAAACAAGTCACCACGCGCGCGAGCTGATCCCCCGTGGAGCCGGTTCCACGGGCCCCGGCTCACCCCGGCCGAGCCGCCCGCGCGCGCTTCCCGTCGGAGTCTACGCCATGGTCACGTTTCTCAAGAGTCTACGCCGTCCGGAGACCGATGCGGCGACCGCCGCTAACCAGCGTGAGCGCTCGGTCGCTCGCGAGTACGCCGCTCTTGAAGCGCTGGTAGTGCGCGCCGAGAAGGCGGCCGAGCAACTGCGATCGCTGGACACGATCTCCGAGGCCGCGGCTGGGCTCGATGCCATGCAGGAGCGCTTCGCCGCGGTGGAAAGCCGCCTCGCCGGACTCGAGGAGCTGGGTTCCCGCTTCAGCGGCGTCGAGGACCAGGCCGACCGGGTGACCAAGTCCCAGGCACGCGCCGAGGTACAACTCGCGCACGCGGCCGACGGGGTCGAGCGGCTGCAGAGCCAGCTCAGCGCCGTGGGGGACAAGGTCGATACCGCGCTCGTCCTCCGGGGCGAGCTGGACCGCTTCCTGAGTCTCGAAGGCCCGATGGCCGCCTTACGCGCGGAGGCCGATACCCTGCGCACCCAACTGGCCGATCTGGCCGACAACGTGGCCCGGATGCGCGGACAGCACGATGACGCCCTCCGCGCGCATCGCCATACGATGGGGCGCCTCGAGTCGTTCGACCAGGAGCATCAGGGCGCATCCGGCAAGCTGGAGGAACTGGAGCGGCGAGTCCAGGGGGCCGAACGGGCGCTCGAGCCGGTGAGCCAAGCCGCGGAATCCATCCCGAGTGTGCAGCATCAACTCGCCGTGCTCAAGACGCTGGCCGAGCAGGTCACGCACAAAACCGCGGCTCTCGAGCAGCAGCGCGAGGCCGTGGACCGGGCCGCGACCCAGATCTCTCAGCTTACCCGGCTCGACCGCGAGCTGGATGTCTGGGTGCGTCGCCAGGAGGAGCAGATCCGCCGGTTTGCGGCGGTCGAGGCCAAGGTGGCCGAGGTCCAGGCGCTCCAGGCCAAGGTGCTGG
>OEKJ01000089.1_pt1 | contig 17726 bp, 15 predicted proteins | sample 1503081 | NCBI WGS metagenome assembly OEKJ01 (sample SAMEA104379565, study PRJEB20068) | metagenome | biome: 1000743; feature: 77; material: 1998 | place: USA | collected 2012 | depth 25 m | reverse complement strand
GGATGTTGTTGAAGTCGTGGGCCACGCCACCGGCCAGCCGCCCCACGGCTTCCATCTTCTGGGCCTGCCGCAGCTGCGCCTCGAGCAACTTGCGGTGGCCGACATTGGTGTACACCGCGACCACACCGCAGGTCGCGCCGCTCTTGTCGAAGAGCGATGCGGTCGAGAGGCTCAGCTCGAGCCGGCGCCCGTCCTTGTGCAGCCGCTGCGTCTCGTAGTTCGTGATCGGCGCACCGGATTTGACCCGATCACGGAGTCGGGTCACCTCATCCATCATGTCGGGCGGGACGAACGGCGGGAAGCGCCCCAGGACCTCCGCCGCCGTCCATCCGAAGAGCTCCGTCGCCGCCGGGTTCCAGCTCAGCACCAGGCTGTCGGTCGACAGCGTGCAGATCGCGAGCGGCGATGCCTGGAACAGCGCACGCAGCTCCTCGTTGGCCCGCTCCACCTCACGCGTCCGCTCCACCACCCGTGCCTCGAGATCGTCGTTCGCCCGGCGAACCCGCTGCTCCGCCCGAGCCCGGGCGCGGTCGCTCTGGTCGAGGGAGACCGCGCTCGACCAGATCAGGGTCGCGATCGTGAGCGTGGTCGCCGCCGCCACCAGGGCCAACCCGCCCGCGGTGTCGAACAGCCCCGACATCTGACCTTTGAGCGCGAGCCAGCCGAGCACCGCTGGGATCAGGAAGGCGGACGGAACGATCCGCCGGGCGAGCACGCCGCCGGGGCCATCGGCGAGAAACAGGGCCAGGAGACCCTCGCCGGGACGAGCGCAGAGCACGCCAGCCGAGAGCAGAACGAACCCGACGGCGGTGTTGACGGCCATCGGAATGAAGGCACCGACGCCGTAGAGCAGCCGGGACTCGTAGGCGTAGCCCAGTACCGCGATCAGCGCGAAGAGCCCGGCCGCCACCGTCATCCCCTCGGCCACCCGCCAACCCCGCGCATCGCGCCGAGCCAGCGACAGCAACGCCAGGCCGAGCAGCACGAAATTGAGACCGGTGTTCGGCGCCATCCGGTTGGGGTGCCCGCCCGACGCCACCGCCACCTGGGCGCTGAAGAGGAGGCGATCGAGCGCGAGGTCCCAGGGGAGATAGAGTCGACTCAGCGAGGCGAGCGGCAGGACGACGACCAGGCCGGCAAGTATCCGGGCGACGAGCAGGGACCGCGCCGGGAGCAATTCCTCGCGAAGCAGGCACAGTGCGAGGCCGGCGGCCACGAACGAAACCGCCGTCACGGGGTTCATGGCGACGAGGCCGGGTATCCCGCTCTTCAGGTGGGACTGGTCGATCCGCCACCCGACCAGCACCGAGGTCCCCAGCAACGCCACCGCCAGGCTGGCGAAGCCCGAGAACGCGCGCGCGAGGTCTTGCCGGCGGGCCAGTGGTCCCGCCTCGACAGGGCCGTCGCCGGCTCTGTCGCCGGCCCCGTCGCCGCTCTTGAGCGATTGGAGGCGAGACGTCACACCCATGGCATCCCTCAGCTTCGCCGAGTCGCTGGAGCGGCCCGCAAGCCGAAGTCGCCCCAGGCGAGCGGGAGTCGATCCGGGTACCGGCCGATCCCTCCGGCCGCTGGAACGTGCGGGCCGGGGCCAGCGACAATGCAGAATCAAGGCCAGCGGGTGAGGTGACGCGGTGAGAAGGAGTTACGTGCGTTCGGTGATCGGGCGATCCCGACCATCCTGCGGGAGCCCGCGCAAAGCGCGGGCGCGCATCAGCTTACCAATAGACGATCGTCGCGAGCGTCGGGGCTAGGGGAGCCCCTGAGTTCGTGCGCTCTGGGTAGCTCAGCAGGACCGACGCCGTGTCCGTCTCTCGGCGGTGCGGCGCCCCCGTGAGGCGGGAGGTCAGGCGTGCGTCGGCAAGGAGGCCGTTGGCCACCTGGACCGTCGCCCGCGCCTCGCTCAAGTCGACCACCGTGGCGGTCGCCACGATGGTGCTGCGGGCCTGGGCGCCCGCGGGAACGGTGGCCAACCCACACAGTCCGACGGCGACGAGAACGCTGCGAGCAACCGGCACAGGGACCTCCATCCTAGAGACAGGGAACCGAACATCCTGACTCTTGGGTAAGGCACCTTGCAGGCCATCTTGAAAAGCTCGCTAAAGCCAATTACCACAATCTGTTATGCTGGCTGTGCAGAACCTCAAAACTGGACATTATTTTGACAGTCTGAGGCCATGATGCTGTATCGACTGACGCGACACTGACATGGCCAGCCGACCAACAACTGGGGGACGGACCGGTCCTGACGGTCCCGACCGGCCGCTAGTGCACCTGGCGGCGGTGTACGCGGCGGGAGCCGGATCGGAGGGATCGATACAGCGCCCGTTCGAGCCGGGAGTTCGTCGAGGGACTGGGAAACAGGCGCGAAAGGAAGGGGAACCCGTACCAGTAGTTTCGCCGCACGAGTCCCTCCAGGTGCGCCGTCAGTACCTCCGCCCGTGCTCTCGCCTCATCCATCTGGAATCGGGCGCACGGCACGGTCACCCGCCCTTGCGACACCGCCGCGACCTGGCCGACCGAGCGCGGATCGACGTCGAGCAGACGCTGAAGGACGCAAGCCGACGAGGACACGGCCTTCTCGAAGGTTCGATACATCTGTACGACGAGATCGGCGGCCGGCGCCGCCGCGAGCTGCCTCCGCAGGGCATCGATCGTCGTGCCGTATCCGTTCTCCTCCATCAGGCCGAGCTGCGCCAATCGCTGCGTGTTGTAGCGATGGCTGTTGAACACGCGGATGCACGACCGCGCGTTCAGCACGCCCGTGCGGCGCAGGTTCTCGAGAAAGACCAGCTTGTTGTGGACATGTTCCAGCGTCTCGCAGAGGCAGGTCGCGGCACAGCCGTCTGCGGTGACGCCGCCCAGGACATCGCGCCCGTAAACCAGGCGAAAACCGTCCGGTCCGGGATTTATGTATCGACACGCCGCGATATGCGCCTCGGGAACGACGAAGACTTCATGCTCGATGATGGGATCAAATCGGGGCGGCAGCCGGTCTCGCAGGTGCAGATGCAGCGGGGCCAAGTAGCCGTCCTTCGGCACCACCAGGAAATCCAGATCGGAGAGCCCCGGATAGGTCGCAGTGCCGAAGACGTAAAGCGCTTCGATGTACTTGTGCGACAGTTGGAGGTACGCATCGGTGGCCTCTTGGTAGAGGGACCGGTCCACCGGGTAGGGCAGGTTGTCGACGCGTAACTCCATGGTCCGACTCCCCCGCCGGTCGGCGGGATTGAGCTGGTGGAGACACGGCATACTGCAAGGGCTTGCAGGAAGAGCGGCAACAACGATGCCAATTCGGGAGGCCCTCCCGCTCCGCGGCGGCTGTCAGACCTCCCGGGGGCCGAGGCTCGACCGAAGCCGGCGCCATCGGCGGGAGCCCGATCGGAGTGTTCTGAACACGCCCCGGTGCCAGGGAGGCGTAGCCGCTGCCGCGGGGAAGAGTCGGGGCAGGAACCAGAATCCGTACCAGTAATTCCGGCGCACCAGCTCCTGGCGATAGGACGTGATGAGTCGGGCCCGACATTTCGCGTCCTCCAGCTCGAAGCCGAGGAAGGGCACCGGCACCTGCCCATGCACAACCGACGCGATCGGCCCGAATGGGCGTACGTCGAGGCCGAGGGACGACTCGAGCGCGCGAGCACCGGCGGTCACCGACTCGCGAAACACCCGAAACATCTCCAGCACGCATGCGGCGTCAGGGGTGATCATGAACCGGTCGCGCAGCGCGTCGATCGTGGCTCCGTAACCGTCGTCCCTCGTCAACCCCAGGTCGATCAACCGGCCCGCCTTGTACCGCTGGCTGTTGAACACGCGCATGCAGGACCGTGCCTTCAACACGCCGGCTCGCTCGAGCTGGGCCAGATACCCCAGCATGTTGTTCGTGTCCTCCAGCACTTGGGTGACGCGCGCCGCCACCGAGGTCTCGCGGGTGATCCCCGCCAGCACATCGCGTCCGTATGCGAGCGACAACGTCGGCGACCATCGATAGCTGTACGCACGGAGGTGCGACTCCGGAACGATGAAGACCTCGTGCTCGATGATCGGGTAGAAGCGCCGGGGGAGCCGGTCCACGAGGTGCAGGCCAAGCGGGGCTACGTAGCTGTTCGTCGGGACGACGAGCAGGTCGAGGTCGGACAGCCCGGGATAGTGGATGTTGCCGAAGACGTAGAGCGCCGCGATGTACTTGTGGGACAGCTCGAGGTACGTATCGATCGCCTCCTGGTAGAGGGACCGATCGACGGGGAGCGGCAACTGCTCGACGCGCAGATCCATGTGTGCCGTGCCCCCGGGTGAGTCGGGTCCGTGTGCGGCGAACGCGCTGTCGCAAGCAGGATCAGGTCGAGCAACAGGTGTGCCACCAACCGCCGGGATGCCATACAGGATGGTGGTGGCGTGCCACAGCCGCGATAGATTTGCCTATCCACACGACAGGCCACCAGCGTGGCGGACACCTCGGCCCAGCTTGCTGACGCTCTCCGTGACCGCTACGTGCTCCAGCGCGAGCTGGGACGCGGCGGCATGGCCACCGTGTATCTCGCCCGCGACCTGAAGCACGATCGCCCCGTTGCCCTCAAGGTCCTCCGCCCCGAGCTGGCCGCCACAGTAGGCCCCGAGCGTTTCCGGCGCGAGATCCAGCTCGCCGCACGCCTCCAGCACCCCCACATCCTCACCGTTCACGACTCGGGCGAAGCAAACGGCCACCTGTGGTTCACCATGCCCTACGTGGAGGGGGAGAATCTGCGGGCCCGGCTCGGCCGGGAGGGGCAGCTGCCGCTCGAGACGGCGCTCCGGATCACGCGTGAGGCGGCGCAGGCTCTGCAATACGCCCATGAGCACGGCGTGGTCCACCGGGATATCAAGCCGGAGAATCTCCTGCTCACGCCCGACGGCAACACCCTCGTGGCCGATTTCGGCATCGCGCGAGCGATCGGAGGCGCGGACGGCGCACAGGAGCGACTCACTGAAACCGGCCTGAGCATCGGAACGCCCCGCTACATGAGCCCGGAGCAGGCCAGCGGCGACCGCGCCGTCGATGCCCGGGCCGATGTCTACAGCCTCGGCTGCGTGCTGTATGAGATGCTCGCGGGACACCCGCCCTTCCACGGTACCACCGCGCAGGAGATCCTCGCCCGGCACGCGCTGGACCCGGTGCCTCCCTTGCGAGCCGCCAGGGACGCGATTCCCCCGGCGATAGAGCAGACCGTGGCGCGAGCGCTCGCCAAGTCCCCCGCCGACCGGTTCCCGACCGCCGCGCGGTTCGCCGAAGCGCTCGCGATACCGGAGCAAACGCTCGCGGTCCGTCCCACGGTAAGCTCGCCCACTCGTCGCGTTCCCGGACTCGCCGTCGCCGCCGTCAGCGCCGGAGTAATCGCCTTGGCGGCGGCCTACACGTGGTGGCCTCGTCCGGCGGTCAAGCTGGATCCGGATCTCGTCGCTGTGCTGCCGTTTCGGGTAAGCGGCGCCGCGCCGACGCTGGATTATCTGCGCGAGGGCATGATCGACCTGTCGGCTGCGAAACTGTCCGGCGAAGCTGGTGTTCGCGCCGCGGACCCTCGCTCGGTGATGAGCGCCTGGCGACACGTCGCCGGCTCGCACCAGGACGACCTCTCCGAGCGCGCCTCGCTCGAGCTCGCGCGCCGCCTCGGCGCCGGTCAGCTGCTGCTGGGCGGTGTCGTCGGCACGCCCACCCATCTGGTACTCGACGCCTCGCTCCTGGCGGTGCGCGACGGGAGGACCCTGACCAAGGCGACCGTCGAAGGGGCGGCTGACAGCCTTCCCGTGCTCGTCGACCGGCTCCTTGCTCAGCTGATCGCCGGGAAGACGGGTGGGGAGCGCGGACGGACAGGTCTTGTGAACACGCCCCTTCCGGCGCTGCGGCCGTATCTCGAAGGGCAGGCGGCGTACCGTCGCGGCGACTACGGCGAGGCGGTCGCGCATTTCGACCGCGCCCTCGAGCTCGATTCCACGTTCGCGGTGGCGGGCCTGGCGTTGGCATCAGCGGCGGGTTGGGCGAACACCCCAGGCGCCGCGCGGCGCGGACTCGAGCATGCGTGGGCGGGTCGCGACCGATTGAGCCCGCGCGACCGGGCGCTCCTGGCCGCGGAGGCGGGCCCACGCTACCCGGTGCCGTCGAGCCTGGCCCAGTATCTCGCCGCGTGGGAGCAAGCGGTGGATGTGGCACCCGACCAGCCGGACCGCTGGTACGAGCTGGGCGACGTCTACTTCCACGATGGGCCCTATCTCCGTATCGCCGCGTCGGACCACCGGGCGGCCGAAGCGTTCCGGCGCTCAATCGCGCTCGACTCCGGCGTTGCGCCGCTCGGGCACCTCCTCGAGATCTCCGTGATGCGGGGGGACAGCGCCGAGGTCCGGCGGTTGGGGACGGAGTACCTCGCCCGCGATTCCGCGGGCGACCTGGGGGATTTCTACCGGTGGCGTATCGCCGAGGGCCTGCGCGACACGTTGGCGCTTCGAAGGCTCAGGGAGCGGTCGGGCCGGATGACCCTGTCGAGTCTCTGGCGCATCATGAATCACGCCGCGCTCGACGGCACCCATCTCGACGACGCGGACGCCGCCGCCGTGGCCATTCGCGCCAAGGCGGGCAGCGGCTCCGAGTGGCAGCGGAGCAGGCTCTACCTGCACGCCTTCGAGCTGAACCGCGGGCGCCCGGGCGCGGCGCTGGCGGACACCGCCGCCGAGAACGACCCCGACTACGGGGCGCATGCGGCGCTCTATCAGCGGGTGCTGGACGCGCTCTACGGCGACGGCGACAGCGTGAGCGCGGGACGGGCCGCGCGCGAGGTGATCGTCTTCGCCGGCCGGCCGCCGGCAGTCGACGTGGCCGCACGAGCGAGCCAGTACAGCGATATCTGCGTCGGGGAACTGTGGCGGCTGGAGCACGGCGACGCCGGCACCGCGAGCCGGACCATCGCGCGGCTTCGCGGCGCCGCGGCACCCGGTGATCTGCCGACCTCGCTCGCCATCAACTCCGTGTGCGCCGCGATCCTGGATGCCATGCTGGCCGCCGGCACGCACCGGTCCGACGCGGCCGCCGCGCTGGGGCAACTGGACTCGATCATGCGCGCCGGGCCCGGCGGGCTGCGCAACGGGCCTGCCGTCGCGTTCACGCTCAGTCCCGGGTTCGTCAGGAGCACGGTAGGAATCACGCCGGTCGGTTTCGAGGATTTCGCGAACCTGATCGTCGCCCGCCTCTACGAGCGGGCAGGCAACCCGCGCGCCGCGCTCGAGGCGGTTCGGAGACGGGCGTACGCCTACCATCGAACCGAGTACTTGTCCAACCATCTACGCCAGGAGGCCCGCCTGGCGGCCCTCACCGGCGATCGTCCCGGCGCCGTCCAGGCCTGGCAGCATTACCTCGCGTTGCGATCGGATCCGGAGCCCGCGATGCGCGGCGACGCCGAGCGGGCACGTGCTGAGCTGGCGAAGCTGGGTGGCGCCCCGTAAAGCCGGTGGGGCTGTGGCTGACGGCAGGCCCGTTTGCATGTCAAACGTCACGCGTGGCATCGGCTATCTGTCCAGCCTTGAAGGGTACCGGGCCCGGATCTGGGTTGCCCAGGCCTCCCGGTGCGTGACTAGGGGGCTCCTGCACAGCGCGCTGCCTAACCCGCGCAGCCAGCCCTGAGCCACGCGGCAGTAACAGCCGGGAAACCAAGCGGTGCGTGATCAACGGCAGCGGCGCTAGCGCGGTCGAAACCCGATACCGGGCAAGCAGCGGGACATAGCGCGCCGCCACGCCGGAGCAGGAAGTCGGGACGACCAGTCATTGGCGGAATTGTTCTCCCATGGCATAATGGGGTACGCGTGCCACTGGGGCGCGCCCTGACCCATTGACGGAGAGGTTGCATGTCATCCGAGGCCATTCCCCGCGCGGGAGTTAAGATGATTCGTCGCATTCCTCCCGCCCTGCTGCTCGTCGCGTCGAGCCTTCTCGCCCAACAGGCCCCCCCGCCCCTCTATACCGATCTCGGCACTCACCACAAGGCGGTTGGCACGCGAGTCCCCGCTGCGCAGCAGTACTTCGACCAAGGCCTCCGATTGGTGTACGGCTTCAATCACGGGGAAGCGATCAGGTCCTTCACCCGCGCGACCGAGCTCGACCCGGCGTGCGCCATGTGCTGGTGGGGAATCGCGTACGCTTACGGGCCTCATGTGAATGCGGGGATGGATTCTGCCAGTGGGATAAAGGCGTACGCAGCGGCACAGAAAGCCCTGTCGGTTGGCCGCAACGCAAGCCCTTGGCAGCGGGCATATATCAAGGCAGTGGCCGTTCGGTACGCACGCGTGCCGCCTGCCAATCGCGCGAGCCTCGACTCCGCGTACGCCCGCGCTATGGCAGAGGTCGCCCGGCGTTATCCCGACGATCTCGACGCCGCGGCCCTGTACGCTGAGTCACTGATGGATCTTCGACCCTGGAATTACTGGACGCCGGAGGGAAAGCCCTATCCCGGTACCGAAGAGATCGTGCGACAACTGGAGCGAGTAATCGCGCGTAATCCAGAGCATCCCGCCGCGTGCCACTACTATATCCATGCTGTAGAGGCGGTGAATCCGCAGCTCGCGGTGCCGTGTGCCGAGCGTCTTGCCCGTCTGATGCCCGGGGAGGGACACATGGTGCATATGCCGGCGCACATTTACATCCGCGTCGGCAGATACAACGACGCCGCCGCGAGCAACGTTCACGCGATCCACACCGATGAGATGTTCATCGAGGGTCAGAAACCGGCGACCGTGTACTCGCTGGCCTACTACCCCCACAACATCCACTTCCTCGCATTTGCCTCGACCATGGCTGGGCGGAGCGCCCAGGCTATCGAGGCTGCCCGAACCTTGAAGTCAAAGGTGAACCTCGACGTAGCGCGACAGGTCGCAATGCTGCAGGAGATGATGCCGTACTATGTCCTCACCCTCACGACCTTCGGGCGTTGGGACGACGTGCTGGCCGAGCCGCTCCCACCCTCTGACATCCGCATGCCGCTCGCGATGGCGTACTACGCACGTGGAGTCGCCTATGCGGCCAAGGGACAGCAGGCCGAGGCGGGGACGGCGCTCGACACGGTGAAGGCGATCGACGCGGCCACCCCAGCCGACGCGCCTGGGAAAACGGCTGTCTCCATTGCTGTTCACGCCCTCATGGGCGAGATCGCGACCCGGAGCGGCAACCTCGATGAGGGGATCGCTCACTTCCGCGAAGCGCTCAAGATCGAGGATGCCGGTCTCTATTTCGAGCCACCCAAGTGGTATTACCCCATCCGTCAGTCGCTCGGGGCGGCGCTGTTGAAGGCCGGTCAGCCCGCTGAGGCCGAAGCCGTCTATCGTGAGGACCTGAAGCGGTTCCCCGAGAACGGGTGGTCGCTGTTCGGGCTCGCCGCCGCCTTGAAGGCACAGGGGAAGTCCGCCGACGCGGCAGCCGTGGACCAGCGGTTCGCGACGGCCTGGTCGGCGGCTGATGTCAAGCTGATCGCGTCACGTTTCTGACGGGCACTGTTGGCCCCTTGCCGCCCAGGCTGTCGCGTTTGGGTCACTAGGACGAGATCTGCGCCGGTGGTCTGATGCTAGGTGTAACTACACCTACTCTCTCAACAAGAAAGCTTCCTCGCCTTCGTCCGACCGCCGGCCGCGATTGGCGAAGGGGGCTACACGCGCACGTCGCCGGTTCAACAACTCTCGCGGCCACGCCACGATCCAGCGCTCAATTAGGCTCAGGCCTCCGGACGCTGCGATTTGCCGCGCGAATTCCTTGCCTATTCCGGACGAGGCGCCCGTGACAAGTGCCCACGGGCCGAACTGCCTTTTATCCAGCGCTGCTTTCATCGTGCTGCTCCCTTCTGACGAATTCACGGATTGATGCCGCCTGATGTCTCGATCACCTGCCCCGTGACCCATCGGGCATCCTCCGGTCTCGCGCAATCTTCATAAGTTCGATCTCCTTCGGTCAGTCGGCTGCACCCAGCGTGGCGATCCGTTGCTCGAGTCCCTTCGGATTCACGGCGTATACATCCCCGTACTCAACCGCGAACGGGTCGGGATAGATCTCTTCCAGACCCTGCTCCAGGCCATCGAGGATGGCGTGCGCGGCGCTCTCCGCGGAGACCTTCGGGGTCGGAAATCGCTCCGCCATCTCCGTGTCCACGGGGCCCGGATAGACACCTGCCACGAACGTCCCTTGGCCGCGCAGCAGTTGGCGCGTGGTCTGGGTGATCGAATGGAGGGCGGCCTTCGACGAGCTGTACGTTATCAACGGCGGGAAGCCGACCAGGCCGGCCACCGAGATAACGTTCACGATCGCGCCGCCGCCATGCCGGGCCAGCACCGGCGCGAACGCCTGTGAGACGCGCAGCGTCCCCACCACGTTGGTCTCGAATTCCTGGCGGCCGGCTGCGAGCCAGGCCGGATCCTCGAACCCGGCGAAGGCGTGGCTGACCACACCCGCATTGTTGACCAGCAGATCGACGTCGTCCGCCTGTGCGACCGCGGCCTGTGTCTCGGCCCCATTCGTGATGTCCAGCCGAAGCGCCACAACCCGCCCTTCGCTCGCGCCCACGAGCTCGGCGAGCGCCTCCGGTTTGCGGGCGGCCGCATAGACCTTCCGCGCTCCCCGCGCGAGCAGCGCCTCCACGATGGCCCGCCCGATGCCCCGATTCGCACCCGTAACCAGAGCCACCCGTCCCGCTACCTGCAGTCCCGACGACGACATTGGAGCCTCCTTGATTGTGACTGAACGATCAAAAACGAGACACAAAAACCCTACCCCAGCCCCGCGAGCAGCACCTCGACGGCGCCCTGCAGCTCTTCCGCAGTCGCGCCGGTTTTGGCGAGGACGTTGAGTCCGTAGCTCTGGATGACCAGGAGCGTCGCCGTTGCTTCGACGTCCAGGCCCTCGGGGAGCTCCCCTCGGGCCTTGGCCTGCGCCAGGGTCCGACGGAACCCCCGCTCCAGCTCGGCACGCGCGTGGTTGCAGCGCAACAACGCATCGGCGTCCTGCGAGCCACGCTCCAGGATCGTATTGGCGATCAGGCAAGCACGCCTGGGTCCCGGCGCCGTCAGGAGTTCGACGTTCGCTTTAAAGAAAGCGTGAATCGCATCGAGACCGGCGCCCGAGGCGTTGAGATGCGCCAACCTCTTCTCCACAACAGCTCGCCGGTACCGTTCCAGCGCCTTCAGGAATAGGGTCTGCTTGTCGCCGAAGGCGTTGTAGAGACTTTGCCGGCCGAGTCCGATGTGCGTCTCCAGGTCAGCTAACGACGTGCCCTCGTAGCCGCGTTCCCAGAAGAGCTGCACGGCTTGGTCCAGCACGGCGTCTTCGTCGAATGACCTTGGGCGAGGCATCCAGCTAAATTAGTCTATCTTGACCGTGCAGTCAAGTACCCGGCTGAGCCGCCGAGGGACTTCGCAAAAGCCTGCGAGACACATTCCGGATCAGGAGAGTCATGGTTCCGGCGTGACGCCTGCCAAAACCGCCTGGAGTTGCAAAATAGGTCCGGTTGTATAACGTGAGCGGGTTGCGGAGGACGCAGCGGGGGCGAGTGGCGGCAGCGAGTCGCGGAGCGCCGACCGTACGGCCGGGGAGGGCGGCGGAATCGGTTCCGGCACCTCACTGGCCCATCGGGCAAGCCCGGCCACGATCCCGGCCGCATAGGCCTCGATCCCCTCCGGCGTCCGGAGCCAAGCTTCGCGCCCAGGGAGCACGAGACATGTGCCTTCAACCAGTGCGGCGGCGAACCAGCTCGCCCGGAGCACGGCGAGATCCGCTACGGTCGGGCCACGCCGCATCTGACCCATGCTCACCGCTACCGAGTCCCTCAGGGCCGCGGCGAGTCGCTGCGCGAGCGGCTCGCTGAAGAATGTTTCCGTGCCGTCCGCCAGCCACGGTCGTCGACCGTCGCCTGGTGCATTGACATGGATGGACACGAACACCTGCGCACCCGCCTCCTCTGCGCGCGCGAGCCGTGCCTCCAGGGATAGCGGCCGCTCATCGAGGCGCACTAGGACTGGTAGTGCCCCGAGTTCAGTGAGCCGGCGAGCAGCGGCTCTCGCGACCGCGAGCGTGACCGAGTCCTCGTGCAACCCGGTCGGCCCCGTAGCACCGGCGGGCGGGTGACCGCCATCGAGTGCAACAATCAGGTGAGCAAGGCCGCGCTCCGCGGGCCACGGCTCCCGGACGATGAGCGTCAGACGCCCGGCGCGCCAACGTACCTGCCAGCCGCCCGGTACGCCCGCCACCCAGAGCACGACATCCGCTTCTCCTGCCGGCCCGTCCTGCCGCTCCACGGCGCGGATCGGGTCGGCAGTCGCCGCTGTCTCGACCTGTGGTGTGGCGTGCCGCGCGCCGAAGATCGACCACCGAAGGCGGTCCCCCTCAAGTTCGACGGTGGAGGCCAGCGGCTCCGGCGTAGCGACGCTAACCTCGGCGCCTTCGTGTCCTGCGGCCAGGCGCACGGGGCCGAGGGGGACCGGATCGGAGCGGGGCGTGGCGAGCGTGTCCACCTCGATCGCCGCCACCCAGGGCCGGATTCCCTCTGTGAGTCGCACGCGAACTGCGTCGGTCGTGCGGAGATCGACTGGCAGGCGGGCGCCCAGGGGCAGCGCCAGTGCCAGGGGGCCGCCAGGATACCAGCGCGATGCGACGGGTCGCCACTGAGTGGCGCTGTCGGCGGTGTCGCTGGGTAGGCGGCGAAGGCGTACCCAGCCGTGCATCGGATGCATTGGGATCGGCGCGCTCGAAGGCGTCGCCGGAAGAGCACGGTCCAGCGGCAGTTCTTCCCGGATCGTGCGGCCATCGAGGGTGGCTTCGAACTCAAGGACGGCTGCCGGCCCCGGTGGTACGGGCAGCCACCCGAGAAAGGCACCGTTCGGCTCGACACGCACTCGGTGGCCGTTTACCCGCAGCTGGGCGCGTCCGCTCCCCACGCTGCCCCAGGTTGCCACGGACTCCGCCAGAACCAGCGGGGTCGACCCCGGGTAGCGGACGGCGAGCTCGAGCGGCCCGTCGCGCTGCGGGATCACCGGCGAGGCGCTGTCACAGCCGATCACGGCGACTGTGGCGACGAGAAGTCGAATGTCACGGGGAGTCACCATGGCGAATCTACGACATTGGTTCCGGGTCCGCAGGTTCCGCCCCTCTGGGCCGAAGCTCGCCGCGGCCGGGGTCACGCTCATCCTACTCTGCGCCGCCGATCTCGGGCTCACATGGACGCGATTCCGCCCGGTGATCGCCGCGCTGTCGACGGCACGCCCCACCGAGACGGTCTGCATGCGACAGGCCGGGGCCAGTCGGCCGGTTGGAACCCCGCCGTGGTCAGACCTCGACTCCGTCGCGCCCGCGGCAGCTTGCGCCGTAGTGGCGGCGGAGGATTTCGACTTCTTCGAGCACGGCGCGTTTGATTGGAACGCCCAGTCCCAACTCTTCCGTCGCGTGTTGCGCGGCGACTTCTCCGCCGGTGCCAGTAGCATCGCCCAGCAGCTCGCGCGCAATCTCTTCCTCGGGCCTGATCGCACGGTGCGTCGCAAGGCTCGCGAGTACGTCCTCGCCTTTGCGCTCTCGCGCTCTCTCAGCAAGCACCGGCAGCTCGAGCTCTATCTCAACGTGATTGAGTGGGGGCCCGGCGTCTGGGGGATTGACTCGGCGAGCCGCTATTGGTTCGGCAAGCCGCCGTCAGCCCTAACGCCCGCGGAAGCGGCACTCCTCGCCTCGATCCTGCCGGCGCCAGACCGCGGTCTGGGCTATGCGGCCTCCACATCGGCCCGCCAAGCCCACCAGCGCATTACCGACGCACTCTGGAGTGCGGCGTTGGTCGACGGGCTCGGCCGCAGCGGCACGCTGGCTCGGGTGCGTCGGTGGGCAGACCACGTGACCAACGGAGTCGATCCCGCCGAGGCCCGGGCGCTCGTCGAGCGAGAGATGGGCCCCGAGGGCGCCGTCACGCGGTCTGGTTACCTAAAACTTGACCGGGAAGGCGACGAGTGTGACCAGACACGGCGGTGGGGCGCAATCCGCTGGCAACCGCTTGGAGCGGGGAAGAGTCGGGCGCACGCGATCTGGAGGTGAGCCATTCCGCCACTGGAAGACGCGACCCCTGGGCGGCGCGCCTCCTCAGCGGCGGTGCTCGAGATCTACTCAGCTAGGACCTGGAGAGGACAGATCCCGTGGGTGAGCCCCTAGATTCAACGAGGTTCCAAGCCTCTTCCTCTCCCCAACGGCGTTATGTGCGACCAGTAATCCTAATCGCGGCTGGGGACGCGCCCGTCCGCCGGGCACCCCGTAGAGGACCCGCCGCCTCGAATCAGTCTACGACGTCCAGCCCAGTACCGTGACTGAGCAGCCACAACGCCGCTGCCTCACCGTCGCGATCTGCACATGGAATCGCAGCCAGGTGCTGAGGCAAACCCTGGATCGGCTCACCAAGCTGACGATCCCGCCAGGCGTCGTCTGGGAGGTGCTGGTCGTCGACAACAACTCCACCGATGCCACAGCCCGCGTGCTCAAGGACTTTCTCTCACGCCTGCCGATTCGCGCGCTCCGCGAACGCCGGCAGGGGAAGGCGCACGCGCTGAATCTCGCAACCGCTGAAGCCGCGGGGGAGTTCATTCTCTGGACCGACGACGACGTGCTGGTCCATCAGGGCTGGCTCGCGGCGTATGACGCGGCCTTTCGGCGATGGCCGGACGCTGGGCTATTCGGCGGGCCGATAGAGCCGGTCTTCGTCGGAACGCCCCCATGGTGGCTCTCTCGAGTGTTCCCCCATAGCTGGGCCGCGTCCGCCTATGGCACGCTAATGTTCGGCGAAGAGGCGCTGCCGCTGTCCGAGGAGCTGCGGCCCTACGGTGCCAACATGGCGGTGCGGCGCGAGCTCCAGCGCCAATTCCGGTACGATCCATCGCGCGGGCCACGCGGCTCCCACTACGTGGTGGGGGAGGAGACAACCATGGTCCTGGCCATGCTGCGGGCGGGCCACAGCGGTTGGTACGTCCCGGATGCGCGTGTGCAGCACATCGTGCCCCCCTCACACCAGACTACCGCACATTTGCGCCGCTACGCCCGCGGCTTCGGTGAGAGTCTCAGCGTTCTGGACGATCATCACCGGGAACAGCCAATGCTGTTCGGCAAGCCGCTCTTCATGATTCGCGAGGCACTCGAGGCTGAGGCGCGCTACCGATGGCGCCGGCTGACCACGCCGCCAGAAGTCTGGATCCGCGATCTGGGGCGCGCCGGAATGAACTGGGGTAAGCTGCACCGCTTCGGTCGGGACCGACGCCAATAGCGCAGACGCCTCCGGCAAGGGGCGAGCAACCTGTCGAGGTTACGACCTGACGGGGTTCCCCGACGGTCGGTCGCCGATCCAGTAGCGCGGCCCGGGCCCCTGGCGGGCCGCCCGGTCGCCCGGATTGGAGAGCTGGCAGCGGTCGAGCGACAGGCACCCGCACCCGATGCAGCCGGTCAGGCCCACCCGGAGCCGCTCCAGCTCCGCGATCCGCTGATCGATCCGGGACGTCCACGTGGCCGACAGCCGGGACCACTCCCGGCCGGTCGGGGCGCGGGCGGGCGGAAGCCGGGCCAGCTCCCGGCCGATCTCCTGGAGGCTCAATCCGATCCGCTGGGCGAACACGATGAACGCGACGCGCCGGAGCACCGCCCGGGGGTAGCGGCGGTGGCCCGAGCCGGACCGCTCGGACCGGATCAGGCCCCGGTCGTCATAGAACCGGAGGGCGGAGGCGGCCACGCCGCTGCGGCGGGCGACCTCGCCGATGGTGAGCAGGTCGGCCATGCCCGGAGGATACCAGCCCGGCCCCTTGACTTCAAGTTCACTTGAACTTGTAGCTTCGGTCCATGACTCCTCCTGCTGCTCCATCAGTGGCCGGCCTCCGGGTCGCCATCACCGGGGGCACCTCGGGCCTCGGGCTCGCTCTGGTCGAGGCCCTCGCCGCCCGCGGGGCCGCCGTGGCGTTCGTGGCGCGCCAGCCGCAACGCGTGTGGGACGTCGCCCACCGGCATCCGGGGACGCACGGCATCGCCGCGGACGTGTCCCGGAAAGACGAGACCTATCCCATCGCCCTCCGCATCACCGCCACTCTCGGCGGGCTCGATGTGCTCATCAACAACGCATCCCACCTGGGGCCGGTGCCTCTGGCCCTGCTGGGCGACACCGAGTGCGAGGACTTCGAGGCGGCGCTGGCGACCAACCTGGTCGGCCCGTTCCGCCTCACCAAGGCGTTGCTCGGGGCGCTCGCGGCCTCGGCCCGCGAGCATCGGCCGGCGCTCGTGATCAACATCATCAGCGATGCCGCGGTGACGCCCTACGCCGGGTGGGGCGCCTACGGCGCGAGCAAGGCCGCACTGCTGCACCTGAGCCGCATATGGAGCGCGGAGCTGGAGCCGCATGGCATCCGGGTCCAAGCGATCGATCCGGGCGACATGGATACCCCGCTGCACGCGCTGGCCGTGCCCGACGCCGACCCCGCGAGCCTCAAGCGGCCACCCGACTCGGCGCGAGAGATCATCGGGCTAATCGAGGCGTACGTACGAGAAAGGGAGCTCCCGGGTGAAAGCCGCCGCGTCGCCGAGTCAACGCCCGCCTGACGCCCGGCTCCTGGTCGTCGACGCAGACGGCAGGCTGCGCCACGCGCCGCGTGCCCAGCTGGCTGACTGCCTGCGCCCGGGCGACCTGCTTGTCGCCAACGACGCCGCAACCATACCCGCCAGTCTCGGCGGCGTGCATGAGCCGAGCGGGGCGGTCATCGAGGTCCGGCTGGCCGGCCGGCGCTCGCTGGCCGTGGACGACGTGGGATTCACGGCCGTCGTCTTCGGCGGCGGCGATCACCACCCCCGGACCGAGGACCGCCTCCCGCCACCCGAGCTTCGCCCGGGCGACACGCTCGCCCTCGGCCCGCTTCGCGCAACGGTACTGCGCCTCCTCGCCCATCTGCGCCTCGTCGCGCTCTGGTTCGCGGGGTCACCCGGCGCGATCTGGGACGGCATCGCCGGGCATGGCCGGCCGATCCAGTACGCGTACGTCGACCGGCCGCTCGAGCTGTGGGACGTCTGGACCAGGGCCGCCGCACTGCCGGTCGCGTTCGAGCCGCCGTCCGCCGGCTTCGTGCTGGATTGGAGGCTGCTCGAGACGCTCGAGGCGCGCGGCGTCGGCTTCGCGACCCTGACCCACGCGGCCGGGATCTCGTCCACCGGCGATCCGGCGCTCGATGCGCGGCTGCCCTTCGACGAGCCCTATCACCTGCCCGAGGCGACGGTGCGGGCGATCGCGCGGACCAATGCGCAAGGGGGGAGCGTCATTGCGCTGGGGACAACGGTCACGCGTGCGCTGGAGCACGCGGCGTCGCGGGGGGCGTGGCTCCGCCCGGGTGCCGGCCTCGCGACGCAACGCATCGGAGCACACACGGCGCTCAGGGTGGTGGACGCGATCGTGACCGGGGCGCACGAGGCGGGAGGCAGCCACTACGAGCTGCTGCGTGCGTTTGCGGGCGCCGCCGTGCTGGAGCGGATGAGCGTGGCGCTCGAGGAGGGCGGCTATCGGTCGCACGAGTTTGGCGATTCGGTGCTGCTCGCCCGGCAGGGATCATCGGCCGGGGCGCGGGGACGGCCGGATGCCGCTCGAGCAGCGCCGCTCAGCGCTCCAGTGGTGGCACTCTGCGCCGGTTGGGGAAGGACTTAGGACTGGGGAACTACGAATGGCTAGGGGCGGAATCGAACCGCCGAC
>OEKJ01000046.1_pt1 | contig 18286 bp, 18 predicted proteins | sample 1503081 | NCBI WGS metagenome assembly OEKJ01 (sample SAMEA104379565, study PRJEB20068) | metagenome | biome: 1000743; feature: 77; material: 1998 | place: USA | collected 2012 | depth 25 m | reverse complement strand
GTTAGCCATTAGCCGTTAGCTAATGGCTAAAGGCTAACAGCTACGCACCGATGCCTACTCTGAACCTCAAGCTTCGTATCTGGCGCCAGCCGGGACCGTCCGCCCCCGGGCGCTTCGTCGAGTACGACGCCCGGGACATCAGCCCGGATGCATCGTTCCTCGAGATGCTGGACGTCGTCAACGACCGCCTGGCTCAGCAGGGTGAGCCGCCGATCGCGTTCGATCACGACTGTCGCGAAGGCATCTGCGGCTCGTGTGGTCTGATGATCAACGGCGTGGCGCACGGGCCGGAGAAGGGGACCGCCACCTGCCAGCTGCACATGCGGCGTTTCAAGGACGGGGACAGGATCACCATCGAGCCGTGGCGGGCACGCGCCTTTCCGGTCATCAAGGACCTGGTGGTCGACCGGAGCGCGCTCGACCGGATCATCCAGGCCGGCGGCTACATCTCGGTCCACACCGGCGGTGCGCGCGACGGCAACACCATCCCGATCCCGAAGGACGCCGTCGACCGCGCGATGGACGCGGCCCAGTGCATCGGCTGCGGCGCGTGCGTGGCGGCCTGCCCCAACGGGTCCGCTTCGCTCTTCACCGCGGCCAAGATCACGCACCTCGGCCTCCTGCCGCAGGGCCAGCCCGAGCGGGAGCGGCGTGCCCTCGGCATGGTGGCGCAGATGGACGTGGAGGGCTTCGGCGGGTGCACGCTCTTCGGCGAGTGCCAGGAGGCGTGCCCGAAGCTGATCGGGATCGACACGATCTCGCGGATGAACCGCGACTACCTGCGGGCGCTGATCACGGCGAGGCCGGCCGCAGATACCGGCCCTCCCAGTTCACCAGTGCCGAGTCGCTGAGCTCGTCGATCGCTTTCGCGATATCCTTGATCGCGTGGAACATTTCGGTGTCGCTGTCGGGAGCTCCCGCAAGCACCTGAAGCTTGTTGTGTACCCGGTCCTGCAGCATGACCTTGATGCGGTGGAGCAGCAACGCGTGCTCCGCCTGCTCCTTGCGTAGCATGACATACATGAGGGTGCCTTGCGCCAGTAGCAGCCCGGCGATCGCCAGCTCCCCGAGGTCCGAGCTCACGTCGAGGACCACCGGAGCGAGCTCACAGATGACGAGGGCGAGGACGGTCGGTACGAGTAGCCGGTAGCGCCACCACCGACGGCCGCGGAAGAATGCTCCTCCACCGAGCACAGCCACCAGCACCGCCTCGACGACCACCAGGAAATGGCTCATGGGTCGTCCTCCTCTATACGCGCAGGGGCCGCATAGGCCCTCGATTTGCGAACAGGCCTTACGGCATGACCCGGGGCCATTGATTGTTGGAACGATCGACATCGGGTAACACCTGGTCGGGATCGAGCCGCACCCCGGTAACGTCGCCCGCCACCGTCGCCACGAAGGTATCGCCCCGGAACCAGATGTCCACCGGCAGCTTGAGCCGGCTGCTGCCGCCCCCGCCCAGCGTGAGCGCGAGCTCCACCGGCATCGGGACACTGCCTACACTGCGGAGGTAGATCCGCGACACGACGCCGGCGGTGTCGGACACCGTCACTGAGTCCGCCGCCTGATCGATCGTCCCGTTGGTATAGAACCAGCCCCGCCAGAACCAGCTCAGGTCCTCCCCGGCGCCGTCTTCGATCGTCCGGAAGAAGTCTGCCGGAGTCGGGTGCTTGTAGGCCCACCGGCGGATGTACTCGCGAAACGCCGGGTCGAACCGATCCGCACCGAGCACGACGTCACGGAGCAGGCGCAAGCCGAGGCCCGGCTTGTTGTAGGCCAGCTGGCTGACGTCGTGCAGCCGGTCCGGCGGGGTCATGATCGTCTCCTGCGGGCGTCCCGACTGTACGTACTGGAGGTACGCCTCGCTGCTGCCTCGACGGTTCGGCTTGCCCGGGTACTGCTGCTCCCAGTTGTAGTGGTTCATGAACGTGTTGAACCCCTCGTCCTGCCAGCCGTAGAGGCGCTCGTTGCTCCCGACCAGCATCGGGAACCAGGTGTGGCCGAACTCGTGGTCGGTGACGCCGTACAGCCCCTCGGGCACCGTGCGGTTGTGGCAGAAGACGATCATGGGGTACTCCATGCCGCCCTCGATCCCGTTCACGTTCGACGCAAAGGCGTAGGGGAACGGCCACCACTGCTTCGAGTAGCGCTCGATCGCGAGCTTGCCGTACTCGGATGCGCGGTTCCAGATCGAGTCAGCCGACGGCGGGTAGAAGCTCATGACCAGCACCTTGCCGTTGTTCGCCCCCACCGCGTCCCAGATGAACTGCCGCGCGGCGGCCCACGCGAAGTCCCGCACGCTGTCGGCGGTGAACCGCCAGACGAGGGCGCCGCCCGGCGCCGCCGGCCGGGAGGCGGGATCGTCGATCTCGGTCTTCCCTCTGACGATCACCGTCCGAGCGCTGCGGCGGGCCTCGGCGAGGCGGGACCGCTGCGCTGCCGTCAGCACCTGCTCGGGGTTTCTCAGCGTGCCCGTGGCCGCGACCAGCATGTTGGCGGGGACCGTCAGGCTCACGTCGAAGCTGCCGTACTCCAGGTAGAACTCGGCGTAGCCGAGGTACTGCTCCGTGTTCCAGCCCCGGACGTCGTCGTACACCGCGAGGCGCGGGTACCACTGCGCGACTTCGAAGATCGTGGACCCGTCGATCGTCTCGATTCCCATCCGGTTCCGCTTCGGGCCGAAGGGGAAGGTCCAGGAGATCGACAGCAGCTGGCGGCCCTTGGGCGGCAGCGGCTGCGCGAGGTCGATCCGCATCACCGTGTTGTTGACCGAGTAGGTGAGCGGCGCCGCGGCGCGCGCGGCACGGCCCTTGGCCGGCGCCACCGCCGGCTCACCCACCCAGACCAACCGCATGCCGCCGTCGGTCGGCGTGCCCGGGTTGAGGGCGGCGCCCCGGCTCCCCGGCCCGTAGAGGTTCTGATCCAGCTGAAGCCACAGGTAGCGGAGCGTGTCGGGCGAGTTGTTGGTGTAGGTGATGCGCTCGTCGCCGATCACCGCGTTGGCCGCGGTGTCGAGCGTCGCCTTGATCACGTAGTCCACCCGCTGCTGCCAGTACGCCGGTCCGGGCGTGCCGGCGCCGGTGCGGATCAACGTGGGGGTCGGGAGATCCAGGCGCCGGAAGGGCGACTCGTCCTGCTGCGGAGCAGGGATGGGTGCCTGGGCCAGAAGCGGGCCCGCGGCGAGCAGCACGAGAAAGGGGATCGGGGGGCGCATGGGGGGCCGGAGAGAAGGTGAACAGTGAACCGTGAACAGTGAACAGGAGGCTCAGGCGCACACGGAGGCGCCTGTTCACTGTTTACGGTTCACTGTTTACGCGGTTTCATAGCTTGGGCAATGTCACCCCCGTCTGGGCCTGGTACTTCCCCGCCTTGTCCTTGTAACTGGTCTGGCAGATGTCGTCGTCGTCCGCCTCGAAGAACAGGACCTGGCAGATCCCCTCGTTGGCGTAGATCCTGGCGGGCAGCGGGGTCGTGTTGCTGATCTCCAGCGTGACATGGCCTTCCCACTCCGGCTCGAACGGCGTCACGTTCGTGATGATCCCGCAGCGGGCGTAGGTCGACTTGCCGACGCAGATCGTGAGCACGTTGCGGGGAATCCGGAAATACTCCACCGAGCGCGCCAGCGCGAAGCTGTTGGGTGGGACGATGCACACGTCGCCCACGAACTCTACGAAGCTCTTCGAGTCGAAGTGCTTCGGGTCGACGATCGCCGACAGCACATTGGTGAAGATCTTGAACTCCGGCGCCACCCGCATGTCGTAGCCGTAGGACGACACGCCGTAGGAGATGACTTTGCCGCTCTCCGTCTCCCCCGTGCGCACCTGCGAGTCGACGAACGGCTCGATCATCCGGTGCTCCCGCGCCATGCGCCGGATCCAGCGGTCGGATTTGATGGACATCGGACGAAGCGGGGCAGAGGGGCCGATCGAGAGATGGCCGGAGCACCGGCCCATCGGGAACGGCGCTGAATATAAGCGATCCCAGCAGGGTTGAAGTGCCTTCCGGCCGCGGTTACCTTTTTTCTGGTGGGTACGTGAAATTTTTCACGAGGAGAGGAAAGCCGTGCTCCAGCCCTACATTCCGATCCTCCTCCTGATCGCTTTCGTGGTGCTGAACGCGATTCTGATGCTCGGGCTGTCGCACGTCCTCTCCACCTACCGCCGTACCCCCGCCAAGATCGCCCCCTACGAGTCCGGCATGCCGATTCTCGGCGACGCCCGGGAGCGCTTCTCGGTCAAGTTCTACCTCGTGGCCATGTTGTTCATCATCTTCGACATCGAAGTCGTGTTCATGGTGCCGTGGGCCGTGGCGTTCTTCCAGGCGCGGGAGAAGGCGATCCCGCTCAGCATGGGTCTGGTGCTGGCGGATATGGTCGTGTTCATGCTGGTCCTCGCGGTGGGCTACGTCTATGCCTGGAAGCGGGGGGCGTTCCAATGGGATTGAGCGAACGCCCGGCCCCCGATGCCGTCGGGCCGGCGCAGGTCTCGTCCATCTCGCCCAATTGGGTCACCACCCGGCTCGATTTCCTGGCCAACTGGGCTCGCGCGAACTCTCTCTGGCCCATGCCGTTCGGCACCGCCTGCTGCGCCATCGAGTATATGGCGACGGCGGCGAGCCGCTTCGATATCGCCCGCTTCGGCATGGAGCGCCAGAGCTTTTCCCCCCGCCAGGCGGACGTGCTCATCTGCGCCGGCCGGCTGCCCTTCAAGCTGGCGCCGGTGATCCGTCTGATCTGGGACCAGATGCCCCAGCCCAAGTGGTCCATTTCCATGGGGGCTTGCGCATCGTCCGGCGGGATCTTCGACAACTACGCCATGGTCCAGGGCATCGACACCATCATCCCGGTGGACGTCTACGTGCCCGGATGCCCGCCCCGGCCCGAGGGGCTCATCTACGGCATCCGCCTGCTCCAGAAAAAGATCCAGGGGGAAAGCATCGCCGACGACTCGCTGCGTGAGGAGCACCTCGTCGGTTCCTCCGGCCTCTTCCTGCCCGCCGACCGGGTGGACGAGCTCTCGGAGCCCTTCGGCAACTCCGTTTCCCAGACCCGGTCCGGATGACCCCGCTGTCACCCAGCGTGCCCGCCCTGCGCCAGGCCTTCTCCGACGCGGTCGAGCGGGCGGTGGTTTCCTGCGGCGATACCATCGTTTACATCCATCGCGATCGCGTGCACGACGCGCTCGCCTGGCTCAAGACGACGCCCGACCAGGCTTTCGATTATCTCACCGACGTGACGGCCGTCGAGTACCGCGATCCCGAGCGGCCGCTCGAAGTCGTGTGGCAGCTCCGCTCGCTCGAGCGGAAGGCGGATCTCCGGGTCAAGGTGGCGCTCGACAAGGCGGGGCCGCTGGAGGTCCCATCGGTCTACGACCTCTGGAAAGGGGCGGATTGGCTGGAGCGGGAGGTGTACGACATGTTCGGCGTCGTCTTCACCGGACACCCGGACCTGCGGCGCATCCTCATGTGGGAGACGTACGCGGAGGGCTATCCGCTCCGGAAGGAGTTCCCGCTCCGGGGGCACTTCAGCCGGGCTGAGCAAACCCGGCAGGCCCTCGCGGCCAGCCCCGAAGCGCACTACTCGCTCGACGAGCTGTCGATCGCCGAGGCCTTCCACGAGCTGCCGAAGGACATGCGCGAGCGGCTGCGCCGGGGCGAGCGGGGATTCCTCAAATGAGCCACCGCACGGTCGAGTACACGCTCGCCACCCCCGGGCTCGATGCCGAGGGCAAGGTCGTCGACGTCCCCCTGGGCGTCGGCCACAAGGACACCCACGAGTACCGTGTCCCGGGTCAGTTCGACGAGAGCTTCGGCGCCGAGCACATGCTGGTGAACATCGGCCCGCAGCATCCTGCCACCCACGGCGTGCTCCGCCTGGTGATCGAGCTGGATGGCGAGACCGTGATCCGGGTGATCCCCCACATCGGCTATCTGCACTCCGGCTTCGAGAAACTGGGGGAGTACCGCCAGTACAATCAGATCATCCCGCTCACCGACCGCACCGACTATCTGTCGCCGATGGCGAACAACGTGTGCCTGGCGCTCGCGGTCGAGAAGCTCATGGGCCTCGAGATCACCGAGCGCTGCACGGTGCTCCGGGTGCTCGCCTGCGAGATGAGCCGGATCATCTCCCACCTCGTCTGGCTCGGCACCACCGGAATCGATCTCGGCGCGTTCACGCCGTTTCTCTGGTCGTTCCAGGAACGGGAGCGGATCTACAACCTCCAGGAGGCGTGGACCGGCGCGCGGCTCACCACCAGCGTCACGCGGGTCGGCGGCATGATGGCGGACGTGCCCGACGGCTGGCTCGCGGGCCTCCGGGATTTCTGCCGGACGTTCCCGGGCACGCTCACCGAGGTGGACACGATGTTCACCCGGAACGCCATCTGGATCGGGCGGACCCAGGGCGTCGGCGTCCTCTCGCGCGAAGAAGCGATCAACCGGTCCCTATCCGGCCCGATGCTCCGGGCGAGCGGCGTGGACTACGACGTGCGCAAGGATCGGCCGTACCTGGATTACGAGACCTACGACTTCGACGTGCCGGTGGGCGAGCACGGCGACATCTACGATCGCTATCGGGTCCGGCTGGAGGAGATGTGGCAGTCGGTCCGGATTCTGGAGCAGGCGCTCGACCGGCTGGAGAAGCTCGAGGGCGCGCCCATCAACGTGGACGATCCGCGCGTGATCCTGCCGCCCAAGTCCCGGGCGATGAGCGACATGGAGGCGATGATCTTCCACTTCAAGCAGGTGATGGAGGGGGTCAAGCCGCCGGTCGGCGAAGCCTACCTGGGCATCGAGAACCCCAAAGGCGAGCTGGGCTACTACTTCGTCTCGGACGGCACGGCCAAGCCCGTGCGCTGGCGCATCCGCCCGCCGGCCTTCATCAACCTCTCGGCGCTGCCCCGCCTGTGCGAGGGGGCGCTGCTGTCGGACGTCATCGCGATCAACGCGAGTGTCGACATCGTCATGGGTGAGGTGGACCGGTGAGCGTGCAGCCCGCGCAGCTGCACGGTCCCGCCCACGGCCGGGGCGCGCCCTACGAGCCCGTGCTCGTGGGCGAGACCCGGGCCCGGCTGGAGCGCCTGATCACCCGTTATCCGACCAGGCAGGCGTGTTTGCTGCCGGCGCTCTGGATGGTGCAGGAGGCCCGGGGCTGGATCTCGGAGCCGGCCGTCGTCGAAGTCGCGGAGGTGCTGGGCCTCACGCCGGCCTACGTGAAGGGTGTGGTCACGTTCTATACGATGTACCACACCCATCCGGTGGGGCGGCACTTCATCCAGGTCTGTACCACGTCGCCCTGCGGCCTCTGCGGCGCCGAGGCGACCATGAAGGCCCTCCTGGAGCACAGCGGCTGCAGGGAGCTGGGCGCCACGAGCCCGGACGGGCGCTACACCGTCATGGAAGTCGAGTGTCTGGGCGCCTGCGGCTTCCCGACGCCGATCCTGGTGGACGACGACTTCATCGAGAGCGTGACGCCCGAGCGCGTCGCGGAGATTCTCAAGAGGTATCCGTAGTGGGCTATCCGCACCCCAGCCACCCGCGGGAGACGGTCGTGCTGTCCCGCTACTTCGGCGACGCCGGCGCCCGCTCGTATCGAGGATGGGTCGAGCGGGGCGGCTATGCCGGCCTCAGGCAGGCGCTCGGCATGGCGCCCGACGAGGTCACCAACCTGGTGAAGGAGTCGGGGCTTCGGGGCCGAGGCGGCGCCGGCTTCCCCACCGGGCTCAAGTGGTCGTTCATGCCGAAGGCCGACGGCAGGCCGCACTACCTGGTCTGCAACGCGGACGAGTCCGAGCCGGGCACCTTCAAGGACCGCGAGATCATGCGGTGGACACCGCACCAGCTGATCGAAGGCTGTGCGATCGCGTCCTACGCCATCGGTGCCGAGACCTGCTACGTCTACATCCGGGGGGAGTTCACCGACCCGCTCCGCATCATGGCCGAGGCGGTGGCCGAGGCGTACGCGGAGGGCGCGCTGGGCGCCGACGCGTTCGGCAGCGGCAAGCGGATCGAGATGGTGCTCCATCGGGGCGCGGGCGCGTACATCTGCGGGGAAGAGACCGGGCTGATGAACTCGCTCGAGGGCAAGCGCGGGAACCCGCGAATCAAGCCGCCTTTCCCGGCCCAGGCGGGTGTCTTCGGAATGCCCACGACGGTCAACAACGTCGAGACGCTCGCCGCCGTGCCCCACATCGTGACCCGCGGCGCAGCGTGGCACAAGGGCCTCGTCTTGGGCAGCCCGAAGAGCCCTGGCACCAAGCTGATCTCCGTCTGCGGGCACGTCGCCCGCCCCGGCAACTACGAGATCACGCTCGGCTTCCCGATGAAGGACCTGATCTTCGATCTCGCCGGCGGCATGCGGCCGGGCCGGACGCTCAAGGCGGTGATCCCGGGCGGCTCGTCGGTACCGATCATGACCGCGGCGGAGATCGAGAACTGCCCGACCGACTACGAGAACATCGTGGCGCACGGGTCCATGCTCGGCTCGGGCGGCATGATCGTCATGGACGACAGCACCGACCTGGTGTACCAGATCTGGCGACTGGCCCGGTTCTACGCGCACGAGTCCTGCGCCCAGTGCACCCAGTGCCGGGAGGGGACGGCGTGGACCACGAAGGTCCTGGAGCGGATCCTGGCGGGGAAGGGGAAACCGGACGATCTCGATCTCCTGCTCGATCTCTCCGAAAACATGACGGGCAAGACGATCTGCGTGCTGAGCGACTCCTGCGCGGCGCCGGTAGTGAGCGGGATCCAGAAGTTCCGCTCCGAGTTCGATGCGTACATCTCGAGGGCGCAGAAGCCCGCGCTGGCGGGGGTCGGGTGAGAGCGCAATCACCACACGCCTTTCCAATGGGCCGCGTGCGATGACCCAAGAGACGGTCACAGTCACGATCGAAGGCACCCAGGTCGCGGTGCCGAAGGGCGCCATGATCATCGAGGCCGCCAAGCAGGCCGGCGTCCTCGTCCCCCACTATTGCTACCATCCCTCGCTGCCGTCCCCCGCGGTATGCCGGATGTGCCTGGTGGAGGTCGAGAAGCAGCCCAAGCTGGCCCCGGCCTGTGTCACCACGGTGGCCGACGGGCAGGTCGTGCACGTGAACAGCCCCAAGGCCAAGGCCGCCCGCCAGAGCGTCCTCGAGTTCCTGCTCATCAACCATCCGCTCGACTGCCCGATCTGCGACCAGGCCGGCGAGTGCGAGCTGCAGGACTATGTGTTCCAGGAAGGGCGCTCGGGGACGCGCTACGGCGAGTACGCCAAACGCTACAGCCCGGTCGAGGATTTCGGCCCCGACGTGCTCTACGTCCCCAACCGCTGCATCCTCTGCACCCGCTGCGTCCGCTTCATGGAGAGCGTCGCCGAGGCGCCGATCCTGAACGTCTCGGAGCGGGGCGACCGCGCCTATATCGGTATTGCCGAGGAGCAGCTGCTGGACCATCCCTGGGCCGGCAACGTCGTGGACCTCTGCCCGGTCGGGTCGCTGCTCTCCAAGGACTTCCTGCACAAGGCGCGCGCCTGGGACCTCGACAAGACCGCGAGCATCTGCCCGGGCTGCACCCAGGGTTGCAACATCGCGATCGACACCCGGGACGACGTCGTCGTCCGCTTGCGGCCGCGCCCGAATCTCGAGGTCAACCGGCACTTCATGTGCGACACCGGCCGGATGGACTATCGCTGGATGAACCGGGGCGACCGGGTCGAAGCCCCGCTGGTTCGTGAGGGTCCGAAGCACGTGGCGACCGACTGGGACACCGCCCTCGACCGACTGGGCGGGCTTCTCCGCGGCACGTCCGGCCGGGTCGTGATCCTCGCCTCGGGCCGCGCGTCGACCGAGTCGCTCGGGCTGCTGCGGCAGCTGGTCGAAGGTCGGCCCGTGACCGCGGCGGTCCAGGTGCCCCTCGGCGACGAGGCGCCGCTGCCCGGTGTGCCGAACCTGGCGCTCCGCCGGGAGCGGGCGCCGAACCTGGCTGGCGCGGAGCTGGTGGGCTACGGCCGGGACTGGGCCGGCGCGCTCCGCGCCGCGGCGACCGCGGCGCTCGTGATCCTCCTCGACCCGGTGCTCTCGGCCGACGACGAAACCGTGCTCGGCCGGGTCCCGGGCGCGCTAATAGTGCTGGGCACGGTGCCGTCGGAGCGCCTGGGAAACGCGGAGCTGGTGCTGCCGGTCACCACCATGGCCGAGGAGAACGGCACCTACGTCAATCGGGATGGTCGCGCGCAGCGGTACGAGCAGGCCAGGGCCCAGCCCGGCATGGCCCGGCCGGCCTGGTGGATCGCGGGCGAGGTGCTCGCGGGACCGGGTCCCGACGCCGATGCGCCGGCCACGGCGGCGCAGGCCTTCGCGATGCTTGGCCGGACCTGGCCCGCGTTCGCCGGACTCAGCTATGCCGACCTCGGGTTCACCGGTCGCGTCCTCGCGGGCGCGCATGCGGGGAGCGCCTGATGACGCCGGAGATCAAGGGGTTTCTTCTCCTCAGCGTCCTCAAGATGCTGTTCGTGTTCACCGTGGTCATGGTGGGCGTCGCCCTGCTGACGCTGATGGAGCGCAAGGTGTCCGCCTGGATGCAGAACCGTCTCGGCCCGAATCGGGTGGGCCCCGGTGGGCTGCTCCAGCCCGCTGCCGACGGAGTCAAGAACATCCTGAAGGAGGAGACATTCCCGTCGGCGGCCAATCCGGTCCTCTTCGTGGTGGCGCCGGCCCTGGCGTTCATCCCGGCGCTGTTGCTCTCGGGGGTGATCCCCTTCGCCGCGCCCCTGCCGCTCGACTTCGACTTCACGCTTCCGGTCCTCGGGCGGTTCGTCCAGCACGGCCCGATGCCGATGGTCGTGGCCGACGTCCCGGTTGGGTTCCTCTTCGTCATCGCGATCAGCTCGCTCGGGGTCTACGGCATCGCGCTCGCGGGCTGGGCCTCGAACAGCAAGTACAGCCTGCTCGGCGGGCTCCGGGCGAGCGCGCAGCTCATCTCCTACGAGGTGGCGCTGGGTCTGAGCCTGATCCCCGTGCTGCTCCTCACTGGCGATGTGAGCTTTTCGCGGATCATCGCCGTGCAGCAAAGCGGCCTCTGGCTGGTCTTCCCCCTGGTCGTCTCCTTCTTCGTATTCCTCGTGTCCGGGTTCGCCGAGACCAACCGACTGCCGTTCGACCTGCCGGAAGCCGAGTCGGAGCTGGTGGCGGGGTATCACAGCGAGTACAGCGCGATGAAGTTCTCGTTCTTCTTCATCGCGGAGTACGCCAACATCGTCACCGTGTCCGCCATGGTGACGACGCTCTTCTTCGGCGGCTGGGACATCCCGTTCGTGGCAATCGGTACGGCCAAGCCCTGGGCGGTGCTCACCCTCTCGCCGGGGCCGATCGCCACGCTGCTCACGGGCGCGGCGTTCTTCCTCAAGCTCATGTTCTGGATCTTCTTCGTGATGTGGATCCGCTGGACGCTGCCGCGCTTCCGCTATGACCAGCTCATGGCCCTCGGCTGGAAGTTCCTGACGCCCGTGACCCTGGGCTACATCATGCTCGTCTGCGTGGTGCTCTACGTGGCGGAGCTGGCCGGTCTCGGGCAGACGCTGGCCTTGCATCTCGTGTTGACGGGCGTGAGCGTGGTGTGCGCCATTGCGCTCTTCTTCCTCGTGGACCGGGGGATGATCGTGAGCGGCTCCGCCGCGCGTCGCGCGCGGCGCGCGGGCCTCCGGCCGCCCCAACGCCTCACCGCGAGCTTCTGATGGCCATCGGCGTCAAGGTGCTCAAGCGACCGGAGCGGGAGGTGAGCTACGTTCGCGCGGCTCTCAAGGGCATGGCGCTCACCTTCAAGCACATGTTCGAGAAGCGCGTCACGATGCAGTACCCGGAGGAGAAGAGCACCGACGCCGCGCACGGGATGGGCCAATGGAGCCTCACGCCCCGGTGGCGGGGCACGCACCGGATGCTGACGGACGAGCAGGGGCGCTCCAAGTGCGTCGCCTGCGGCCTCTGCCCCCAGATCTGCCCGGCCAACTGTATCAAGCTCGTCCCCGGCGAGGACGAGCAGGGCAATCGGTATCCCCTGATCTACGAAATCGACGAGTTCCGCTGCGTCTTCTGCGGGTACTGCCAGGAGGTCTGTCCCGAAGAGGCGATCCACGTGGGCGTGCACTACGAGAACGCCGAGTACAGCCGGAACCGTTTCGTGTACGACCTGGAACGGCTGCAGGCGCAGACCCATCCGGTCTCGTCGCTCTGGGACCCGTCGGACGCCCTGGGAGAGTAGGATGACCGAGATCGTCTTCTACATCTTCGCCGCGTTCGCGGTCATCTCGGCGGCGATGTGCATCCTCCAGCGGAGCCCGGTGAGCGCGTTGATCTGGCTGGTGCAGGCGATGCTGGCGCTCGGCGCCATCTTCGTGCTGCTCCAGGCCCAGTTCATCGGTGTCATCCAGATCCTCGTGTATGCCGGCGCGATCATGGTGCTCTTTCTCTTCATCATCATGCTGCTGAACGTGGGCCGCGTGCGGGCGACCGACATCCGCGGGCCCGCGGGCATCGCCGCGGCGCTGGTGGTCGGCGGGCTCATCGTGGCCGAGCTGGGCGGCCTCTGGTCCTACAGCCCGGGGCGGCTCACCAACGAGGTCCGGGCGTCCGCCGGATCGCTCCAGGCGGCCTACGCGTTCGCGGCTGGGCAGGCGGCGCAGCAGGAGACAGCGGCCCGTGGCGTGGTGGGAGGCATCGCACCGCCGCTGTTCCAGCTGTACCTGGTTCCCTTCGAGATCACGTCGCTGCTCCTCCTCGCCGCCATCGTCGGCGCCGTCGTCCTCGCCAAACGGAGAACCTGATGCTGCTCGGTCCTGCGCTCGGTCTCTCCGCGCTCCTGTTCAGCATCGGCGTCGCCGGTGTCGTCCTCCGCCGCAACGCCATCGTGCTCTTCATGTGCGTGGAGCTGATGCTCAATGCCGTCAACCTGGCGTTCGTGGCGCTTGCGCAGGTGTACGGTGTGGGCGGCTACCTGATCGTGTTCTTCGTCATGACCGTGGCGGCCGCGGAGGCTGCCGTCGGGCTCGCGATCATTCTCGCGGTGTTCCGGCATCACCAGTCGATCGACCTCCAGAACATCAATCTCCTCCACGGCTGATGACTCTGTCTCCGCTCGTGGTCGAGGCCGTGAACGAGGCGTCGGGCGGCGCGGCAGGGCCTGCGGTCCGGCTGGTCTGGCTCACGATCGCGCTCCCGTTGCTGGGCGTCGTGATCAACGGCCTCCTGTCCTTCACGCGCGCCCGGGCCAAGGCCGTCGTCTCCCTGGTGGGTCCGGGTGTGCTGCTCGGTTCGTTCGCGGTCGCGGTGGCGATCTTCCTCGAGCTGCGGGCCGCGCCGCCCGAGGCGCCCCTCATCGTCACGCTCTGGCCCTGGCTCCACGTCGGCGATCTCCGGATCGACATGGCGCTCCAGGTCGATCAGCTGTCGGCGGTGATGCTGCTCGTGATCACCGGGGTCGGCAGCCTGATCCACATCTACAGCGTCGGCTACATGGGCGACGACCCGGGCTACGCCCGCTACTTCGCCTACCTGAACCTGTTCGCCGCGTTCATGCTGATCCTGGTCCTGGGGGCCAACCTGCCGGTGCTGTTCATCGGCTGGGAGGGCGTGGGCCTCTGCTCCTACCTGTTGATCGGCTTCTGGTTCACGGACAAGGCGAACGCCGATGCCGGCAAGAAGGCGTTCCTGGCGAACCGGGTCGGCGACTTCGGCTTCCTGATCGCGATGTTCCTGCTCTGGCAGACGATGGGGGCGCTCGACTTCGCCACGGTGCTGAGCCGGGCGCCGGGCACGCTCAGCGCCGCCGCGGCCACCTGGATCACGCTCTTCCTGCTGCTGGGCTGCACCGGCAAGTCGGCGCAGATCCCGCTGTATGTCTGGCTGCCGGACGCGATGGCCGGCCCGACCCCCGTGTCCGCGCTGATCCACGCCGCCACGATGGTGACCGCGGGCGTGTACCTGGTGGCGCGAACGGGGGTGCTGTTCGCCCTGGCCCCCGCCACGGGCCTGGTCACAGCGGGGATCGGAGCGCTCACGGCGCTCTTCGCGGCGACGATCGGACTGCGCCAGTACGACATCAAGAAGGTGCTCGCGTATTCCACCATCTCCCAGCTCGGCTACATGTTCCTCGGCGTCGGTGTGGGGGGATACACGGCGGGCATCTTCCACCTCGTGACCCACTCCTTCTTCAAGGCGCTCCTGTTTCTCGGGGCCGGGAGCGTGATCCACGCGCTGCATCACGCCTATCACGCCACTCACTCGCATGACGATGCGCAGGACATGCGGAACATGGGCGGGCTCCGGCGCTGGCTCCCGCTCACCTGCACGCTCATGTGGATCGCGACGCTCGCCATCGCGGGCATCCCGCCCTTCGCCGGCTTCTTCTCGAAAGACGAGATCCTGGCGGCTGCCTTCGCCCGCGGCGCCGAGCAGCCGGTGTACTACCTGTTCTACGGCATGGGGGCGGCGGCCGCGTTCCTCACGGCCGTGTACATGGCTCGCCTCATGGCGATGACCTTCCACGGCGCCACCCGGGTGGGCAAAGCGGAGCAGGAGCATCTCCACGAGCCCCCGGTCAGCATGACTGGCCCGCTGGTGCTGCTCGGGCTCCTGAGCCTCACGGGCGGCGTCATCAATCTCCCGGCCTTCGCGGGCGGGCACGAGGCGCTGGAACAATGGCTCGAGCCCGTCACCCATGCGGCCACCGCGCTCCGTCCGCTGGCGTTGCCGACGGGGACCACCGAGGAGATCCTGCTCGGCGTCGCGGTCGCGATCGGCGTCCTCGGACTCTGGATCGGCTATCGGACCACGCTCGGGCAGCCCATTCTCCCGGCCCGCTCGGCGCCGCCGGAGACGGGCTTCGCTCGCGTGCTCTATCGGAAGTACTACATCGACGAGATCTACGACGCGGTCTTCGTGCGTCCGCTGGTCTGGCTGTCCGACAGGGTCCTCTGGCGGGTCGTCGATCAGGGGCTCGTCGACGGGCTGCTCGTGGGTGGCGGTGTGGTCGGGAGCCGGTGGCTCGGCCGGCTCGGCAGCCGGCTCCAGAGCGGTCAGGTCGGGCTCTACGTGCTGCTCTTCCTCGTGGGCGCCATCTGGGTCCTTGGCGCCATCCTCGGGTGACGCCGTAGTGACCGCCTTCCTCACGTCGATCGGCTACGAGCGCTGGATTCTCCAGGCGCTGCTCGCGGTGCCGCTCGTCGGCATGGCGCTGGTGATCATGTCGCCCAAGGACTGGGCGCGCGTGACCGCGCTGGTCGTCGCCCTGTTCGAGTTCGTCGTCTCGCTCGGCCTCTGGTGGGCCTTCGATCCGTCCAAGCCGGGGCTCCAGTTCGTCACCCGGGTGGACTGGCTGCCGCAGTTCGGCGTGAGCTACTACGTCGGCCTCGATGGCCTCTCGATCTTCATGGTCCTGCTGTCGACCTGCCTCATGCCGCTCCTCGTGTGGGGGAGCTGGGATCAGATCGACTTCAAGCAGCGCGGGTTCTACGCCCTGCTGCTCGCGCTCAAGACCGGCATGATCGGTGTCTTTGTCGCGATGGACTTGTTCCTCTTCTATTGCTTCTGGGAGCTGCTGCTGATCCCGATGTTCTTCATCATCGGGATCTGGGGCAGCGGCAACCGCCGGTACGCTTCGGAGAAGTTCTTCATCTATACCTTCTCCGGCTCGCTGCTCATGCTGGTGGCGATCGTGGCGATGGTCTGGATCATCGGCCAGCAGACGGGGACGTACTCGTTCGCCTACGACCACATCCTCGCACACGCGGAGCTGCTCCGGCCCCAGGCGCCGTGGCTCTTCATCGCGTTCGCGCTGGCGTTCGCGGTCAAGGTGCCGGTCTTCCCGTTCCACACCTGGCTCCCCGACGCGCACGGCGAGGCGCCGACGGCCGGCAGCGTGGACCTGGCCGTGATCCTGCTCAAGATGGGCACCTACGGGTTCCTCCGGTTCGCCATCCCCTTCTTCCCGACGTTCGCGTTGAGCCCTGGGGTCACCACGCTGGTCGTTACTCTGGCGGTGACGGGGATCATCTACGGCGCGCTGGTCTCCCTGGTACAGCCCGATCTCAAGCGGGTCGTGGCCTATTCGTCGGTGAGCCATCTGGGGTTCGTGATGCTGGGGATCTGGGCCGCGACGGTGCAGAGCGTCCAGGGCGCGATCATGGTGATGATCGCCCATGGCCTCTCCACCGGAGCGCTGTTCTTCCTGGTCGGCATGCTGTACGAGCGCCGGCACACCCGGCTGATCGCGGACTTCGGCGGCGTCGCGCGGGTGGCACCGCTGCTCGCCGCCGCCTTCTCGATCACGGCGTTCGCCTCGATCGGGCTGCCCGGGCTCAACGGGTTCGTGGGGGAGTTCCTGGTGCTGCTCGGGAGCTTCGGCCGGTTCCCGGTCGCCACGCTGATCGCCACCACGGTGGTCGTGTTCGCGGCGGCGTACCTTCTCTGGGCAATCCAGCGGGTCTTCTACAATCCGCTCTCCAACCCGGAGAACGAGAAGATTCGCGACCTCGGCAAGCGGGAGCTGGCGGTCCTGATCCCGATGGTCGCCGCGATGATCTGGATGGGGCTCTACCCCTATCCGCTGCTGCGGCGGACCGAAGCGGCCGCCCGGCACTACGTCGAGATGGTCCATCCGTACCTGAGCCATGACCGGGGTCCGGCCGGCCCGATGGCAAAGGTGCCGCGATGAAGGCACTCGACCTGATGAATCCGATCGGCGTCACCCTGGCGCTCCTGCCCGAGGTGCTGCTCTCGCTCTGGATCCTCGTCGTCCTGTTGGTCATCTCCTGGCGGCACGAGCGGGTCGAAGACAGCTATCTGGCGGGCTGGCTCAGCCTGATTGGCATCGGGATCGCCGCGATCGGCGTCGCGGTCCTGTGGCTTGGGGGCGCGGCGCCCGCCGGCGTGCCGCACATGGTGGCCCTCGACGGGTTCCGCTATGGCGCGGACGCGGTCATCCTGCTGGTGGCGGCCTCCACCATCCTGCTGTCGCTCCGCTACGTCGATCGCCAGCGGCTGCTCGCCCCGGAATACCACCTGCTCATCCTGCTCGCGACCGACGGTATGCTCTTCCTCGCCGGGGCCGAGGACATGATCGTGCTGTTCCTCGGGCTCGAGCTGATGTCGGTCGCCGTGTACGTCCTCGCGGGGTTCGACCGGTTCCGCCGCTCGTCCGCGGAGGCGGCCCTCAAGTATTTCCTGATCGGCGCGTTCGCGTCGGCGTTCCTGCTCTACGGCATCGCGCTGGTCTACGGCGCGACCGGCGAGACCAACCTCGTCCGCATCGGCGAGCGTCTGGCCTCCGCGCCGTTGAGTCTGCTCGCGGGACTCGGTCTGGCGCTGCTCCTCATCGGGTTCGGCTTCAAGGTGGCCGCGGTGCCGTTCCACATGTGGGCGCCGGACGTATACGACGGCTCGCCCACCCCGATCGCCGGGTTCATGGCCACCGGCGTCAAGACGGCCGCTTTCGCGGCGCTGGTGCGGGTGCTGCTGGAGGCGTTCCCCACGGCCACCGTAGTGTGGCAGCCGGTCGTCGCCGCGCTGGCACTCGCCACGATCGTGTTGGGGAACACGGTCGCGCTGGCCCAGCAGTCGGTCAAGCGGATGCTGGCCTACAGCTCCATCGCGCACGCGGGGTACGTGCTCGTCGCGGTGTGGGCCGGCACGACGCTCGGCGCCGGCGCGGTATGCTTCTACCTGTTCGCCTACTCGGTCACCACGCTGGCGAGCTTCGGGATCCTCGCCTCGATCGAGCACGTGGGCTCGCGCACGGTGCTGGTGGACGATCTCGAGGGCCTCTACTCGGTGCGTCCGGGGGCCGCTCTCGCCCTCAGCATCTGCCTCCTTTCGCTCCTTGGCTTCCCCGGCACGCTTGGCTTCATCGGCAAGTGGTACCTCATCGCCGCCGCCGTGTCCGAGGGCCAGTACATTCTCCCGGTCGTGCTCGTGCTGGGGAGCCTGGTCTCGGCGGGGTACTATCTCCCCGTGATCATGTCGATGACGATGAAGCCCACCCGGTCGCTCGAGTCGCACCGGCAGGTCCGGTTCTCCTGGGCGGCGCGCGCCGCCGTCGCGGTGGCGGTGGCCATGATTCTCGTCTTCGGCGTGTGGCCGACCGGCCCGCTCGCCACGGCCCTCAAGAGCGCGGAGACCCTGGGCCGGGGAACGCCGGCGGTGCTGACCGGACACAAGTGAGAAGTCAGAAGTAAGAAGGGAGAAGTAAGAAGGGAGGCATCGACGCACAGGGGGTGGCGTGGGGCCCTCTCACTTCTTACTTCTCACTTCTC
>OEKJ01000206.1_pt1 | contig 18289 bp, 16 predicted proteins | sample 1503081 | NCBI WGS metagenome assembly OEKJ01 (sample SAMEA104379565, study PRJEB20068) | metagenome | biome: 1000743; feature: 77; material: 1998 | place: USA | collected 2012 | depth 25 m | reverse complement strand
GCCCAACCCTCCCGCCACGGCCCAGCCGGCAGCGTCCAGCGCACCGCCCGGGTCGTTTCGGCGGCGACGACGGCGAGGTTCAGGTCGCGGTGAAGATCGAGGCGCTGGTATGCGTCATCCAGCACCAGGACCTGCGCGCCTTGCGCCACCGCCCGCTCGCCCGCCGCCACGGCGTCACGGTCGCCGAGCACAATGGCGCTCGGCACCGCGTGCCGGTGCACCAGCACGTCGGCGGACGTTCCCCCGGGCACGAGAAGCCCGGGTCGGATGCCCCGGGCGGTATAGTGCTGCGCGATCCAGGCGGCCAGCGCGCTCTTCCCCGACCCGCCGAGGGTCAGGTTGCCCACGGCGACGCAGGGCGCGGGGAAGTCCGCTACGGCGAGCCAGCCGCGTCGATATCCCGCGGCGCGGGCCGCCATGGCTCCGCGGTAGAGGGCTGAGGCCGGGAGCAGCGCGAGCCGCGCGAGCCGCGCCTCGGGCCGGCGGCTGGTCCACAGCCAACGCATCAACCGATGGGTATCGCCCCGCCGGGCCATGGCTCAGCGATCCACTACCTGGGCCATCATCTCGGCCTCGGCCACCGGCTTCCCCTCGACGGTCGCCGTGCCCTTGAGGCGGCAGGTCGGCCCGCGCACTTGCAGGACCTCGACCTCCATGCGCAGCTGGTCCCCCGGGCGCACGGGCCGCCGGAACCGCACGCGATCGAGGGCCATGAAGTAGACGACCTTGGATTCGGGTCGCTCCATCGTGCCCAGCATCAGGCAGCCGCCCACCTGGGCCATCGCTTCCACGATGAGCACGCCCGGCATGATGGGGTGCCCCGGAAAGTGCCCCTGGAAGAACGGCTCGTTCATCGTGACGTTCTTGAGCCCGACGATGCGGGTGGTCCCCTCCACCTCGAGGATCCGGTCCACGAGCAGGAATGGATAGCGGTGGGGGAGAACCGAGAGGATCCGCTCGATGTCCATGGGGAGTTCCGTTCGCCTAGACAACAAGCGGCCGCCGACCACGTCGGCGACCGCCTGTCCGGGTACATCGGGCTCCGCGCACGCGCGACTTACTTGGAGGCCTGCAGCTGCTGGAGGACCCGTTGCGTGAGGTCCAGCGCTTTGTCCCCGGTCACGATTCCGTTGCCCGGAGCGCTCACGTCGAAGATGATCGCGTAATTGCCCGCCGCGCGGATCCCCTCGATGACGCTATTGACCCGGGCCTGGATGGGGTCGAGCAGCTCCCGTTCCCGGCTGGCGGCCTTCTGCTGCAGCTCCTGCGTGCGCTGCTGGAGCTTCTCCTGTTGCCCCTCGAGGTCCTTCCGGCGCTGGGTGCGCTGGGTCGGGCTCAGGACGGCCGACTGGGCTTCGAAGTCCTGCGCGGCAGAATCAAGGCCGGCCTGGAGCTTCTGGACCTCTGAGCGGTAACCGTCCAGCTCTTTCGCGAACGTCGATTCCGCCTTGGCGTAGCCGGGCGTCGCCTTGAGGATCGCCTGGATATTCACGAAGCCGATCCGGGTGGCACCCGGGGCGTCGGCGGCGTCCGCGGAGGGCTTCGGCTGGCTGGGCTTCGCGGCAGGCTTCTGCTGCGCCGCCACCGGGGCCACTGCCAGCGCTGCCCCCATTACGAGCCCGATCCAGGTACCACGAACGACAAGCGTCATGCTCCGCTCCCGATCTGAAGGTGCGTCCCGCTCAGAAAGTGTTGCCCAGCTTGAAGTGCAGCTGCCATCCCGGCGCCGGCCTGCCGAAGACGTCCACCTTGTCGAACCCGTAGGCGATGTCGATGCCGAGCGGACCCAGCGGCGACACCACGGCCGCCCCGAATCCGGCCCCGCGGAAGAGGCGGGTCGGGTCGTACTCGCGGGCGTTGCGGTAGACGTTACCGGCGTCCAGGAACGTGTCCAGATAGAGCGCGCCGCTGATCCGGGCCCCGGCCTCCACCGTGAACGCTGCGAACGACTTGCCAAAGGCGTTCACGCTGGCCTGCCCGCTGCTGGCGTTGGGATCGTAGCCGTTCGGCGTGATCGAGAATTCGTTATAGCCCCGGAGCGGAATCCCGAACTGTACGCCGCCCATCGAATATAGCTCGGTAAAGAACGGACCGGCGTCGCCGAAGATGAAGCCGGACTTGGCGGTTAGGCCCAGGACGAACTGGACCCCCTGCCCCAGCTGACCACCCCCACCCAGCGTTCCGAGGGGGGCGTACCACCGCCCCTCGAGGTCGATCTTCTGATAGTCGCTGGTCCCGCCGAGCACCCCGCCGTTCAGCTCGCCGCCGACGTTGAAATAGGTGCCGGCCACCGGAAACGGCAGCCCGATTCGGGTGTCCCGGAGGATGCTGGCTCCGAGCGTCGAACGGGTACAGTCGCTACAGGAGAAGCGGCGCCGGAGGTCCTCGGACCCCTGGCTGTAATTGATCCGCTGGAGCCCGTACGACCCGAACACCCGGGTGTAGCGCGACCCCAGGAACGGGAAGCCAAGCCGTACTTCGCCGCCGATCTGCTGCCGTTGGCCCAGGTCACCCACGATGAAGGTCTGGCGGGAGTCGAACAGGGTCAACGTGCCCGAAACCCGGCTCTCGCGGATGGCAGGGTCGGTGTACGAGAGGGTGAAGTCGTTGATGTTGGCGCCGAACTGCCAGCGGAGCTGTCCGCGCTTGCCCCGGCCGAAGAGGTTCGGCTCCTCGAGGCCGAGGAAGCCGCCGACGCCGGTGCCCTGCCCCAGCGATGCGCCGAAATTGATGTTGCCGGTCCGCTTCTCCTCGACCCGGAACACGATGTCCACGTCCACGCCGTTGGCCGACGGACGGACGTCCGGCGCCGGCAGCGGCTGCTGGAAAAATCCGAGGTTGCTGACGTTCTGGTACGAGCGGATGAGGAGGTCGCGGTTGAAGAGATCGCCCGGAAGCATGACGATCGCTTCGCGGATCACCCGCTCGTGGGTGATGTCGTTGCCCACGATCTCGACCTTGTTGATCGTGGCGGGCGTACCCTCCCGGATGGCCCAGGCCAGATCGATGGATTGCGACCCGTCGTCGGCGGTGCGCCGCGTCTCGATTGGCTCGACCCGCGCGTAGATGTAGCCGTTGTTCGCGTAGAGGTTCGACACCTTCTCCGTGGCGCTCTCCCACTCGGACCGGTTGAAGGGCGGGTGCCCCTCGAACGGGAAGTAGGCCTTCAGCTCCTCGGTGGAAAACCGGCGGTTTCCCTGGATGTCGAACGAGCCGACGTTGTAGACCTGCCCCTCGTCGACGTTGAGCTGGAGCAACGCCTTGCCGGTGGCCGAGTCGGGAAGCAGCGTGTCGCCCAGCACCTGGAAGTCGATGTATCCGTGGTCGGCGTACCAGCGCGGCAACCGGTCACGGCTGTCCTCCTCGACCCGCTTCTCGTCGTATTCGCCCCGCTGGAACCAGAAGAAGCCCTCCGGCCGAGTGGCCATGTGCTTGACGATCGCCTTGTCGGGGAACGCCTGGTTGCCGTCGATCGCCACCTCGCTTACGGCCACGCGCCGGCCCTCCGAGATGTCGAACACGACGCGCACCGTCCCGCTCGGCTGGGTGAGGGTCGTGTCCTTTACGACCGCGGCGTAGTAGCCCTGCTTCTTGTAGAGGGAATCGATCGCGGCGCGGGAGCGCTCGAGGGCGTCCCGGTCCAGCGGCTTGCCGTTCACGAGCTTTACGCGGTCCCGGACGGTCCCTTCCGGGATCCGCTCGAACCCGCGCACACTCCACCCTTCGAGCAGGGGCCGCTCCTTCACCGTGAAGATCAGGTAGAGCTTGCCGCTCTCGCTCTTCTGCTCGACCGAGACGTCGTCGAACTGCCCGGTCTTGAAGAGGGCGGTGACGGCGCGCTGGACATCGCGGTAGTTGATGACCTGGTGGGGGGCCAGATTGGCGCTGCTGACGACCTGCTGGGCAGTCAGCCGTTCATTGCCTTTGACGATGATGCTGTCGACGGGCGGCGCGGGGGGAGCCGGCTCCTGTGCCCGGGCAACCACCGGCCCGCCGAGGATCACCGACAGGACGGCGAACGGAAGGACAGGAAGCCGCATCAACACCTGATAAAAGGGAGCGGCGCCGTCCGCCGGAGGCGGGCGGCGCCGGGGGCCTTACGCCCGAGTGCCGGTGAGGGCGCTGAAGACGAGTCGGTCACCCTCAGGGGCAACCGCGACCTCGATCTCGTCGCCGCGACCGAACTCGCCGACCAGGATCCGCTCGCTGAGCGGGTCCTCGATATAGCGCTGAATCGCCCGCTTGAGGGGCCGGGCGCCGTAGCTCTCGTCGTACCCCTTCTCGACCAGGAAATCGATCGCCGCGGGGGTGAGGCGTACTTCGTCGCCCACGCGACGCTGCACGTCCTTGAGCAGAATCGACACGATTTGCGAAATGTGCTCCCGCGTGAGCGGGTGGAAGACGATCACGTCGTCCAGCCGGTTCAGGAACTCGGGATTGAACACCTTGTTCATCTCGTCCTTGATGCGCTCCTGCATCTTCTCGAAGCTGCCCTTGGGGTCGGCGGTGTGGAAGCCGAGCGTCTTGCCCTGCATGATGTCGCGGGCGCCGACGTTGGAGGTCATGATCACGACGGTATTCTTGAAGTCGATCATCCGGCCGTAGTTGTCCGTCAGGTGTCCCTCGTCCAGCACCTGCAGCAGGATGTTGAACACGTCCGGATGGGCCTTCTCGATCTCGTCCAGAAGGACGACCGAGTAGGGCTTCCGCCGCACAGCCTTGGTCAGCGTGCCGGAGTCCTCGTAGCCCACGTAGCCCGGAGGGGCGCCGATGAGGCGGGAGACCGAGAACTTCTCCATGTACTCCGACATGTCCACGCGGATCAGGGCCGACGAGTCGGCGAACAGGAACCGCGCGAGTGCCCGGGCCAGCTCGGTCTTCCCCACGCCGGTGGGGCCGGAGAAGACGAACGAGCCGATGGGCCGGTTCGGGTCCTTGAGACCCGCGCGGGAGCGGCGGATAGCCCGGGAGACGGCCTTGATGGCCTCGTCCTGGCCCACCACCGACCCGTGAATCTCGTCTTCCATCCGCATGAGGCGGCTGGCTTCGGCCTCCTGCAACCGGGTTACCGGAATCCCGGTCCAGCGTGACACGATGAAGGCGATGGCCTCCTCGTCGATGATCGGCCGGCGGGTCTGCCGATCCCGCTCCCACTCCTCGTTCTTGAGCCGGATCTGGTTCTGGAGGTCCCGCTCCTGGTCGCGCAGGGCGGCCGCCCGCTCGAAGTTCTGGTCGCGGACCGCTTCCTCCTTCTGGAGGTTCACCTGCTCCAGCGCGGCCTTGAGCTCCGCCACTTCGGCCGGCGGGACCTGCGACGCGAGGCGGGCGCGGGCGCCGGCCTCGTCGATCACGTCGATCGCCTTATCCGGCAGGAACCGATCGGTGATGTAGCGGTCGGACAGCTCGGCCGCGGCCTTGAGCGTCGGATCGGGAATCGCCACCCGGTGGTGGTCCTCGTACTTCTTCCGCAGGCCTTTGAGGATCTCGATCGTCTCGTCCACGGTCGGCGGCTCGACCATGACCGTCTGGAAGCGCCGCTCCAGGGCTCCGTCCTTCTCGATGTACTTCCGGTATTCGTTGAGGGTCGACGCGCCGACGCACTGGAGCTCACCCCGGGCCAGCGCGGGCTTCAGCATGTTGGACGCGTCGATCGCGCCCTCGGCCGCGCCCGCACCGACCAGCGTGTGCAGCTCGTCGATGAAGAGGATGATGCTCTTGTTCTGGGCGATCTCGTTCATGACCGCCTTGAGCCGCTCCTCGAACTGGCCGCGGTACTTCGTGCCGGCAATGACCGCCGCCATGTCGAGCGAGAGCACGCGGTGGTCCCGGAGCACGTCGGGGCAGAGCCCGTTGGCGATGAGGAGCGCGAGGCCTTCGACGATGGCGGTCTTGCCGACGCCCGGCTCGCCGATCAGCACCGGATTGTTCTTCTTGCGCCGCGCCAGGATTTCCATGACGCGCTCGATTTCCTTGGCTCGCCCGATGGTCGGGTCGAGCTGGCCCTCCGCCGCGAGCTGGGTCAGGTCGCGGCAGAAGTGATCGAGCGCGGGCGTCTTGGACTTCTTTTCCGACTTGGGCGCGGCGCTGGGCGTGGACGGGCTGCCGCCGGCGGAGGCCTGCGGCATGTCGCTCCCGAGAAGCCGGAGCGTCTCGGCCCGCGACTGCTCGAGGTTCACGCCGGCGTCGGTCAGCACCTGGGCCGCGATTCCCTTCTCTTCGCGGAGGAGGCCGAGCAGCAAGTGCTCGGTGCCGACGTAGGAGTGGTTGAGCTCGCGGGCCTCGGTCATCGCCAACTCCAGCACCTTCTTGGCGCGCGAGGTGTACGGCAGGTCGGGGCCGGCGGCCGCGGCCGCTTTGCCCTTCTTGACCGTCTCCTCGATTTTTTGCTGGATCTCCTCGAGGTCCACGTTCAGGTTGGTGAGCACGGCCGCGGCCACGCCCTCGCCTTCGCGGATGAGGCCAAGGAGAATGTGCTCCGTCCCCACGTATTCGTGGTGCAGACGGGCGGCTTCTTCCCGCGCCATCTGGAGAACCTTGCGGACTCGATCGGTAAAGTTGTAGCCGTTCATCGGTGGCACCCTGCGTTCATGCCGTACATGTGGGCGTCAGCCACGCCGCCCCACTTCATCTTCCAGAATCTTGCGCACGTATTCGGCTCGACGGATGGAGAGCTCCGGATCGGCCGGCGCCGTGCCGTGCGCGACTGCGAGGTGCGCCGGCTGGGTGTACACCAGGAGCTTGTTCAGGGTGTACATCCCGAGGCCCGCGATGAGCCCCATCCCGACACCCAACCGCACACCGCTGAGGAGATTCATTGCCTCCTCGAACGACAGCGACCGGGCGTACCGGAGGAGCCCGAACGCGCGCCAGACCTTGTCTTCCATGATCGTCGGCGCGTCGCGCAGGAGCACCTGCCGCGCCTGCTCCTCGTAATCGACCACCTGGCGCACCATCTTGCCCAGGTGATCGAGGAGCTCGGCTTCCGACTTGCCGAGGGTCGTCTGGTTGGAGAGCTGAAAGAAGTTGCCGACGACTTCGCTCCCCTCGCCGTACAACCCCCGGTAGGTGAGCCCCACCTGCGCCAAGCCTTGAAGGACCTTGGATATTTCCTTGGTCAGCACCAGCCCCGGCAGGTGGATCAACACCGACGCTCGGAGTCCCGTCCCGACGTTCGTGGGACAACTGGTAAGGTAACCAAACTCCGGGTGAAATGCGAACGGAAGTCGTTGTCCCAGTTCGGCGTCCAGCCTGTCGAGCTCACCATAGGCGCCGTCCAGCGAGAAGCCGGAATGCAGGCCTTGAAGCCTGAGGTGGTCCTCCTCGTTCAGCATCGCGCCGATGCGGTCCTGGACCAGGAGGCAGGCCCCAACCCGCACCCGTCCGTCGGCGTCGAGGCCGGCCAGCTCCTTGCTCACCAGGTGCCGTTCGTGCAGTAGTTGGCGGTCGGTCCGGTCCAACGCGTCGATGCGGAACGCCACGGCGCGCCGGAGCAGTACCGTGTCGCGCGCGGCCTCCTGGACCTGCTCCAGGATCGCCTCCCGCTCCTCCTCCGTGTTCCGGGTAAGGAACACGTGGTCCGCGAGGTTCCGCGCGAGCCGAACCCGCGTCGAGAGCACGAGATGGCTCATCGGTCCGCTGGCGTCGAGCCAGCCGACGCCGCCGTCGGTGAGGAGACTCAGGTCGATCATTCCGCCACCCGCAGCCGGTCCCGAAGCTCGGCCGCCAGCTCGAAGTTCTCGGTCTCCACCGCCAGGCGGAGCTGTTCGCGCAGCTCGGCGGCACGGCGCCCCGGGTCGCGCTCGATCCCGGCCTTGAGGGCGTACCGCTCGCCCATGTGGACGGTCGACCCGTGCAGCCGCCGGAGCAGGTCGCGGAGCGGGATCTCGAACGCGTGCCAGCAGTCAGCGCAGCCCAGGCGGCCGCTTTCCCGGAAATCCTGAAGCGAGGCGCCGCACCGCGGGCAGACATGCTTTTCGCCGCTGCTCGGCACCAGCGACTGATCGGGGAGGCCCTTGGTCATCGCCGAGAGGAAGGAGCCGATCTTGGTCCCGGCGACGGAGCCCGCGCTCTCGACCCCCTTCTCCGCGGCGCAGCGCTCGCAGAGATGCAGCGTCGTGACCTGCTCGTTCACGATCTGCGTCAGGTGGACGACGGCGTCCCGCTCGTGACAGCTATCGCATTCCATCAGGGCATCGACTCCACACCGGACAACGGGACCAGCCGCCCGCTCTCCAGACTGAGCACCCGGTCCGCCCGGGCCGCGAGCAATCGGTTGTGCGTCACCACGACGAGCGCGGTCTCGAACTCGCGCGCGAGTCCGGCGAACAGATCGTGGAGCAGCTCGCTGTGGCCGTAGTCGAGATTGCCTGACGGCTCGTCCGCGAGCACGACGACCGGGTCGGTCGCGAGGGCACGGGCCACCGCCGTGCGCTGCTGCTCGCCGCCGGAGAGCGCCGAGGGCCGGTGGGTCATCCGGCCCGCGAGCCCCACCCGCGCGAGCAGCTGCTCGGCCCGCGACCGCGCCTCGGCGTCCGACGCGCCCGCGATCAAGAGGGGCATCATGACGTTCTCCAGCGCGGTGAACTCCCGCAGCAGATGGTGAAACTGGAAGACGAACCCAAGCTTCCGATTCCGCACCTGGGCCAGATCGCCCGGAGCCAGGTCGGCGTAGGCCTGCCCGTCCAGCCGGACCGTGCCCGACGTGGGCCGATCCAGCGCGCCGAGCAGATGCAGGAGCGTGCTCTTGCCCGCGCCGCTCGCTCCGACGATGGCGACGAACTCGCCCCGGCCGACCGCCAGCTCGGCGGCGGACAGCACCTCGATGGGGTTGCCATCGCCGCCGCGGTAGATCTTCCGGAGACCGGTTGCCTCAAGTATCGGCACGGCTCACTCCGTTCCTCACTCGTGCCGGATCGCTTCGACCGGCGTGAGCCTGGCGGCCGAGCGCGACGGGTACAACGTGGCGAGCACGGCGATCGCGAGGCTCGCCAGGACCACCCAGATCACGTCGAGCACCTCCACGTGCACCGGGAGGTGATCGATGAAGTACACGGCGGGGTTGATCCGGATCAGGCCGGAGCGATCCACGAGGTACGAGGCTGCGATGCCGCCGAGGAGGCCGAGCACGGTGCCCGCCAGACCGATGATCGCGCCCTGCGCGAGAAAGATCCGCGCGACCGCCGGCGCCGTGAGCCCCATGGCCTGGAGAATGCCGATCTCGCGGGTCTTGTCCGTGACCACCATGGTCAGCGTACCCACGATGTTGAAGGCGGCCACCACCATGATGAAGAAAATAATCAGGCCCATGGCGAGCTTCTCCAGCTCGAGCGCGCTGAAGAGGCTCGCATTCTGGGTCTGCCAGTCGAGCGTGCGGAAGGGATAGCCCAGCCGGTCCTCGATCCGGCGTCCCACCTCCGGCGCCAGGTCCGGGTTCGTCACCCGCACCGCGATCCCGGACACGGCGTCGCCCAGGCCGGTGAACTTTTGCGCCATCTCCCGGGACACGACCACGAACTGGTTGTCATACTGGAACATGCCCGTGTCGAAGAGCCCGCTGACCTCGAACTTCCAGAACTTCGGCACCGCCACCCCCAGGGCCGCATTCACTTTGGTCTGCGTAACCGGCACCAGTGTCACCACGTCCCCGGGATAGACGGTGAGCCGGCTGGCGAGCCGGGTCCCCAGGAGCACCGCCCCGTCTACGTCGGAGCGGGTCGGCCGGAACGAGAGGTCGCCCTTCTTGATGGACTGCGGGAACGTCGTGACCGAATGGGTCCCCGTGTCTGGATCGAACCCGAGTAGGTTCACGCCCTCGCCATAGTCATGCCCGGAGCTGATCCCGGCCTGACTGATCACCTCCGGGGCCGCGGCGACGACCTCGGGATCCCGCTGCACATCCGCCAGCACCCGCCGCCAATCGTCCACCCGCAGCCCGGCGCCGAACGTGAGGACCCGGAGATGCGGGTTGGCGACGAGGATCCGCTCGCGCAGGTCGTCCCGGAGCCCGTTCATCACACCGAGGACGACGACGAGCGCCATCACGCCCACAGCGACGCCGCCGATGGCGATGATGGTGTTGAGCGATGCCGTGCGCGAGCTGCGCCGCGACTGGAGATATCGAGCGGCGATCCGGCGCTCGAGCATCGTCGGCCAACGGAGGATGGAGCGGTACTCGGGGGTGCCGGCGATCGAGGCCTCGGGCTGCTCCGAAGCACCCTGGCGCGCGCCGGTGGGAGGCGTCATCAGTGGCTCAGCCCTCCGGCCGCATGGCCGGGAAGAGGATCACGTCGCGGATGGACGGCTGCCCGGTGAGCAGCATGATCAGCCGATCCACGCCGACGCCGACCCCACCTGCAGGCGGCATGCCGTATTCCAGTGCCCGCACGTAGTCGGCGTCGTAGCGCTGGGCCTCTTCGTCGCCGGCGGCGCGTTGACGTCCCTGGTCCTCGAACCGCGCCCGCTGGTCGTCGGGGTCGTTCAGCTCGCTGAAGGCGTTGGCCATCTCCAGTCCCTGCACGAACAGCTCGAAGCGCTCCGTGAGCGCGGGATCGGTCCTGTGCACGCGAGCGAGCGGCGAGAGCGCCTTCGGGTAGTCGACGACGAACGTCGGCTGGACCAGATGGGGCTCCAGCGTCCGCTTGAAGACTTCGTCTAGCAGCTTGCCGCCACTGAGTGGGACCGGCAACGCGGCATCCGGATCCTCCCCATGCTCCCCGCGGTGGTCCGCCCATACCGGCCCCAGAAACCGACGAAGCTCGTCCTCGCTCGCCGTCCGCACATCGAGGCCGCTGTACCTCCAAACACCCTCCACGAAGGACACCCGCGGCCAGGGCCGGGTGAAATCGACCATCACCCCACCCCGCTCGACACGGAGCGCCCCCGTGACGTGCTCCACCAGGCCGGCGACCATCGCCTCCACGGTATCCATCATGTCGTGATAGTCGGCGTACGCCTGGTAGAACTCCAGCATCGTGAACTCGGGGAAATGCGTGCGATCGATCCCCTCATTGCGGAAGTCGTGCCCGATCTCGTACACGCGCTCGAGTCCGCCGACCAGGAGTCGCTTGAGGTACAGCTCGTCGGCGATCCGGAGGTACAGCGGCATGTCGAGGGTGTTGTGGTGGGTGACGAAGGGCCGAGCGGCCGCCCCGCCATAGAGCGGCTGCAGAATCGGCGTCTCCACTTCCAGGAACCCCCGGTCGTCGAGGAAGCGCCGCAGGTAGGCGATCGCCCGCGCCCGCACGCGAAACACCTCGCGCACCTCGGGGTGCACCGCGAGATCGGCATACCGCTGGCGATAGCGGACCTCCGGGTCGGCCAGCGCCGTGTCGCCCGTCGTGCCGTCCTCGCGTACGTAGGTCTTGCCGCGCGGCAGCGGGCGCAATGACTTGGCCAGCAGCTCGACCGCGTCGCCCCGCACGGTGATCTCGCCCATCTTGGTGCGAAACAGCCGGCCGTGCACGCCGATGTGGTCGTCGAGATCGAGAAGCTTGACCAGCTCGTAGCGGTCCTTGAGCGCGTCCTGGCGGAAATAGACCTGAATCCGCCCCGAGACATCTTCCAGGTGAATGAAGGTGGTCTTCCCTTGCGACCGGAGCGAGCAGATACGCCCGGCCACGCTGACCTCGGGTCCTGCGTCACCCATCGGGTCCTGATAGGCGGCGAGAGCTTCGGCAGCCGTGTGCGTGCGGTCGAACCGCAGCGCGAACGGGGCTACGCCGAGCTTCTCCAGCTCGGCCCGCTTCTCACGCCTCGCGGCCTCCACGTAGCTGCGCTCTTCGGTTGCGCTCACGCCGCCTTGCCCCCGAACCGCTTCAGGTACGCCTGAATGAACTGATCCAGATCGCCGTCCATCACCCGCTGCACGTCCGAGACCTTGAGCTCCGTACGGTGGTCGTTCACCATCGTGTACGGCTGGAAGACGTAGGACCGGATCTGGTTGCCCCACGAGTTGTCGGTCTTGGTCGCCTCGAGCACCGCGCGGGCGGCCTCCTGCTCCTCCAGCTTTTTCTGATACAGCGCGGCGCGAAGCATCTTGTACGCCGTCGCCTTGTTCTTGCCCTGGCTGCGCTCCTGCTGGCAGGAGACCACGATCCCGCTTGGAAGGTGGGTGAGCCTCACCGCGGACGAGGTCTTGTTGACGTGCTGGCCACCTGCCCCGGATGCGCGGAACACGTCCATCTTGATGTCCTCGTCGCGGAGGTCGATCTCGATGGTGTCGTCCACCTCAGGATACACGAACACCGAAGCGAACGAGGTGTGACGCCTGGCCTGGGAGTCGTAAGGCGAGATTCGGACCAGCCGGTGCACGCCCTTCTCGGCCTTCAGGTATCCGTAGGCGTACTGACCCTTGATCTCGATCGACACGGACTTGATCCCGGCCTCCTCGCCGGGCAGGAGATCGAGGATGCTCACCTCGAAGCCGTGGCGCTCGGCCCACCGGACGTACATGCGCATCAGCATTTCCGCCCAGTCCTGCGACTCGGTGCCCCCGGCGCCCGGATGGATGGTCAGGAGCGCGTCCTTCTCGTCTTCCGGGCCCTGAAGCATCGCCTGGAGCTCGAACGCCTGCACCGCCTGCGCCAGGTCGGCAGACTCCTTCTCCAGCTCCGCCAGCATGGCCGGGTCCGGCTCGTGCTCGATCAGCTCCGCCAGCTCCCGCGCGCCCTGGAGTCGTTGCCGGAGGGACTCATAGGGAGTCACCCACCCCTTGAGCTGCTTCACCTCCTGCACGGCGGTGCGCGCGGATTCCGCGTTGGACCAGAACCCGGGCTCCGCCTGCTTGGCCTCGAGCGCCGCGAGTCGCTCCGCCTTTCCGGTCAGGTCAAAGGAACTCTCGGAGTTCGGTGACCCGGTGCTCGAGCTCGGCCAGGCGATCGGCGAGATCCGACATAAGGCAGCTCCGCGCTGGTGACTGGAATTGCTAATACGAGCGAGCCGCTCGACCGCCCGCGGCGGACGAACGGCCCAGACTGATGCCGGACACTAAGATAAGGGGAGGGACCGGAAGTAAAAAGTGAGCGCTAAAAGAGCTGCTTCCCGTCCGCCAGGATCTCGTTGAGCGCCTCACGGAAGTACGGGGTCGAGTCGGCGACGTCCTTGCCGACCTGATCCGCATACTCCTCCCAGCTCTTCCGGATCTCCTCGTCGAACAGCTGCTTCAGTGTGCCATCGCGCAGACCTTCCTGCCGCTTCGCCGGGTGGTAGACGACCATGTCGGAGATCAGGGCCCGCGCCAGCCGGCGCGCCTTCGCCGCCGGATCCTGCGACAGGAACGGATTGATCGGCCGCGAGGGCGCCGCCGCCGGCGCAGGGGTAGCCGTTGCGGCGGGGGCGGACACGGGGGCCGAGGGTACCGGTGCTGCGTGGACCGGCGGACGCGGGGGCGGCGGAGGGCCTGCCGGCGCCGAGGGCGGTGCGGGCGGCCTCGGCGGGGCCGCCGGGGCCCGGAACACGGGCGGGCGAATGCCGCCGGGGGTCGCCGGTGGGAATGGCCCCCGACCGGGCACGGCCGGCGCGTGGGACGCCACCGGGGACGGGGCAGCGCCGGGCGGCCCGGCTGCCGGGCGGTGCGCAGGGGGAGCGGCTGGAGCCGGTGGCGCGCTTGGCGCCGGAGGCGCCGCGGGCGTGGGTGCGGACGCAGGCGCTGTGGCGGCGGGAGGCGTAAAGACCGGACGCTCCGCCATCGAGGCCAGCGGCGGAGGTGGCGGCGAAGGCGGCGACTGGGGAGCCGCGGACACCGACGCGCCGCCGGCCGGGACGCCGGTCGACGCATTCCCGTCGCGCCGGACCGCGAAGACGGCGCTGCACACGGCACAGCGCGCCCGGATGCCGCTCTCCGGGACCTTTGCCGGGTCCACCCGATATGTGGTGTTGCAGTTGGGACAGGAGACGTTCATGGGAGCACCCTCACCGCTGGTCCCGGGTTCCCGGCGCCGGCCGGAGATCGGCCTCCGCGCCCTGTCGGCGATCCACCACGAATACTGATCCTGGCAGCGTCTTGGCGTAGCTCTTCATCTCGGTGGCCAGCTCGCTCACCTGCGCCGGGTGCGCGAAACGCCGATTCCGGTTGGTCACGATGCCGATCGACAACGTCATCAGCGGCACCCGGTGCAGCTGACCGCGACGGTCCTTCCCGAAAAAGTACCCCGCCCGGCGATCCTGCTCGTTGTACTGGAGCGGAATGAGCGTGTCGAACACGGAGAGGATTTCCGTGCAGACGCCGTGAATCTCCGAGGCCGGAATGATGAAGATGAAGTCGTCACCGCCGATGTGTCCCACGAATCCGCGCGCGCCCAGGAGACCCTTCACGACGTCGTGCAGGATCCGCGAGAGCAAGTAAATGACCCGGTCGCCGTCGTAGTAGCTGTACCGGTCGTTGAATTCCTTGAAGTGGTCGAGGTCGGCGTAGCAGACGGCAAAATCCTGATGGCTCTCGAGGCGCCGGCGGATCTCGCGCTCGATCTCGGTCGTGCCGGGGAGGCGAGTCGACGGATGCACCGACACGTCGCGCTCGGTCCGGACCAGCATGGCCTCCACTCGCGCCCGCTGCTCCGCCGGAGAGAAGAGCCCGGTGATCACCTCGTCGGCGCCCGCCTCGAACCAGGCCTGCACGTGATCGGGGTGGTGGGCGCCGGCCAACACCGTCACCGGTACGATGGCGGTAAATGCGTCGCTTTTCAGGCGTTTCACGAGGGCGGTCCCGTGGTCCCCGGCGCTGTCCGCGTGCACGAACAGCAGGCACGGATGGCCCCGGAGCACGATCGATTCGACCTCGTCGCCGCTCTGGAGGGTGACCAGCGGGAACGCTCGCGCCAGCGCCCACTGGCGCACCAGCGCCGGCACCGGGCACGCATCCGGCGAAAAGAAGAGAATCGTCGGGCGAGTCCGCACCCGGAGGTCCCCGCTAAGAGTTGATCTGAAGCTAGCTTGAGGCCAGCCGTTCGGCCATGTTCGACTTGTGTCAGATGAAGAAAGCGGCGACGCCTATCATGGCGTAAACTGCCAGGAGTTGCACCCCCTCGAACCAATGAGACTCCCCATCCAGCGTCAGGATGGCCACCACCCCTGTCGACAGGCCCAGCGCCATCACTTCGAACGGCTGAAAGACCAGGTCCATCTGCCGCCCAAGGACCACCCCGACAAACACAAGCAACGGGCCGACGAGCAAGGCAATTTGCGTGCTGGAGCCCAACGCAATCTGGAGCGCCAGCTCGACCTGCCCTTTGCGCGCCACCATGACGGCTGATGCATGCTCCGCGGCGTTGCCGATGATCGGGATGATCACGAGCCCGAGAAACACCTGGCTCAGTCCCAGCGTCGCGGTCACCGCCTCCGTGGCGTGGACCAAGATCTCGGATTCGACCGCCACGCCCAGGGTCGCAAGCGCGAGAACGAGCATTGCCTTGCCCGTGCTCCACCCCGGCCCCATGACCGGATGCGGCTCGCCGCCCAGGAGCCGCTTGTGGGTCCGAAGGGTGAACAGGAGCGAGCAGGCATAGGTCCCGATCAGGATCGCAGCCACCCACTCCGACATGTGCAGCTCGTCCGCGCGGGCGGCGCTCTCCGCGTGGGTCGCGTGAAAGAGAGCGGGAAAGACCAGTCCGACGACGGCGAGCGCGAGCATGGCCGCGCTCATGCCCGCGTTGGTGCGGTTGAACCTGAGCTCGGTCCGCCCCACACCGGCGGCCAGGAGCGACAGACCGAGGATCAGGAGCAGGTTGCCCAGAATGCTGCCGGTGATCGACGCCTTGACCAGATCCACGAGACCCGCCCGAATTGCGGCAATGGCGATGATCAGCTCGGCGGCGTTGCCGAATGTCGCGTTGAGCAGGCCGCCGATGGTTGGCCCGGTCTTCTGGGCCAGGTGCTCGGTGGCCTCGCCCATGAATCCGGCGAGCGGGAGGACACCGAGGCAGGCGAACGCGAACACGAGCACCGGCGATTGGTGCAGCCACGAGAGCACGATGCTTACCGGCACGGCGATCAGGAGGACGAAGCGCCAGGGAAACGCTCGCCGCTTGCGCGCGCCGACGGCGACGCGCGGCGGGAGCGACGCGACCCCGGCGCGCGCTCCGGCGCCGGACTCCGCGTCCTTTCGGCGGCCGCCATCGCGCGCCCGTGCCGGGGCCTTCCCCGCATCGGCCAGCAATCGGGCCAGCACGCCCCTCGGCTCCTTCACGGCGGCCGAGAGCAGGTGCTCGGCGCCGAGGGCGGTGTTGTGCGCGCGGGCTTCGCGCGTGGCGTTCTCGATGAGCCGCTTGGCGTGGGACGTGTACTGGAGGGGCTCGGTCGACTCCTTCGTGCGTGGTCTGCCGGCGGCCTCCAGCCGGCGCTGCACCGCCGCGGGATCAAGCCCCAGCGCGACGAGCGCCTCCGCGGCGGCCGGCCCCTCGCGAAGCAGGCTCAGCACGAGGTGTTCGGCCCCGATGGCGTCGTGGCCCAGTCGCATAGCCTCCGCCCGCGCGCCATCGAGAGCGCGCTGGGCGGTCGGGCTCAGCGTGTGCGCGGTCACCGTGCTCCGCTGCGACTAGAGGGGTTTGGCCTCGTCGATCAGCATGATGGGAATGTCGTCTTCCACCGCATATACCAGCCGGCAGGCGTGGCACACCAGGCTCTCGGGCGACGCGCGGTATTCCAGCTCGCCCTTGCACTTGGGACACACCAGGATCTCGAGCAGCTCGGGTGCAAGAGTCATGGGGGCTCCTTGTCGGAAATGGGAAAGCCGAACCGGGCAAGCGCGGCGGGGGAGCGGCGCCAGCGCGGCAGCGCCTTGACCCAGAGATCGAGGTAAACCGGGGCGCCGACCAACTCCTCGACGCGGGCCCGGGCGTGCTGGCCGATGGCCTTGATGGTGCGCCCGGCACGTCCGATCACCATGGCCTTCTGGGTCTCGCGCTCCACGAACAGCGTGACTCGAATGTACATCGGCTGCTCGGCCTCGCGGAACTCCTCCACTTCGGCGGTGAAAGCGTAGGGGAGCTCGTCCTCGAGGAGGTCGAAGGCCGCTTCGCGCAGGTACTCGACCACGAAAAATCGGACCGGTTGGGTCCCCGCGTCGTCCGGGTCATAGTCGAACTGCCGCTCCGGGAGGTGCGGCCTGATGCGGTCGAGCAGCTCCGGGATTCCCTCCCCGGTCGGAGCCGAGACCACGACGGCGTCGGCGGCCAGAGCGTGGCGTCGGGCGGGGGCCACGAGGTCGCCCTTGGTGTAGACCGTGAGCACCGGGGCGCGGAGGGGTTGATCCAGCTGGACCAGTGTGGTGAGCGGAGGTGCCGGGGCGTCCGCGGCCGGATGCAGGTGCAGGATGACGTCGGCGCGCGTCAGAGCGTCGCCAGCGGCGGCGAGCATGCTGGCCTGAAGGGCGTACGCGGGATCCAGCAGCCCGGGCAGGTCGTGGAAAACGTATTGGGTGTCGCCATCGGTGCGGAGACCGACGACGGGCAGCCGGGTCGTCTGGGGCTTGGGGCTCACGATGGCCAGGTGCTGGCCGACGAGGGCATTCATGAGGCTGGACTTGCCGACGTTCGGGTGGCCGGCGAGGGCGACGATGCCGGTGCGTGGCATGGGGGGAAGGTACCGATGGGCACGCGAAAGCCCCAGCGGACGAGTCCACTGGGGCTTTCGAAGGGGAGGCTGGCGACGGCCTACTCTCCCACGCCCTCGCGAGCGCAGTACCATCGGCGCTGCAGGGCTTAACTGCCGTGTTCGGAATGGGAACGGGTGTGGCCCCTGCGCGCTAGTCGTCAGCCAAAGACGAAAGCCGGTAGCCGTTAGCCATTGGCTGTTAGCTAGAGGCTAACGGCGAACGGCTAAGGGCTTCCAGCCTCGAACCACCGGATGGTATCACGGAGAGCAACGGGGAGAGATCAAACTTCACGGGCGATTAGTAGCGCTCGACTGAAGACCTTGCGGCCCGTACATCTGCGCCCTATCAACCTGGTAGTCTCCCAGGGCCCTTGAGGGAGCTTACGCTCCAGGAGTGTTCATCTTGGGGAGGGTTTCCCACTTAGATGCTTTCAGCGGTTATCCCCGCGCGACATCGCTACCGGGCGATGCCCCTGGCGGGACAGCCCGTACACGAGCGGTCGCTTCGTCTCGGTCCTCTCGTACTAAAGACGACGCCCCTCAACACTCCCACGCCCACGACGGATACAGACCGAACTGTCTCACGACGTTCTGAACCCAGCTCATGTGCCACTTTAACCGGCGAACAGCCGGACCCTTGGGACCTTCTCCAGCCCCAGGATGTGACAAGCCGACATCGAGGTGCCAAACCGCGCCGTCGATG
>OEKJ01000241.1_pt2 | contig 18329 bp, 20 predicted proteins | sample 1503081 | NCBI WGS metagenome assembly OEKJ01 (sample SAMEA104379565, study PRJEB20068) | metagenome | biome: 1000743; feature: 77; material: 1998 | place: USA | collected 2012 | depth 25 m | reverse complement strand
GGGACGCAGCCGCGAAGCTCGAAACGTTCGCGAGCCGAATTATGAGCTGCCGGGTGCTTCTCGAACTCCCGAGCCGGAGGCGCCAGACGGGAAACCGATACCACGCCCGCATCGACCTCGCCGTGCCCGGTGGCGAGATCGTGATCAAGCGCCAGTCCGACGCGACCCTGCTCACTGCTGCGCAAGAGGCGTTCAAGGCAGCCGCCCGGCGCCTGCAAGACCAGATCCGGAGGCAGCGCGGAGACATCAAGCTCAGCCGCACTGCCCCAGAATGACCCTCGCTGCCTTGACCAAGCGAAGACGGATTCTTTCCGCCTCGCTTCACGATTGCTTCATCCGCCATACCGAAGATTGGGCGTATGGCGTCTCTCGGTCACTCCTTGGCCCTCACCCCCGGGAATTCCCTCGTCGTCCTCGTGTCCTTCGAGGGGCCCGACCCGTACGCGCAGGCCGGAGGGCTTGGGGTCCGAGTGACCGGCCTCACCCACACGCTGGCGGACCTCGGGTATGAGACCCACCTCTTTTTCGTCGGCGATCCGCGCCTGCCCGGCGAGGAAACCCGCGGCCGCCTGACCCTGCATCGTTGGGCTCAGTGGATCAGCGCCTACCACCCGCTGGGTGTCTACGATGGCGAGGAGGGCAAGCGGCGCGATCTCGCGACCTCGCTCCCCACGTATCTCGTCGATCGCGTCATCGCACCCGCCGTGGCCGCCGGTCGCATTCCGATCGTGCTCTCCGAAGAGTGGCAAGCGGCGGAGTTCGCCTGCCAGCTGTCCGACGCTACCGCTGCAAGGGGCATTCGCGACCGTGCGGTGCTCGTTTGGAACGCGAATAATCCCTACGGCTTCGATCGGGTCGACTGGCCCCGCCTTGCGGCGACCAACATCGTGACGGCGGTCAGCCGCTACATGCGGAGCATCCTGCGGGCGCAGGGGGTGGACGCGCTCGTGATCCCCAACGGCATACCGGGACGGCTCCTCGGCTCCGTGAACCGCCGCCAGGTCGCCCGTCTGCGCGAGGTCACGAACGGTCGCGGCCTGCTGTTCAAGATGGCGCGCTGGGAACCGGAAAAGGGATGGAACCAGGCGCTGGACGCCGTGGACGAGTTGCGCCGCAAGGGGCGGCGGATCACGCTCGTCGCGCGGAGTGGGGGCCCGGCGCTGAACGGCGGAGGCGTGTCCGCCACGGCTGCGGCCCGCGGCCTCTCTGTGACGGAGCTGGCCGATCCGGGAGGCCTGGACGCACAGCTCGCCTCGATCGCGGCGGCGGAGACCGACGTCGTCAGCCTGCAGTTCGGCGTGAGCGAGCCTTTGGCCCAAGTGCTCTATGCCGCGGTCGACGGGGTACTCGCGAACTCCGTCTCGGAGCCATTCGGCTTGGTTGGCCTGGAAGCGATGGCGGCACGCGGGCTGGTCTACACCGGGGGGACAGGGGAGGACTACGCGGTCGCGGGTCGCAACGCGGTGGTGCTCGAGACCCTCGAGGCAAGGGAGATCGTAGATCACGCCGAAACGCTCGCGCGGCAACCTGCCGCCGCCCAGCGCGTGCGCCAGGCGGCGTATCGGACAGCCCGGACCTACACCTGGGATCGGGTCGCGCGGTTGCTACTCAACCAAATCGGCCGCCGAGCGCGGGCGCAAGGATTGCTCGCGCCGGCCGCCGGCCGGGGAGGATACCAATGAGCAGTCTGGTGAAGGTGATCGAGGTCATCGCCCAGTCCCAAAAGAGCTTCGACGACGCGGCGCAGCAAGCGGTGAAGGAGGCGGCGAAGACCGTGCGGGGCATCAAGAGCATCTGGATCGACAACTTCAACGGGGTTGTCCAGGGGGACAAGATCGTCGAGTTCCGGGTGAACGCGAAGATCTCCTTCATGCTCGAGCGCCACAAGTAGGAGGCTCGATGGGGACCTCGCGGTTCAGGACGATGCTGGTCCCGCTCGACGGATCGCCGCTCGCGGAGAAGGCGATCCCGGTGGCCGCTGCTTTGGCGCGTCGGGCGGGCGCCATGCTGCATCTCGCCTCGGTCGAGCCGCCGTGGCCCAGGTATGCTTACACCCCCGCGGAGATCGCGAAGGCGATCGACCGTGAGGCGGGGGAGCGCGTGCGAGCTTACCTCGCGACGACGGCCGAGGCCATGTCCACCTGCCACGGGCTGGAAGTCAGCTGCGCCGTGCTGGAGGGTGCACCCGCCGACGCATTGGCGGAATACGCCCGAACCAAGCGAATCGGCCTCATTATCATGACCACGCATGGCCGGAGCGGCCTCGGCCGCTTTTGGCTCGGGAGCGTGGCGGACCGCCTGCTCCGATGCGCAACGACCCCGGTCCTGCTGCTCCGGTCCAAGGAGCAGCCCCAGCACACCGACTTTCGCCACGTGCTGGTGGCCCTCGACGGGTCTTCAGCCGGGGAGGCCGTGCTTGAGCCGGCCACCGCCCTGGCCTCGCTCTACCACGAGGCACGTTGCTCGCTCGTCCACGTTGTCGAGCCGCCCCTCCCGCTGGCCGCGGAGCTGACCGCCTACCCGGACTTCATCGGCGCCGACCTGATCGAGCAACAGCAATCCGAAGCGAGGGCCCACCTGGAGCGCCTCGCCGAGAGGCCGCGGGCCCTGGGTGTCGGGGTGACGACACACGTGGTGGTCGCCCCGGGAGTGGCCGCTCAGATCCTCGAGCTCGCCCACAAGCTGGATAGCGCTGCCATCGCAGTGGGCACGCACGGTAGACACGGGGCCGAGCGACTGCTCGGAAGTGTGGCCGACAAAGTCGTTCGCGGTGCCACGGAACCGGTGCTGGTCGTCCCCATCCGGCCCTACGGTGATTGAAGCGCGTCAGCCCCGACGCGACATCGGCTGCCGCCTTGGATCGTACAGCTCGGTGCGGTTCCCGCCATTCCGTTTCGCGGCGTAACAGGCGGCGTCTGCGGCGCGCAAGACATCGCTCGCACCGCCGCTTTCCGCCCGGACCGGCACGACTCCGATGCTCGCGCGGATTGGGTAGCTCTCGTCGCCAACCGTGAACCGGAAGGCGCCGATGGCCCGCCGAATTCCCTCCGCGATCCGGCCGGCCTTCCCCAACCTGCAGTGCTCGAGGAGCATGCCGAACTCGTCGCCTCCCAAACGCGCCGCCGTGTCCCGGGAACGCATGCGTTCACGTAAAATGCCGCTCAGCTGGCGCAACAACTCATCGCCGGCCAGATGGCCGTAGGTGTCGTTCACCTTCTTGAAGCCGTCCAGATCAAGAAAGCAGAGCGCATGCTCGATGTGCTCCTCCACGGCGCTCGCCAGCGCGCGGGCCAGGCGTCGCTCGAACTCGACCCGGTTCACCAGCCCCGTGAGCGCGTCATGCGTCGCCTGGTGCGAGAGCTCACGTGCGATCATCCGCGCGCGGGTCACGTCCCGCGCAACGATCGCGGCGCCCCTGATCGCGCCGGACTGATCCCGGATCGGCACCGCCGAAATATCCAGGACCCGCCTCTCCCGGCCGGGTTCCGTAACCAGCACGGCCTCGAGCGGGCCTGGGGGAAGCCCATTACGTAGACACTGGGGCACCGGGATCTCCAGCGGCTCGCCGCTCGATTCGCTCGCGAGCGGCAAGACCTCGCTGAGCGGCCGGCCGCGCGCCGCCTCGCGGCTCCGGCCGGTGAGCTGCTCGGCCGAGCGGTTGAGGAGGTCTACCGCGCCGCCGGCGTCGGTCGTGAGGATGGCGTCGGGCATCGCATCGAGCGCGCCCGCCGCTCGTTCGCCGCGGTCCAGCTCCACCTCGAGTCGGGCGCGAGCGGTGATGTCCCTCACGACCGCCATCACCAACCCCTCGGGAGAGCCGAGTACCGGGACGAGCGAGATCTCCACCGGAAACTCGGTCCCGTCCGCGCGTAGCCCCACGAGTCCGCTCCGGGCGCTCATCGGCCGCGCCGAGGGCGCAGCCGCATAGGTAGCGCGGGCCGCTGCGTGCGCGCTCCGGAGCCGTGCGGGTAAGAGCATCTCGACTGGTTGGCCCCGAAGCTGCTCGCCGGTCACGGCGAACAGTGTCTCTGCCCGGTGATTGAGCGCCACGAGGGTGCCCGCGCGGTCGACGATCAGCATGGCGTCGGGCGACGCGTCGAGCACTGCCCGGTGGTCGGGAGCGAGATCGGGAAGTCTGTGTGCCATAATGCTCGAGCGCGGTAAGCCAAGAAAAGATCGGCCCGGCGGGATGAGGCGAGCGTGAAAACGCCGTGAGATTCCCCGCCGTATGAAGACAGTTTCACACAAATCTCGCGATCTCGACATTGGGAAAGTCCTAATTGTGTCATACCCCATCGCCGAGTCGAAGCCAACATGACCACGTGCTTGAGCGCCCCTCTCCAGAGTGAGCTTGCGCGACGGGTCACGAGAGAGGTGTTCGGTCCGCCGAGCCAGCGTCCGTTCGCGATACGGTACTGGGACGGGTCCTGGGAATACGGCGCATCGAGTGCGAGCGAACCGTTCACGCTCGTCATTCGACATCCCGGCGCCCTGCGAGCGATGCTGCTTCCGCCCTCCGAGCTGGCGCTCGGGGAGGCGTTTCTCCGCGACGACATCGACTTTGAGGGGAACTTGGAGGCTGCCGCTCCGGTCGCGCGCATGGTGGCCGATCGCCTGTGCTCTCCCCGCCGCCTTTTCCGCCTGGCACGCCTCCTCCTCCAGCTACCGTCAGTCGAGCGGGTGGTCGCGCCGCCGATGCGTCGTGGCGGACGTTCCTGGGGACGCCGGCATAGTCGCCGCCGCGACGGGGCCGCGATCCGGCATCACTACGACGTGGGCAACGAGTTCTATCAGCTCTGGCTGGACTCGCAGACCGTCTACTCGTGTGGCTATTTCGCATCGGGTACGGAGGATCTCGATGCTGCGCAAGCCGCCAAGCTCGACTACATCTGCCGAAAGCTTCGCCTCCGCCCCGGCGAGCGGCTGCTGGACATCGGCTGCGGCTGGGGTGCGCTCATCCGGCATGCGGTGCGCCGCTACGGGGTGGAGGCGGTGGGAATTACAGCGAGTCCCGCGCAGGCCGAGTTGGCGTCCCGCCGCATTGCGGAGGACGGGCTGGGCGACCGGTGCCAGGTGGAGCTCCGAGACTATCGCGACCTGCCCGACCGCCCCGTCTTCGACAAGGTCGCGAGCGTGGGGATGTTCGAGCATGTCGGTCGGGCCAGCCTGCCGGACTACTTCGCAACGGCCGGCCGGTTGCTCCGGCCCGGAGGACTCTTCTTGAACCACGGCATTATCGACCTGCAGCTGGCCCGGCCCCGGGGCTTGCAGACTCGGTGCCGGCAGTGGCTGTGGCGGGAAGGCCGATTTCTCCAGCGTTACGTCTTCCCGAATGGCGAGCTCGTGCCCCTTGCCGAGGTCATAGGCGCCGCCGAGCAGGCAGGATTGGAGACCCGCGACGTCGAGAGCCTTCGGGAGCACTACGTCCTTACCCTCCGTCATTGGGTCCGTCGCCTGGAGGCGCAGGAGGACGAGGCGGTCGCTCTCGTCGGCGAGGCAACCTTCCGCGTCTGGCGGCTGTATCTCGCGGCCTCCGCGTCCGCATTCGCCCAGGGCCGCATCGGCGTGGTGCAGTTGCTGCTCTCGAAGGCGCCGGTCGGCATGGGGGACACCGTACCACTGACGAGACACGATCTCTACCTCGACACCAAGCGCGAGCTTCGGGAGGCCTGGACCCGATCGCCGTGAGGAGACGCCGACGCCGAAAGCGTCAGCCAGCCTCCAGGGTCTCGAGAAGCCGCGGCGACGGCAAGATTCCTTGTCACCGGCTTCATGCCCGCTTCACGGACGGAGGGTCACTATTGCCGCGGTCTCACACAGGTAGTGTCACCGTGGCAACGACAGCCGCTGCGTCGCCGGTCCAATGCGATCGGGGACCCCTGCCTTCCCGGCCGCCGTACGTGGTCCCCTTCCGAGACATCACGCTCGATGCCTTGGCGCAGGTCGGCGGCAAGAACGCCTCCCTGGGAGAGATGGTGCGCGCCCTTGGGCCCAAGGGAATCCAGGTCCCCGACGGGTTCGCCCTCACCGCCGACGCGTTTCGGTTCCACCTCTCCGAGAATGGACTTGTCGACGGGATCTACCGCGAGCTCGACGCTCTGGACACAACCGACGTCGCGCAGCTCGCCGCCACGGCCCGGTCGATTCGGCAACGCATTGCCGAGGCACCCCTGCCCGCGGCGGTAGCGGCCGAGCTCGCCGCCGCCTACCAGACTCTCTCGACCAACTCCGGTGAGACCGCCACCGACGTTGCCGTGCGATCGAGCGCAACGGCTGAAGACCTCCCAACCGCGTCGTTCGCCGGCCAGCAGGAGACCTATCTGAACATCCGGGGCCCGGTGGGCCTCGATGCCGCAGTGCGCGCCTGCTTCGCCTCCCTGTTCACCGACCGGGCGATCGTGTACCGCACGACTCACGGCTTCGCGCACCGCGCGGTGGCGCTTTCGGTCGGCGTCCAGAAGATGGTCCGTAGCGATCTGGGATCGGCCGGCGTCATCTTCACGCTCGATACCGAGAGCGGATTTCGGGACATCGTGCTCGTGAGCGGCGCCTGGGGCCTGGGAGAGACCGTCGTCCAGGGCCGCGTCCGCCCCGACGAGTTCTGGGTTCACAAGCCGACGCTGGCGCTCGGTTTCCGCGCTATCATCCGGCGCGAGGTCGGCGCGAAAGCGGCCAAGCTGGTCTACGCCGAGGGCGGCTCTAAGGCCGTGACCGAGGTTCGCGTGCCGGCTGCCGATCGCCGGCGTCTCGTGCTGAGCGATGACGAGGTGCTTCAGCTCGCCCGCTGGGCGGTCCTCATCGAGGAGCACTACTCCCGGCGGGCCGGCCGGCCCACCCCGATGGACCTCGAGTGGGCGAAAGACGGTCGCACCGGGGAGCTCTTCATCGTGCAAGCGCGTCCCGAAACCGTCCACTCCCAGGAGAAGGCGCCTCGGCTGTCCCTGTTTCGGCGCCGGGGCACCGGCCGGATCCTGCTAAAGGGCCGGAGCGTGGGCACCCAGGTCGCAGCGGGCCCGGTGCGGGTGGTCGGGTCGCCGGCAGCGCTGCCGAGCTTCCACGCCGGCGAGGTGCTGGTGGCGCGGATGACCGATCCCGACTGGGAGCCCGTGCTCAAGCGTGCAGCCGCCGTGATCACCGACGAGGGCGGGCGGACTTGTCACGCGGCGATCGTTTCGCGCGAGCTCGGGATTCCTTGCGTCGTCGGGACCGGCACGGCCACTCACACGCTCGCCGATGGCGCCATCGTCACCGTCTCGTGCGCCGAAGGCGACGAAGGCCGGGTGTACGAGGGGCGCGTCGACTTCGATCACACGGAGCTCGACCCGGCCGAACTTCCCACCCCGCGGGTCCCGCTCATGCTGAACGTCGGGAATCCGGAGCGCGCCTTCCACCTCGCGAGGCTCCCCAGTGCGGGAGTCGGCCTGGCACGGATCGAGTTCGTCGTCTCTTCCTGGATCGGCATCCACCCGATGGCGCTGCTGCACCCGGAGCGGCTGACCGATCCGGCGATCCGGCGACAGATCGAAGAGCGCACAAGCGGTGCCTCTTCCCCCGCCGAGTTCTTCGTCGAACGCCTGGCGTCGGGCGTGGGGCAGATCGCTGCGGCGTTCTATCCGCGCCCGGTGATCGTGCGCTTCTCGGACTTCAAGACCAACGAGTACGCCGGGCTCCTGGGCGGCGCGGCGTTCGAGCCCCCCGAGGCGAATCCAATGATCGGTTTCCGGGGCGCCTCCCGCTACTACCATGAGCGCTACCGCGAGGCCTTCGCGCTGGAGTGCGCAGCGATTCGACGCGTGCGTGAAGCCATGGGGTTGACCAACACGACGGTCATGATCCCGTTCTGCCGAACGCTGGGCGAAGCGCGGAACGTCCTTGCCGAAATGGACCGCAACGGCCTCGCGCGAGGCCACAAGGGGCTCGAAGTGTACGTGATGTGTGAGATCCCCAACAACGTGCTGCTCGCGGAGGAGTTCAGCGAGCTTTTCGACGGGTTCTCGATCGGGTCGAACGACCTGACCCAGCTGACGCTGGGGATCGATCGCGACTCGGACATTCTGGCGCCGCTTTTCGACGAGCGCGACCCCGGGGTCAAGCGGCTCATCGGCATGGTGATCGAGGCTGCGCATCGCAGAGGTCGCAAAGTGGGGATCTGCGGCCAGGCGCCCAGCGACTACCCCGACTTCGCCGAGTTTCTTGCCGGGCTCGGCATCGATTCGATTTCCCTCAATCCCGATTCCCTGGTGGCGGTTGCGCATCGGCTGGCCGATCGGCCCGCCCATTCTGACGGAGGAGTGACGCCATGAAGGTCTCCGACCTCATGCACACGGACGTGCACGCGGTGCGTCCTGACGACACGCTGGCCGATGTGGTGGAGGCGTTGGCTGACGCGCACATCACCGGCGTGCCCGTGGTGGACCGGCACGGCAAGATTCTGGGGGTGGTCTCCACCACCGACGTTCTCGAGGCTCAGGCCGAGGGGCTCATTCGCGGCGGCGCCGCCTGGGAAGATCAGATCGTCGAAAACGTGATGACCCGACCCGCGGTCACGATTTTCGGGGATGCCGAGGTGCGCGAAGCGGCGCAGCGAATGCTCTACGGAGAAGTCCACCGACTCTTCGTCGAAAGAGATGGCGTACTGGCCGGCGTCATCTCCCAGACCGACATCGTCCGGGCGTTCGGCGCGCACCGGCTTCCGGGCTGATCAGAGCAAGCCGCTGACGCAGGTGCTCGGCAACGCCGCTCATGAGGGTCGCGGGGCCGATCGCGGCGGTCGCGGGGGATGCGTGATCGACCAGACATATGCCGCGACGGCACGCACGTCGTCATCGTTCATCATCGACCAACCTCGCATCGGCATGGCGAGTCCGCTCATCGAGCCATGCGCGGGGATCCCCCGCCGGATCTGGTCGGCCAGCCATTCGTAGGTGCCCGGTCCGTGAAGCCACAGGGCACCGGTCAGCGGCGGCCCCACCGTGGTCCCGCTTCCCTCGACGCCGTGGCAGGCGCTGCAGTTGGCAGATCCATGGAACAACGCCTTGCCCCAGGCCACGGCGCTGTCGGTGACGCCCGGCGGCCGAGGCTCCGGACTCACCTGGGCCAATGCCGGGCGGCAGGCCAGAAAAGCAAGACCGAGCACCAGGGCCGTATATCGCATCAAAGAAGTCAGGACGCGGCTGCCCGCGGACCGCCGGCCTCAGTCGGCCCCTCTTCGGCATCGAGCACCCGGGTCGCGGCCCCGCTCGGCGGATTCCAGACCACAACCGGGACCTGCGCGGCCCGGATCACCTTGTCGGCCACGCTGCCGAGCACTGCGCGCTCGAGCCCGCCCGCACCCCGCGTCGCGAGGGCGATCGCGTCGCAGCGGCGTTCTGCCGCGCGACTCGCTATGGCTTCGGCGGGGCTCAAGGCGGTCACGACCGCAGCCCGAACAGCGGACCCTTGACCCCGGAGTCTCGCCGTGACGGCCTGAAGGTACTGATCCGCACGCGCCAGCTCCTGCTCCAGAACGTCGGTAAGGACGGGCGCCCACGCCACCGCAAACGAGGGCGCGACGGCGACCGGCGGGACCACCACGCGGACCAGCTCCAGCTCGGTGGTCGCGGGGAACACAGTGTCCACTTGATCGAGGATGGATTCGGCCAGCGCGGACCCGTCCAAGGGGATCAACACCCGCGGACTCACTCGCAGCGGCAAGGCGCTCATGGTCTGGGTGGGATTCACCAGCAGGATCGGGCAACGCAGCTCCCGGATCAGCCGGTCGGCCGTGCTGCCAAGGAAGAAACGGCTGATGCCGGTCCGTCCGTGGGTGCTCATCGCCACGAGTGCGGCCCTGCGCGACTGGGTGTAGCCGGCGAGCTTCGACACCACCGAGCCGTCCAGCACGGCGGTCGTCGCCACGAGGTGGGATTCGGTCGCGATCCGTTCGGCTTGCTGCGTCAGGTAACTGATCTCGTGCTGACGAATACTGACATCCGCCTCCGTCGCCGCCATCGGGCTCGCGCCGGTGAGCTGGGGCTGATGGACCATCACCAGCTCCAGGTGTGCTCCAGTCTGGCGCGCCATCGTTGTCGCCGCCGGCAAAGCCGCTTCAGCGAACGCGGATCCATCGAGTGGAACGATGATACGGCGATGCATGCAGGCTCCCCAAGTCGCTCACCTGACGTTAAGGGGCCCCGCATGAAGCGGAGATGAAGCAACCGTAGGTCTTTCTTCAGGAGGGCGACAGCGGCCCCGACGCTGCGGCTGCCCCCGTGGCGCGCCATCGTTGCTCGGCCCGCCGCCGCACAGCCGGGAGCAGCAGCCACCGGATCATCAGGATGCCGATGCCGAACCTGCGCCAGTAAGCCCGAAACTTGGCCCGCGCCCGGGCGTCAGTCGCCGCCGCCCGGGTCTCAGTGGCGAATCGGGTTGTCGTCTCGCCCAGGGCGACCGCTTCCAGGGTCCACGCGATCTTGACTCGATCCGGCGGCAACGCGGCGGCGAACTCCGCGGGAGGAATGGGCATGAAGACGACGTCGGCGACCCAGGGCTCGCACACCGCGCCCACGACGATGAACCGACCGTTCTCTTCAGCGAGGAGCCCCCAGCCCATGCCGAGAGCTTCCTCTATCAACCCGCGCGTCCAAGGACGCACGGGGGTCTTCGCGCCGAGCATCCTGGCCCGGAGCCAGAAGATCGCCGAAACCGAAGGAATCGAGAGCATATCGAACGTGCGCGCTGTCTGGAGGACCAGCGCCGCGGGGGCACGAATCACGATCTCGTGGCGCTTTCGCACGTCCGCATCGGGGATGAATCGATCGATTGGAGACGACATAGCGAGTGAGACAAACCGGCAGCGAGCCTCGGTCTGTCGTGTCAGAGCCATCCGTAGCGCTGTCCCAGCACGAGCGCAGCCATGATCACGAGGTTCACGGGCACACCGATGCGTGAATCCGGCCATGCGACGAGACTGAGAACGAGCGAAGCGATTGCCACCCCCATCGCGGTCGGCACCCACCACGAGCGACCCATCAGGGCCCCGGCGGCAGCGGTCCAGAAGGCAACCGCGAGCAGCAGCCAGGGAGAGCCATCAGGACGGCGACGATCTTCATGCCTTCAGGCGTCGCTGAACACCCGCGCGCTTGATTGGCCCTTGGCGAACGGCGCCGGCCCGGCCGGCTCGCTCCAGTCGCTGGTCCAGCGCCAGTTCTCGATCTCCGGGAGGTCCTCGAGGTGTTCCCGGATGTAGACCCGGTGCTCCCCGAGCTTCCGGTTGAACTGGTCGACTGCATTGGATGCCTGGGCGTGAAGCCGGGGGATGTACTTGAGAGCCTCGATGGCCAGGTGATAGCGGCTCATCCGGTTGAGGACCACCATGTCGAACGGCGTCGTGGTCGTCCCCTGGTCGACGAAGCCGCGCACATGGAACCGCGCCTCGTTCGCCCGGCCGTGGACCATGCTGTGGATCGCCCAGGTGTAGCCGTGGTAGGCGAAGATGACCGGCACCGTCCGGGTAAAGAGCGCCTCGAATCCGGCGTCCGCCATGCCGTGGGGATGCCGGTCCGGGCTCATCATGGCGCCGAGGTCCACCACGTTGACGAGGCGCACCTTGATGTCTGGGACGTGCTTCTGGAGGAGCCAGGAGGCGGCGCAGGTTTCCAAGGTCGGCACGTCGCCGGCGCAGGCCAGGACGACATCAGGATCCTCTCCCCCGTCGTTGGTGGCGAACTCCCAGATCGAGGCCCCGCGGGCGCAGTGCTCCGCCGCGCGGTCCATCGTGAGCCACTGAAGCTGGAGCTGCTTCCCGCAGGTGACCACGTTGATGTAGTTCCGGCTCCGGAGGCAGTGGTCAAAGACCGACAGCAGACAATTGGTGTCGGGCGGGAAGTAGATCCGGATGACCTCGCTCCACCGGGCGAGCGCGTTGTCGACGAAGCCCGGCGCCTGATGGCTGAAGCCGTTGTGGTCGTTCCGCCAGGCGTGGCTGGTCAGGAACACATTGAGCGACGCGATGGGCTTCCGCCAGGGCAGCTCTCGACACTGCTCAAGCCACTTGGCGTGCTGTGTGATCATCGAGTCGACGATCTGGGCGAAGGCCTCGTACGACGACCAGACGCCGTGGCGCCCGGTGAGCAGGTATCCCTCCAGCCAGCCCTCGCAGCAGTGCTCACTCAGGACCTCCATCACCCGGCCGTCGGGGCTCACGTGGTCGTCGACCGATACGGTCTCTGCGACGCTGCACCGGTCCGTGGCCTCGAACACCGCGTTCAGTCGGTTGGAGTTGGTTTCGTCGGGGCAGAAGAGCCGGAAATTCGTGGAATTCATCCGGATGACGTCGCGAAGGAGCTCGCCCAGCTTCCGCGGCGCCTCGGCCACGACCTGGCCGGGCCCGGGGACCCCCAGCGCGTAGGCGCGGAAGTCGGGAAGCTCGAGCGGTGTGAGGAGGCGTCCGCCGTTCGCGTAGGGAGTGGCGCCCATCCGCCGGTCGCCGTCGGGCGCGAGGCTCGCCAGCTCGGGCGCGAGGCGTCCGTCCGCGTCGAAGAGCTGGTCCGGCCGATAGCTCAAGAGCCAGGCCTCGAGCCGCTTGAGATGCTCCGGGTTCTCCCGCACGCTCGCGAGGGGTACCTGATGTGCGCGGAAGGTCCCCTCGATCGGGACGCCGTCCACTTCCCTCGGACCGGTCCAGCCCTTCGGCGTCCGGAGCACGATCATCGGCCAGGTCGGCCGGCCCCGGAAGCCATTCCGGCGGGCGTCGTCCTGGATGAGCCGGATCTCCTGACAGCATCCGTCGAGCGCGCTCGCGAAGAGCTGATGCATGGTCGCGGGGTCGTCGCCCTCGACGAACAGGGGCTCGTAGCCGTGGCCACGGAACCGCTGCATAAGCTCGGCGTCGCTCGTGCGGCCGTCCACCGTCGGCCCCGAGATCTTGTAGCCGTTGAGGTGGAGGATCGGGAGCACCGCACCGTCCCGCGCGGGATTGAGAAACTTGTTTCCCTTCCAGCTTCCCTCCAGCGGCCCGGTCTCGGCCTCGCCGTCCCCGATCACGCAGACGACAAGGAGCCGTGGATGGTCGAACGCCGCGCCGTAGGCGTGGAGCAGCGAGTAGCCGAGCTCACCGCCTTCGTGGATCGAGTTGGGGACGTGCGGGCCGCAGTGGCTGGGTACCCCGCCCGGGGTCGAGAACTGGCGGAAGAGGAGCCGCATGCCGGGAGCATCCAGCGTCACCTCGGGGCGCACCTCGGTGTAGCTGCCCTCGAGGTAGGCGTTCGCATTGAGCGCGGGGCCGCCATGCCCGGGGCCCGCGACGTACAGCACCTCGGTGCCCCGTTCCCGGATAAGCCGATTGAGATGCAAGTAGATGAAGTTGAGCCCGGGTGACGTCCCCCAGTGCCCGAGCAGCCGCGGCTTGATGTGCCCGGCCGCGAGCGGCTCGCGGAGCAGCGGGTTCTCGCGCAGGTAGATCTGTGCCGCCGTGAGATAGTTGGCCGCGCTCCAGTAACGCTGCATCCGGTTGAGCAGATCGGGCGGCAGGGGGCCGGCGGGCATCTCCTCCCGCCTCTGCGCAAGCGCGGCGTCACGGGGCACCGAGGTCGAGAGCCTCGGGTCGAACACCAGCGTGGTCGTCATAGTCGCTCCTCGTCAGGTCGCGACGCGACTCGCGTGTCGCGCGACCATCAGCTCTTCGTTGGTTTGGATCACACGCACGGTGACCCGGCTGCCGTCGCTCGAGATCACCGGCGCGTGCCGGGCGTTCCGCGCCGGGTCGAGCTCGAGACCCAGAAAACCGAGGCCCGCGCAGATCCGCTCCCGGACGGGCGCCGAATGCTCCCCGATTCCGGCGGTGAAGACCAGGATGTCGAGCCCGCCAAGCGTCGCAGCGCATGCCCCAAGGTATTTCCTCGCCTGATGACAGAAGAGGGCCACCGCCTCGGCCGCGCGGACTTCCTGGGCTTCGCGCTGCAGGAGATCCTGCATGTCCTCACTGATGCCCGACACGCCGAGCAGCCCCGACTGCTGGTTGATCATCGTGCCCACGTCGTCGGGCGTCAGACGACGCTCTCGCATCAGGTAGACCAGCAGGCCGGGGTCAAGGTCGCCCGAACGGGTCCCCATCACGAGGCCGCCGGTCGGGGAAAAGCCCATGGTCGTGTCGACGCTCCGACCCTCGTGAATCGCTGCCATGCTCGCGCCGTTGCCCAGATGAGCCACGACAACGCGGCCCAGCGCCGCCTGATCGAGCGCGCGGAGCTGGTCCATGACGTATTCGTACGATAGGCCGTGGAATCCGTAACGCACGACGCCCACCTCGACGAGGCTCCGGGGCAAGGCGTAGGTCCGCGCCTCGAACGGGAGCGTGCGATGGAAGGCGGTGTCAAAGCAGGCCACCTGAGGGACGCCGGGATACGCGCGCTCGATGGCGCGGATCCCGGCCAGCGCTTGGGGCAGGTGGTCGGGATCGATGGGGACGAGCGACACCAGCGCGGTGACGAGCTCCGGCGTCACCGGTGTCGGCTCCCGATACCTGCTCCCGCCGTGCACCACGCGGTGGCCGACGACCTCCGGCCGGAGCGAGCCATCGTTGCGCGCGAGCCACTGCACCAGCGCGTCCAGCGCAGCGCGGTGGTCGGGGAGCGTTGGCTCGGCATCGAGGAGACACGTGCCCTCGGCATCGGTGATGCAGATGCGGCTCCCCGGCAGCCCGATCCGGCTCGCCTGCAGGGTGAGCAACCGGCGCTCGGTGGACCCCATCGCGTACAGGGCCGCCCTAAGGCTGGATGAGCCGTTGTTGATCGTCAGGACCCGCATGCCGGGTTTCGCCGTCACAAGCCGTTTGGACCAATTCGACCGTGCCGGCGCGATGCGGAAATCCGGCGGTCGCGCGTCGCTGAACACATGCCCGGTGGAACGGCCCGATCAGCCACGACCGCTGTCTCGGGCGCCGACTGGCAATCCGAGCACCGGACACCGGGCGTGCCGAACGACGCGCTCTGTCGTGCTTCCGCGCAGGGCGTCGAGGAACCCATCGTGCCCCCGCGTCGCCATGACGACGAGGTCTGCAGCGCACTCGCCGGCCACGGCGAGGATATGGAGGATGTTGAGATCGGCCCGGACGAGCAGCGCGATCTTGAGGGCGTGGGCGAACGCGACCTCACTGCTCGGCGAAAAATCCGAGGGATGGAAGATGCTGCTCAGTCGCTCGGCTAGGGGGCCGCCAGCGGTCACGGGCAGGCTTGGGTGAGGGTGCGGGGTTTACTTCTTCCTTTTGGCCCTCGTGCCCGAGGCCTGATGCGGAGGGAGCTCCTGCTCGGCCTGGAGCCAATCGTCAACGTCGCGCCCGGGAGCGCCGCCACGCTCCAGGTAGAGCTCGTACGCACGTCGGCGAATCGCCTCTTCGACAGATTCAGTGGCGGGCCGCTGTTCCGCCTTTCCCACAGCGCGCGTTTGGGTGACTCGTTTGGCCATGCAACTCTCCTCAGGGCAATCTGCCTTAATGTCGTCGCTTGGGCCAGAAGACTCAATCGCACGGGATTCCGAAGCGCGCGTGGCCGGCGTCTACGCTGGTCCGTCTCACCCGCGACGCCCGAAGGAGCAGAGCGGCAGTCGCAGCCCCCTCGGGCGGATCGCCCTTCGAAGCCTGCTTCCTGGTGATTTCAGCCCGCTGGCTTCTCTCTGAGCAGGAGCGCGGTGAGCGCGATGAACAACCCCGTGGCGGAGAGGTGGCCCATGATCGCGAGAAGTCGCGTCCGGGGACTTATGTCGGTCCACGCGGCCGCGACGAACATGGCAGTCACGTTCACGAGGGCGAGGATGGCGCTAACTATGCCTGCGACGTGAGCGGCGGGGCGCATGGTTTTCTCCTCTCGAAGGGGCCGACACCAACGTCGGTGGGTTCAAGCCGGCACTGTCGCGTCCGCACCGTCGGGGAGTTGCTCGAACCGGCGGATCAGATCGGGGCCGACAGCCTCGGCAGGCAGCGCAGCAACAACCGCCTCGACCTCGCCGCACCAGTACTCGAACGCCCGAAGGAGCTTGTTTACCAGGCGCGCGAAGGCCGCTCCCCTCTGCGGCAACGCCACGAGCCCCGCCAGGTACATCCTGAGGAATTCGATGAGCTCGCCCAGCGCCCAGAGGCGCACGGCCTCGGCAGTCGGCAGTCGATCCGCCGCCGCGTTCACGGCACCGGTCTCCCGGCGGAACCGCGGGGCAAACTCCTCCTCCAGGTAACGGGCCGCGCTCGACCGCTCCCAAACACTGGGGTCCGGCAGGCGGACTGGCGCCAGCCTCTCGGACAAGTCACGCAGCCATGCCCGGTGCGCTGCTGCCAATTCGCGGCAGAGCGTCTCTTGGTCCCGAATCATGATGCCCCTCGCTTTCCGGACCCTGGTTCAGCCTCGGCGTGCCGGTTCCACCCGATCGCCGCATACATCGGACAGTGTCCGCCGAGACCCGTCCCCAAGGGGATCAGGCCGACCAGCGTGAGGTAGCGCCATGGGGCGGGCAGCGCCCCAAAAAGCCCCAGGATGCCGACACCGACGACGAGCCGCACGACGCGATCAGGCCAGCTGATGTTGGTTTGCACGTTCATCCTCCTTCCTGCTACAGCGGGATCGTCAGCACGGCGCAAGGCGACGAGTGGATAAGCCGCCGGGCGACGCTCCCTACGTCCAGCACGCCGGATGGTCCCCCGCGGTGATAGCCCACCGCCAGGACCTGCGCCTCGGTCGCGGTCACCTCGCGCAGGATCTCGGCGACTACGTCGCCGCGCCGCACCCGCAGCGCGTCGCCGTCGCCGTTCAGCATGCGCCGGAGGTTCGCGCTACGGGCGGCGGGCAGGGAGCCGGCGAGCTCCGGTGGCTCGTCGGCCCGCGCGGGCTCCACCGTGATCAGCTCCAGACCGGCATCGAGCGCCCGGGCGATGCTCCGGGTTGCACTCAGCACGGCCAAGCCGCGCGTGGTCCCGTCGAGCGCCACCAGCACCGTCGTGGGCACGCCGAGCGGCGCCGGCACGAACAGGCACGGCACACGGCTCCTGCGGGCCGCGGCGTCGGCCGTGTCACCCACCAGCAGGCGCGCGGCGGCCGAGCGCTGCTTGCGGCCCAGCACGAGCAGGTCGGCGGACGCCTCTTCTGCAAACCGCGCGATCTCGATGCCGGGGACACCGATCGCCGCCACGTGTTCCGGGGCGCGCCACGTCGGCTCCCGTGCGAGCTCGGACAACAGCCACCGTTGGATGCTCTCGAGCGCAGGAGGCCGGTCCAGGTCTTGCGCCGGCGGGCCGGCCGCAGCAGCCAGCGCCGGGAGCGCCTGTGGCTCGCCCACGGTGACGATCGTGACCCGTGCATCGGCCCGGGTCGCCCACCGGAGCGCCGCCCTGATGGCGCCCCGACTGGCATCCGTCTCGTCCGCGGCGACGACGATGTGCTCGAGCATCCGTTCGGCTCCCGCATCAACCCTTGCGCGGACTATTGCTATCCCAGCATGAAGGGACCGTGAAACTGATTAGAATTGGCCTCATGCCATCGTCACCTCCGCGCAGGCCCGCCCGCCCCAACGCGTCCGCGGAGCGGCTCGAGCGCCTCGTGGCCGCGGGGACCCTCCTCGCGTCCGAGCTTTCGCTCGAAGGCGTGATCCAGCAGACGGTCGACATCGCGGCCGAGGTGATCGGCGCGCGGTACGCTGCGATCGGTGTGCTCGCCGCCGATGGCCGGCTACTCGAGAGCTTCACCACCTACGGCATCACGCCGGAGGAGCGCGCGCGCATCGGTGCGCCCCCCCGCGGGCATGGCATCCTCGGCCTCGTGATCCGAGAGCCGCGGGTCATCCGGCTGCCCGACCTCACCCGCCATCCCGACTCCTACGGCTTCCCCCCGCACCATCCGCCGATGCACTCGTTCCTCGGCGCCCCCATCGTCGGCCGGCGAGGGGTGTTCGGCAATCTCTATCTCACCGAGAAGCTGGGTGGGGGCTACTTCACCGAGGACGACGAGCACGTCGTGGTGCTGCTCGCCGCGCAGACCGCGGCCGCCGTCGAGAACGCGCGGCTGCACGAGGAGAGCGCGCGGCTGCTGGAGGAGGTCCAGCAGCTCCACCGCTCCCGCGAGCGCTTTTTCGCGATGGTAAACCACGAGTTGCGGAACGCGCTGGCCGCGACGTACGGTTGGGCCGAGATCCTCGTGCGCAAGAAGGACCCCACCACTCTACCGCTGGCCGCGTTCGAGGTGCTCGACTCGGCCGAGCAGGCGATCGGGCTCATCAACGACCTGCTGGACCTGAGCCGGCTCGACGAGGATCGCTTGCGGCCGGTGATCCGGTCAGTGGACCCGGCCGCCGTCGTGCGGCGCGCAGTCGGC
>OEKJ01000031.1_pt1 | contig 18509 bp, 17 predicted proteins | sample 1503081 | NCBI WGS metagenome assembly OEKJ01 (sample SAMEA104379565, study PRJEB20068) | metagenome | biome: 1000743; feature: 77; material: 1998 | place: USA | collected 2012 | depth 25 m | reverse complement strand
GCCGGGACATGCATCGCCCGCTGGCGATGCTGCGCGTGGGTGGGCTCGGGTTGCGCTACGGGCCGGCCGCCCTCGGCGATCTCCAGGCGCTGGCGGGCCGGTTCTTCCGGGACGAACGGCTGCGGCAGGCGGTCACGTTCCAGTCCCTCTATCTCGGGCTCTCGCCGTTCCGCTCGCTCGCGATCTACGGCCTCCTCGCGCACACCGAGATCGCGGGCGGGATCTACTATCCCGTGGGCGGCATGCACCAGCTGGCGGTCGCGCTCGAGCGCCTCGGCGGCGAGCTGGGCGTGACTTTTCACTACGGCACACCGGTAACGAGCCTGCAGCGGGTCGGCCGTCGGATCGCGGCCGCGCGCCTGGGCGACGGGCGCGAGCTGCTTGCGGACATCGTCGTGGCGAACGCCGACCTGCCGTACACGTACCAGACGCTGCTGGGCGAGCCGTATCCGGGGATCGAGCGGAAGGCATTCAGCTGCTCGGTGGTGTTGCTCTATCTCGGCGTGAACCGGACGTACCCGGGCCTGCTGCATCACAATCTGGCGGTCTCGCGTGACCTCGCCGCTGCGTGCCGGATGCTCTGTGACGAGCATCGGATGCCCGACGATCCGCCGTTCTACGTTGTCGCGCCCACGCGGACCGACCCCGGGCGGGCGCCGCCGGGGTGCGAGAGCCTGGTCGTGCTGGTGCTGGCGCCGAGTCAGGATCCCGCGAGCCCGATCGACTGGGAAACGGAGGGGCCGCGGGTGGAGCAGCGAACGATCGAGCGGCTGGAGGCGCTCGCCTGTCCTGACCTCCGCCGCCACATCGTGACGCGGCGGCGCGTGACGCCGGCCGACCTCACCAGGCAGTTCGGCAATCTTCGCGGCGAGGCATTCGGTCTCTCGCATGGGCTGCGCCAGATCGGCTATTTCCGGCCGCACAACCGTCATCGCCGCTACCACAATCTCTACTTCGTGGGCCAGAGCACGCATCCCGGCTGCGGCCTGCCGATGGTGCTCATCTCTGCGGAGCTCGCCGCGAGGCGCATCAGGCGCGAGCTGCCGGCACGCTGAGGGGTCCGGACCGCAACGACAAAGGGCGCTCCGGCGGGAGCGCCCTCTTGTCTGCGTGGGGATCGACGACCTAGCTGAGGTGCTTGGACACCAGCTTGGTCATTTCGAACATGTTGACGACGTCCTTCTTGAAGATCGGGCGGAGCGCCTCGTCGGCGTGGATGTTCCGCCTGTTGACCTTGTCCTGGAGACCCTTGCGCTTGATGTACGCCCAGAGCTTGCTGGTGACTTCGGTGCGGGGGAGCGGCCGGCTGCCGACGACTTCGGCGAGTGCGGCGCTCGGCGTCATGGCCTTCATGAACGCCGGGTTCGGCTTCCGCTTCGCGGCCGTTTTCCTCTTGGCGGGCTTCTTTGCCGCGCGGCGCTTGGCGGTGGACTTCTTGGCTTTCTTGGACTTCTTCTTGGCTGCCATCGCGAGTCTCCCGTGAGGGTGTGGAAACCGTGCGTGCCTGGGAAGGAGCGAATCCAGACGAATCCGACGCCCATCAAAGTATGACGCTTTTCTCCCACGGCAATAGGGCGCGACACTGAGCGCCCCGCGCGCCGTAGCCGGAGCGGCGGGCACGGGGCCATATTTTGAGCATATGTCACCCCCCTCGTCCGCCGGCCGTTTCACGATCCTGCTGCTCGCGATCGGTACCGTCGTCGTGGTCGTTGCCGCCCTCCGCCGTCCGCAGACCGGACAGGAGCCGCGCCATTCCGATCGGCCGGTCTGCGCCGCTGACAACGGCGGGCTCACCCTCCCGAGCGGTCTCTGCGCCCTCGTGGTCGCGAAGGGGCTCGGGCGCGTCCGCCATCTCGTGGTCGCCCCCAACGGCGACGTCTTCGCCAATGTGGACGGGCGCGGCCTCGTCGCGCTCCGGGACACCTCCGGCGACGGCGTGGCCGACATCGTTCGCCAGTTCGGCAGCTCCGGCGGCACCGGGATCGCCCTCACGGACCGTTACCTGTACTACAGCACCGACGACGCCGTGTACCGGTATGCGTGGAGCAACGGGCACCTGGAGCCGACCGGCTCCCCGGAACCGATCGTCGCGGGTCTGCCCTCCAACGGCAATCACACCTCCAAGAGCATCGCCCTCGACCTGCAGGGCAACCTCTTCGTCAACATCGGGTCGGCCACCAACAGCTGTCAGGAGCAGAACCGGGCCGCCCGTTCCCCCGGCCGGGATCCGTGCGTCGAGCTCGAGACCCGGGCCGGGATCTGGCGCTTTGCCGCCGATCGCCCGGGGCAGCGCTTCGCCGACGGCGAGCACTGGGCCACCGGACTTCGCAATACGGTCGCGCTTCGGTTCGATCCCGTCGAGGGCGCACTCTACGGGGCGATTCACGGCCGCGACCAGCTCGGCGCCAATTGGGGGTACACCAACGAGCGGAGCGCGGAGAGCCCGGGCGAAGAGTTCGGGCGGATCGACCGGGGCGACAACTACGGCTGGCCGTATTGCTACTACGATGTCGATGCCGGGGCGAAGGTGCTCGCACCGGAGTACGGCGGCGACGGGAAGGCGGTGCGCCGCTGCGCGACGGCGAAACCCCCGCTGGCCGTCTTTCCGGGACACTGGGCTCCGATGGCCCTCGCCTTCGGCCCCGCCCGCGCGATGGGGAGCACCTACGACGAGGGCGTCTTCATCGCGTTCCACGGCTCGTGGAATCGCGCCCCGTTGCCGCAGGCGGGTTACCGTGTCGTCTGGCAACCGCTCCGGGGCGGCGTGCCATCGGGCCCGTACCAGACGATCATGCGGGGGACCTCGGACCCGACGGGTGTCCGGCCCGCGGGCCTCGCCATAGGACCGGACGGCTCGCTGTACGTCGCCGCCGATGCAAATCAAACGATCTGGCGCATTCTCAGCGATTCGGGTGCCGCGCGCACCAGGGAGGGAAAATGAGCTTGGCCCGATGGGCGGGAGGACTCGCGGTGGTCTGGGCGGTCAGCACGACTTCGGGAGCGGCGCAGGCACCGGCCGGATCGGAGCAGGGACCGGCCGTCGGCCAGCCGGCACCCGACTTCGCCCTCGTTCCCGCGACCCGCACGGGTGTGGGGAAAAGCCCGGTGCGGCTGTCGAGCTTCAAGGGCAAGACCGTCGTCATTGCCTTCTTCTACAAAGCCCGAACCAAGGGCTGAACCATCCAGATGAACGCGTACCGTGATCAGTACGCGACCCTGTTCCACGGCGGCAAAGACGTCGTCCTGCTCGCGATCGGCGCCGATGCCGCCGACACGCTTGCCGCGTGGGCGAAAGACGCGAACTTCCCGTTCACGTTCCTGAGCGATCCGATCGGTGCGGCGGGTCAGCTGTACGGAGCCTGGCTGCCGGAGCATCAGCTCGACAACCGGAGCCTGTTCGTGGTGGGCCCGGACGGGAAGATCGCCTACAAGGCAACACCCTTTCGCGAGGTGGACCCCCAGGCCTACACCGAGCTTGGCGAGGCCGTCACTCGGGTGGCTCGGAAGCCGAGTTAGGCGGGACGTACCGCTCGAAGTACGGGTTCTCCGAGTCGGGCTCGCTCGACGGCTTCGGCCGCCGGCGGGCCCGCAGCTTGTACGCCGCGTAGCTCGCCGCCGCCAGCGCGGCCGTCACGGTGACGGACACGACGACGATGATGAGGAGCAGGGTGTTCAGGCTCAGCTCGATGAGCGGCACGGCCCCTCCCGTTAGGCTGGCTGCGCGCGCACAAACGCGCGGATCCACGCCTCTTCCGCCGGGTATCCGAACGTCTCGACCGCGATATCGTCGGCCGCGACGCCGCGCCACTCGTCGTGCAGCCGTCCCAGGAACGCCATCAGGTCCTTGGGACGGGCCGCGTCCAGGTAGAGCAGCACGCTGCGCCCCTCGAAGCCGACCAGGTCGCCCGTCGCCATCCGGCTCGTCCGCAGCGCAAGATCGGCGAGCCCCATGACGTCGCCGTTGCCGGGCTCGGCCCGGGCCACGGTGAAGAACGGCGCACGCTCGCGCGTGAGGTGGAGCCCGACCGCCTTCCGGAACTGGGCGCCGTCGAGCAACAAGTACGATTCGCCGTCGGTCGTCGGCTGGAGGATCAGCGGCGCTTCCGACTCGGCGTCCGGCGTGTGCTCCGACCCGCCCCGCTGGGCGACGCTCTGCACCCGGGCGATGAACTCCTCGGGTTGCAGGTTCGTGGACAGGCAATCGTCGGCACCTGCCCGGAGCGCGCGGGTCCGGTCGCTGGACCGGAGCTGATAGTTGGTGACGACGACGATCGGGATGGTGCTCTTGGCCGCGCGAACGTCGCGAATGAGCTGGCGCGCGTCCTGGATCACGTCTCGCCGCACGTTGAGCAGGAGCACGCCGGCTTCCCCGTGCACGAGGTCGGATGACGCACCGGTCACCCCCGTGCGCACGATCACCGTGTGGTCGCGTTCCAACAGGCGCAGCAAGTCGCCCGGGAACGGATCCGCGAGGCTGAGCACGAGCAGCTTGCGCTGGACGTCCGGCGAGGGCAGCTCCGCCGGGTCGTGCACCGGCACGAACCCCGCGCCGGCCTGGATCCTGAACGCGATCGGGCCGAGCGAGCGGGCCTCGTAGCGGAGCTTCCGGATTTCGAGCGCGCCGTCACGGCGGGCCTGATTGCGGCTCGCGAGGTGAAAGACCCCCGCGGCCCGCTGCACCAGCGGCTCGAGCCGTGCATCGTACAGCCCGGCGAGATCACCCGGATAGGTGAGCAGCGTGGTCGCGCCGAGGTCGTCGAGCATGTGGATCAGCGCGAACACGGCTGCGCCGCCGCTCTTCCCGCCGTCGAGGGCCGGCACGATCGAGTCGATCGCAAGGCGCACCGGCTTCCGCGGGCCGAGTGCCCGCCGCAACTCGGCGAACACGGCCTCGGCGCTGGGCGCGCGCGCCGCGAGCCGCACGAAGTTGGGCCGGTACCGGATGAGGACAAACCGCTCTTCGACCAGCGCCCGGTGCAGGTCGATGCCGAGAAACGCCGCGGAGGAGAGCACGTCGGTGGGATCGTCGTGCGTGAGCAGGGCCGCAACTTCGCCACGCTCCAGGGCCACGTCGAGAAACTCGAGACACGACAGGCTCTTACCGGTCCCGGCGCTCCCGCTCAGGAGGTACGCGCGCGCGGGCAGGAGGCCGCCCACCAGATCGTCGAGCGGGACGATTCCGCTTTGAATCAGCATGGGGAGCCACCTTCCAGGAGCCGGGCGACGTCATCGATGGTGGGTTCGATTTCGATCGGCCGGTTCGCCCCCACGGGCGGGGGGTCCATCTCCCGGTGATAGTGCAGCAATGCACCCGGGTCCTTGAGGATATGTCCCGTGAGCACGGCGACGACCCGGTCGGCCGGCTTGATCGTGCCCGCCGCGACGAGGCGCTTGACGCCGGCCACGCTCGCGGCGCTCGCCGGCTCGCAGCCCACGCCCGACGCGTCGACCGCCGCCTTGGCCGCGAGGATCTCCGCGTCGCTCACCGCGAGCACGACGCCGTCGGTCTCCCGGATGGACTTGACCGCGCGATCGTAGGAGGCGGGATCGCCGATCCGGATCGCGGTCGCAACCGTCTCCGCCTTCACCCGGTGTCGCCGCGCGAACCCCTCCGCGAAGCTCTGCGCGAACGGCGCCGCCCCGGCCGCCTGCACCGCCGCGAGTCGCGGGAGCCGGTCGATGAGTCCCCACGCCCGTGCCTCGACGAGCGCCTTACCGAACGCGGCGGTGTTGCCCAGGTTGCCCGCCGGCAGCACGATCCAGTCGGGCGGGTCCCAGCCGAGCTGCTCCAGCGTCTCCAGCACGATCGTCTTCTGGCCCTCCACCCGGAACGGATTGATCGAGTTGAGCAGGTAGACGCCGAGCCGGTCGCTCGCGTCCTCGACCAGCCGGAGACAATCGTCGAAGTCGCCGCGGACGAGCAGGGTCTTCGCGCCGTAGGCGAGCGACTGGGCCAGCTTGCCCAGCGCCACGTTCCCCGCAGGCACGAGGACGAGCGCTGGAATACCCGCCAGCGACGCGTACGCCGCCAGCGACGCGGAAGTGTTGCCGGTGGACGCGCACGCCACCGCCCGCGCCCCGATGCGCCGGGCCTGGGTCACGCCGACCGTCATGCCGCGGTCCTTGAACGACCCGGTCGGGTTGTAGCCCTCGTGCTTGAGCAGCAGTCCGCCCACGCCGGCCCAACGGTCGATCGACGCTCGCTGCAGCAACGGCGTGTTGCCCTCCGGGTACGACACCACTTCGGTGGCGGACGGCAACACGATGTCCTTGTAGCGCCACACGCCGGATGCGGATCCGCCCCTGGGCGCGCCGCGGCGCTCGGTGAAGCGGCGCAGCAGCTCCTCGGGAGCCATCCGGGGCACGCGGTGCTCGATCTCGAGCAGGCCGCCGCAGCGGACGCAGCGGGCGTGCGGGTCCGATTCCACCATCTCGTTCCCACAGGCGATGCAGACCTGCCAGGTCTGCGGCCGTTCGATCCCGAACTTCATGCGATCACCCGGGCACCTTCCCGGTCCACGGCGCCGACCCGAACCGAGGCCCTGACGCCCGCCTCGGCGTACGCCGCCTGCATGCCCGCGCCCGCCGCCCGGGCGGCGGCGTCACCTCGCGCGAGCGCGAACGCCGTGGGGCCGCTTCCCGAGATCGACGCGCCGAGCGCGCCCGCGGCGAGGGCGGCTTGCTTGGCTTCGGGGAAGCCGGGCAGCAGGCGGGCCCGCGCGGGCTCGGCGATCCGATCATCGAGTGCCCGTCCCAGCAGCGCATAGTCGCCTCCGGCGAGTGCCGCGACGATGGCCGCGACCTGGGCCGCCTGATGCAGGGCCGTGGCGAGCGGGACCTCGAGCGGGAGTACGGCGCGCGAATCCCTCGTGCGCAACCGCTGGTCGGGATGCACCAGGGCGACCCAGAGGTCGGCCGGTACCGGGAGGCGCACGACGTCCGGCGGATCGGTGGTCCGGACCAGCACGATCCCGCCGAGCAGGGACGGCGCCACATTGTCCGCGTGCCGGCCCGCCACGGTCGCCTCGGCCTCGAGGCACGCCGCCAGGAGCGCGTTGCAGTCGAGCGGCGAGCCGAGCAGATGATTCGCCGCCACGGCGCCCGCGACGGCGGATGCCGCGCTCCCACCTTGCCCGCCGGCGAGCGGCAGGCCCTTGCGAACCGTAAGCGCCAGCCCGACGTCGCCGGCATTGGCGCGACGCAACACCTCCTTGACCGCGAGTGCTGCGGTGTTCCGCGCCGGGTCGCTTGGCAGGTCGCGGTGGCCGGAGTCGCGGACTACGATGCGCCCACCCGACGCGCGCTCGACCGTCACTTCGTCGCCGGCACCCGCCACGGCGAGGCCGAGAATGTCGAGACCCGGGCCCACGTTCCCGATCGACCCGGGCGCGAACGCCGTGACGCGGAGGAGCGCCGGGGTCACGATACGCCGAGCTGCAGGATGTCGTTGAGCACCCCGGCCGCGGTCACGGCCGGTCCCGCACCGGGCCCCGTGATCACGAGCGGATTCGTCTTGTAGCGTGCCGTGGTGAACACGACCGTGTTGTCCGCACCCTTGAGCGAAGCGAGCGGGCTCGAGCGATCCACCTCGCGGAGGCCCACGACGAGCGAGTGCCGGGTCACGCTGGCCACGTAGCGGAGCATCCGGCCTCGGGCCGTGGCCGCGGTCACCCGCCGCTCCCATTCCGGGTCGAACCGCTCGAGCTGCTCCAGGAACTGGTCCCGCCCCAGCCGCCGCGCCGCGCGCGGTACCAGGGATTCGACGTGCCGTGGAGCCAGCTCGCCACGGAACCCCAGGAGCCTTCCGAGAATGAGCGCCTTCCGGCCGACGTCCATGCCCGAAAGATCGTCGCGCGGATCGGGCTCGGTATAGCCCTTGGCCATCGCCGTCCGGAGCGCGGCGGAGAATCGGCGTCCGCGACCCAGCTCCCACAGCAGAAAGCCGAGCGTGCCGGAGAGACAGCCTTCGATCTTCTCGATCCGGTCGCCCGACTCGATGAGCTTGTAGTACGTGTCGATCACGGGGAGCCCCGCGCCTACCGTCGTCTCGTGCCGGATCCGCCGGCCGTAGGCGCGGGCCAGCTCGAACAGGCGGTCGCTCTCTTCGGCCGGCGCGGCCAGCGGCAGCTTGTTCGAGAGGACCAGGTCCATGCCCGAAGCGAGCGCCTGCTCGAGCAGCCTGGTCGTATGGGTCGCGGTGAGATCCACCAGGATCGGGCGACGGAGCGCGTGCCGTGAAATGAACGCGATCGCCTCTTCCGGCGTCGCCGGTCGGCCACCCGCGGCCGCCGCGAGCGGATGCCCTCGCTCCTTGGCCGCGGCCAGCTCGACCAGCCGTCGGTCGCCGAGACCGTGATGATCGAAGACGAACCCGCTCCGGTCGATGAGGCCCACGATGCGCAGGGCGGGGCGGGGCCGCCGGACCCGCGCCACCAGGCCCGCGAGCATGCGCCCGATCTGCCCGAAGCCGAGCAGCACGATCTCCACCCGCTCCGGGCGACTCACCGTGCCGCCGCCGATGCGGGAGAGCTGGAACGCCGAGTGGATGCGGCGCTGCGCCTCGGGTGCCCGGTCGCCGTCGACCACGACCGAGATGTTCAGCTCGCTCGATCCCTGGGCGATGGCGACCACGTTGATCCCGCCCGACGAGAGGGCGGAGAAGACGCCCGCCGCCACGCCCGGCGTGCCCGCCATGCCGAGCCCCACCACCGCGATCGTGGCGACGCCGTGACGGACCTCGACGCCGTCGATCTCCCGACGCTCGATTTCGTCGCGGAACTCGTGCAGCAGCGCCGTCCGCGCCTCCCGCGCCGCGGGGTCAGGCACGCTGAAGCAGATCGAGTGCTCCGAAGAGGCCTGCGAGATGAGCGACACCGAAATGCGCCGCTGCTGGAGCGCGGCAAAGGTGCGCGCCGCGATGCCCGGCACGCCGAGCATGCCGTTGCCGGCTACCGTGACCAACGCTTGATGGGTGGCGGCGGAGAGCGCTTTCACCGGCAATTGCGCCGCCGCCACCCGCTCGGAGACTTCGGTGCCGTTCGAGGTCGGGTCGGCGAAGGGACGGACGTACAGGGGGATCTTGCGTCCGGCGAGCGGGATGAGCGCGCGCGGATGGAGCACCTTGGCCCCGTAGTACGCCAGCTCCGCGGCTTCGCGGGTGTGCAGGGCAGGGATCACGCGTGCGTCGGGAACGATGCGGGGATCGGCCGTGAGCAGCCCGGGCACGTCCTTCCACAGCGAGATGCGGCTCGCGCCGAGCGCGCGCGCGAGCATGGTGGCGGTGAGGTCGGAGCCGCCGCGCCCGAGCGTGGTGAGATCGTCGGCCGGAGAGGCGCCCAGGAAGCCCGGCACGACCGGGACGATCCGCCGGGCGAGCAGCGGGCGCAGCATCCGCCGGGCCGCCCGATCGCTTCGATCGTAGTCGGGCGAAGCGTGCCCGTAGTGGGCGTCGGTGCGGACGATCGCCGTGGCGTCCACGTACCGCGCGCGCACGCCGCGCGCAAGCAGCGCCGCCGTCACCAGGTGGGCGCTGAGCCGCTCGCCCCGCGCGACGATGAAATCACTCGTCCGGGGAGTCAAGTCGCGCAGGAGCCGGAGCCCGGACGCGAGCGCCACCAGCTCATCGAGCTGCCCGGCGATGTAGGACAGGAGCGTGGTCCGCGCTCGGCCGCGGGGGACCACCGCGCGCGCGGCGCGCGCGTATTTCGCCCGGAGCGCGCCGATCAGCTCGGCGACGCGTCTTTCGTCGCCGCCGACGGCGTGGCCGGCCACGGCGAGCAGCGCGTCCGTCGCCCCGGCCATCGCGGAGACCACCACGACCGCCGGTTCGGGACGGTGCTTCCGGACGATAGCCACCACCTGGCCGATCGCGGCGGCGTCGGCCAGAGAGGCCCCGCCGAACTTGTGAACGTGCGGGGCAGACTTCGATAACGGCATGGTATGGCTGACGATATACTGCGCGACGCATAAAGTCCAATACACGCGCGCTGCCGGCGGCAGGACCTGATCAGTGCATGCCGGAGCCGCCCGAGAGCTGCTTCACCAGCTCGCCGATGACCGCCTTGGCGTCGCCGAACAGCATCCACGTCTTGTCGGAGAAGTACAGCTCGTTATCGATGCCCGCGAAGCCCGGGTTCTTGCTCCGCTTGATGGCGAACACCGTCCGCGCCCTGTCCGCGTCGATGATGGGCATGCCGTAAATCGGGCTGCTCTTGTCGTACCGCGCCGCCGGATTCACGACGTCATTGGCGCCGACCACCAGCGCCACGTCGACCTGCGGCATGTCCGGGTTGATCTCGTCCATCTCCACGAGATCGGTGTAGGGGATGTCCGCCTCCGCCAGCAGCACGTTCATGTGGCCCGGCATCCGGCCCGCCACCGGGTGGATCGCGAACTTCACCGCGATGCCCCGCTTCTTCAGCTGATCGTACAGCTCCCGGACCTTGTGCTGCGCCTGCGCCACCGCCATGCCGTAGCCCGGGATGATCACGACCTGGCTCGCCTGCTCGAGCACCTGTGCCGCCCCCTCGATCGTCTCGGACTTGTAGACCTTCTGCTCGCCGCCCGCCTTCACCTGCTGCACCTGCCCGAACGCGCCGAACAAGACATTCGCGAACGAGCGGTTCATCGCCTTGCACATGATGATCGCGAGGATGAGTCCGCTCGAGCCATCGAGCGCGCCGGCCGTGATCAGGAGCTTGTTGTCCAGCACGAAGCCCATCGCGACCGCGGACAGACCGGCATACGAGTTCAGGATCGCGATCACTGTCGGCATGTCGGCCCCGCCGATCGGGATGATGAGCAGGACCCCGAACAGGAGCGCGAGCGCGATGACCACGGGAAAGAGCTGCGGCGCCCAGTCCGCCGTCGGGTGCAGCACCATCGCCGTCCCCACGCCCGCGGCCACGAGCAGCAGCGCGAGGTTGGTCAGATTCTGCAGCGGATACGTGACCGGGCGCTGAGGGATCCATTTGATCTCCTGCAGCTTGCCGGCGGCCATCAGACTGCCGGTGAACGTCAGGAAGCCGAGAATGATCTCCGCGACGATGGCGATCATGCGGAACGCCGTGAGCGTGTCCGGGCCTTCCGTCAGCCCCAGGTAGTACTCGGCCGTCCCGACGAGCCCGGCCGCCAGGCCGCCGAAGGCGTGCGAGAGCGCCGTTCGCTGCGGCACCGCCGTGAGCGGGACCATCGCGAGCGGGATGCCGACCGCGAACCCCGCGACGATCGCGAGCACGATCCAGCCGTGATGCACGACCGCGGGCTGCACCCAGGTGACGGCCACGGCGAGCGCCATGCCCGCGACGCCGGCGTACACGCCCCGGCGCGCCGTCTGGGGCGTGTTCATCCAGTGCAGCGCGAAGATGAACAGCGCCGTGGCGACGATGTACGCGGGAGGAGCGAGGGTGGCCATCATGACTGACCGTCACCCGGCTTCCGCTCGGTCTTGAACATCTTGAGCATGCGATCCGTGATCAGGAACCCGCTGACGATGTTCGTCATCGACGCGAACAGGGCGATCCCGCCCAGGAGCCGGATGACCGGGGGATAGTCGGCGCCGGTAACGACGATCGACCCCACCACGGCGATCGCGGAGATCGCGTTCGTGATGGACATCAGCGGCGTGTGCAGCAACCGGGAGACGCGGCGAATGACGCCGAGGCCGATGAACGAGGCCAGCACGAACACGAACAGCTGCGACCAGAACTCCGACGTCTCGGTCATGAGCGGTGTGTCCCTTTCAGGCTCGCGAACCCGCGGGTTGGAGCGCGTCCCGGGTCCGCGCGTGGCGGACCTCGCCGGCGTGCGTGATCAGCGCCCCGGCCTGGATATCGTCGTTCAGGTCGAGCTGGAACGCCTTGTCCTTGGTGAACGCCTGGATGAATGCCGTCAAATTGCGGGAGAAGAGCAGGCTGGCGTGGACGGGCATCGTGGCCGCCAGGTTGAGCGGAGCGAGGATCGTCACCCCGCCGACCACCGTAGTTTCGCCGAGGCGTGACAGCTCACAGTTGCCGCCACCGTCGGCGGCCAGATCCACGATCACGGCGCCCGGCCTCATCGCCCGCACCATGTCGGCCGTGATGAGTTTCGGCGCGAACACCCCACCGATCAGCGCGGTCGTGACCACCACGTCCGAGAGCGCGCACTGCTCCGCCAGGAGCTGGCGCTGGCGCTGGCGGTCCTCCTCCGACAGCTCCTTGGCGTAGCCGCCGCCGGCCACGGCACTCTCCGCCAGCTCGATGCCGACGTACTTCGCGCCGACGCTTTCGATCTGCTCCTTCACCTCGGGCCGGACGTCCGTCGCCGCCACATGCGCGCCGAGCCGTCGCGCCGTCGCGATTGCCTGAAGCCCCGCCACCGCGGCGCCGACGACGAAGACCTTGGCCGGCGGCACCATGCCTGCCGCGGTCATCAGCATCGGGAAGTACTTGCCCAGCTGGCCCGCGGCCAGGAGCACACCCTTGTAGCCCGCGATGTTGGCCATCGAGGAGAGCGTGTCCATCGACTGCGCGCGGGTGGTCCGGGGGATCGCATCGGTGGAGAACGCGGTGACCCTTGCCGCCGCCAGGGCGCGGACTGCGGCGAGGTTTCGGAGGGGCATCAGCGACCCGAGGTAGATCGTTCCAGGTCGCATCCACCCCGGCTCGTCTCGACCGGAGTCCGCGAGGGCAGGGGCGTTGATCTTGAGCACGACATCGGCCGATCCGAGCAACGCCGCCGGATCGGTCACGATGGTGGCCCCGACGTCCTGGTAGGCGGTGTCCGAGAATCCGGCGGCGAGGCCGGCACCGGACTCCATGGCGAGCTCGTAACCGGCTTGGCCCAGCTTCTTGCACGATTCAGGTACCAGTGCGACACGCTGTTCGCGCGGCGCACTCTCCCTCGGCACTGCGATTCGCATCCGGGACTCCGGGGCTGCGGGAGAGGACGGGACTAATCTTCACCCGACTTGAACATGGTCAAGGCGAGGTCCGATTTCGCGCAAAATGGCCGCGGGAGGGTCGGGTCTAAGCGATGATGGGACAGGGCGTTGCCACCGGCGGCCCATGTGGAAAGTTTGTGCAAATCATGTGAACACAGCAGCTTACGCTAAGATATTGAATTTTCGCGGCTTAGCTATTATATTCACTGTCTGAATATGATGCGCCCCCGCTTGGGATCCTTGCCGTTGGGTCCAGCCCCCCATAGGAGGTTCCAAGAGTGAGTGTGAAGCCACGTGCCAAGCGGCGCCCGGTCCGGCCGGCCCAGATCGCTCGTGCAGTGGATGAAGGCAGGGAAAGTCTCGACCTCTACCTCGATGAAATCAGCCGGGTTCCCCTCCTCAGTCGCGATGAGGAGATGGAGCTTGCCCGGAAAGCCTTCAAGGGCAGCATTGTCGCGCAGGAGCGCCTCGCGCGTCACAACGTCCGATTCGTGGTCTCGGTCGCCAAGAAGTTCCAGAATCGCGGCGTCCCGCTCGTCGATCTGATCGGCGAGGGCAATCTCGGCCTCATGACGGCGGCCCGGAAGTTCGATCCGGATCGCGGCGTGAAGTTCATCTCCTACGCCGTCTGGTGGATCCGGCAGGCGGTGCAGGCGGCCATCGCGCGCCACGGTCGTCCGGTCCGTGTGCCGCTCAACCGCACGGCCGATCTCAGCCGGCTCGGCCGTACCACGACGCTGCTCAAGGACCGCCTCGGGCGCATGCCCACCACGGAAGAGCTGGCCCGCGCGACCGGCCTCACGGTCGAGGCGGTGCGCTCGCTCAGCGCGCTCAACTCCGAGGCGGTACGGCTCGACCATCCCACCCGGGACGGCGAGGGCAACGAACGCATCGAGCGCTTTGCCTCCGGGGAGCAGGAAAGCACCGACACCTCCGCCCTGGCCAACAGCCAGACCCGGGACATCGAGACGGCGCTCGCCTCGCTTCCGCCGCGGGATGCCAAGGTGCTGCGGCTCTACTTCGGCCTGGACGATGGCAACAGCCGCACGCTCGAGGAAATCGGCCGGATGATGGGGGTGACGCGCGAGCGCATCCGCCAGCTCCGCGACCGCGCGCTCCTGCGGCTGCGTGAGGGCGAGACCGGCGACCGCCTGCGGGATCTCGTGGCGTAGCCCGCCCGGCACCGCGCACGCAAGGGCCCTCCGCTCCGGAGGGCCTTTTTTCACCACGGAAGGCACGGAGACCAACAACAGTCTTGTTCTTGCTCCGTGTTCTTCGTGTCCTCCGTGGTTCTGGCCGTTCAGGCCTTCAGCCCTTCCCGAACGAACTGCCGCAGCACCCGCTGGAGGATTCCTCCGTGCCGGTAGTAGTCGAGCTCGACCGCCGAGTTGAGCCGCACGACCGCTGGGAAGCTGGTCTTCTTCCCCGCCGCGTCCGTTGCCGTCACCTGCACCCGCCCGCCCGGCGCGAGGCCGGTCGCGATCCCGCTGATATCGAACGTCTCCGTGCCGGTCAGCCCGAGGGTCTTCCGGTCGCTGCCGGGCTCATATGCCAGGGGCAGCACCCCCATACCCACCAGGTTGCTCCGGTGAATCCGCTCGTAGGTCTCGGCGATCACCGCTTTCACGCCGAGGAGAGAGGGGCCTTTGGCAGCCCAGTCCCGGCTGGATCCGGTGCCGTACTCTTTGCCGGTGAGGACGACGAGTGGTGTGCCGGCGGCGATGTACCGCATGGCGGCGTCGTAGATCGAGACCACTTCACCGGTGGGGAAGTGCAGGGTCCAGTTGCCCTCCTTGTCCGGGACAAGCGCGTTCTTGATCCGGACGTTCCCGAACGTGCCCCGCATCATCACTTCGTGATTCCCGCGGCGCGCGCCGAAGGTATTCCAATCGGATTGTGCCACGCCGTGCTCGAGCAGGTAGCGGGCGGCCGGCCCGCTCTTGGGGATCGACCCGGCCGGCGAGATGTGGTCGGTCGTCACCGAGTCGCCGAGGACGGCTAACACCCGTGCGCCGGCGATGTCGCGGAGCGGTGGCGGCTCCGGCGGCAGATTCTGGAAGAAGGGCGGCTCCTGCACGTAGGTGCTGGTCCGGTCCCACGCGTACCGGCTCCCCGGAGGCACCGGAAGCGCGCGCCAGACCTCGTCACCCTCGAAGACGGAGGCGTATCGTTCCCGGAAGAGCTGCGGCTTGAGTGATGCGGCCATGGTCGCGCTGATCTCCTGCGGGCTGGGCCAGATGTCGCGCAGGAACACCGGCGTGCCGTCCTTGCCGGTACCGAGGGGCTCGCGCTCGAGATCGACGTCGACTCGCCCCGCGAGCGCGAAGGCCACCACCAGCATCGGCGAGGCGAGGTAGTTCGCCCGGACCTGAGGATGGACGCGTGCCTCGAAGTTCCGGTTACCCGACAGCACCGCGGCAGTAACGAGGGCATGCTCGTCGATGGCCTGGGCGATCGGTTCCGGAAGCGGGCCGGAGTTCCCGATACAGGTGGTGCAGCCGTACCCGACGACGTTGAAACGAAGCCGCTCGAGGTAGGGGAGCAGCCCGGACCCGTTCAGGTACTCGGTGACGACGCGCGAGCCCGGCGCGAGGCTGCTCTTGACCCAGGGTCGGGTGGAGAGGCCCCGTTCGACCGCCCTCTTGGCCAGCAGTCCCGCGCCGATCATGACCGATGGATTCGACGTGTTGGTGCAGCTCGTGATCGCGGCGATGACCACGGACCCGTCGTGCAGCTCGCACGGCTGGCCGTTCACGATCGGCTGCGCGACGGGGGGGCTGTCGGCCAGCGCGATACTGCCGCCGCCGCCCTCGTTTACCCAGCGCGAGTAGTTGGCCTGCGCGACTTCATGGCGCAACGCGGGTGCCGCCGGTGTCAGCAGCTCCGGCAGCGAGACCTGGAAGTTCCGCTTGAGGTCGGCGAGCGGGACCAGGTCCTGTGGCCGGCGCGGCCCGGCGAGCGCCGGTACTATCGTGGAGAGGTCCAGCGCGAGCGTCTCGGTGAAGACCGGATCGGGGGTCGCATCGGTGCGGAACAGCCCCTGCTCCTTGCAGTAGCGCTCGACCCGCGCCACTACGTCCGGGTCGCGCCCCGTCCGCTCGAGGTAGCGCACAGTCTCGGCGTCAACCGGGAAGAATCCCATCGTGGCCCCGTACTCGGGCGCCATGTTGGCGATCGTTGCCCGGTCCGCGAGCCCCAGTGCCGAGAGGCCTGGGCCATAGAACTCGACGAACTTGTCGACGACACCCTTCTTGCGGAGCAGCTGCGTTACGGTGAGCACGAGATCGGTCGCGGTCGTGCCGAGCGGCAGCTCGCCCGTGAGCTTCATCCCGATCACGTCGGGGATCAGCATGAAGTACGGCTGTCCCAGCATCACCGCTTCCGCTTCGATCCCGCCCACGCCCCAGCCCAGCACCCCTAGGCCGTTGATCATCGTGGTATGGGAATCGGTGCCGACGAGCGTGTCGGGGTAGGCGGTCAGTTCACCGTATTGCGGGCGGAGTTGGACGACGGGAGCCAGAAACTCCAGGTTCACCTGATGGACGATGCCGGTGCCGGGCGGCACGACGCTGAAGTTCCGGAACGCGCGCTGCGCGAACTTCAGCAGCTGGTACCGCTCCCGGTTCCGCGCGAACTCCAGGTCCACATTCCGTTGGAACGCATCGCCCGTCCCGTAGTAATCGACCTGCACCGAGTGATCGATGACGAGGTCACAGGGCACGACCGGATTGATGACGTCCGGATTTCCCTTCATGCGGGCCATCGCGTCCCGCATCGCCACCAGGTCGACGACGCAGGGCACGCCGGTAAAGTCCTGAAGCACCACCCGGGCGGGCATGAACGGGATCTCGCCGCGCTGCCCCGGCCCGGAGGCACCCGCGGCAAGGGCGCGCACGTGGTCGTCCGTCACCAGGCCGCGTCCGGCGTGCCGCAGTGCGTTCTCGAGCAGCACTCGGATGGAGAAGGGGAGCCGGTCGAGATCGGCCAGGCCCTGGCGGGCCAGCTCGGGCAAACGATAGAGGACGGCAGTCTCCGCGCCCAGCTTCAAGGCGCCGCGAGTGCCGAATGGATTAGGAGCGGTCATGGTCGGGGTGAGTGGTCGGACCGGGAATGTAATAGCCCGACTCCTGATAGGTTACGTCATGCCGCTGCCCCCGATGCCGTACGCGATCACCCGCGAAGCGACCGGTGTCCTGATCGACTGGGACACCGCCGGTCACACCTGGCTGTATCCCGCGCGCGAGCTGCGGCTCGCCTGTCCGTGCGCCGCCTGCGTGGAGGAGATGACGGGGCGGCGCCTGCTCCAGCCGGACGCCATCCCCCCTGACATGCGGCCGGAGACGCTGTCCCTGGTCGGGGCGTACGGGCTCCGGATCCGGTGGAGCGACGGACATGACACCGGGATCTACACGTACGAGCTGCTGCGTGGGCTATGTCGTTGTCCCGCCTGCCGCCCGGCCGGGGCTGGTCAAGCCGTGCCGCCCTGAGTATCGTAGGCCGCTCCTCCCTATAGGCCCTTCCCCCGAGGTCGGCTGTGATCGTTGGCCGGCGCTACTGGATTCTGATCTGGTACGGGATCCTGCTCCTGGGCATCCTCGGCCTGCTCGCCTCGGTGCACTGGGGTCGCCGCACGCATTGGCGGAACCTCGACGAAGTGCTCCGCGCCGTCGGCACCATCCTGGTGTCGGTCGGCATGCTGGTGCTGTTGTACCCCCTGCCGTGGTCGTACGCCGGGCTCCTGGGAGAAGGGCTGCTGGGCGTTGCCCTCGTGGCGTTCGTGGCGGCGTTCATTCTGGGACGCCGCGCCGAACGCGAGCGCGAGCAGCGCAGATCCGGTGAGGTGGCTCGCCCGCCTGAGTAAGCCGCTCTCTTGCGCCGGCCGGGTCGGCCCCCCACTGTACCAATGGGCCGCGGGGTCGCGGCGTCCGGGGCGTGTACCTCGGCCGTCCCCCAGCGTCTTCCGCCGGGGCGACGCCGTTCCTTCCTGCACGTTCGGGAGGGAGGCCATGGCTCAGTCCACCATCTCTGCCGGCGACGAAGGAACCTTCGCGGGTGCGATCGGCGCCGGGTGCGTCGCGCTCTGGTTCTTCGTTATCGATCTCATACAGGGTCACCCTCTTCGCACGCCCAGCGTCCTCGGCCAGGTGCTGCTCTTCGGCCGGGAGCATCCCAATCTCAACCAGGTAGAGTTCAGCGCCGTCGTGGCTTACACCGCGGTGCACCTCGCGGTGTTTCTGGCGTTCGGGATCGGCCTCGTGGCGCTCATCCGCTGGGCGGCACGCGAATCCGCGGTGCGCTACGCGGTGCTTCAGGTGTTCCTCGTCTTCGAGGTGCTTTTCTACGGGCTGCTCTCGCTCGTGTCGGAAACGACCCGCGAGCTGTTCCCCTTCTGGACCGTGCTGGGCGCCAACACCCTCGCGGCAGTCGCGATGGGTCTCTATCTCTGGCGGCAGCATCCGGAGTTCCGGCAGCTGCTGCGCGAAACGCCCCTGGGGGCGGCGCCCCGATAACGGCGACCAGTGAGAGGTGAGGAGTGAGAAGTGAGAAGGCGGCGGAGACCTTCTTACTTCTCACTTCTTACTTCTTA
>OEKJ01000302.1_pt5 | contig 18565 bp, 17 predicted proteins | sample 1503081 | NCBI WGS metagenome assembly OEKJ01 (sample SAMEA104379565, study PRJEB20068) | metagenome | biome: 1000743; feature: 77; material: 1998 | place: USA | collected 2012 | depth 25 m | reverse complement strand
TTCACTGTTCACCGTTCACTGTTCACCGCGTTTCATACGGCTCCATGTGAATCAGCGCCCCCGTCACCTCCGGCACCGCCTCCCGGATCGCGGACTTCACCATTCCGCTCAGCACGTGCGCGTCATGGAGCGGTAGGGTGGGGTCCGCCTGCACGTGCAGGTCCACGTAGTACCCCAGCCCCACCTTCCGCACCTTGAGCTTCTCGATGGCACACACGCCAGCCACGCCGGTGGCCGCCGTGGCGACCTTGCCCAGCATGTCGTACCCCGGCGCGCGGTCCATGAGGTCGTGGATGGCCGGTCGCAGCACCCCAACGCCGTTGTACACAATGATGGCGGCGGCAATCAAGGCGGCCCAGTCGTCCGCCGATTCCCAGCCGGGCCCACCGATCAGTGCCACACTGATGCCCACGAATGCCGCGGCCGACGTCATGGCATCGCTGCGATGGTGGAAAGCGTCGGCTCGCACCGCGGTGCTGCCGACGTCGCTCCCCACCCGCAGCACTCGGCGGAACAGGAGCTCCTTCACCAGGACCACGACTACGAGCACGGCCAGTGTGAACGGCCGCGGGGTGTGGTGCGGAGTGACGATCTCCCGAACGGACTCGATGGCGATGCCGATGGCCGCGGCGAGCAGCAGCAGCGCCACCGCCGCGGCCGCAATCGGCTCAGCCTTGCCGTACCCGAACGGGTAGTCCTCGTCTGCGGAGCGGGAGGCGATGCGGAGTCCGCCCCAGACGATCAGCGACGAGAAGATGTCCGCGATCGACTCCACGCCGTCCGCGATCAGGGCGTAGGATCGGCCGAACACACCGGCCAGGATCTTCACGGCCGCCAGCACCGTGTTGACCAGCAGGCCGACCTGGGCGGTGCGGATGCCAAGGCGCGCCCGATCGCTCACGTGGCAGCCCGACTAGAGTGTTGCAACGACGCCCTCCACCACGCCGCCAAGCGCTGTCCTCACTCGCTCCGCGGCCGCCATCACTTCGGCGTGCGACAGCGGGGCCGCGCCGATTCCGGCGGCCGGATTCGTGATCGTGGCGATCCCAAGACACCGGAGCCCGCGGGCGCGCGCCGCGATGACCTCGATGACCGTCGACATGCCGACGGCGTCCGCGCCCAATCGCTCGAGCATCCGGATCTCGGCCGGCGTCTCGTAGCTCGGACCCAGGACGCCCGCGTACACCCCCGACTCGAGCGCGATCCCCCGCTCCCGCCCGACCGCAGCGGCCTGCGCGCGAAGCCCGCGGTCGTAGGGATCCGACATGTCGGGAAATCGCTGTTCGCCGTGCTGTACGGCCCCTGTGAGCGGATTTCGGAACGTCAGGTTCATGTGGTCCGCGATGAGCATCAATGTGCCGGGACTGAACGTTCGCCGGATACCGCCGGCGGCATTGGTGACAATGAGGACGGAAACCCCCAGCTCCGCGAACACCCGGACCGGCAGGGCGCAGGTCGCCGCGTCGTGCCCCTCGTACAGATGGAAGCGGCCGCTCTGGACCAGCACGGTCCGTCCGCCGAGCACCCCGCCGACCAGCTCGCCCGCGTGCCCCGGTACGGTCGGGACCGGAAAGCCGGGGATGTCGCGATAGCCGATCCGCATGGCGTCGCCGACCCGGTCGGCGAGGCCGCCCAGGCCGGACCCGAGCACGATGCCCACGTCGGGCGACCGGGAGCCGAGGCGAGCGCGGACGGCGCGGGTCGCCGCCGCGATCCGATCGGCCTCGGTCACAGGAGAATGCCCGCGATCGCGGCGGACAGGAAGTTGGCCAGCGTCCCGGCCAGCATCGCGCGGAAGCCGAGTCTGGCCAGATCGGCTTTTCGCTCGGGGATCAAGGCGCCGATGCCGCCGATCTGGATGCCCACCGAGCCGATGTTGGCAAAGCCGGTCAGCGCGAACGACGCGATCGTGAAGGACCGGGGATCGAGCGTGGGCTTGAGCGGGCCGAGCTGGGAGAAGGCGATGAACTCGTTGAGCACCGCGCGCGTCCCGAGGAGGCTGCCGATGGCCGGGCAGTCCTTCCAGGGAATACCGAGCGTCCAGGCAACGGGGCTGCCCACCCACGCGAGGATCGTCTGGAGATCGGGCGGGAACCACAGCGCGACGTTGTGGACTGCGCCGAAGATCCCGTTGATCAGGGCGATCAGTGCCACGAACGCGATCAGCATCGCGATCACGTTGAGCACGAGCTGCAGCCCCTCGGCGGTCCCCCGGGCGGCCGCGCCGACGACGTTGGGATCGGGCCGGGGCAGGTCCAGCTCCACCCGGCCCCAAGTCTCCGGCCGTTCGGTCTCCGGCTCCATCAGCTTCGCCATCATGATCGTCCCGGGCGCGGTCATGATCACGGCCGTCAGCAGATGCCGCGCTTCTACACCGAACGCGATGTACGCCGCCATGATGGCGCCCGAGATGTGCGCCATCCCCGAGGTCATCACCGTCATCAGCTCCGAGCGCGTGAGACGGGGGAGAAACGGGCGGATTGTGAGCGGCGCTTCCGCCTGCCCCATGAAGATCGACGCGGCGACGTTGAGGCTCTCCGCGCCGCTCGCGCCCATCAGCCGGGCCATCACCACGGCGAATCCCCGCACCACGATCTGCATGACGCCGAGATGATACAGCACCGCGAACAGCGCCGAGATGAAGATGATGGCGGGCAGGATCTGGAACGCGAGGATCACGCCCAGGCTCGAGTGCTGCTTGCCCAGCTCGCCGAAGACCAACTCCGAGCCGGCGTAGGAATAGCCGAGCAGGGTGGTGACGCCGAGCCCGAGCGTCCGGAAGAGGTCCTGTCCCGCCGGCACTCTGAGGACGAACAGCGCGAACACGACCTGCAGGCCGAGCCCCCACGCCACGATGCTCCAGCGGATCGCGCGCCGGTCGCGTGAGAGCGCCGCGCCCACCGCCACGATGAGCGCGATGCCGATCAGCCCGGTGAAGCGGCCCATCACGCGATCGCCGCGAGCTCGGCGCGCATCCGGTCGAGCAGCTCGCGGCGCTCCGGCCACGGGAGGAACGCAGCCGCCATGCCGTCGAGGATCATCCGATCAATCTCGCTGCGGGTGACGTCGAGCGCGCCGTGGGCAAGGCAATACTCCTGAGTGACGGTCGTTCCGCTCATCAGCCAGTTGTCCGACGACAGGCTCACCGCGAGGCCCGCATCCAGGTACCGCCGCAACGGATGCTCGTCCGGCCGGGACACAACGTGGGTCTGGAGATTGCTCGTCAGATTCGTCTCCACCAGGATCCGCCGGTCCCGCACGTAATCCTGCAAGGCCTGGTCTTCATAAAGTCGCGTCCCATGGCCCAACCGGTCCGCGCGACACGCGAAGACGGCCTCGGCAACCGAGGCGGCACCGGCCGCCTCCCCGGCGTGGACGGTGAGGCCGAGTCCGCCTTCCGCCGCGATCTCGAACGCGCGCCAGTGCGGAGCGGCCGGGTGGTTCGCCTCGCCGCCGGCGAGATCGAACCCGACGACGCCCCGTCCCCGCCAGGCGACCGCATGGCGCGCGATCTCCTCCGAGACGGCCGGTGCCAGGTGCCGCAGCGAGCAATGGATCGCGCGGGCGACGACCCCGAACTCGGCCTCACCCCGGGCCAGGCCGCGCAGCTCGGCCGCCGTCACGGCATCCAGATCGAGCCCGCGGGATCGGCTCAGCGCGGGACAGTAGCGAACCTCCATGTACCGGACGTTCTCGCGCGACGCATCCGCCACCATTTCGTAGGCGACGCGCTCGACGGCGGCCTCGGTCTGGAGCAGCGCGACTGTGATGTCGAACCCGCGAAGATAGTCATCCAGGTTGCGCGCGTCCTGCACGAGCATTGCGCACCGCAGCCCGGCCACGTCCGCCGCCGGCAGCGGCACGCCGGCGGGCCCCGCGAGCTCGAGCATGGTCTCGGGTCGGAGCGAGCCGTCCAGATGCACGTGCAGCTCCGACTTGGGCAGTCGGGCGATCAGCTCACGCGTGAGCATCGTCGTCGGCCTTGGTCGAGCGCACGACGCGAAGAATCGCGCCGGCCTCGACCACCGCGTCCGGCGCGATCCGGACGCCCCGTCCGTCGGTGAGGTATGCCCGGCCAGCGGCGAGCGCCTCCCCCAACGCCGCGTCGGCCGCGCGGACGGCTGCGGCCGCCGACTCCCCGGGCGGCAGGTCCACCGCGCGCTCGTTCACGTAGACACGCGTCGTCACCGGCGCACCTCCCGAAAGCGCACTTGCTCGGGCGGCGCGACCGGCTGCGGCAGGCGTCGGAGATAGCCCACGAGCGCATCGAGATCGGTGAGCCGGGACGGCGCGGTCGGGCGGCCGGCCAGCATCGCGTACTCCGGACGCTCCGGGAGCGGCTCCGCCACCGCGAGCCGGTAGGTCCCGGCGTCCTTCAGCTCCCGTCCGTCGTCGAAGCGAATCTTGCGGATCCGCCGCCCCACCGGAGCGCCTGGATCGTACTCCACCACGACGCCGGACACGTGCGCCACGGGCACACCACTCGCGAGCGCTTGCTCGAGGGCCTGGCGGAGCACCAGGCCGGTGACGCTGAGCGTGGCGAGCGGGCGCGGGGGCTCGTGCAGGGCCAGCAGATTCCACCAGGTGACCCGGCCCGCCGGCAAATCGGCGCCGATCGCGGCGGTGCGCACCAGCGCTACGTCGGCCCGGAGCGCGTTCAGCTGCGCGTCGGCGACGAGATTGCCGAGCGGCGATTCGCCCTCGTCACTCCGGCCCAGGGGGAGCTTCATCCGGGTGATGACGCGCCGCCCGAGCGAATCGGCCTCAGCCTGGGCCCGGGCCACGATCGAGGCCGTCGCCGAGTCCGGAGGGGTTCGGTCCGGGTCCACCGGGTCGATCCGAACGCGAAGCTCCCGGGAGCCGACCGCGGTGCGCACCAGGTCGACGACCGCGAGCTCCGCGGCGGCGGGCCGCGCCCGCACGACCGGGATCCGCCCGATCCGGGAATTGGCTGAGCCCTCGCCGCCGGCGATCACGACGTCGACCTTTGTGTCCTGGAGCGCGCGGGCAAGCTCGGCTGCGTCATCGGGGCACGCGTGCCCGCGACACCCCGCGCCCCCGTCCGCCAAGACGACCGTGAGGTCGGCCCGCTCGCCCTGCACCGCCGTGAGCGCGTCCCGAAGGCCTGCCGCCCCCTCCGTGATCGTGACGCCGTGGACCCCCGCGTCCTGCAGCACGGGCGCGGCGGACGGGCTCACATGACCGATCAGCGCCACGCGGAGCGAGCCGGCGGTCGCCACCCGATAGGGGATCGCCCAGTCCGGACGCCGCCCGGTGCTCGAGTCGCGCAGGTTCGCGCCGAGCCAGGCGAACCGCGATTGCGCCATGCGGAGCCGGAGCGTGTCGAGCGACCAGGCGAAGTCGCGGGCGCCGAGCGCGGTCGCCTCGAGCCCGAGGCGGTTCAGCACCTCGACGGTCGAGCGCCCGGCGACGAGATCGGCCGCCGGTGTCCCCTCCAGCGCGTCGCCCGCCGTCACCCGCACGGTCGGGCAGCGGCATTCGGCGGCGGCGCGGTCGGCGGCGGCCTTGAGGGCGGCCGCGCGCGGCGTCACGGCTCCCCGGAAATCACCGAGCGCGAGCACGCGCAGCAGGATCGAGTCCGCCGGAGCCGCGGGCGCGGCCGCGCGGGGGGCGCCGCCGAACAGCCGCCGGACCTGGTCGGCCATCTCCGGAGGAATGATCCGCCAGTTGGCCTCGGTGTAGTCCGCGGGATCGAGGTGGCCGCGCGCGCGGAGGTCGGCGATGAGGAGATCGCGAATGTTCTCGTCGCGGTCGTACACCACCGGGGCGTCCCGGAGCATGGTGAACCCGCCGCCGCCCGATTGGCGATAGCTGTTCACCGCCAGGGTGAACGTGTCCGCGGGGGCCACGGGACGGCCGCGCACCGTCAGATTCCGGATGCGGCTCCCCGGCGGCAGCCGCAGGTCGATGTCGTAGCCAGCGCCCGCCACCATGTCGTAGCTGTAGCCGGGCACCGTCGGATCGAGCGCGGCGTGCCCCAGGGAGTCGGTCGTGAAGAAGCGGGCGCTCTGCTCCAGGTACGCCTTGAGCTGCGCGCCCGAGACCCGCACGGCCCGCAGCGTGTTCTCGAAGGGGTAGAGCGCAAAGACATCGCGCGTGCGGACGTCGCCGTCGGGAAACCCTGCGCTCGGGTTGAACGCCGTTGCCGCCGACAGCTCGGCGCCCGTCCGCCCCTTCTGGACCGCATTGATGAACGCAATGATCGGCGTGGGCTCCGCGCGCGCCAGTGCCGCAGGCATGGCGCCCCGCGATTCCCCGAGCGATTGCGCCGCCCACTCCCGTACCTCGGCCTTGAGGCCGCCCTGACGGGCCGTCAGGCGGGGCGAAGGCGACACGGTGGCCAGATCGACCGACTCGCCCCGAATCCGCGCCACCTTGAAGCCGGCGGCCGCCGGAACGATGTCGAGGTGCACGACGGCGAGCGTCTGTGCAAACGGCTTGGGCTGGACGAAATGGACGCCGCCGAGCACCGAGTCGCGCATGAAGCGATGGGAGTGACCCACCAGCACCAGGTCCGGGCGCACCGGCAGTCGCGCCAGCGTGGCCGACGCGTTCTCGGGACCGACGCCGGTGGTGTCGTAGGAGCTGGGCTCGTCCATCCCGCTGTGTAGCACCGCCACGAGGACATCGGCCTCCTTGCGCATCGCCGGCAGCACGCCGGCCGCGCTCTCGGCGATCGGCGCCACGCGCGTTCGCCCGCGCATCAGCTTGCGGTCCCATACGACGACGCCGGGCGTCGTGAACCCGGTGATCCCGACGCGGACGCCGCCCCGGGTGACGACGACGTACGGCGGGAACTCGAGTGTATCTCCCGGCAGCCCGCGGATGTTGCCGCTCACGTAGCGAAACGTCGCCGCGGCGACGGCCCGTGCGAAGGCGGCCGGGCCGTAGTCAAACTCGTGGTTCCCCGGCGTCGCCACGTCGTAGCCGATCAGGTTCATCGCTTCCACGACGGGATGGGGGGCGCGGGGGGCGACGCGGGCGTAGTAGTCCGCGAACGGATCCCCTTCGATGACGTCGCCCGCGTCGACGACGATCACCTGCCCGGGATACCGTCCCCGCAGCGAGTCGATGACGGTGGCGGCGCGGGAGAGTCCGCCGGGATACGACCGGTCCGCCACGTAGTCCCATTCGGTGGCGTGACCATGGACGTCGGTGGTGGCAACGAGAACGATGTGGATGGTGTCGGCGGACGCCAGGGCGACTGCCGCGCAAAGCAGCAGGGCGGAAAGCATGGAAGAATATAGTGAGCGGCGCTTCCCTTGCTTTCATTCGCCCGCGTGCATATATGTCTCCGCGCATATGAGCGCACCGACTTCCTCCGCTGCCGACCTCCTCGTCACCGTCGCGGAACCGACCCGGCTGCGCATCGTCAACTGTCTCGCCGCCGCCCCGTTGTTCGTGTCCGATTTGCAGGCCGTGCTCGACCTGCCCCAGCCCACGGTGTCGCGCCACCTCCAGGTGCTGCGCCGCGCCGACCTCGTCGCCGACACGCCCGTCGCCCAGTTCGTGCTGTACCGGCTGCGCCGCTCGCCCGACGCGCCTGGACGACTGCTCGCGGCCGTGCTGGACGCGCTCGGGCAGGACGAGCACCTGCGGGCGGAGCGCCAGCGCGCGGCGGAGCGCAGTCGTTCGCACACCCGGGCGCGGGTCTAGCCCGACACCCCGAGCCTCCTCGCGACCGAGGGCCTGATGACTGACGCCAACGCCACGCACCGCATTCTCGTGGTCGACGATGAGCCCGACATCACCGCGCTCGTGGCCTACCATCTCGCGAAGGCCGGCTACCGGGTATCGACGGCGGCGACCGGCCCCGACGCCCTCAAGGCCGCACGCGAGGAGCGCCCTGACATCGTGGTGCTCGACCTCATGCTTCCGGGCGTGTCGGGCTACGACGTGCTGGCCGAGCTGCGACGGCGCGAGGAGACCCGGGAGGTCGGCGTCATCCTGTTGACCGCCCGCCGGGAAGAGGCCGACCGGATCCGCGGCCTGTCGCTCGGCGCGGATGACTATCTCACGAAACCCTTCTCGCCCCAGGAGCTGTCGCTCCGCGTGCAGGCCGTGCTGCGACGGTTGGGCGCGCCGGCGGTCTCGGCCGGGTCCACGCTCGCCGCCGGACCGATCTCGATCGACCGCTCGGCGCACCGGGTCACGATCGGCGGCCAGGAGCTGACGCTCACGGCCACCGAATACAAGCTCCTGCTCACCCTGATCGAGCGCCGCGGGCGGGTGCAGACCCGGCCGCAGCTGCTCGAGACCGTCTGGGAGGCGCAACCCGACATTCAGACCCGGACGGTCGACATGCACGTGCAGCGGCTCCGCACCAAGTTGGGCGAAGCCGGGAAGCTCATCGAAACCGTCCGGGGATTCGGCTACCGCTTCCGCGCCACCGACCGGGGGAGCCGCGCCCGGTGACGTTCGCGAGACGGTTGGTGCTCGGAACCGTGCTCGTCCTGCTCTTCACGATCCTCGTGCTCGTGTGGCGCGCCGACCGCTCGCTGCGTCGCGACCTGGAGTCGGACGTCGCCCGGACCCTGCTGCGGGAGGCCATCCTGTTCCGTGAGGCCGTCCCCGCCGACAGCGTGGCGTGGCCCGCGATGCTGCAGCGCCTGGCCCGGCAAAACGACGTGCGGATCATGCTCCTCGACGGCGCCGGCCGCCCGCGGGCGGACACCGAGCTGCCGCCCGGCGCGCTGGCCGGCCTCGGGTCGCTCGCCGGCGACTCCGACGTCCGCGCCGTGCTCGCCGGCGCACCCGAGCCGGTCGTGCACCGCGGTGCCCGCGGCGACGACCGGATGTACGTCTCCGTGCGCGGCGGTCCCGGCGTCGTTCGCCTGATCGCCAGCCTCTCGCAGGTAGACGAGACCGTGCGCCGCTCGCAGGCCGCGATCGCGGGCGGCGCGCTGGTGGCGTTGGCCCTGGGCAGCCTGCTCGCGTTGGTGGCCGGCCGGTCCATCACGCAGCCGCTGAGCGGGCTGGTCGGAGCCGCGCGGGCGATCGCCGCCGGTGCGCTGCCGCGCTTCCCGCGGTCGGGGATCCCCGACATCGACACGCTCGTGCAGGCGCTCCGCCAGATGCACCGACAGCTCGCCGACCGGTTCGAGGAGCTCCGGCGCGAGCGGGCGGAGTCCGCGGCCCTGGTGGAAGCGATGACGGAGGGCGTGATCGCGGCGGACGGTCGAGGCCGGATCACGACGGCGAATGGGGCGGCCCGGCGCCTCCTGGGTTACGGCGAGCACGAGGTGCTCCCCGATCTGCCGGAGCTGTTCCGGGCCAAGGCGGTGCGGGAGATCGTGGACCACTCCCTCGCGGGTACCGCGGTCCAGAATCGGGAGATCGAGCTGGACGGGAGCATGCTGATCGTGAACGCGCGGCCGCTCCCCGCCGGCGGCGCCCTGCTGGTCCTGCACGACGTGACCGAGATCCGGCGACTCGAGGCCGTCCGGCGGGACTTCGTGGCCAACGTGTCGCACGAGCTCAAGACCCCGCTGACGTCGATCTCGGGGTACGCCGAGACGATCCTGGCCGACCGCCCGGACCTCGCCCTCGAGCGCCGGTTCCTCACGACGATCCTGAACAATTCCCGGCGGATGCAGCACCTGGTGGACGACCTGCTCGACCTCTCGCGCATCGAGTCCGGGCGCTGGGTACCGGCGCTGGAGCCGGTCGACGTCGGTGCGACGGCCCGGGAGGCGTGGGCCGCCCTGGGCGACCGGGCAGCCCACGGTGTGGAGCTGGTCCTGGACACCGCGCTCGACGCGCCCAGCGTCGATGCGGATCCGGACGCCGTCCGCCAGATCCTCACGAATCTCCTCGACAACTCGCTCCGCTATACCCCGGCCGCCGGCCGGATCACCTGCTGGACCCGCGCGGAGCAGGACGGAGTGACCCTCGCGGTGAGCGATACGGGCCAGGGGATTACGGCCGAGCACCTCCCCCGGATTTTCGAGCGCTTCTACCGGGCTGACGCGTCCCGCTCACGGGAGGAGGGCGGCACCGGGCTCGGCCTCGCCATCGTGAAGCATCTGGTAGAAGCCCACGACGGCCACGTCACCGCGGAGAGCGAGCGCGGCCGCGGCACGACGATTCTCTGCTGGTTCCCGAACGCCAAGCCGGACGCCACCCTGGCGTAGCCCCGCTGAACGGGCGCCACAGCCCGTTTACCCCCTCCGTTACGACGATGTTACGGCCCGATGGCGGACGCGTGACGGCCGGCCGGCCTCTTAGGGGCTGTTTGAAACGCCCCGTGGCGCGGGCAGCGCCGCAACCCACAGAGAACAGGAAAGGCCATGCGTCTGGCAGCTTGTCGGTCTGCCGCTTTCGGCACGATGGTGGTCGCGTCGGTCGTCTCGCTCGCAAGCGCGCAGGCCCCGACCGTCACGGTCGGCGGCGTCGGGTACGCGCAGTACCTCTTCCAGCTTCACAAGGATTCGGTGACCAACAGTAACCTGAACAACTTTGATGTCACCCGCGCGTACATCAACGTGATCGGCAAGTTCGGCTCGGGCGTCGGGGCCCGCATCACGCCGGACATCTACCGGAACACCGACGGCGCCCTGGTCTTCCGCCTCAAGTACGCCTTCGCCACGTGGACGCCGGAAAACAGCCCGCTCACCTTCAAGCTCGGCCAGATCCACACCCCGTGGCTGGACTGGGAAGAGGCGCTCTGGGACTACCGCATGCAGGGGTCGATGGCGACCGAGCGCTTCAGGAACCCTCAGGCCGCCGGCTATCTTTCGTCCTCCGACCTCGGCGCCGGCATCGACGGCAAGTTCGCGCTCGATATGGTGAACTTCCAAATCGGCGTGTACGACGGCGAGACCTACACCAAGCCCGAGGGAGACCAGCATAAGGACGTCGAAGCCCGCCTGTCCGTGCGGGTGCTGGAGAGCGACGACCATAGCCGCGTCGGTGGCCTGCGGGTGTCGGGCTACGGCGCGCTCGGCAAGCCCACCGGCGGTGGGCGGCGCAATCGCTTCATCGGCATGCTGTCGTACCGCTCCAAGCTCTTCACATTGGCCGCCGAGTACGCCCGTGTGGCCGACTCCCTCGCGAACGGCCCGCCGAACACCGGAGCAGCCACGCCGCTGGTCAACGGCAACATCTACAGCGCGTTCGGCGTGCTCAACATCCCGAACACCAAGGTCGCGCTGGTCGCGCGGTTCGACCTGCAAGACCCGAACACGAACGTCGGGAATGACCATCAGACCCGCGTCATCGGCGGCATCTCGTATCAGGTCAATCAGAACCTCCGGGTGCTCGCGGACGTCGATAATCTCACGCTCCAGTCCGGCGCCTATACCAACGCCGTGAATTCGACGCGAACACAGGGTCTGTTCCAGATGCAGGTCGTCTTCTAGCCTGCACACCGACTCAATTCGATTGAGGAGAGGTGCAATGATCGGCAAGCTTTCGATCCGGCCGCTGGCCATCGTCGGAGCAGCGCTGCTCGCCGGGGCCCCGCTCGCGGCGCAGACCGCGCTGACAGGTGCCGGCGCTACGTTCCCGAACCCGATTTATTCGAAGTGGTTCGACGCGTACAACAAGAAGACCGGCGTCCAGATCAACTACCAGTCGATCGGCTCCGGCGGCGGCATCAAGCAGTACACCGAGGGCACGGTGGACTTCGGGGCGACTGACGGCCCGATGACCGAGGAGCAGCTCCAGGCCGTCGGCGGCCACGTGCTGCACATCCCCACCGTGATGGGTGCCGTCGTGCTCACCTGGAATCTGCCCGCGCTCGGCGACAAGCAGCTCAACTTCGACGGCTCGAGCATCGTCGACATCTACCTCGGGAAGATCACCAAGTGGAACGACAAGCGGCTCGTCGCCCTCAACCCGGGCGTGAGTCTGCCGAACGAGGACGTCATCGTCGTCCACCGCTCCGACGGGTCGGGCACCTCGTACATCTTCACCGATTACTTGAGCAAGGTGTCCGGCGAATGGAAGGACAAGGTCGGCAAGGCGACCTCGGTGAACTGGCCGGTAGGGCTGGGCGGCAAGGGCAACGAGGGCGTGACCCAGCAGGTGAAGCAGACGGAAGGCGCCATCGGCTACGTCGAGCTGATCTACGCCGTCGCCAACAAGCTGCCCTATGGCCAGGTCAAGAACGCCGCCGGCGCGCTTGTGACCCCCTCGCTCGAATCGGTTACCCAGGCCGCGGCGAGCGCCAAGTTCGACAAGAACACCGACTTCCGGGTGTCCATCACCAACGCGCCGGGCCAAAGCGCGTATCCGATCTCGTCGTTCACCTGGCTCCTGGTGCGCCCCGACATGAAGGACGCGGCCAAGGGGAAGGCGATGAAGGACTTCCTGGTGTGGATGATCACGCCGGAAGCGCAGGGCATGGCCAAGGATCTGGTCTACGCCCCGTTGCCCAACGAGGTGGCGGGCTTGATCAAGGATCGGCTCCAGACTCTGAAGGCCGGCGGGAAGGTGATCGCCGGCATGTAGCCCCGCAGTCCCGCGGCACCGGTTCGGCCGTCCACTCGCTTCCCTCAGAGACGCGCCGGGCCGGTGCTGCACCCTCCAGCAGCGCCGTCGGGCCGTGGCCTCGACTCGCCGCCGTGACGTGTCCGTTACAAGAGCGTGACCGTTCGCCCGGATGGGTCGGATAGAATCACTCGCGATGACCACCGCCACTCCCCCTGTCCCGTCCGGCGTCGCCGCGCCGTCGAAGGTCCCGGCGTCGCTCCGCGCCGCCGCCTACGGCGACCGGGTATTCAACCTCGTCCTGCTCTGCGCCGCGGCGCTGATCCCGATCCTGCTCGGGTTTCTCGTCTACGAGCTGTGGACCGGCTCCCAGCTTGCGATGGCGAAGTTCGGCCTGGACTTCATTACGACGAGCATCTGGGATCCCGTCGCGGAGCGGTTCGGCGCGTTCCCCCTCATCTTCGGGACGCTGCTCTCGTCGTTCATCGCGCTGCTGATCGCGGTCCCCCTGTCGCTGGGGGTCGCGATCTACCTCACGGAGTTTGCGCCGAAGTTTCTGCGCCAGCCCGTCGCGTTCGTGATCGGGCTCCTGGCCGCCATTCCGAGCGTCGTGTACGGCCTCTGGGGAATTTTCGTCCTCGTCCCCGTGCTCCGGAAGACGCTGTTCCCCTTCCTGAAGGAGACGCTCCGCTTCCTCCCGTTCTTCCAGGGTCCCATCTACGGACCGTCCATGCTGGCCGCGGGGATCATTCTCGCGATCATGGTCATGCCGTACGTCATGTCGGTGTCCCGGGAAGTGCTGATGGCCGTGCCGAACAGTCAGCGGGAGGCGGCGCTCGCGCTCGGCGCCACCCGGTGGGAAGCGGTGATCACGGCCGTGCTCCCGTACGCCAGCTCCGGCATCGTGGGCGCCATCATTCTCGGTCTGGGGCGAGCCCTGGGCGAGACGATGGCGGTCACGATGCTGATCGGCAACCGGCATGAGGTCGCCGCGTCGCTCTTCGCTCCGGGCTACACCATGGCGGCAGCGATCGCGAACGAATTCTCGGAGGCCGCGACCGACATGCACTTCTCCGCGCTCACGTACGTCGCGTTCGTGCTCTTCGTGCTCACCGTGCTGGTGAACGCGGGGGCGCGGCTGCTCATCTGGCGGGTCGCGCGCGGGTCCGGCGCCGGGAGCAAGGCCCTGTGAACCGCCGGCTGATGCGCCGCGTGGCCAGCAACGTGATGGTTGGCCTCATGATCTGCGCGGTCGTGCTCGCGGTGCTCCCGTTGCTCCTGATCCTGCTGGACCTGCTGCTCAAGGGAGCCAGCAGCCTCTCCCTGGACTTCTTCACCAAGATGCCGGTGCCCGCCGGCGAAACCGGCGGCGGGGTGGCCAATGCCATCGTCGGAACGCTGATCATCGTGGGGGCGGCCAGCCTGATCGGGATTCCGGTCGGCGTGGGCGCCGGCATCTATTGCGCCGAATACCCGCACAGCGGGCTCACGTGGCTCAGCCGTTTCGTGGCCGACGTGTTGAACGGCACCCCGTCGATCGTGGTCGGCGTGTTCGCCTGGACCTGGATCGTCGCCCGGCAGAAGCATTTCTCCGCCCTGGCCGGCTCGGTGGCCCTCGCCCTGCTGATGGTGCCCATGGTGATGCGGACCACCGAAGAGATGATCAAGCTGGTCCCCAATTCCCTCCGCGAGGCGGCGCTGGCGCTGGGCTATCCCCGCTGGCGGACGAGTCTCTCGGTGATCGTCCGGACCACCCTTGCCGGGATCGTCACCGGGACCCTGCTGGCCGTCGCCCGGATCGCCGGCGAGACGGCGCCGCTGCTCTTCACCGCGCTCGGCAGCCAGTACCTGAGCTTCAAGCTCAACCAGCCGATGGCCGCGCTGCCGCTGACCGTCTTCACGTATGCCACCGGCCCGTATGAGGAGTGGCATCGCTTTGCCTGGGCCGCCGCGCTGGTGTTGATCCTGGTCGTCTTCCTGCTGGGCCTCGGCGCGCGGCTCGCCATCGGGCGGAGCACGGTCTCCAGTGGCTGAGACCAGGCCGCGGGTCGAGACGGACAAGCTCACCGCCGTGTACGGCAAGATCACGGCGGTGAAAAACGCGTCGCTCTCGTTCGCGTCCAATCAGGTCCACGCGCTCATCGGCCCCTCCGGCTGCGGCAAGTCCACGTTCCTGCGGACGCTGAACCGTATGCACGAGCTGTCCGAAGGCGGGTGGATCACCGGCCGCGTGCTCCTCGACGGGCAGGACATCTACGATCCAGGCGTGAACGCCATGCAGCTGCGGAGGAAGGTGGGCATGGTGTTCCAGCGGCCGACCCCGTTTCCGACCATGTCCATCTACGAGAACGTCGCCGCCGGGCTCCGGCTCAATGGCGGGATCTCCGGGGCGCAGGCGGACGAGATCGTGGAACGCTCGCTGCGGCACGCGGCGCTGTGGGACGAGGTGAAGGACCGGCTCAAGGTGAACGCCATGTCGCTATCCGGCGGACAGCAGCAGCGGCTCTGCATCGCACGGACCATCGCGCCCTCGCCGGAGGTCGTGCTGCTCGACGAGCCGACGGCGTCGCTGGACCCGCAAGGCACCCAGCGCATCGAAGAGCTGCTCTTCGAGTTGAAGCAGGCCTACACGATCGTCATCGTAACGCACAACATGCAGCAGGCGGCCCGGGTTTCGGACACCACCTCGTTCTTCTACCTGGGGACGATGGTCGAAAGCGGTCCGACCCGCCAGATTTTCACCGCGCCCACGAACGAGCAGACCGAGGCGTACATCACCGGACGGTTCGGATGACCACCGTGCAAGAACCCAGCCCGCTCACCGCCGCCCCGCGTCCGACCCTCGCCCCCAAGGGAGCGCCGCGTCCGGAGGCCGGCGGCACACCCGCTGTCGAGGTCCAGGGCTTCCGCTTCTGGTACGGCAAGCGGCAGATCCTGCAGGGGCTCGATTTCACGATTCCGCGGAAGGCCGTGACCGCGATCATCGGGCCCTCCGGGTGCGGCAAGTCGACGTTCCTGCGCTCGATCAACCGGCTCAACGACCTGATCCCCGGCATCCGCCACAGTGGCGACATCCGGGTGGAAGGGCTGTCGGTATTCTCGCCGAGCACCGATCTCGTGGCGCTGCGGCAGCGGGTCGGCATGGTCTTTCAGCGGCCGAATCCGTTCCCGATGACGATCTACGACAACGTGGCCTACGGCGCCAAGCTCAACCGCCTGGTCCCGCGCCGCGACCTGCCCGACCTGGTGGAGCGGTGCCTCAGGCAGGCGGCGCTCTGGGAGGAAGTGAAGGATCGCCTCGATACGCCCGCACCGGGCCTGTCCGGCGGCCAGCAGCAGCGGCTCTGCATCGCCCGGGCGCTCGGCAACCAGCCCGAGGTGTTGCTGATGGACGAGCCGTGCTCGGCCCTGGATCCGATTTCGACCCAGCGGGTCGAGGAGCTGATGTTCGACCTGAAGAAGCACTACACCATCGTCATCGTGACCCACAACATGCAGCAGGCGGCTCGGGTGTCCGACTGGACGGGGTTCTTCGACCGGGGTGAACTGGTGGAGTTCGGCGAGACCGAGCGGATCTTCACCGCGCCCGCCAGCGAGCGGACCGAGGCCTACATTACCGGGAGATTCGGATGAGCCTCGACGTCCATCGCCACTTTCACGACGAGCTGAGCCACGTCAAGGTCCGGCTCCTCACCATGTCGGGCGAGGCGGAGGCGGCGCTCGGCCTCGCCGTGGAAGCGCTGCTCGAGCGCGACCCCGAGAAAGCCCGCCGCGTCATCCAGGGTGACCGGGTGATCGACGCCATGGAGATGGAGATCGAGGAGATGAGCGTCAATCTCCTCGCGCTCCAGCAGCCCATGGCGCGCGACCTGCGGATGCTCACCTCGGCGCTCAAGATCGCGAACGACCTGGAGCGCGTGGGCGATCACGCGGTGAACATCGCCCAGTCGGCGGAGCGGCTGAGCCAGACCCGGCCCATCGCGCCGGAGCCCGAGATCGTTGAAATGGCGCGGCTGGCGCGGGAGATGCTTTCCGACGCCCTGGAAGCCTTTATCCGTGGCGACGCGGCTTCAGGCCGGGAGATCTGCCTTCGGGACGACAAAGTGGATATTCTGCACCGGTCGGTGTTCCGCATCCTCCTCACCCACATGATGGAGGATCCGCACACCATCGGCGCGGGGATGGAGTTGTTCCTCGTGAGCCGCAACCTGGAGCGCGTCGCTGACCTCGCCACCAACATCGCGGAGGACGTCGTCTTTCTGGTCGAGGGCAAGTCCATCAAGCACCACGCGGAAGACCGTGGTGAGGCCCGCTCGACGAGCGGGTCCGGGACGATCGCGCGCCCATGACCGCACGGGCGCTCCCGACGACGGCCGCCGCCCCTCCAGCGGCCGAGCCGAGGGAGCGCCTCGCCGCGCTCGACGTAGGATCCAACTCGATCCGCCTGCTGGTCGCGGAGCACGACCCGCAGTCCGGCCTCTCCATCATCGATGAGGTAAAGGACCAGCCCCGCCTCGCCCAGGGCCTCGCGGCCACCGGCCGCCTGGATGAGGCCGCGATGGAGCGTGCCCTCGCCGCGCTGGCGCGGATGCGGGAAGTCTGCCGCCGCCGCGGCGTTCGTCGCATCGCGGCGGTCGCGACCGCGGCGGTACGCGAGGCCGCCAACGGCGAGGAGTTCGTTCAGCGCGTGCGGACGGAGCTCGATCTCCCGCTCCGGGTGATCGACCCCGATACCGAGGCGGCGTTGAGCTATCGCTCCGTCGCACACCACTTCCGGGTCCTCGGGGCCCGCACGCTCGTGGCGGACATCGGCGGCGGCAGCCTCGAGCTGATCGGCGCGGTGGATGGACTCGTCGAGCTGACCCTCTCGCTGCCCCTCGGCGCGGTGCGCCTCACCGAAACCCACCTGCTCGGGCGGCGGGACCCCCGCCGGGAAGTAACCACCCTCCGTACTCAGGTCCGCAAGCAGCTCAAGAAGGCCTTCCGCGGACGTGAGTGGACGGCCGCGACCCTGATCGGCTCCGGCGGCACGTTCACTACCCTTGGCCGCATGGCCACCGCCCGCCGGGGGCTGCCGGTGCCGGAGACGGTGCACGGCGTCGCCGTCGCCACCGCCGAGCTGGAGACGCTGCTCGAGTGGCTCACGGCGAAGACGCCGGAACAGCGGAGGGCCGTCGCCGGCCTGAATCCGCAGCGCGCCGATATCATCCTCGCCGGCCTGGCCGTCACGGCCGAGCTGCTGGCGCTGGTGGACGCCCGGACCGTGACCGTGAGCGCCTTCGGCCTTCGCGAGGGGCTCCTGCTGGAGATGGTGACCGGCGACGCACCGGTGGCGGCGCCGGACCCCCTTCGTCTCATGCGGGAGTTCGTCGAGCGCTGCCAGGGCGACCGACGCCACGTCGAGCACGTCAGGGTCCTCGCGCGGCAGCTCTTCGACCAGCTCGCGGGCCCCCTCGGCTCTGATCCCGACGACTGGCCCCTGCTCGAGGCGGCCAGCCTGCTCCACGACGTGGGGCAGCTCGTGAGCTACCGCAAGCACCACCGGCACAGCTTCCAGCTCATCACCCACGCCGACCGGTTGGACCTTTCGGCGCGGGACCGCGCGCTGGTCGCGCTGGCGAGCCGCTATCACCGCAAGAAGGGGCCAAGCCGGAAGCACCCGGAATTCATGGCGCTCGGCCTGGAGGATCAGGCCATTGTGCGGAGGATCAGCGCGTTGCTGCGGGTGGCGGACGGACTCGATCGTGGGCACACGTCCAACGTCGATCAAGTGACCACGACGCTCGGACCGGACGAGCTGGTGATCGAAGTCGCTCCGCGGGTCGCGGGCGCGGACCTCTCGCTCGAGTGTTGGGGGGCGGAGCGGAAATCCGACGTGCTCGCAAAGGTGCTTCAGCGCGACGTAGTCATCCGCCCCGGGGCGTAGCCGCCGCCGCGGTGAGCGGGCCCGGCGGCGCCACGCCGATCCGCTCCGCGAGCAATGCTCCCAGCCGTCGGGCCATCGGGCCCGGCTGACCGGTTCCCACCAGCCGCCCGTCGATTGCGGTGACCGCCATGACGTCGGCCGTGGTCCCTGTGAGCAGCACTTCGTCCGCCGACTGCAGGACGTCCG
>OEKJ01000377.1_pt1 | contig 18582 bp, 15 predicted proteins | sample 1503081 | NCBI WGS metagenome assembly OEKJ01 (sample SAMEA104379565, study PRJEB20068) | metagenome | biome: 1000743; feature: 77; material: 1998 | place: USA | collected 2012 | depth 25 m | reverse complement strand
GCGCTCGAGAACGCCGATCTATACGAGCGACTTCAGGCAAGGACGGTCGAGCTGACGCGGCTTTCGGCCCGCATGATTGAGCAGCACGAAGCGGAGCGCCGTCGGTTGTCGCGCGAACTGCACGACGAGACCGCCCAGGTGTTCTCCGCCGTGAAGATGGAGCTGGGCGTGCTCCGCGACACCGCTGACCCACCCCTCGCGGTGCGTCTGGATCGCGCGCTGGAGCTGATCGATACCGGGATCCGAAGCATTCGGGCCGTGACCAACGACCTCAGGCCGTCGCTGCTCGATGATCTCGGGTTGCTCCCCGCCTTGCGCTCGCTGGTCGCCGACTTCGCGCAGCGAAGTGGGGTCGTTACGGACCTCTCGGCCCCCGCGGCGTTGCCCCCGCTCTCGAAGGATGCCGAGCTGGCGTTGTTCCGCGCGCTCCAGGAGGCGCTGTCCAACGTCTCGCGGCATGCCGGGGCCGGCCGCGTCGAGATTCGGCTCGCGGCGGCCGGGGCCGCCGTGACGCTCGACGTGCGGGACGATGGACGAGGTTTTCCGCGCGGCCAGGGCGCTGCGGACTTCGAGCAAAACGGACACATGGGACTCGCGGGGATGCGTGAGCGGATCGGCGCGCTGGGGGGAACGGTGACGGTCGAGGGCGGGCCCGGCGGCGTCCGCCTCGCGGTCAGCCTGCCGCTGGGGGCGGGCGGCCCGGGGTGACCCCGCCGACGATTCGGGTGCTCGTGGCGGACGACCACACCGTGGTGCGGGAAGGCATCCGGCACGTGCTGGAGGGCGAGCCCGGCTTCGAGGTGGTCGCGGAGGCGTCGAGCGGGGCCGAAGTGCTCGCGCTGGCGGAGCGACACCGGCCGGACGTGGCCGTGCTGGACATTTCAATGCCGGGGGAGTCCGGCATCGAGGTCGCCGCCCGGCTGCGCCAGAGCCTGCCCGAGACCCGGATCCTCATCCTGAGCATGTACGACAACACGGAGTACGTGATGGAGAGCGTGCGCGCGGGCGCGCACGGCTACATCCTGAAAGACACGGCGGCTACGGAGCTTCGACGCGCGATCCGGGCGGTGCAGAACGGCGACGCGTTCCTGAGCCCACCGGTCGCCGGCCGACTGACGGCGGCCCTCCGAGGCGACCTGGAGCGCGAGCGACGGACCAGCGACCTCGCGTTGCTCACCGCCCGGGAGCGCGAAGTGCTGGCCGGCATCGCCCACGGCCGCACGAACAAGGAGATCGCGGCGTCGCTGGGCATCAGTCACCGCACCGTCGAGACCCATCGCGAAAGCCTGATGCGGAAGCTCCGCATCCACACGGTCGCTGGCCTCACGCGCTTCGCGCTGGGCGCCGGGCTGGCGGGCGACTGAACCCTCCGCTCCCCCACACAAACCCTGGATCGAATGCCCGTGGATCAGCCGGGAGGCAGGATCAAGACCGGGATCGTGATGCTCAATCTGGGAGGCCCGGCCACGCTGGACGCGGTCGAGCCCTTCCTGCTGGAGCTGTTTGCGGACCGGGAGATCATCCAGCTCCCGGCGCAGAACTGGCTGGGCCCGTTCATCGCACGGCGCCGGACCCCTGCCGTGCAGCGGCTTTACGCCGCGATCGGAGGCGGCTCGCCGATTCTCCGGCATACCGAAGCGCAAGGGCGGGGAATGATCGAGCGGCTGGACCGGCTGTCGCCCGCCACGGCGCCTCACGGCTTCTACGTGGCGTTCCGTTATGCCGTTCCGAAGAGCGAGGACGCCCTCCGCGCGATGCACGAGGACGGCGTGGAGCGGGCGGTGGCGTTCACCCAATACCCCCAATTCTCCTGCGCCACCACCGGATCGAGTCTCAACGAGCTTTGGCGCGCCCTCGACCGCGTCGGCCTGCGTGACGCCTTCCGCTGGAGCATCATCGATCGTTGGCCGGTCCACGACGGCTTCATCCGCGCGATGGCGGAGACGGTTCGCGAGGGGCTCCTCGGGTTCCCGCCCGACGAGCGCGAGAAGGTCGTGCTGCTCTTCAGCGCGCACTCGCTTCCGATGAGCATCGTCAATCGCGGCGATCCCTACCCGCAGGAGATTGGGGCCAGCGTGGATCGGGTGATGGAGCGGTTGGGGTTCTCTCACCCCTATCTGCTCGCGTATCAGTCGGAGGTGGGCCCCGTGAAGTGGCTGGGGCCCAGCACGCAGGGCGCGATCCGCCGGCTGGGAGAGCGGGGCCACAAGCATCTGCTGATTGTGCCGATCGCATTCACGAGCGACCACATCGAGACGCTCTCGGAGCTGGACCGCGAATACGGCCATCTCGCGGAGCAGGTAGGGATCACGTACTACTGCAGAACGCCGGCGCTCAACGCCCGGCCGGACTTCCTCGACGCCCTCGCGGACGTGGTCCGCCAGCACCTCGACGCGGGGGTCCCGTTTGGGACGCAGTATCCGCTTCGATGTCCCGGCTGCACCAACCCGGCCTGCCGGCAGATCGTCAACCCGGTGGGCTGACCATGGTCAAAGGGTTTCTCTGATCTTGCGGCTGGCGGGATAGAGGAGCTTCTTCACCAGCCGTTCCGCCATCTCCCGAACGAGGTCCTGCTGGCGCTCCGACAGCGGGCCAAGCTCGCTCAAGGCGCGGTCGGCCTCCTCCCGCGCAAGGCGATCGCCCAACTGGTGCAGCTCAGCCAGATGCGGGGCCGCCGCCCGGTTGCGCAGCGCCTTCCGGAACTGACCCACCTCCGCCCGCACGAGGGCCTCGGCTTCCTCGAGGGCCGGCGCCGAGCCCACTGCCGCGGGACAGTGCTGGAGCCGCAGGTCGTCGAGGTCGAAGAGGCGGATGCCTCGCAGGTCTCTGGCGGCCGGATCGACGTTCCGGGGAACGGCGAGGTCGAGCACGACGAGCGGCCGCTCCGGGCGAGAGCGCAGCGCGGCGCTGAGCTGCGAGCCGGAAAGCAGGGGGTCTGGAGCGGCGGTCGCGGCGAACACGACGTCGGCTCGTGCCAGCGCCTCTGCCAGAGCGCTCCACGGACCAGCCGATGCGGTCCGGTCAGTCACGAGGGCTTCGCCACGCTCTGCGGTGCGTGCCAGCACGAGCACGCTCGCGCATGCCTCGGCCTGAATGGCGTCGAGCACGCCCTGCGCCGCCTCTCCGGCGCCGAGAACGAGAACGTGCTTATCCGCGAACGAGCCGCCGGCGCACCGTTTCGCGTGCGCCACCGAGGCCGACGCGATCGAGCCCGGATGACGTCCCAGTGCGGTCTCATGGCGGACGCGGCGGCCGGCGGCAAGCGCCGCGTCGAACGCGGCATCGAGCTCCCACGTGGTGGTACCGAGCGAGCGGCTCTGGTCGTGAGCGCGACGGACCTGTCCCTGGATCTCGTACTCGCCGAGCACCTGGGAATCGAGGCCGGCCGCGACGAGGAAGAGGTGGGTCAGCGCGGGGAGCCCGTCCCGCCGATAGATCGCCCGCGGATCGAGCGGCAGCCCTCGCTCCCGCGCGAAAGCGCGCAGGCCGCCCTCGTGATCGTGATCCCCCCACCAATACAGCTCAAGCCGATTGCAGGTGGAAAGCACGACGAGCGAGCGGCCCGCCTGGTGCTCTCGATGGAGCCAGGCGTCGAGCGCGTCCGGGGAGAGAACCAGCCTCTCCCGGACGGTGACATCGGCGGTATGATGGCTGACGCCGGCGAGGTGAAACGGCATCGCGTTTGACACTGCTTCAAGCCTACGCCTGCCCGCCCCAGGAGGGCAATCCGGACGCGGCCCGGACAGGAGTCCGTAGAACTACGGACGTGAAGAGTACGAAGTGCTTTACCGCCCGACTTTGACCTGGATCTCCTTCGGCCGGGCCCGCTCTGCCTTCGGGATCGTGACCGTCAGGATGCCGGCGTCGTACGTCGCCGCGATCTTGTCCGCGTCCACCAGGTTCGGCAGCGCAAAGCTGCGCTCGAAGGCACCGTAGCTCCGCTCGTAGCGATGAACCCGCTCGGTCGACTCCTCGGCGACCTGCTTCTTCTCGCCCCGGATGGTGAGCACTTGGTTCTCGATCCAGATCCGCACGTCCTCCGGCTTCACGCCCGGAATTTCGGCGACGATCGTCACGCTGTCCTTGTCCTCGAAGACGTCAACCGCGGGGGTCCACGCGGCGGTGAGGGTCCCGTTTTCGTCCCGCTGAGCGGGCCAGTTGGCAAACGCCTCATCCAGCAGGCTGTTCAGCCGCCGGAGGTTCTGGATCGGATCGAGGGTTCGCCGAGTGGTCATTACGTACATCTGCATTCCTCCATGCGACAGGGTCTGCGATTTCGGGGATCGGCACCGTGCCGATCGGCGACCCTTCGCAATGCAGTCGACGTGCCGGCCCGAGAGCCTCAGAGTCGGTCAAACTGACCGACCCCGGGGGACCGCGCTGCCGCGGCACCCGGGGTCGTCTGCAAGATTGGCCGACCTGGGCCTAACTGACGTTTACGCCCTCCCGAACAGCCTTCCGAACACGCCGGTCGTTCCGGTCACCGACGCGAAGGCGGCCCCCAGCTCGCCCATGGACCGGAAACGACCCGCGGGGTCGAACGCCAGCGCTCGATCGAGGGCCGCCTCGAGCTTCGCGGGCAACTCGGGCCGAACCGCGCGCAACCGCAGCGGCTCGCCCTTGAGCCGGGCGAGCATCAGGTCCTGCGGGCTCTTGCCAGCGAACGGAAGTCGCCCGGTGAACATCTCGAACGCCAGCACACCGAGAGCGAAGACGTCGCTCCGGCCGTCGAGCGGCTTTCCGCGGATCTGCTCCGGACTCATGAACTCGGGCGTGCCCAGCACGATGCCGGTCTGGGTGAGCTTGACGACCTCGGGCTCAGCGCGCCGTTCCTTCGCCAACCCGAAGTCCATCACCACGGCGCGGGTCCCATCCGTGACCTTTTCGTCCGGGACAAGCATGACGTTCTCCGGCTTGAGATCGCGATGAACGATCTCGAGCTCGTGCGCGTGCTCGAGTCCCCGGCAGATCTGCAACAGCAGTGGGATCCCCTCGGCCACGCCCAAGGGGCCCTGTCGAATCTCGTGCTCGCTCAGGGGCTCGCCGGGCAGATAGGGCATCACCAGATAGATGAGCCCTTCGGGAGTCTCGCCGATCCCGAGGATGGAGCAAACGTTCGGGTGGTCCAGGCGCATCGCGATGGCGGCCTCGCGTCGCAGCCGCTCGGCCGAGCCGGGGTCCCGAACGAGCCGGGGTGAGAGCACCTTCAGCGCGATCTGACGGTCGGCATTGAGGTCGTGGGCGAGATACACGTACGACATGCCACCCTCACCCAGACGCCGCTCGATTCGGTACCGTCCGCCCACGGTCTGGCCGGTGAGGCTGGTGTAGACCGGATCGGAAGGCTCGGCCGCTCGCTCAATGGCCCGGACGCGCGCGGTGTTCGCGCTGTCGGCCGGTCCCGGAGCCACTTCGACGAGCGGAGTGCCGTCCCGCGGACAGAACCGGGCGGGCGCGGCATAGTGGTTGTGACAACGCGGACAGCGGCGGTTGGTCAATCGCTGAACCGGTTGCGGCCGTCGATCTTGGCGCGATAGAGGTGGCCGTCCGCCAGCTTGAGCAACGACTGTCCGTCGGTCACCCGGCTGTCGGGATATGAGGCCATGCCGACGCTGATGGTGACGCGGACCGGACGTCCGGGGTCGCCGAAGTCGTTGGCCGCGACGCGGCGGAGGATACGCTCGGCAAAGTTGCGGGATTCGGCGACCGTGGTCTCCGGAAGGAGCACCACGAACTCCTCGCCGCCGTAGCGGGCCAGCACATCCACCGATCGCTGCTCCCGCTTGAGCAGGTTCGCGAGCTGCTTCAGCACCTTGTCTCCCACCAGGTGTCCGAAGCTGTCGTTGATCTGCTTGAAGTTGTCGATGTCTATCATCATGGCCGTGAGCCGGGTGGCATACCGGGCGGCGCGATCCATTTCCTGCTCCAGCTTCTGCATCAGGGCCCGGCGGTTGTACACCGCCGTGAGCGGGTCGGTCTCGGCCAGCTGGCGCATCTGCTCTTGCCCAAGCACCGCATGCTCGAGGTCGTACGCCTTCTCGAGCGCGGCCACCGCCGAGCGGATCACCTGATCGGCGAAGAGGAGATCGTCATCGGTGAGCGGGCCGTCCTCGGGGTTGGTCCGGAGAAAGAAGACGCCGGCCGGGTGATCCCGCAGCGAGAATCGGACGCAGATCGCGGAGCGGGTCGGCACCGGTCTGCCTTCGGCTTCCCAGGCGTCCCGGACCTCGCTGTAGAGCGGGTCGGTGACCACGTCGCGCGCGAGGACCACGTCGCCCGACGCCATACAGTGGCGGATCTCCGGGTACCGACGGAGGTCAACCGGCAGGTTGTGCAGGGTTGGATTTTCGTAGGCGGCAATCACGGTGGCGCCGTCGTCGTCCGGCCCACCGATGATGATCGAGCAGCGGGAGATGTTGAGCGCCTGCGCCACCCGCCGTACCAGAATCTGGTAGATCTCGTCCGGCTTGAGCGACGTCGTCACTTCGGTCATGATGTCCATCATGGCCGAGCGGTTCCTCGCCTCCCGACGCGCCTGGTTCAGCTGGCGTCCGACCCTCAGCTGGGCCTTCACGCGGGCCAACAATTCCTTCATCCGAAACGGCTTGGGAATGAAGTCGTTGGCGCCGAGGCCGAGCGACCGGACGGTGGCTTCCTCCGGCGGCATGGACGAGATCATGAGAACCGGCAGGTCCTTGAACCGCTCGTCCCCCTTGAGTCGGCCAAGCAGCTCGAGCCCGTCCACCTTGGGCATCATGATGTCGAGAAGCACGAGATCGAAGGGCTCCGTCTCCAGCCGCTCGATCAGGTGCTCGCCGCCGGGGACGGTCGTGACGTCGTACCCGTTCTCCTTGAGGATCCACCAGAGGGTCCGGGAGAGGGCCGGGTCGTCGTCGGCGACCAGGATCTTGGGAGCCTGGCTCATGGGCGCGCGTGCACCAGACGCTGGAAGACGGCAGGATCCACGTTGCCTCCGGTCGCCACGGCCACCACGACGCCTTCGGCCGGGACCCGGCCGGCGAGCAGCGCGGCCGTGGTCACCGCGCCGGACGGCTCGATGGAGAGCCGGGCCCGCTCGTAAAGATGCCTCATGCCCTCGCCGATCTCCAACTCGCTCACCTGGACCGCCTCCCGGACGACCGGGCTCAGCACCTCCCAGGTGAGCTTGCCGATCGACCGGGGGAGCAGCCCGTCGGCGATGCTCTGAGTCCCGGGAAGAGACACCGGTCCCCCTGCCGCCAGCGCAGCGGACAGCTTCGCGGCCCCCGCCGGCTCGACGCCGATGACACGCACGCCGGGCTTCAGTGCGGCCACGACGGCGCAAGTTCCGGCGAGCAGCCCTCCGCCTCCCACCGGGACGAGCAGGGTCGTCACCTCCGGCACGTCTTCCAGGATCTCGAGGCCGCAGGTGGCTTGACCCGCGATCACGTCCGGGTGATCGAACGGCGGTACGAGGGTCAAACCGTCGTCCCGGGCCATGGCTTCGGCCCGTTCCGTTTGCTCCGGCGAGCGCGTCCGACCCGCGAAGACGACTTCGGCGCCCTGCTCGCGGATCGCGTTCACCTTGATGGCGGCCGCGCACTCCGGCATCACCACGACCGCCCGGACGCCGAACGAGCGGGCGCTCCATGCGAGCGCCAGCCCGTGATTACCGCTCGATGAGGTAACGACGCCCCGCTGGCGGCCCTCGCCCAGGCGCGCGACGGCGGTGTAGGCCCCGCGAAGCTTGAACGCACCGATCGGCTGGAGCTGCTCGCACTTGAGCAGGAAGGACGTCGTGCCCCGACCCGGAACGCGCATCAGGGGCGTTCGCACCGTCACGCCCTGGAGCGTGCGCGCGGCGTCCCGGATGTCCGCGAGCGACGGCCCGGTCACGCGCGCGGGCTCACTCCTCGGCGCTGGGCACCTCTTCCTCGCCGGCGACTTCATCGGTCCCGCTTTCATCTTCTTTCGCGACCCGCGACACGTCCACGACCGCGTCACCCGAATCGAGGTTCATGACCCGTACGCCCTGCGTGTTCCGGCCGATGACCCGGATGCCGTCCACCGGCACGCGGATGATGATGCCGTGACGGGTGATCATCATGAGCTCGTCGTCCGGCTGGACCTCCTTGAGCGCCACGCACGGCCCCGTCTTGTCCGTCACCTTGAAGGTGATGATCCCCTTCCCGCCGCGCTTCTGCACCCGGTATTCGCTCAGCTCGCTGCGCTTGCCGAAGCCCTTCTCGCTCACCACGAGGAGCGTGGCATCGCGGCGGATGACCACCATGCCGATCACGGCGTCGTCCTTCACCAGCTCGATGCCCTTCACGCCGGTGGCCACGCGGCCCATGTCCCGCACGTCACCCTGGTGGAACCGGATGCTCATGCCCTCACGGGTCGCCAGCACGACGTCGCTCGTCCCGTCACAGATCTGCACGTCGATCAGCTCGTCGCCGTCGTCGACGTTGATCGCCCGGATCCCCGCCGTCCGCACGTTGCCGTACTCGGAGAGCGCCGTCTTCTTCACCGTGCCCTGGCGGGTCGCGAAGATCAGGAACTGCTCCGGCGAGAATTCCCGCACTCGGACCAGTGCCGCGATCTGCTCGTCCGGCTTCATCGCGATGCAGTTGACGATCGGCTTGCCGCGTGCGGCTCGGCCGGCCTGCGGAATTTCGTGGACCTTGAGCCAGTAGACGTGGCCCTTGTCGGTGAAGAACAGGATGTAGTCGTGGGTGCTCGCGATGAACAGGTGCTCCACCCAATCGTCTTCCTTCAGGTCGGCCCCGTTCAGGCCGCGGCCCCCGCGCCGCTGGCGCCGGTAGGTCGAGACCGAGATCCGCTTGATGTAGCCCGAGTGCGACATGGTGATCACCATGTCCTCCTCGGCGATCAGATCCTCGACGGTGAACTCGCCCTGGTCCGCGACGATCTCGGTGCGGCGGTTGTCGCCGAACTTCTCCGCGATCTCCGCCATCTCCGCCTTGAGAATCCCCATCCGCTTGGGCTTGGACCCGAGAATGCTCTTGAGTTCCTTGATCGTGCCCCGGACCTCCTTGAGCTCGGCCTCGAGCTTCTCGATCTCCAGGCCGGTGAGCTTGGCGAGACGCATGTTGAGAATCGCGTCGCTTTGCTTTTCGGAGAGCCCGAAGCGCTTGCGGAGCCGCGCATCGGCGTCGGGCACGTCCTTCGACTTCTTGATGAGCTCGACGACTTCGTCGATCTGATCGACGGCGATCTTGAGACCCTCGAGGATGTGCTCCCGGGCCTCCGCCGCCTCGAGGTCGAACTTGGTCCGCCGCACCACGATGTCGTGCCGGTGCTCCACGAACCGCTCGAGCAGCTGCCTCAGGTTCATGACCTTCGGCGCGCCGTGATCGAGCGCCAGCATGATCACGCCGAAGGTGGATTGCATCGCGGTGTGCTTGTAGAGCTGGTTGAGCACCACGTTGGGGTTCGCGTCGCGCTTGAGCTCGACCACGAGACGGATGCCGTCCTTGTCGCTCTCGTTCCGCGCGTCCGAGATCCCCTCGATCTTCCGCTGGTTGGCGAGCTCGGCGATGTCCTTGTGCAGCCGCTCCATGCTGACCATGTAGGGCAGCTCGGTGACGACGATCTGGTAGCGCCCGGACGACTCCTTCTCCTCGATCTGGGCCCGGGCGCGCATGATCACCCGGCCGCGCCCCGTCTCGTAGGCTTCCTTGATCCCCTCCCGGCCGTAGATGTAGGCGCCGGTCGGAAAGTCGGGGCCCTTGATCACCTTCCGCAGATCCGCGATCGACGAATCCGGCTCGTCGATGAGCAGCTCCACGGCCTTGGCGACTTCCCGCAGGTTGTGCGGCGGGATGTTCGTGGCCATGCCGACCGCGATGCCGCTCGAGCCGTTGACCAGCAGGTTGGGGATCTTGGCGGGAAGGACGGTCGGTTCCTGCAGCCGGTCGTCGAAGTTGGCCTGCACGTCGACCGTGTTCTTGTCGATGTCCTCGAGCAACGACATGGCGACGGGCGTGAGGCGCGCCTCGGTGTAACGATAGGCCGCCGCATTGTCGTCGATGGTGCCGAAGTTCCCCTGGCCGTCGATGAGCGGGTAGCGCAGCGCGAACTCCTGGACCATACGGACGAGGGCGTCGTAGACGCTCGCGTCGCCATGCGGATGGTACTTGCCGAGCACGTCGCCCACGACGGTCGCGGACTTCTTGTAGGGCCGCCCGGGCACCAGCCCGAGCTCGTTCATGGCGTAAAGGATCCGCCGGTGGACCGGCTTAAGCCCGTCCCGCACGTCGGGGAGCGCACGCGAGACGATCACGCTCATCGAATAGTTGATGAACGACTGCTGCATCTCCTCTTCGATAAGGCGGGGCAGGATGCGTTCGCGTGAGTTGGGAGCGGTCATGACGCGATCCGGGTCTGGGGAGGTGCAGTGAAAGCGGATCCTGATACAACCCGGAATATACCCGGAGTCGCGGCGTAGCCGCAACCGCGGCGGTCATATGTAAATGCTTGTCAAATCATCTGTTAGAGCAAGGCCGTTCGATGCGGAATCGGCTGCGCTTGAGGGGCGGGGCGCGGGTGCGCTCAGGCGGGTGCGCTCAGGCGGGGGCGAGCGGGCGAGCCGGCGGGCGCTCCCGCAGCAGGAGGACCGTGCCGGCCCCGGGGCCAAGCGATGGTGGGCCCTCCGACGCCAGGACCCGACCGAGCAGCCGCCCGTCGCTGTCAAGAATGCGGTAGTCGGCCGAGTCGTCGGTGTTCGTGGTCCGCATGATCATGTTCTCGCTCCGGAAATCGTGGCGCCGCGGGGCGCCGGGTCACATAGAGAGATGCCCTGAATCGCCCAACGGTTGCGTCTCGTAGGGGGGCGCAACCCTTTCCCCAGGGCCGGTGTCAGAGAACCGACGCCGGACTGAACTCTTCCCCGCCCCGGAGCCCGGTGGACGACCGTCTCCTGATCGCTCGTGTGCAGGCCGGCGATGCGAGTGCCGAGCGTGAGCTCTACGACGCGCACGTCGATCGGGTCTACCGGCTCGTGTATCGGATCGCCGGCGACCCGGACCAGGCGCAGGACTACACCCAGGAGACGTTCATCCGCACGTTCGACCGCCTCAGCGACTTCCGGGGCGAGGCGGCGCTCGGCACCTGGATCTGCTCGATCGCCGTGTCGGTGGCGCTGAACGGCCTGCGTCGAGGCAAGCGGCTCCGGACTCGCGAGGTCGCGCTGGACGAAGCCGCCACGGCCGCGGCCACCGAGCACCGAGCCGAACCCGATCTGCGCGACCGGCTCGCGCGGGCGATCGACGAGCTTCCGGAGGGATATCGCGTGGTGTTCCTGATGCACGACGTCGAGGGCTACACGCACGAGGAGATCGGCCGCACCCTGGGGGTGGAGACCGGTACCTCGAAGGCCCAGCTCAGCCGGGCGCGGGCCAAACTCCGCCGCTCGCTGGCCGACTTCGCGAGGGGATGACCCATGATCCGCGAGGACGACGACCAGCCGCTCGAGCCCGAGCTTCGGGACGCCGCCCGGGCGTACCACGAGCCGCCGCCGGCACCGCGCGCGGCGCTCTGGGCCGGGATCCAGGCGCGCCGGGCCGCGGACCGCCCATCCCGGCGGTCGCGTCGCGTCTGGGCGTGGGCCGCGGGAATCGCCGCGGTGCTGGTGTTGGGCGTGGGGATCGGGCGCCTGAGCGTGCGGGCAGGTCGGTCCGCGGGGCCAGGGGCGAGTCCGGTGGCGACCGCGCCGGGGCCCGCCGCCGCGCCGACTGCCGCATCCGGGGTGAATCCCAAGGACGACGCCGCCGCCTACCGGCTCGTGGCGGCCGAGCATCTCGGTCAGGCCGAGGTTTTCCTGACGCTCTTCCGCGCCTCGGTGCGGGAGGGACACCAGGAGCGGCTGGCCTCGGCCACCGCCCGCCAACTGCTCGCCACTAATCGGTTGCTGATCGACTCGCCTGCCGGGAGCGATCCCCGGCTCAAGCTCCTCCTTCAAGATCTCGAGCTGGTGCTCGCGCAGATCGCGCAACTCGCGCCGGGGCGCCAGAGCGAGGACCTGAAGCTCATCACCGACGGCCTGGAGCGGGACGGAATGCTGGTCCGCCTGCGGGCCGCCGTACCCGCCGGTTCTGGAGTGCACTTCCGGCAAGGAGCGCTGTGATGTCCTGGAACACGATCCGATGGACCGTGCTGGCGGTGGCGGGGCTGGCGACGGGGCCGGCGGCAAGAGGGCGGGCAGTGACGCCGGAGCCCGGTAGCGCGGGACCGATTCAAGCCCCGCCGCCGCCCACGGCGCAGGCCGATCCCGCAGACTCGCTATACCGGGCGGCCCTGAGCGCTCTGAGCGGACGCAACTACCGGGCGGCCGCGGAGCTGTTCGGATCGATCGAGACGCGCTTCTCGAAATCCCAGTATGCGCCTGATGCGATGTACTGGCAGGCGTTCGCGCTCTACCGGCTGGGCACCGCCGAAAGCCTGCGCCGAGGGCTGACCGCACTCCGGACCCAGCGGGCCAAGTACCCCAGCGCGGCAACTCGTGGCGACGCCGCGGCACTCGAGCAGCGGATCCAAGGCGAGTTGGCGCGGAGGGGTGATCCTGCGGCCGCCGCCGCGGTCGCGGCGGCGGCTTCGCGGATCGCGGTTCCCCCCGCTCCTCCGGCGCCGCCATCGCCGCCGCGTCCCCCGCGCCCACCCGCGCCACCAGCGCCGCACGGTCGCAGCCACGACGCCGCGTGCGGCGAGGACGACGACGACATGAAGGTCGCCGCGCTCAACGCGCTCCAGCAGATGGACGCCGAGCGGGCCGCTCCGGTGCTCCGCAAGGTGCTCAGCCGCCGCGACTCGGGCTCGACCTGTCTCCGTCGAAAGGCGGTCTTCCTGGTCGCGCAGCAGCAGCCCCAGGGCGCCGAGGAAACCTTGCTCGAGGCGGCACGCAACGATCCGGATTCCGAGGTGCGGGAGCAGGCCGTGTTCTGGCTCTCGCAAGTGGGGACCGAGCGTTCGGTGGCGGCGCTCGACTCGATCGTCCGGACATCGACCGACCCGAACCTTCAGGAGAAAGCGCTGTTCGCCCTGTCACAGGAAGGAAGCGCCACGGCGATGAAGGCGCTGCGGGCCTATGCCGATCGGTCGGACGTGCCCGAGGAGGCGCGCGAAAAAGCAATCTTCTGGCTCGGCCAGACCGGCACGCCCGACAACGCGGCCTTCCTGCAGACCCTGTACGGCCGGCTGCAGAACGAGGAGCTCAAGAAGAAGGTCCTGTTCTCGATCTCCCAGATGGATACGAAAGAAGGCGGCCGCTGGCTCATCGGCATCGCGCGGAACGAGAAGGAGACGGCCGAGCTCCGCAAGCAGGCGCTCTTCTGGGCCGAGCAGTGCGAGGTCCCGACGAGTGAGTTCGCGGGTCTCTACTCGGCCAGCCAGGATCACGCGATGCGCGAGCAGGTGATTTTCGTCCTCTCCCAACGAGGGGACAAGGAGGCCGCGGACAAGCTGGTGGAGATCGCAAAGGGCGATCCCGATCGCGAGCTTCGGAAGAAGGCGCTGTTCTGGCTCGGCCAGATGGACGATCCGCGGGTAACGGAGGTTTTGCAGCAGATCCTCGACCAATAACCCGAGCACGCGGGGTGTCGGGCAACCGTTTCGGCTCCCGCGCGGTCTAAGAGCAGCATCCATGCTGCCCAACGCGCTGCTCCTGTTGCTCGCGACCGCCGGAACGCAGCTCGATTCCGCCGTGGCCCGCCCCCGCCCCGCCGCGGCCGCCGTGCACGCCGTCCGGGCGACGGGGCCGATCAGCATCGACGGCCGGCTGGACGACCCCGCGTGGTCCGCGGCCCAGCCGATCGCCGAGCTCACGCAGCGCGCACCGCACGAAGGCGCGTCGGCATCCGAGCGCACCGAGATCCGCGTGCTGTTCGATGATGACGCGATCTACGTCTCGGCCCGGATGTACGAGACGGCGCCGGACTCGGTGACCGCCGTGCTCGCCCGGCGCGATCGCACCGTGAGCGCCGACCGCTTCCTCGTGTTTCTCGACCCTTACCACGACCGGCGGTCCGGCTTCTACTTCGGTATCAACGCCGCCGGCACGCTGTACGACGGCACGCTCTACAACGACGACTGGAGCGACGATACCTGGGACGGCGTCTGGGAAGGTCGCGCCGCGCGGGACTCGCTCGGCTGGACGGCCGAGCTGCGGATCCCGTACTCCCAGCTCCGGTTTCAGCGGAAGGACGTGTACGTCTGGGGCATCAACTTCGAGCGGGAGATCGCGCGGCGGAACGAACAGGACTACCTGGTGTGTCGCCCCACCAACGGGAGCGGGTTCGTCTCGCGCTTCGTGGATCTCGTGGGGCTCGAGCAGGTCGCGCCCCGCCCGCGCATCGAGGTCATGCCGTATGTCACCGCCAAAGCCGAATTTCTCGCCCACGATGCGGCCGATCCGTTCAACACCGGCGCCCGCGCTCGTCCCGGCGGCGGCCTGGATGCCAAGATCGGGATCGGCAGCAACCTCACGCTCGACGGGACCGTGAATCCCGATTTCGGTCAGGTCGAGGTCGATCCGGCGGTTGTGAACCTGACCGACGTCGAGACGTTCTTCCCCGAGAAGCGGCCGTTTTTCATCGAAGGTGCCAACATCTTCAACTTCGGATCGGGAGGCGCCAACGACTTCTGGGGCTTCAACTGGGGTGACGCCACGTTCCTCTACACCCGCCGCATCGGCCGCGCGCCGCAGGGGATTCTGCCGACCGCCGATTTCTCCTCGGAGCCGGCGGGTACGCACATCCTCGGCGCCGCCAAGCTCAGTGGCAAGATGGGCACGTGGAGCCTGAGCGGGCTCAACGCGCTCACCAACTCCGAGTTCGCCGACCTGGCGCTGGGGCCGTCGCGCTGGCGCGCCGAGGTCGAGCCGCTCACGTGGTACGGCGCCTACCGCGCGCAGAAGGAGCTGAGCCAGGGGCGCTACGGCATCGGGGTCATCGGGACCGGCACGGCACGGCGCTTCGACGAGGACAGCCTCCCACAACAGCTGTCGCGCACCGCCTTCAGTCTTGGCGTGGACGGGTGGCTCACGCTGGACAAGAGCGCCACCTGGGTGCTGACGGGGTGGGTGGGGGCGTGTCGGGTGAGCGGGACCTCGGCGCGGTTGATCGATCTGGAGAGCAACTCGGTCCACTACTTCCAGCGACCGGACGCCGGGTATCTGGGCGTCGACTCGAATGCCACCTCGCTCTCGGGATGGGCGAGTCGGATCACGCTCAACAAGCAGAAGGGTGACTGGATGCTCAACGCCGCGGTCGGCGCCATCAATCCGGGATTCGAGGTCAACGACCTCGGCTTCCAGATCTGGGCGGACCAGGTGAACGGTCACCTCATGGTCGGCCGACGCTGGACCCGGCCCAGCCGACTGTTTCAGAGCGCGCGGATCAACCTCGCCACCTTCCGCTCATGGGACTTCGGCGGCGACCTCACGCTGGCTGGCTACTTCCTCCTGGGGAACTTCGATCTCCGCAACTTCTCCCACTGGCAGTGGTCGCTGGAGTACGACGCGCAGAGTTTGAACGCACGCCGCACCCGGGGCGGCCCGCTGAGCCTGAACCCGCCCGGCATCGACTGGTCCATGAGCTTCACGTCGGATCCACGGCAGAAATGGATCGCCGGCCTGAGCCTCCAGGGCGACGAGTTCTCGCGCAACCGGCAGCACAGCTGGTCCATCGCCCCGACGCTCGAGTGGCACCCGAGCACGCGCGCGTTGATCCAGTTCGGGCCGAGACTCGACAAGCTGCACACCACCGCGCAGTACGTCGACACCTTCGACGATCCGGCCGCGACCCGGACATACGGTCATCGCTACCTCTTTGCTGAGCTGCAGGAGCTTCAGCTGTCGGCCAGCATCCGCCTCAACTGGATCTTCACACCGAGGCTGAGTCTGGAGATCTACACCCAGCCCCTGCTCTCATCCGGCCGGTACACCAATTACAAGGAGCTTGCCCAGGCCAAGACGTACGACTTTCTGGTCACCGGGCCGCCGCAGACCGCGCCCGACGACGACACCCGGCTCAGCGTGACGCCGGCGACGCCCGGCGTGCCCCAGCTCGAATTCGACAACCCGAACTTCTCGCTGGCCTCCCTTCGCGGGAACGCGGTGCTGCGTTGGGAGTACCGGCCCGGCTCGACGATCTTCTTCGTCTGGACCCAGAACCGGTCGGACACGATCACCGACGGCACGTTCCGCGTGGGCGACGGGTTGAGCCGCCTCTTTTCCAGCGCCTCGAACAACGTCTTCCTGGTGAAGTTCTCGTATTGGTGGAGGCCGTAAGGGCCGCTTACATTCCGGCCCATGCTGGTCCCCCGACATCCCGGCGTCGCGCGGGCGGGCGGCGTGGGAGTCGCGGTCCTGCTCGCCGCCTGCGGCGCCCCCAAGCCGGTGGCTCCTCCGCTCGACCTCGCCTCCCCGACCGATACCCTCGAGGCCCCCGTCCGCGACGCGGCGGGCGCGGTCTGGCTGGGCGCCGACCGCTGGGCGCTCGTGTCGGAGGGCAGCGGCGTCGTTGCGATCGTCGACTTCGCGGCGCGGCGCGTCACGCCGCTCGGCGGGCCCCAGACGACCCAGCTCCGCAATCCCTTCGCCCTCTTCCGCTCGGCCGACTCGCTCTGGGTGGCCGACTGGGGTCTCCGGCGGCTCAGCGTGTGGAGCTTGGACGGACGATTCGGACGCGGTATCCCCGCCGCGGACATCATGCGCGGGGCACTCGCGCGCATGCGCGACGCCGCGGGTAGGTTCTATGTGCCGATGCTGCCGCCGGCCGGTCGTGACGGCAGCGGCAACCGTGACTCGGCCGCGGTGGTTCGGACCGCGCCGGACTTTTCTCGCATCGATACGCTCGCCCGGCTCGCACCGCTCGACATCGCCGAGGTGGAGGGCGACGCCGGCCATCGGTTCGAGCGTCGTGTGTTCAGCGGGACGGACCAGTGGGGCGCGTTGGGGGACGGCTCGCTCTGGGTGGCGCGGGTCTATCAGAACCGGGTGGACTGGAGAGATTCGACCGGGCATTGGAGAACCGGCGAGGCCCTGCCGGATCGCGTGCTCGAGGTTACTCGGGCGGATCGAGAGCTGTTCGTGCGGACGTTCCCACCCGAGCTTCGGAACACGGCGGAGCAGCTCCCCTTTGCCCCGGTCAAGGCGCCGTTCGAGGCGGCGTTCACGTCGGCTGACGGTCTGGTGTGGCTCCAGAAGAGTCGGTCCCCGCTCGATTCCACCGGCAGCTGGCACGTCGTCGATCGGCAGGGACGTCTGGTCCGGGAGATCCGGCTCCGGGGCTCCGGCCGTATCTTGGCAGCGGCGGCCGGCGCGGCGCTCGCGATCGAGCCCGACAGCGGACGGCTCCGCGTGCTCCAGGTCGTGGTGCCACCACTCGTTTCGCAAGGAGCTTCATGATGCCCGCGGTGAGATCGTCCTGGCCCGTCCTGCTCGCGGCGGCCGCCGCTGCCTGCGCCAATTCCGGCGCGGGCGGGGGCGGTGATCTGAAGATCGACGCGAGGCTGCCGGTAACGTTCGCGCAGCTGAGCAACGTGGTCGAACTGTCCGACGGACGAATCGCGTTCGCCGATACCCGGGCACGCGTCTTTCTGCGCGCCGACCTGGCCAGCGGCAAGGTGGACACGATCGGCACGCGGGTCGACAGTCTCCCGCCCGACGCGGCGCCCTCCATCTACAAGTTTCCGGGTTGGGTCGCCCACCTGGCGGGCGATACCCTCGCGCTCGTGGACTTCGCGGCCGTGCGCACCACGCTCTGGACCGAAGCAGGACAGCCGCTCGCCGCCCTGAGGCTTCCTCCGGCCGGCGGCGCGACGCCGGTCCTCGCGTACGATCAGAGCGGATTCGGTTACAAGACCGACTACGAGTCCGTGGTCGGGGGCGGAGAGCCGGGCAAGGTGGTGCGCCCCGAGAGTGTGGCGGTGCTGCGGCTCGAGCTGGCGAACGGCCGGGTCGACACGGTCGCCCACCTGGCCTCGCCGGAATACGGCAACGCCGTGTTCGGGGAGCAGACGCAGGATGTCGCCAAGATCTTCGGGCCAAACGACGTCTTCGGCGTGCTCCCCGACGGCCGCGTGTGGGTGGCGCGAGCCCGGGAGAACCAGGTGGAGTGGCGGGGGCCCGGGGGCGTGTGGGTCCGGGGACAGCCGCACGCCTTCACGAGGGTTCCCGTGACGGAGGCCGACAAGCAGCGGGTGATCGCGAAGATCCGGGAACAGGGCAAGGGCCGCGGCCTCCCCGACACGCTGAGGATCGAGTGGCCGTTCGCCGAGAACAAGCCGCCGTTCGAGACGGGGATGGGCAGCCCGACCGGAGCCGTCTGGCTCCAGCGCTCAGGGCGGTCCGACGCGACCGCCGTGGTCTACGACGTGTACGGGTCGGACGGCGCCTGGAAGAAGGCAGTCACGCTGCCGGCCGGGGTGACCCTGGCCGGGTTCGGCGGCAAGGGGACGGTGTATGGGATCCTGAAGGACGGCGACCGGAAGACGGTGGTGAGACTGCGGTGAACCGTGAACAGTAAACGGTGAACGGGGGTCTCCACCCACGGGCGCCCCCCGTTCACTGTTTACCGTTCACCG
>OEKJ01000362.1_pt1 | contig 18586 bp, 17 predicted proteins | sample 1503081 | NCBI WGS metagenome assembly OEKJ01 (sample SAMEA104379565, study PRJEB20068) | metagenome | biome: 1000743; feature: 77; material: 1998 | place: USA | collected 2012 | depth 25 m | reverse complement strand
TGGCGACGATCACCTTGCCGTTGGTCCGGTCGACCGTGTAGCCGATGCCGTTCCGGTCGAAGTGCGCGAGCAGCTTCTTGCCGCCGCTCTCGAACAGCACGTTCTCGTTGACGCCGTCATAGTCCCACTCGTCGTGCGGCGTCATCTGGTAGGCCCAGACCGCTTTGCCGGTATCCGGCTTGCGGGCGAAGATGGTCATCGACCACTTGTTGTCGCCCGGGCGCTGATCGGGATTCCAAGTCCCGGGGTTGCCGACGCTGTAGTAGAAGAGGTCCAGCTCGGGGTCGTAGGAGTACCAGCCCCAGGTCGTGCCGCCGCCGCGCTTCCATTCGTCGCCCTGCCAGGTCGAAACGCCGAGATCCTTGCCCTTGTGCGACGCGTAGTTGGCGTTGGCATCGCCTTCGATGCCGACTTCCTTGTCAGGACCGGTGCTGTACATGGTCCACTTGTGCTGGCCGGTGTTCACGTCGAACGCCGAGACGCGGCCACGGACGCCGAACTCACCACCCGAGATGCCGGTGATGACGATGTCCTTGATGACGATCGGAGCGACCGTGATCGTGGCGCCCTGCTTGTAGCCGATGGCCTCGGGGCCGGCGTCGGAGTGATCCGGGTGCTTCGCCTTCCAAAGCTCCTTGCCGGTCTTCGCGTCGAGCGCGATCAACTCACCCTGAAGCGCGTTGATGAACACCTTGCCGCTCGGGTGGTACGCGGTGCCGCGGTTCACCAGGTCGCAACACGCGATTGGAATCGCGTCCGGCGACTGGTTCGGCACGTACTTCCAGATCATCGGCGCGCCCGGCTTGGAGAGGTCGAGCGCGTAGACGATGTTCGGGAACGACGTGTTGACGTACATCACGTTCCCGACCACCAGCGGGTTGCCCTCTTGGCCCCGGAGCGTCCCCAACGAGAAACTCCAGGCGGCCTTGAGGTTCGCCACATTTGCCGTCGTGATCTGCTTCAGCGGGCTGAACCGCTGCAAGCTGTAATCACGCCCGGGCATCTGCCAGTCGCCCTCGGGAGCGGTGCGGGTCCAGGCACCCCCGCGCGCTTCCTGGGCGTTGGCGACCGCCGCGAACGCAAGGCCCGCAGCGACGCCGGACAACACCTTCCGGGTAAAGCGGTTCATAACTGACCTCAGGATGAAGGGTGATTCTACTGCGACCTACACCTTTGTGCGGTTGCCGATTGATGCCCCGGCGGCACGATTACGCCTGCCAGAGCCGCCCGCCCCGCCGGCGCGGCTCACGGGCTGGAACGCCGGCGGGCCGCGTTCGATGGGTGCCACCCAGGAGCCCCCGGTTGCGAGACTCCGAACTGGAATACGCGAGAATGCAACACGTTGGATGTACGCCACGAAACGCCCGAGCGCCAGAGGGGTCTGGCGGGCGGCGGCGGACATCGGGATCGGATCGAACCGGGGGGGACGGAGCGGGGAATGGAGACGCCAGCGCCAAGCCGGTCCACGTACCCATCCAGACCGGACCCGAACGGGGCTTGCAATGTCCCACGTCGTGGCAGCGAACGGGAAAACTCCCATTACGACCCTCGGCAAAACCGCCGCCCAACGATTTTCGTAAGAAACGATGAACGCGAAGCGCACGGGAGTGCTGTGGAGTCGCGTCGGGATTCTCTGGAGTCCAACAAACGACCGCTGCCTCCTAATCAGGCAGCCTCTCTCGGACCACGCGTCCCGCATCCTTGCAGGCGCTGAACACCTGAATTGCCTACGGGCCCGCCCGAGGCCGGCGGGGCGTGTCTGCATTGCATTGGAACGTGGGGCTAGACTATACCGCGCACCGGGCCAACTGTCAATCAGCCAACGCGTTTGTCGAACCGCGCCAGACCCGGGCGCCCCGGTTCAGGAAGGCTCCCTCGAATACCGCCCCGCGACTGCCCAGCCAGCCAGCCGCCAGCCGAGCGAGCTCCCGCCCGTGCTCGGCGCCGTCAACTATGGCATAAGCCGTTGGACCCCATGAGCTTTGACCGACGCCGTGCGCCCCGGCCGCGGCCAGCCGCTCGATCAACGGTCCCGTCGGGCCGGGCGCAAAGACGCTGCCCTGCGCGCCGGCGAACCACCCGCCCGTGATCCGCTGAATCTCGGAGAGCGCGCTGCCGAACGCCTCGAGGTCCCGCTCCACGAGGCCCGGGAGCAGTCGCATCAGCACGAGGTGCGCGACGTGCTCCACCTCACGCAGATCGGGTGACGGCAGGCGCCGGAAGGCTTCCACTTCCGCGTCGCCGCTCAACCCCGGAGCCCCTGACGGAATCACGACCACGTAGCGCCACGTCGGCGGGATCTCGTAGCGCGCGAGCAGCGGTGCGACGTCGTCCGTGCCGGGGCGCCGCCCGCCCTCGAGAATGAAGCCACCCGACTCGAACGCCCAGGTGCCGATCGCCGACCGGCGCCCGCGATCCACCGCCCGCGCGAGCTCGCGCGTGACCGTGGGCAGCTCGTACAGCTCGGCGACCGCGCGCGCGATGGCGAGGCCGAGCTGCGTGCCCGAGCCGAGACCGACGTGGGGCGGGATCGCGCGATGCACCCGCAATCGCACGCCGCCTGGCTGTCCGTACAAGGCGAGAATGCGGCGGGCGAACGCCGCCGAGCGCTCCGCGTCGGCGCCCTCGACCTCCACGTCTTCCGCTCGGGCGGCCTCCACCAGGAGCGAGGGGGTCGGGATCGCGGCACCCATCCCGCCGAACCGCCGTCCCAGGCCGCCGTGCAGATCGAGGACGCCGAAATGCAGGCGCGACGGCGCCTCCACGAACACGCTGGCGTCCGGTCGGCCGCTCATGCGGGAGCCCCGGCGCCAAGCTTGGATGCGATGTAAGCGCTCACGAGGGCCCAGGCCTCCTGCTCCCGCGGGCCCGCGGTCTTGTCCACCAGGACCTGGAGTCGCGCCAGCTCGTCGCGGATCTGCCCTGCCGGAAGGAGGTGCACCCGCGTCGCGAGGATCGCGGCCTCGAGCACCGCATGGCGCGCGCGATTGAAGCCGACGAACTCCCGCCGGACGCCGCGATGCACAACCCGCATTTCGATGCGCGACCGGGGCGGCGACGCATCCAGGCTTACGACCTCGAGCTCCCGCCAGGAGCACGCGGCCTCGAGCACCACGCCGTTCACGACGCTCGCCGGCGTTGCCGGGAACACCGGGCTCCCGATCGCACTCCGGGCGATGAGCAGCACGTCGTCGGTGAGATTCACCACCGCCACGCCCGTGGCCCGCACGTTCCGGAAGGTCGTTGTTTCCAGGAACGGCTTGAGCACGATCAGGTCCTCACCCCATTCGACACCCATCGGAGCGAAGTTGCGAAGGCCTTCGAGGTCGATCGTCGTCACGATCGATTCGACGATGAGCGGCATGCCCTCTCCTACTCGGCGAGCACGGGAAGCGTCACGTGCGACGGGTGCGCCGCGGACCGGTAGATGCGTTGCGTGGCCGCGCGATAATCGGCGGGCCGCGCCTCGAACCGGGTCAGGTGCTCGGCGGAACGTACCAGGGCGCCTCGTGAGCGCGGGGCCGGCGCCGCCGGTCCAGCCCTTCCCCCGATGGCTGGTAGCCGATGGCGGAGAGTCCGAGTCCGCCGTCGGCGCCGGCAGGGAGCGCCTCGACGGTCGCCATCGGCGCGCCGAGAAAGCGGGCGAGTATCGCGTACCCGTGCTCGGTCAACACTGATTCCGGATGGAACTGAACCCCGATGACCGGATGCTCCCGGTGCTGTACCGCCATGATCTCGCCGTCTTCGGACGTGGCCGTGACCCGCAGCATTGGGGGCAGGGAGCCGGGTGCTATGACGAGCGAGTGGTAGCGGGTCGCCGGGAAGGGGCTGGGAAGTCCCTCGAAAATGCCGCTGCCGTCGTGATGGATCTGCGAGGTCTTGCCGTGCATGGGTCGCCCGGCCCGCACGATCTCGCCGCCGTAGGCGGCGCCGATGCATTGATGGCCGAGGCAAACGCCGAGGATCGGGATCGAGGCGCCGAGCCGGCGCACGACCTCCGTCGACACGCCGGCCTCCAGGGGTGAACACGGGCCGGGGGAGATGATGATGTGGCTCGGGTGAAGCGCTTCGATCTCTTCCGGCGTCATGGCGTCGTGCCGGCGCACCACGGGCGTGGCGCCGAGCTCTCGTACGTACCGGGCGAGGTTGTAGACGAACGAATCGTAGTTGTCGATCAACAGGATCATGACGGTCCCAGCGCCCGGATTATCCCCCGTGCCTTGTCCAGCGTCTCGCGGTACTCGGCCTCGGGCTCCGAGTCGGCCACGATGCCGCCGCCGGCCTGAAAGTACACCACCCCATTCCGGACGACCGCGGTGCGGATCGCGATGCTGGTGTCCATCGCCCCGGTGGTCCCGAGATAGCCGAGCGACCCGCAATACACCCCCCGCCGGGTGGGCTCGAGTTCCGCGATGATCTCCATGGCCCGGACCTTGGGCGCTCCGGTAATCGAGCCGCCGGGGAACGTGGCTCGGAGCAGGTCCACCGCGTCGTTGCCCCCTTCCAGCTCGCCGACGACGGTCGAAACCAGGTGGTGCACGGTGGGATGCTGCTCCAGTGCGAACAGCTCCGGGACCCGCACCGTTCCAGGTCGGCAGACGCGCGACAGGTCGTTCCGCAGGAGGTCCACGATCATGACGTTTTCGGCCCGGTCCTTGTCACTCTCGGCCAGCACCCGCCCGAGCAGCGCATCGTGCATCGGGCCGAGGCCGCGTGGGCGCGTGCCCTTGATGGGGCGGGTCTCGACGTGGGTCCCCGACAGCCGAAGGAACCGCTCCGGCGAGACGCTCAGCACTTGGAGCCCGTCGAAGTCGAGGTATGCACCGAAGGCGGCGGGGTTGGTGTGTCGGAGTCGGCGGTAGAGCGCGAGCGGAGGCTCCGCGAGGCCCGCCTCGAAGCGCTGCGAGAGATTCGCCTGGAAGATGTCGCCGGCCAGGATGTACTCGCGGACCCGCGCGACGGCGCTCAAGTAACCGCGGTGGGTGAAGGTGGAGCGGAGACCGATTTCCTCGCCGCCTTCGACGCCGAGCACGGGATAGGACGGCGCCCCGGCGTTCGATCGCGCGGGCGCGGGGCCGCCGCTCGGTGCGTGCGGTCGGCTGCCCGTCTGCCGCTGCAACCGGCGACGAACCGCCTCGAGCCGATCGCGGGCGGAGCGTTCGGCGTCCGAGCCGGAAGCGGGGCCGCCGGTCGAGATGATCCAGGCTGCGTGCTCGCAGTGATCCCAGGCGAGCACCCAGTCGTACAGCCCGAGGATCACGTCCGGAATGGCGAGATCGTCGTAGCGCGCCTCGGGCAAGCGCTCGAGCGTGGCGCCCCAGTCGTACCCGATGTAGCCGGCGGCGCCGCCCTGGAATGGAGGAAGCCCCGGCACCGCATCGGTGGCGAGCGGCGCGAGCGCCGCGCGTACGGCGCTCAGCGCATCGGTGCCGAGTCGCGTCCACCCGCCGCCTCGGTCGAGGCGCTCCGCGCCGGGCCCCCGGCTCCGGATCACCGCGTACGGGTCCGCCGTGAGGAAGGAGCAGCGCCCGGTCCGGTCGGCGTCCGCGGTGCTGTCGAGCAGCAGCAGGAACGGGAGATCGGCGAAACGCTCGGCGGCGGCGACGGCGTCGGGGACCGCATCGAGCCGCTCGGCCAGCGGCAGGCGGCTCACTCGGGCTCCTTCGAGGCCGCGCGTCGGCGGCGGGAGCGCTGGGTGAGCTTCACCTGCTCACCGCTCGGGTCATCCGGCGGAGTCAGATAGCCCCACGCGAGCGCGCCCTCCTGCCGATACGTCTTCCCCAACGTGACCGCGAGCTTCGCTTTCATGAGCTCCCGGCCCAGGTAGAAGGCGTGAGTCGCCTCCTCGACGCCCAGCTGCGCGAAAATCTCCTGAATGTCCGTGCCGCGCACGAACAGCTCGTTGTTGAAGACCGTGATGGCCTCGCGGTCGGCGAAAATCCGGAAATTCGGGTCGGTCACGGCCGCCTGCAGCTCGCGCAGCTCGGCCTCAGAATAAGCCAGCACCTCGGGGTCTTTCAACGTGACCAGGCGATCGTCGATGCCCTTGGGGACTCGCTTCTGCTCCACCGCGTAGTGCATCAACCGACGGGCGACGTCGATCTCCCGGACGGCACCGCGGGCCCAGGGGATCACTTCGGTCGTGAGCACCGCTCGGACGCCCACCTCCTCCGCGATCGCCAGCAGCAACGCGTTCACGCCGGTGCTGTCGGCCGCCGTGAGCTCGGTGATGTTGCCCACGCCCATCATCTGCCCGACACCGGGATAACGGCGGTGGACCTCCGCGTAGCGCTCGAGTGAGGCCATGAACCCGAAGCCGATCGGCTCGATCACGGGGTCGATGAGGTACGGCACGCCCCACGCATCGAGGCGCTCGATGTTGCGGTCGAGCGTCTCCAGGCCGGCTCCGAAGTCCGGAATGACGACGACCCTGCCGCCGGCCGCGGCCACGTCCCGCGCCACGTCCAGGTTGGTGCCGTTCACGCTCAGCACCAGCTCGGCACCGGCCCGCACCGCCGTGCGGATCTCCTCCGGCTCGAACGAGTCCACGCTTACCCGGAAGCCGTCGCCGCGCAGTTCACGCACGACCTCGGCCAACGCGGGGAAGGGAAACCCGGGCGTGCAGCCGAGATCGATGACGTCGGCGCCGCTCGCGCGGAAGGCATCCGCGGCGCGCCGAATGGCGGCCCGGGAGAGCTTCGGGGCGTTGTTGATCTCGGCGAGGATGTCGATCGAGTAGGCGCCGTAGTTCGGCGCGGCGGCCGCCCGGCCGAAGTACCGTGGAATCTCGCGCAGGTCCTTGGGGCCCTTCTCGGTCCGCACGCCCACGTGGTCCGCGATCACGGACGCGTCGCCTTCGCAGAGACCGGGGATGAGCACGAGATCGGTTTCGCGGGGGACCTCGAGGAAGCGCGCGATCCACGGCGTCGTCATGAGGGCGGCGACCGTGATCTTGAGCACCGCCACGTCCGCCGCGAACGGAGGCGCCATGTCGGCGAGCGTGCGCCGCAGCGCCGGCTCGGCGAGCTTGCCGGTGACGAACAGGACGCGGCGGGGCGGCGAAGCCGGGAGCCCGCCTATCGCGGGTCTCCGGGGCGAACCCACTTGTTCGGCGTGCCCTCCAGCGCGCCACCACTGGGCCGCCAAAGGACATGATCCTCGATCTTCCGGGCGAGCTCGAAGTCCTTGTCGCTGATACCGCCGGCGGCGTGGTTCTGGAGCTTCACGATGACCCGACCCCAGGTAACCGTGAGGTCGGGGTGATGGTACGCCGCCTCGGCGAGGTAGCCGATCGTGTTCACCAGCATCAGGGTGGTCGGCCAGCCGTCGGTCTTGTAGACCCGGCGGATCCAGCCATCCTCGTAGAACCAGCCCGGCAGCGCCTTCAGGCGCTCGGCGATTTCCGCGTCGTTGTATGTGCGCTCTTTGGTGGTTGGCATGACAGTCTCCTCGTTGCTCGTCGGCTACATCACCACTCCTCCGTTGACCATAATCACCTGCCCGGTGAGAAACGCGGCCTCGTCGGAGGCGAGGTAGACCGCGGCCCCCGCCACGTCCTCCGGGGTGCCCCATCGCTTGAGGGGGGTGGCGTCGGTGACCTCCCGCCGCCAACCCGCCGGCGCCTCCTGCTCGAAGGCGGTGGCGATGAACCCGGGGGCGATCACGTTGACCCGGATGTCCGGCGCCACGTCCCGCGCGAGCGAGCGACTGAAGCTCAGGATCCCGCCTTTCGCGGCGGAATAGAGCACCGGGTTTTCGCCTGCCATTCCCTGCCCGACATGGTCCCACGACATGTTGAGGATGACGCCGCCGCGTCCCTGCGCCCGCATCAGATCCACCGCGGCCCAGGACGCGAGCACCGTGCCCCGAAGATCCACATCCAGGACGAGATCGAGCTTCTCGCGCCGAGAGAGATTCCTGAACTTGCCGGTGAGGATGTCCGCGCCGGCGTTGTTCACCCACACATCCACGCGGCCGAGTGCCGCTCGAAGATCGTTGGCGAACCCCTCCAGGGTGTCCGTGCGGCCCAGATCCAACCGGCGGATCTCGGCCCGTTGTCCAGCTGCCGCAATGAGCCTTGCGGTCTCCGCCGCGCCCTGCGCGTTCTCGCGGTAGGTCAGCGCCACGCTGGCGCCGGCATTGGCGCTCGCCACCGCGATCGCCCGCCCTATTCCGCTCGAGCCTCCGGTGACGAGAACGACCTTGCCCGCAAGGCGCCGGTCCGCGCTTCCCCCGCCATCCGCCCGCTGCGCCACGGTACCTCCCGCCGATGAGCCCGGACGAATAACTTCTAAGCGCTAACATATCATTGCGTTAGCAACTCACAAGGGAGAGGTCCGTGCGGTTGCTGGTGAGTGTTCGCAGCCCGGATGAGGTCCGCGCCGCCCTGAGGGGGGGTGCGGACATCGTCGACGCCAAGGACCCGAGCCGGGGAACACTCGGCCCGGTGGCCGACGATGTCCTCGAGGCCATCGTCGCTCAGGTGCCGCCCCACGTCGCTCTGAGCGTGGCGCTGGGAGACGTCGGGTCGGTCGAAGCCACCCGGGCGGCGTTCGGTGCGCTCCGGATGAACCGGCGCGCCACGCCTTACGTGAAGCTCGGATTCGGCGGCGTCTCCGAGGAGGGCGAGTTGCTCAGGCTCCTCGACGCGGCGGCCGATGCCGCGGCCCGGCATCCGGCACGGCCTCGTCTGGTCGCGGTCGCCTGCGCGGATCGTGACGGCTCCGCAAAGGTGATCCTCCGCGGCGCTGGACAGGCCGGGGCCGCGGGAATCCTGCTCGATACTGACATCAAGGACGGCCGAACCCTCCTCGACTTCTGGCCGGAGAATCGGCTCCGCGATTGGGTCCACGCCGGACGCTCCGCCGGCCTCGAGGTCGCTCTGGCCGGCAGCCTCGGCCTCGGGGACCTGGCCCGGATCGCCGCGCTGGGGCCCGACATCGTAGGCGTGCGGGGGGCGGCCTGTGCCGGCGGACGGAGCGGGACGGTGGACGCCGGGCGTGTCCATGCCCTTCGCGCACGCCTCCTCATGGAGCCGGCGGCGATCGCCGCGAACCACCAGATCGGCAGGGCCGGTCCTCCCCACCAATCCATTTCTAAGTAGCGCTTGCACTTAGGCTTGCTCGTGAAGGTCGGCGGGGGCATGTCATTTGCCCCCCGCTTACTCGCCCCTGCCGCCGACACGAGCTCCAGTGAACCTCCGGTCGAGTCTCTTCCGAAGCCGCTTCGGGCGCCGCCTGTTCGCGCTCTTTGTGGGCTGCGCGCTCGTTCCGATCGGGTTGTTCGGCTTCCTGTCGTTCCGCCACATGACCCGCCAGCTGGAGCTTCAGAGCCGGACTCGGCTCCTCCAGGCGAACAAGGCCCTCGCCCGGGCGGTGTTCGAGCGGCTTCTCCTGCTGGAAGCCACGCTCAAGAGCATTCCGCCCCGCGCGATCGCCGAGCTGGTCCCGCCCCCGCCAAAACCGGCTGCCCCGCCGCCTGTGCGTCGTCCCAAGCGGGTGCGCCCCGGCAACCAGATCCAGGGTGCGCGCAAGGACGGACGGATCGCGCTGGGCGGGGTCATGATGGATCACGCTAAGGGGACCGCTCCCGCGGCTCCGGCCGCCCCGGCCAAAGATCCTGAGGCCAGCCGAACCATCATCGCCGGGCTCGACCTCCTGGCCCGGAGTCGATTCACCGCGCTCGAGTTTCTGGGAGACGACGGCAAGCGGATCGCCGTGTTCGGCCAGTTGTGGGAGCTGCCCACGCTTTCCGCGGCCGACAGCGCCCAGGTGATGGAGGGCAACCCCCGGATCGTGACGCAGTTCACCAACGGCGTCGCGCGGATCTATCTCGTGCGGCGGCTCGCCCGGCGCACGGGACCCACCGGCACGCTCATCGGCGAGGTGAGCGGTGACTACCTGTGGGGCACGCGCGACCAGACAATGCCGTCGCCGACGACCGAAATGGCGGTGCTGGACGAGCCGGGGCAGATGCTGGTGGGCTCCACCCATCTCCGAAGCGCCGCGGCGCGCCACGTGCACGAGCTGTCGCAGCGCTCGCTCTGGGGCAACTTCACCCTCGAGTTGGGCGAGCGTAACTACCTCGGCACCTATTGGCCGATCGTCCTGCGTGACGCTTTTGGTAGTCCGAGCTGGACGCTGGTGTTGAGCGAAGCCCAGGCCACGGTGCTCAGGCCGATGACCGATTTCACCGACCGCTTCCTGCTGATCATCGGGGCGTGCACGCTCGCGGTGCTTGTGCTCAGCATCAGCCAGATCCGCCGAAGCCTTGTCCCGCTGATCCATCTCCAGGATGGAACGCGGCGTATCGCACTCCAGGACTTCGACTGGCGGGTGCCCGTCACCAGTCGCGATGAATTCGCCGAGCTGGCCCACTCCTTCAACACCATGGCTACCCGCCTCGGCCGGCAGTTCAAAGCCCTGGCCGCCGCCGCGGATATCGACCGCGCGGTGCTCGGAGCGATGGACGCCTCGACCATCGTGGACGCCGTCCTGAGCCGGATCCGGGACCTCTATCCGTGCAGTGCGGCCAGCGTGACCTTGCTTCCAGCCGAGCGGGGCACCGGCGCGGTGAGCTGGGTGCGCCGGGACGGCGACGGCGGGCGACGGGAAGCCGTCCGGGTGCAGCTCAGCGCCGAGGATCTGTCACAGCTCGCGGCGGGGGACGTGATCGAGCTCCGGGCAGGTGATCGGCTCCCCGACTACCTCCGTCCGATGGCCGAGTGCGGCGTGACCGCGGCGGTCGTATTGCCGCTCGCCTCGCACCGTGAGCTTGCCGGCGTGCTCGCGCTGGGTACGCGGCAGGAGGTGATTCCAGCGCCGGAAGACCTGATGCAGGCGAGGCGCCTCGCGGATCAGGTGGCCGTCGCTCTGTCCAACGCCCGCATGGTGGAGCAGGTCCGTCTGCTCGCTTATCACGACAGCCTGACCGGGCTTCCGAACCGGCCGTCGTACAAGGACCGGCTGGCGCGCGCGCTGGCCGAGGCACGGCGGGAGCGTCGCAAAGTCGGGGCGTTCTTCATCGACCTCGACAACTTCGGCCGGATCAACGACACCCTCGGACACGAGCTGGGCGACCAGCTCCTGCGCCACGTGGGCGAACGACTGCATGAGTGCTGCACTCAAGCCGACGATGCCGGCGAGGCCGCGGCCGGAGACCCCAGTGCGGAGGTCGCGCGGCTCGGCGGCGACGAATTCACGGTGTTGCTCACGGGGATCGACGATGCCGACGATGCGGTGGCCCTCGCGCGCCGGATTCTCTCGACGCTCACGCCTCCGGTCCCGCTGGGCACGCACGAGGTGTTCATCACCGCCAGCATCGGCATCGCGCTCTACCCGGTCGACGGCGAGGACGTCGAGACGCTGCTGACCCACGCCGATACCGCGATGTACGAGGCGAAGAGCCAGGGTGGGAACGGCTACCAGATCTTCTCCCGCACGATGAACGCGACCGCCATGCAGCGGCTGACGCTGGAGACGGATCTGCGCCGCGCGCTCGAGCGCGAGGAGCTGGTGCTGCACTATCAGCCGATCGTCCGGGCGGACACCGGCGCGATTACCGGAGCCGAGGCGCTTGTCCGGTGGCAGCATCCGTCACTGGGCCTGCTGCTGCCCTCCGAGTTCATCCCCATCGCCGAGGAGAACGGCCTGATCGTCCCGCTGGGCGAATGGGTGCTGCGGACCGCGTGCGCCCAGAACCGGGCCTGGCAGGACGCGGGGTTCGCCCCCCTCCGCATCGCGGTGAACCTGTCGAGCCGCCAGATCCGCCAGGGCACCCTCGTCACCACGGTGCGCGCGGCACTCGAAGCGGCCGGATTGGACCCGCGCTGGCTCAGCCTGGAGCTGACGGAAAGCGTCCTCATGGAGCGCCAGCACGAGGCGGTCGCGGCGCTGCATCGGCTCCGGGCCCTGGGCGTTCAGCTGTCGATCGACGACTTCGGCACCGGCTACTCCTCGCTCAGCTACCTCAAGCACTTCCCGGTGGACTCACTCAAGATCGATCGCACCTTCGTGCGCGATCTGATCGCGGTCCCGGACGATGCGGCCATCACGGCGGCCGTCATCGCCATGGCGCACGCGCTCGAGCTCAAGGTGGTCGCGGAGGGCGTCGAGACCCACGAGCATCTCGCCTTTCTCCGGGGGCAGGGCTGCGACGAGGTCCAAGGACACCTCGTCGGCCGAGCCGTTCCCGCGGACCGCTTCTTCGAATGGCTCGCGCGGGGACGGGCGGGAACCCGCCTGGCGCGCCGGGCCTATCGGAGCGTCCGGTAGTCGGCTAGCCCCCCGTCTCGCCTCCCGCGCCGTCGCTCACCACCAGCGGCAGCCGGTCCAGCTCCTCCGCGCCGACGACGACGACTTTCAGCCCCAGCGGCCGCGCCTCGCGGAACCACGGGTCGACGAGCGTCTCGACCGAGCCACTCACCGGCTTCAACAGCACGAGCAGCTCGGCGTCGAGTGCGCCGGCCACGAATGCGGCGATGCTGTCGCTGGTCACCTCCCAGCGATGCGGCAAGGCGTCGGCCGCGAACATCCAGCGATACGGCGCCAATACGGGAATGCGGCCCTCGGCCAGGGCTGATCGGATCTCCGCCGCGTCATGGGCAATCACCGCGCTTTCGGTGTGCGCCACGATGACGTGAGCGTACTGATCCATTGCCAGAATGGCCATCCAGTGCGCGGTCGTCGGCGGAAGCGACAGCTCCCGATCGAGCGTGCGGACGAGATCCGCCAGGGCCCCGCCTCCCGGCACGACGACGAGCGGCCGGCGGCGCGCTGCCGTACCGAGCGCCCTCCCGGCGGCTGCGAGCGCGCCTCCGATCCGGCCGAGGCTGCCGCCCAGCTTGACGACGGCAAGCGCGCTCACCGCGTCTGCTCGAGGAGCATGGCCACGGCGACGGCCGGCGCGCTGCGCGCCGCAGCGTCGCCTAGGCGCTCGCCGAGCCGGGTCACGGCAAGGCCGGCCTGCGCCGCCGCGCGCGCCGCGATGAAGTCGCCCAGGCCGGTGACGACCGCCGTGGTGATCGAGGGGTACCGCGCGACGACGCGACGAATGGCCTCCGCGACGGCGGCTGCTTGTGCATCGGCCAGGGCCCGAGCGATCGCGTCGACCTCGGCGTCCGCGAGCATCTCGCGATCGGCACAGACCACGCGCGCCAGGCGTTCGCCGGCAAAGTTGCGGTCAGCGGGACGTCCGTCCGGCGCCGGAACCGTGTAGTCTTCAACCGCGAGGGCCCCGAGCCACAGGTACACGTCGCCCATGATCGCGAATCCTTCGGCCGAGACGCCGGCCGAGGAACCCCGGAACGGAACGTGTGGGGCGACCGCCTCGGTAGGCGTTCGGAGCGCCCCGGTGTACGCCAACTCGCCGGTGGCCAAGCGCTCGGGATCGGTGCGGCCCAGCGCAACGACCTTCCCCTCGACCAGCGGGATCACGTCCGTGGTGGTCGAGCCGATGTCCACCAGCAGACCGGTCGGCACGGTCTGAGCAACGAAGGCGGCTGTCGCCATCCAATTGGCGGCGGCGACAGACAGGGGTTCCCGCCGGGCGTCGCTCACGCTGCGAAAGCGCCCGTCGGTCCCGAAGATGCTCAGCCGATCGGCGGGGAAGGCGGCCGCGAGGGCGCGGACGATGAAGTCCACGCCCTCGCGCTTTGTCCGGAAGAACTGCGACAGCTCGGCCGTCATCGTGACCGCGTGGCGTTCGGCGCCGGTGGCGCCGAGACCAGCCGCGACGGCCGCGAGCGTGGGGGCGAGCCGGTCGGGCGCCCGCTGAAGTTCGAAGGGCTCGAGAGCCACGCGCACGTCGCCGCGCTCGAGGCGCGCCGCCTTGATGTTGACGCCGCCGATATCCCAGCCGATGATGCTGGACATCAGTAGAGAGCCGCCAGGGGGATGTGATCGAAATCGTCCCGGTGCTGGACCTGACGCAGGGGATCGCCGTGCACGCGCAAGGTCGCGTGCGCGCCGACTACGCCCCCGTCCGGTCCATCCTCGCGCCGGACGCGCCCGGCGACCCGCTGGCGCTCATCCGGGCCTATCGCGACATCCTCGGCGCGCGGGCGTGCTACGTCGCCGATCTCGATGCCATCGCCGGCGGCCCGGTGCAGCGCGTTCTGATCCGCGACCTGGCCGAGTTCCGCTCGGGTTTCCTGGGAGAGCTGCTGGTGGACGGGGGTGCCAGCGGGTGCGACGGCGCGCTCGAGGTACTCTCCGCCGGCGCCTCCGACGCAGTCGTCGGGATGGAGACGCTCCGCTCGTTCGCGGCGCTGGCCGACATCGTGGACACGCTTGGAGCGAACCGCGTCGTGTTCAGTCTCGACCTTCAATTGGGCACGCCCATTCTGCATCCGCTGATGGCGGATGCCGCCGGCGCCGTTCCCGACGCGCTCACCCTCACCGCGCAGGCGGCGGATGCCGGCGTCGCCTCCATCCTCGTGCTGGATCTGGGACGGATCGGGACCGGCGTGGGTGTGGATCTCGGCCTGCTGGCGAACCTGCGGCGCCGGCACCCGGGCACGCGGCTGTTCGCGGGCGGCGGCGTGCTCACGCGCAAGGATCTCGAGCGGATGGAAGACGCAGGCTGTGACGGGGCGCTGGTCGCCAGCGCGATCCACGCGGGCCGGATCAACGCGGAGGATGTTGCGGCGCTCCGCCACACGGGGGCCGCCGCTCAGTCGGAGACCAGCGACTCGCGGTAGGTCGCCGACTGACCGTAGTTCTCCTCGACCTCGAGCTCGAGGAGCGTAAGGTGGGTGTAGCCTTCCTTGACCAACTCCCGGTGGGCCGCGGCGCCCAGGTACTGCGCCAGCATCTCGGCCGTGGTGTTCGGGATCGGCAGCAGCGCACAGTCGCTGCGCGGGAACACGTACGTCAGCTTTCCGAAGTAGTCCACCGCCAGCGCGCCGTCGGTTTCGCGGAAGGCCAGCTTGGGGTTCTGGACCGGCAGCAGCACCTTGTGGTCGATCTCGTCCACCAGCTTGCGCACGATCCGCTTGAGCACGCTGAAGTCGAGCACGAACAGACACTCGCCGTCCACCGAGCCTTCGACCGCGACGCCAACCCGATAGTTGTGGCCGTGGAGCGACTCGCACTGGTGCCCGCGGAACGTGATGAAATGCGCGGACGCGAAGACCAGGTAGTCCTTGTTCACTTCGACGCGGAACTTACTCTGCACGGGCGTGCTCTCCCGATGAGTGCCAGCCATCTTCCAAAATAACCACGCAGATCGCGGCCGCGGTCAGGTCGGCCGTGGTGCCGGGGTTCCGTGTGTTCCGATCGTCCCTGAGCTCGGCGTCGAACGCCGCCATTGCCGAACGCCCGGCATCGGTCCGTACTCCGCCAAGGGCCCGAACTTCCCGTGCGCGCCGCGAGATGATCTCCGCCACGGGTGCGCCGAGCTTGCGTGCGACGTGGCTGTCGGGCACAGCGGCGAGGATGCCAAGGTAGGCGTCCACCACCGCATCCGTCCAGGTGAGCCGCTCGGCCAGCCCCGCCCGCAGGGCGGGCGCGCCGAGCTCAAAGGTGACCGCGAACCCGGTGACATACTCGCGAGCCACGGTGTCCCGCTCGGCCGCGAGCGCCATCGCGTCCCGGAGGGGGACCGTCGGCGCTGCCGCCACATCCTGGGCTCCCGCCGCGCCGAGCCCACTCGGGGCGGCAAGCCGGATGGCCTCGTAGACGGCGGCGGCGTCGCCTATGCTCGTCTCCGCCAGCACCCGGTGCACCCGCTGGCGAAGCGGTGCGGGTTCCGCCTGCCGGGCGGCGCGGCAGAGCGGGCCGAGCAGCAGCACGATGCCGAGGTTCGTGTTGCGGGGGGTGAGGCGGCGCGTGGCGGCCACGGCATCGCGGATGGTGGCGCCCAGGGGCCTCTCGCCGGCCGCCGCCATGGCCGGGCCGATCGCGACGGCGCTGGCGAGGAAGTCCTCGTATCGCGTGTCGTGGAAGTGTCGTCCGGGCGAGACGTTGCCCGGCTTGGGGGCACTCGCCTCGAGCAGACAGGCCAGCTGGGCGGCCGCGCCGACCTCCGCCGGCGTCACACCACGCTCTCGGCCGGCCGGCGCGCCATGTGGTCGGCCAGCGCACCGGCCACGTCGATGCCCGTGGCCTGCTGAAGACCTTGCCACCCGGGAATGCCGTTGATCTCGAGGACGTAGACGTTCCCGTCGCGGCCGGGCAGCAGGTCCACGCCGGCGTACGTCGCGTTCACCGCAGCCGCCGCCCGCACCGCCAGGTCGGCCCAGGCGGGCGGCAGGGCCAGGGGCGCCGCCCGCCCGCCCCGCGCGAGGTTCGTGCGCCAGCCAGCCGCTCTCCGCTCCATCGCCCCGAGGACCCGCCCGCCGAGCACGAAGACGCGGACGTCCCGGCCGTCGTGCTCGATCACCCGCTGGAGATAGAAGACGCCGCGGATCGTCTCGATCGCGCGGAACACCCGGAAGGCCGTCTCCTCCTCGCTCACGCGCACCATGCCGAGCCCCATCGAGCCAAAGAGCGGCTTTACGATGACGTCCTCACCGAGTGCCTTCCATGCCTCGTAGGCGGCCTCGATCGACTCGCACACCACCGTGGCGGGGGTGGGCAAGCCCTGGCGCTCGAGCGTCGCGGACGTCCACAGCTTGTCCACCGTGCGCTCGATCACCCGCGCCGGGTTCACGACCCGGATGCCGCGCTCCTCCAGTGCGTGGAGTGCGTCGACGCGAAAGATGATCTGCTCCAGGGAGCCGTTGGGGATGATGCGGGCGAGCACCAGATCCGATTCATCGAGCGCCGCGCCGCCGCTCCGCAGGGTCGTGCCGCCTCGCACCGTCGCCACCAGGTCCTCATAGCGCGCGAGCGCGGCCGTGTGGCCGCGCTCGCGGAAGGCTCTCACCAACTCATCCGTGTGCCAGCCCGATCGGGAGGCCAGGATGGCAATGCGCATGCCTATGAGCCTTCTCTCGGCATCACTTCTGCTCGCCGATCAGGCCGGTGAGTCCGCCGGTCGCAAAGTTCGGGAAGTCGTCGCCCACCTTCTTGAACGCCGGCGTCGCAATGCCCTTCTTGAGCGCGTCCATCGACGGGAAGCAAAGCTCCGCCTGGCGGTACTCGGTCGCCGGGCTGGCGTCGAGGTTGGACTCGAACTTCGTGAGGTCTGCCCGGACAAACCCGATGTCGGCCTGGCCGTCGCCCACGATCTTGAGGTGCGTCGGGTAATAGCCTTCGAACGCCGCCGCATCCTTCGGCTGGTTGTAGATCACCGTCACGAGCGCGGGGCAGGGCGCGTCGCTCTTGTCGCCGGTCTCGACCGCCACCATCCCGATCAGGCCGCCGGTCGCGAACTTGCCCAGATCGTCGCCGACCTTCTTGAATGCGCCGGTGGCCATGCCCTTCTTCGCGGCGTCGAGGCTCGGGAAGTAGAGCTCGGCCTGGCGGTAGAACGCTGGCTTCTTGCCGTCGATCGCCGTGGTGAACTTGGTGAGCTCCGCCTTGGTAAACCCGATCTCTGCCTGCCCGTCGCCCACGATCTTCACATGCGTAGGGTAGTACTTCTCGAACGCCGCGGGGCTCTTGGGCCACTTGTAGATCACCGTGACGATCGCCTGGTGCTCCGGCGGAGCCGGGGCTGGGGCGGGCGCGGCGGTGGTGTCTGCCGTCTGGGCCGGCTTCTCCTCCGGCTTGGAGCAGGCGGCCACGGCGATCAGGGAGGCAAACGCGAACCTGGTGCGGTGCATGGAGGTCTCCGGTAAGGGGGCTAGGCGAAGCACGATTGCGCAAGCACGTCGGGATTCACCCGTCCCGCGCGGAACGTTTTCCCGCTCATCGTGCTGGTGAGCCAGACTTCGGCCGGGCTGAACAACAGCGGATCGATCTTGTAGAAATCGCCTTCGTAGCGTTGGAAGATCTCGTAGAAGGGCGTGCCGTAGTCCCGCGACGCCGATGCCGGCACCTTCTCGGCCAGGGCCGCAAGCTCGTCGTCGGAGGCGCGAATGGTAAAGCGCGCCCGGCCGCCGTACAAGATGCAATCGTTGGTGCGGCCGATCGCCCGGAGGTCGTTCTTCGCGACCGGCGCGACCGGTGCGGTCCCGATGCCGCTCACGACCTTCCGCACGTCGAAGCCCAGCGTCTCCATCTTGTGCAGACCGGTTTCGAGAATGCGGGCGGAGATCTGCACGCCTCCCGCGATGCTGGCCGTCGGCGCAATCACGAAGGTGAGCTGCGCCGGGGTGAGCCCCGCCTTGGCGGCCACCCAGGCAGCCACGTCCTCGGTGGGCGGCGTCCGCCCCTCCAACACGAGCACGCCGTGCGCCGCCGTTTCGGCGTACCCGAGCTTCTCGAACAGCTCCTTCTCCACCCGCGCATGCGCCCGAAGCGGGCCGGACCCCATCGCGAAATACTTGCCGACCGAGATCGCCCAGCCGGCGTACTGCGACGCCATGCACGAAACCGCCGGATGATCGGTCCAGACCGTGACACCGGGCCACGTCTCGCTGCCGAGCTCGACCGGACCGTAGGTGACCGTCCCCAGCCCCCCCATGCAGATCTCCCCCAGCGCCAGCCCGGCGTCGAGGCCGCCGTCCGCCTCGATCCCGGCGTCGATGACTCGCGCGCCG
>OEKJ01000180.1_pt2 | contig 19174 bp, 17 predicted proteins | sample 1503081 | NCBI WGS metagenome assembly OEKJ01 (sample SAMEA104379565, study PRJEB20068) | metagenome | biome: 1000743; feature: 77; material: 1998 | place: USA | collected 2012 | depth 25 m | reverse complement strand
CGCCGCGCGCTCGAGGGCACGGTGCCCTCCCTCGCCCGCGCGCACGCGATGACCGACGAGGAGCTCGTGGATCGGCTCACCGCGGTGCGCGGGGTCGGCCGCTGGACGGTCGAGATGATCCTCATCTTTCGGCTGGGCCGTCCCGATGTGCTGCCCGTGAGCGATCTCGGGGTGCGGAAGGGCTTCCGTCGTGCGTTCGGCATGCGCGGACTCCCCGCCGCGGTCACCATGACCCGCCGCGGCGAGCGCTGGCGTCCCTATCGGAGTGTGGCGAGCTGGTATCTCTGGCGGGCGGCGGAGCTGGACTGATCAGGCCGGCTCGGTCAGCAGCCGCGCGGCGTCTTCGATCGCCTCGTGGCTGCCCGACAACGCGAGCAGATCCCCCGCACGGAGCAGCGTCTTCGCCGTCGGAAAGACCATGGTGTCCTCCCCACCCCGCGAGAGCGCCACGGCCGTGGCCCCGGTCCGACCCCGCAGGTTCAGCTCGGCCAGGGTGATGCCGGCCCCCGCGCTACCCGGCGCCACTCGCACCGGCACCAGCGTGCCGAGCCCGGGCAGCAGGTGCTGCACCTGCTCCAGCGTCGCTGCCTCGGCACCGCGATGCCGCGGGCCCAGCGCTTCCGCCATCATTTCGGCCCCGGCCCGCATGTGCCCCTGAAGGTTGGTCGCCGTCCGCCAGAACACGAGGCCGAGAACGGCGAGTGCGGCAAGCACGATGATGATGCCCTGATAGCGCGGCAGGAACGGTTGCGTCACCGCCAGCAGCGGGACCCCCACCATCATCACGATCGCAATCTGGAGCGTCACCACGAACGCACGTCGCGGCGCATCCGCCGGGTCCATGGCGCCTGCTCCGCGGCTGGGCAGCGCCAGATCGGCGAGAGCATTGCCCAGGCGACGGGATGACCGGACCATCCCCACGGCAAATGGCGCGGCACACGCAGCCGCCGCGGCGAGCACCATCCACCGCCCGGTCCCGGGCGGCACACCCGTCTGCTCACTCAACGCCGCGAGGAGTCGCGGCAGGTTGACCGATGCCCCGATGATCATTCCGGCGACCAGGACCGCGTCCAGCAGCACGAGGCGCGCCGCCCGGCGCACCGGCGTCCACGGGGTGCTCCGCTCGGGCGCCTCGCGCACCAGCTCCACCCACGAGCCGTAGAGCGTGACGAAGGTCTGGAGCGACCGAGGCAGTCGCCGGTCCACGTACAGCGCCAGCGGCTCGGACGCCCGCACCAGCCACGGAGAGGCGAAGGCCGAAATGACAGATACCGCCACGGCCACGTGGGGCAGCGTCGCCGCGTCCCCGCCGAGTCCCGCGCCGATGCCCGCGATGATGAAGGCGAACTCGCCCGTCTGGGCCACGCTCATGCCGGCCCGGAGGCTGAGGCGCGTTCCATGCCCGGTGAGGAACGCACCGACGCCGACGCCCAGCGTCTTCCCGAGGATGAGCACGCCCACGAGGGCGGCGATGAGCAGCCAGTGCTCCAGCGCGATCTTGGGGTCGAGCAGCATGCCGACGGCGACGAAGAAGATCGCGCCGAACATGTCGCGGAGCGGGCGCACGAGCTGCTCGACCACCCGAGCCGCGCCCGACTCGTAGACCAGCGAGCCGGCCAGGAACGCGCCCAGTGCGATCGAGTACCCCGCGGAGAGCGCGAGCAGCGCTGCGGCGAAACACAGCCCCACGCTCGCGACGAGCGTGGTCTCGGGCCGGCGCAGCCGCGCCACCGCGCGCATCGAGGGGGGAACCACCAGGAGACCGAGCGCGAGGGCCCCCGCCAGAAACGCGAGGAGCCGTCCCGCCGTGCGCGCCAACTCGGCTCCCGTGGGCTCCTTGCCGCTCGCGAGGGCCGTGACGCCTGCAATCAGCAGAATCGCGGCGAGGTCTTCGACCACCATGATCGAGAGCACCAGCTCCCGGAGAGGCCCTTCCACCTTCAAATCGGCGAACACGTTCGCGGCGATCATGGTGCTCGAGATCGCTACGATCGCGCCGGCGAGCACGCTCACCGTCGGGCTCCAGCCGAAGAGCTGACCCACCAGCGAGCCGGCCGTGAGGAGCAGTCCCACCTCCAGCAGCACGACCAGGCCGACCCGCGGCCCGATCCGCGCGAGCCTCCGAAGGCTGAACTCGAGCCCGATCGAGAACATGAGCAGCACCACGCCGAGCTGAGCGAGCGTCTGCACGGTCCCGACGTCGGCCACCAGGGGGATCGGCACGTGCGGGCCCACCACGAGTCCGGCGATGATGTACCCCGGCACCGCCGGCAGACGGAGCCGCTGGAACAGCACCGAGGTGACCGCGGCGACGCAGAGCACGACCGCCAGATCTCGCAGGAAGGCCTGTGGTTCCATGGTGCCTCGAGACCCGGATGGAGGGAGTCGGCGGTACCTCGGACCCCGCCGCCCTTATAGTTTACGGCACGGAAGGAGGTCTGGTATGACGATACGACCAAACACCGCGATCATGGAGCCCAGTGCCGAGGCGATCCAGGCGACCCGGGAGCGCCTGCGGGCTCTTGGTTTCCTGCTCACCGACGACGCCACCCGCGATCTTCTCCGCCTCGTGCTCGGCATCGAATCGGCCCGGCTCGACCGGCGCGCCCGTGAGGCGGCCACCGCTTGTCTCCGCAGCATTCAGGAGGCGGCGCGCGAGGCGCTCGCGATTCTCACCGACGGGCCGACGTCGGCGACGGCCCCGATGGCCGCGGTGAGCGCGCCAGCGCCCAAGGCACCGCCCGCACACCGACAGGATCAGCCGGTCAACCTCGCGGAGATGGTCCGCAAGCGCCTCGGCGACGATGGCTCGAGGGACGACGCACTGGCCCCACTCCCGCCCCCGCCCGCGGCGCCGCACAATCGGGTGCCCGCCGAGCCGCGCCGGCCGGTCTTCAAGCGACCCCGGGGACGCTGACCTTCCCTTGCCCAACGGGTCCGCCCGCGGCGCTCCGTTCCGTGACCGCGACGCATGCGCGAACCGTCGCCGACGGCGGGCAGCCGCACCGATGGCACGTCCAAGCTTCCGGCCCTTTGGCGCCATGCTCGCGACGCTCGCGGTCGCTGGCGCCTGCTCGCAGCAACCGCCGGTGCATAAACCGGCGCCACCGGAGGTCACCGACTCGGTTCCGCTCGACACGCTGCTTGCGCGACTCCGGGCACCCTCAGTCGAAGTCCGGATGACCGCGGCGATCGCGCTGTCTCGGCCGGGCGCACGCATCGAGGACCGGGTGCACGCGCTCGGGGCGACGCTGGGCGATACGAGCAAGCGAGTGGCCTCTGCCGCCGCCTGGTCGCTCGGCCAATTCGGCGCTGCATCCGTTCCGACGCTCCTTCAGGCGCTCACAGACCGCCATGCCGCGGTCCGCGTCCTCGCCGTGTATGCCCTCGGTGCAGTCGGCCCGTCCACCTCGCCCGCCGACCACGCGGTTCATGCAGCCCTCGCCGATCCTGACCAATCGGTCCGCGAGATGGCCACGTGGGCGGTCCAACAGATCAGCCCCCGGGGCGAGGGCGTCCCGCCGCTGGGCAGCACGGAGGACCTGGCGGTCGGACTTGCTGCCAAAGACCCCGCAGCGCGACTGAGCGCCGCCCGGCGGTACCAGCCCTACGCCGGCGACTCCCGCAAGTCGATCCCGCTGCTCGTACGGGCGCTCGGAGATCCGGACCCCCGGGTGCGCCAGGCGGCGAGCGACGCTCTCGTGATGCTCGGCACCACCGCGCGGGACGCCCTCGTCGCCGCGCTCGCCGACTCGAACCCCGCCGTTCGCCGCGAGGCCTCGGTCGCGTTGGTACGACTCGGTCGAACGGCACCATAAGGGCAATCAGCTTCTCGCCGCTCGCAGCCCTCCTCCTGGCGCGGAGACCCGGCTTCAATGGCCCCTACGGGGCCAGGGCACGCGATTTGCCTTTCCGCCGGGGGGGCGCGATTTTCGTCAACGATCGTCGATCAGCCCGAGTTCCTCCGCAGACATTGATTGCCCCTTTGGATCCGCAGCAGGGTGGTCATGGCAGAGCCCCAAGTGGCAACGTCTCCGTTTCTCGATCGTGGGGTCTCAGCCCGTCAGGTTGAGGCCAGTGCGATCGCGGGTTCCGCCCCGGCCGAGGGCCCGCTTCGGGTGCTGCTCGTGGCTCCGCAGCCCTTCTACGAAGACCGGGGTACCCCCATAGCCGTTCGTCAGGTCGCCGAGGCGCTTGGGGTACTTGGGTACTCCACCGATTTGCTGACCTATCCGATCGGGCGCAATATCGATCTCCCCGGCACGACGATCGTGCGCGCGCCCAATCCGCTCGGCATGCGCCGCGTCAGAATCGGCTTCTCCACTCGGAAGCTGATCCTCGATGCCGCCCTCACCGGCGCGCTCGCCGCACGCCTGCGGCGGATCCGGTATGACGTTATCCACGCGGTCGAGGAGGCTGCCTTCCCCGCCGTGTTCTTCGGCCGCCGGATCGGCGTGCCGGTGCTGTACGACATGCAGTCCAGCCTCCCCGACCAGTTGCGGAACCACCTGCTGTTTCGTAACGCACTCGTCCAGCACGTCCTCCACCGCTGCGAGCGGTGGCTGCTGGAGCGGGCGGACATGGTCGTGGCCAGCTCGGGACTCGCGGAGCAAGTGATGCGCGCGGTGCCGAGCGTGTCCATGCGCGAGTGGCACTTCCCCAGCAGCCGGCAGGTGGTGTCGCTGGACACGGTCCAGAACCTTCGTGAAGACCTCCGGATCCCCGACCATGCGCGGGTAGTGCTTTACAGCGGCTCATTCGAGCCGTATCAGGGTCTCAGCGAGCTGCTCGCAGCCCTGCCGGCGGTGGTGCGAGCCATGGGAAGCGTGGTGTTGGTGCTGGTCGGAGGCAGCGGACCGGGATGTGCCGAGCTTCGGCGCCAGGCCGCGGCCCTGGACGTTAGCCGCTGGGTGCGCGTTCGGGAGCGCCAGCCGCGGGATGAGCTGCCGCGATTCCTGGCGCTCGCGCAGGTGGTCGTCTCGCCCCGCGCGTACGGGGGGAACGCGCCGCTCAAGGTGTTCGACTATCTCGCCGCAGGGAAACCGATCGTGGCGTCGAACCCGAGCTGCCATCGGGCGCTGCTCGCGGAAGACCGGGCACTGCTCGTCCCGCACACGGCGGCCGACCTCGCGCGGGCGATCACGGCGGTCCTCTCCGACCCGGCACTCGCGGCCCGGCTGAGCGCGGGGGCGCTTGCCTTCGCCGAGAGCCGGCTCCACACCGCGGGATTCGTGCAGGCGGTGGGCGAGCTCTACGAGGACCTGCTCGGACGGAAGCGACAGTGATCCCCCGCACCGTGCCCCTGGGCCCGCCGTCATGCAGCACGTTTCCGTAATCATCCCGGCGCGCAACGAGGCGATGGGGATCGCTGCCGCCGTGCGGGCCGTCATCGCTCAATCATCCGCAGATGTCGCGCTCGAGGTGATCGTCGTGGACGACGGCTCTACCGATGCCACGGCGGAGATCGCCCGCTCCGCAGGCGCCAGGGTCATTAATCTCGACGGCCCGGGACGCGGCCCCGCTGCCGCGCGGAACCGGGGCGCCGCCACCGCCCAGGGCGACCCGCTCGTCTTTCTCGATGCCGACTGCATTCCCCGCCCCGGCTGGCTCGCGGCACTTCTCGCGGCGCATGCGGCCGGCGCCGTCGTGGTGGGCGGCGCTCTCGACCTGCCGCCGGGCCTGCCTGCGCTGGCGCGCTGCGATTACTACTGCGGCTGGTATCTGGTCCACTCCCGACGCAGTGCGGGTTGGGTGCCGCACCATCCGCCGCCGAACCTGAGCATCCGGCGCGCGGCATTCCTGAGGACGGTCGGCTTCAGCGAGCAGCCGCACCTGCGCTACACCAACGAGGAGCGTGCGCTGCAGGCCGAGCTCCGCCGCGCTGGACACCGCATCTACTTCGAGCCAAGGGCCGTCGTGTACCACTACAACCGGCCGACTTTCGCCAACCTGCTGCGCCGTAACTACCGGTGGGCGTACACGGCGCTCGAGAGCAAGTCGGGGTCGGAATCCGCCCGCATGGCTTGGCTCTACCGCTACCCCCGCGTGCTCATTGCCGCGGCGGTGCCGCTGGCGGTCGCGCATACCGGCTATATCCTGGCGTGCTGGGTCCAGGCCGGCATCTTCGAGCCGGTGCTGATGCTGCCGGCCGTGCTCCTGTCGCGCTTCGCCTATGCCGCCGGCATGGTCGCGGGCGGCCTGGACTGGCTCAGACGGCGCGGCACCGCCGAGCCGGGTCGCCCGCCCCGATGGCAGTGACCTCCGCCGCCGATCTCACGGTCGCGATCTGCACCCGGAACCGGCCGGGACTCCTGCGCCGCGCCCTCCAGTCCGTCTCGGCGCAGACCGAGCCTCCCGCCGAGATCCTGGTGGTGGACAACGCTCCCGCCGACGCAGTCACTCGCACCCTGGTCCAGGTCGAGTTCCCCGGGGTGCGGTACGTGCCGGAGCCGGTGGCCGGCCTGGACGCCGCACGGAACCGGGCGCTCCGATCGGCAACCCGGGAGGTCGTCGCCCTGCTGGACGACGACGGGGTCGCCGATCCGGGCTGGACCGGGGCGCTCGCGGCGGCGTTTCGCATGCATCCCAAGGCCGGCCTGTGCACCGGCCGGGTGGAGCCGCTCTCCCTGGAGACCGAAGCGCAGCGCCTCTTCGAGGCCAACGGCGGAATGCCCTTCCCGGACAGCGCCATCCGGCTCTGCCTGCCGGCCGACGGCCGACGGCTCATGGGCGGCCGCCGCGCGCCGGCGATCGCATGGGCCCTGACTGCCGGCTGCGGCTGCAACCTCGCTCTCCGGCGTGAGCTTGCCCTGGCCCTGGGCGGCTTCGACGAGTCGCTCGATCTGGGCTCGCCGCTGCCCGGGGCCGGCGACTCGGACATGATCCTGCGGGTGATCGAGGCCGGTGCCGAGGTGGTGTGCGAGCCCGCCGCGCTGGTGCGGCACGAGCACCGGCGCGAGCTGGACGCGATGCACGAGCAGGTCATCGGCTATCAGCGGGCCCTGGTCGCGCTTGCCGCCCGGGCGGCGGCGCGCACGCCGCCCGCCCGGCGCCTTCCGGTGCTGGCTTTCCTCGGCTGGAGGCTGGTGAAGCCCGCCGTGCGCCTCGCGCGCCGGGCGGCGGGACAGGACGTGCTGCCGGCCCGCGTGCTCCTGCGCATGCTGTGGGAGGGATGGCGCGGGCTGGTGTCGTATTCGCCGGCCCGGCAGGTAGCACGGAGTCGGCAGGAGGGCGCCTGATGCTCGTGACATCGTCGGCGCGCCGGCCGCCCCACCTAGCGGAGCTCTGGCGCTTCCGCTACCTGCTCCGGAGCCTCGTCGTCCGCAACCTGAAGGTGAAGTACCAGCGCTCGGTGCTGGGGTTCCTCTGGACCCTGCTCAACCCGGTGCTCACGATTGCGGTGCTCATCGCGGTCTTCTCGTACGTCGTCCGGATGGGGATGGTCCACTACTGGGCGTTCCTGCTGAGCGGCTTTTTTGCCTGGAACTTCGTCGCGCAGATGCTGTACGCCGGCATCACCATTCTTGCGGAGCATGCCACGTTGCGCCGAAGCGTCGCGTTTCCGACGGAGCTGCTGATTTTCGGGGCGGGCGCTTCGCGGCTGGTCGAGTTCTTCGTCGAGTTGGCGATCGCCCTCGTGCTGCTGGTCGTCTTTCACTTCAAGACGGTCCCGGCGGCGTTTCTCCTGTTGCCGCTGCTCGTCGTGCTCCAGGGCCTGATCGCCGTGGGGCTCTCGATGATCGTCGCCACGCTCGCCGTGTTCTATCGGGACGCCGAGCACGCGCTACCGGTCGTCTTTCTGGTACTGTTCTACCTGTCCCCGGTCTTCTATCCAGCGAGCCTCGTGCCGGAGGCCGCGCGAGTGGTCTATCTCGCGAACCCGATCGCCGGGTTGCTGACGCTGTACCACGCCGTTCTCTACGACGGACAGATGCCTGCTCCGGACCTCGTCACGTGGGTTGTGGTCGCCGCGATCGCACTTTACGCGGGCGGCTACGCCGTCTTCAACCGCGGCAAGGCCGCCTCCGTCGAACTTGCCTGAGGTCGCTTCCGAGCATCCCCGCCCGCCGGCCGTGCTGTGTCGGGGCGTCGTCAAGCGGTTCTATCGTTACGAGCACCGGACGACCTCGCTGCGGGAAGTGTTCATCCGGACGGTGCGGGGCCGGCCCCTGCATGTGCGCCAGGCTCAGTTCGCGCTGGGCCCGTTCGACCTGCGGGTCGAACGGGGCGAGGCGGTGGCCCTGATCGGGCGGAACGGCTCCGGCAAGAGCACCGCCCTCCGTCTCGTCGCCGGGATCTACCAGCCGTCCGAGGGACTGGTGGAGACGCGAGGGCAAGTCGCGGCCGTCATCGAGCTGGGCGCCGGGTTCAGCCCGGAGCTCACCGGCGCGGAGAACCTCGCGCTCTACGGGGCGATCATGGGCCTCACGCCGCGCCAGGTGGCCGAGCGCCAGGCAGACATCGTGGCGTTCGCCGACATCGGGGCGTTCATCGACGAGCCGGTGAAGTACTACTCGTCCGGCATGCAGGCGCGCCTCGCCTTCTCCATCGCGGTCAACGCGCGACCCGACATCCTGGTTCTGGATGAGGTACTGGCCGTGGGGGATCAGAGCTTCCAGACCCGCTGCCTCGAGCGACTCCGGGCGTTCCACGCGGACGGCGTCACCCTGATCGTCGTGTCCCACAACCTCGCGGTGGTGCAGTGGCTGTGCGGGCGCGCGGTCTGGCTCGACGCGGGCAGAGTGCGCATGGACGGAACCACGGATGCGGTGCTTGCCGCGTATCAGGAGGCCGCATCGTGAAGCGGGCCCCCTGGCGTCCGCGGAAGGTGATGGACGTCGAGCTCGCCGGGTGCATCGCCGGTCTCCAGCCCCTCTGCGACATCGAGGACCTCGGCGGGTACGGGGAGGTATGGGCCCTGGTCCGCCTGCACGGCACACCCGTCGGCACCGTGGAGGTTCCCGTCGTGGAAGGGAAGTGCTCCTCGGCGTCGCTCGGGCGTGCGATTCTCGAGCGGCACGCCGAAGGAATCGTCCGCCAAGTGGTGCGCCGAGGTCTCACGGCGGAGATGCCTCGCGGAGGGTGGGACCCCGTCGGACTGCTCGAGCTGAGCCGCCCGACACCGGCGGACCCCGGACTCTCGATGACGGTCGCGGTGTGCACTCGCAATCGGCCAGACGGGCTCGCCCGGTGTCTGGAGGCCCTGCGCGTGGCGAGAGGTCCCGGTCTCGACCTGCTGGTGGTGGACAACGCCTCCGAGACCGATGCCGTGCAGGTGCTGCTCGAGGCCCGATTTCCTGAGGCGCGCTACGCCCGCGAGCCCCGACCCGGATTAGACTGGGCGCGGAACCGCGCCATTCTGGAGGCGTCAGGCGAGATACTTGCATTCACCGATGACGACGCCGTGCCCGACCCAGGCTGGGTCCGTGCCGTGGCGCGGGCCTTCGCAGAGCAGGCCGAGGTCATGGCAGTGACGGGCCCCGTGGTGCCGGAGGAGCTCGAGACCGAGGCGCAGCAGCTCTTCGAGGAGTACGGCGGCTTCGGGCGCGGGTTCCTGCGGCGCTGGTGCCGCGCGGACGGCGACCAACGCGGCCGCGCCGTGGGCCACCACCGGCCCGCGCAGTTCGGGACCGGCGCGAATATGGCATTCCGCCGCGACCTGTTCGCTCGCATCGGCGGGTTCGACCCGGCGCTGGACGTCGGCACCGCCACGGGCGGCGGCGGCGACCTGGAGATGTTTTTCCGCCTGCTGCACGAGGGCCACACTCTGGCATACGAACCCGACGCGATCGTGCGGCACAGCCATCGGCGCGACCAGGCCTCGTTGGAGCGCCAGATCGCCGGATGGGGGAGCGCGTTCTTCGCCTACGTCGCGCGCAGTTGGACGGCGTACCCCGCTGAGCGGCTGGCCTTCGCTACGATCGGCGCCCGCTGGTTCGGGCGGTGGGTCGTCCGTCGCGGGCTGGCCTCGCTCGTCTCGCCAGCGCGGCATCCGTGGCGCCTGGCGCTGGCGGAACTGGGCGGGGCGGCGCGGGGGCCGGCCGCGTGGCGCCGGGCGCGGCGAGAAGCGGCTGAGATCGCGGCGCGGTTCGGGCCCCAGGGAGCCACGATGCTGCCCGATGCAAGCACACCGCCGCGGCGGGGTCGGTATCCCGCGCCGCGACGCGCCGTCCGGCGCGTTGACGTCGCCAAGCCGGTCGGCCCGCTTGTGGACCTGGACGACTGCACGGCTGCACGGGTCGAGGTGACCTCCGCGGGGCAGCTGGTCGGCGCCGTCGATATCGCGACCCACGGCCCGGAGGTCGGCGCGACGCAGCTGCAGGAGGTCCTCGCTGAGCAGTTCGGGACGATCTTGCTGGATCCTCATCAGCCGTCCGACGGTGCGCGGCAATGGCTCGTGCTCTATGGAGCGCTCGCCGAGCGGCTCGCGCCCGGGCAGCCCGTGCCGGCGCCCCGAACCCGTGCGCACGGTCCCCGCAACTATGGTGCGCCCCCCAAGACGCGCCCGGACCCGACCCATGTCTAGCGCCGTCGTTACGGTGGACCTGGAGCACATTCCGAGCGTCATCGACGGGCTGGATCGCTACACACGCGCGTTCATCTACCTCCAACTCCGGGGACGGGTGGTCGATCACATCCGCCTGCCGGTTCGGGGCGGGCGCCTAGCTGGGGCTGAGATCCACGCCGCCATGGCCAAGCAGAACAGCTACACCGTGTGGGACCGGTGGCTCCGCAATCACCTGGAGTGGGAGGAGCCCGGCGCCTCGGCGACCGGCGTCCGGGCAACCGTGGCCGTGTGCACCCGGGAGCGGCCGGAGGATCTCGAGCGCTGTCTCTCCGCGTTGGAGGCGATGCCGGACGACAGTCAGGACATCGTCGTGATCGACAACGCGCCGTTCACCAATGCCACGCAGGGCGTTGTCGCGCGTCACCCGCGGGCACGCTATGTGCGGGAGGGGCGCCCTGGCCTCAATGCGGCGCGGAATCGCGCGCTGGCGGAGGCTACCCATGACATCGTGGCCTTCATCGACGACGACGCGGCGGCAGACTCCGGCTGGCTCCGCGGGCTGAGCCGCAACTTCGCGGACCCACTGGTGCAGTGTGTTACCGGGCTCACGCTACCGCTCGAGCTCGAGACCCCGGCGCAGGAATGGCAGGAGATCCTGAGTCCGTTCGGCCGCGGCCTAGCACGGCGCGTGTTCGACACAACGGTGCTGTCACCGCCCTCTGCGGGGCTTACCGGCGCCGGCGTCAACATGGCCCTCCGGCGCGGCGTCCCGGCGGTCGTCGGACCCTTCGACGAGGCACTCGACGCGGGCACCTTCACGCGCTCGGGCGGCGACAACGAGATGTTTTCGCGCATCCTCGGCGCCGGCTACCGGATCGTGTACGACCCCGCCGCCCTGAGCTGGCATCGCCACCGCCGGACCTGGCCCGAGCTGCGCCAGGCATTCTACGGGTACGGCGCGGGTGTGTACGCGGCATGGACGCGCAGCTTGCTGGTCGAGCGGGAGCTCCACGTCCTCCGCACAGCGTACCGATGGCTGCTCGACCATCACCTTCGTTCCGTGGCGCGCTCCCTGCTGCGCCGCCCTGACAGTGGTCCGCTCGACCTGGTCCTGGCCGAGCTGAGTGGCTGCGCCGCAGGCCCCTGGGCCTACCTCGCCTCGCGCCGACGGCTCCGGAGGGCGCCGTGACCGTGCCCGCCGTCAGCGTCATCGTCCCGACCCACAATCGTCGCGCGTCGCTCGTGCGAACGCTGCAGGCGCTCGCCCTCCAGACCTGGCCTGCCGAGTCCCTCGAAGTGCTCGTGGTCGCGGACGGCTGCACTGACGGCACGGGCGAGGCGGTTCGCGGGCACGCTCTCCCGTTCTCCTTCCGCCTCCTGCAGCAGCCGGGTCTTGGGGCGGCCGCCGCCCGCAACGCTGGCGCGGCCGCCGCCGCTGCCAAGGTCCTGCTCTTCATCGACGACGACGTCGAGCCCACGCCCGCCCTCGTGTCGGCGCACGTGCGGGCCCACGGCGAGCACAGCGACCGCGTCGTGCTCGGCCCGTATCCGCCGGTGCTGCCTGGCCGCGCCGATCTGTTCCGGGTCGAGCTGCGCCGCTGGTGGCACGATCACTTCACGGCCGCCAGCCAGCCGGGGCATCGGTTCACCTACCGTGACCTGCTGGCCGGCAACCTCTCGATCAGCGCCGAGCTGTATCGGCGAACCGGCGGCTTCGATCCGGGGTTCGCGGGCTGCGGAGGGGAAGACTGGGAATACGGCGTGCGCCTGCTCGACGCGGGCGCTACGTTCGTCTTCGCACCCGACGCGCTCGGGCATCATCACGAGGCCTCCGATCACGCCCGCTCTCTCCGGCGGGCGCGGCAGGAGGGCCGGGCGGACGTCATCATCGCCCGACGCCACCCGGGGCTGAGGCCATCGCTGGCATTCGGCCGAGGGGATTCGCGGCGCGCGGCGGCGGAGAGTTGGGCTTCGGTTTGTGCCTTTCGCTGCCCGTGGGTCGCCGCGCTGCTCCCAGCCATCGTCGCTCCGCTCCTTAGGCAGCTCGAGCGCTTGCGGCTGCGCCGGTCATGGCAGCGGCTCAGCCGCGCGCTTCGGAGCCTGGCGTACTGGCAGGGAGTGAGCGATGAGCTCAAGACCTCGAAGGCATTGGCTGGCCTCCTTCAAAGCGGTCCCGCCCGATCAGACGCGGGGCCCGAGGCGACGCTGGATCTTCGTGACGGCATCGCCGCGGCGGAGCGCAGGCTCGATGCCGAGCGGCCGGCGGGGGCGCGCCTCTGCTACGGCGATCTGCCGGTCGGGCGGATCCCGCCGGAAGCGGGGGCCGAGGGGCTGCGCGGCGCGCATTTGCGCCCAGCCCTAGTCGAGCGGTTCGCGGTCCCGTACCTGACCGCGATTGCTCTGGCGCGCGCGGTGCTACCAGCGCACGAGGAGGGCTGGCTCGGTGGCCGTTAAGGTGCTCGATCTCGACCTCGGCCGCCCGATCGAGCCTGTCTGGGGCCTCGAGGCGTACGAGGGCCTGCGGCTCTTGGTCCGACGGCATGGGCAACCGATCGGCTGGGCCTATCTCGCGACCTCGGGCCAGCCGATGGTGTCCAGCCGCCAGATCCAGGACACGATCCTGGCACAGCTGGGCTGGACGCTCGTCGGCCTGGCCCTTGCGCCGCCGCCGTGCGACACCGCGCATGCGGTCCCGCCCCTGGCGGTCAGCGTCGTCGTGTGCACTCGCGACCGGGCCGACCAGCTGGAGCGATGCCTCGATGCGGTGCTCGCCCTGGACCATCCCGGCTTCGAGGTGATGGTGGTGGACAACGCTTCAACCACCGATGCGACGGCCCGGCTCGCCGCGCGCCTGCCGGTGCGGTACGTCCGGGAGGACCGGCCCGGCCTGGATTGGGCGCGGAACCGCGGCATCGCGGAGGCCGCGCATTCGATCATCGCCTTCACCGACGATGACGCCCGGCCCGACCCCGGCTGGCTGGGCGCCATCACCGCCGCCTTTCAGGACCCGGACGTTTCCGCGGTGACCGGCGCCGTTTTCGGGGCCGAGCTGGAGACCGACGCGCAGCTGCTGTTCGAGCTGGAGTACAACGGCATGGTGCAGAGCGTGCACCCCCGCACCATCCGGCGGGAGTCCCTCAAGACCCGCGAGCTCCTGTGGGCGAGCTCCTTCGGCGTCGGGGCCAACATGGCGTTCCGGCGAGAGGCGCTGCGGGCCGTCGGCGGGTTCGATGTTGCCCTCGATGTCGGTACGCCCAGCGGTGGCGGCGGCGACATCGAGATGTTTCACCGGCTGGTCGCGCGTGGCGGGACGATCGTGTACGAGCCCCGGGCGGTGGTGTGGCACACGCATCGGCGCAGCAGGGCGATGTTGCGCCGGCAGCTGCGCGACAACGGCCGCGGGTTCGGCGCCTATCTGCTGACCTGCGCTCGCAACCGGACGGTGCCGCGGGCCACGCTGCTGCGCTTTGCCCTGACTTCGTGGATTGGCTGGTGGCTTCTGCGCCGACTGGTCCGCCCTGACCGCCTTGGCCGACGCCTCGTCGCGACCGAGCTGGCCGGCGCCCTCGCGAGCCCCCTGGCCTACCTGCGCGCCCGGCGCCAGGCCCGCAGGATCGCCACCGCGTCCGCCGCGCGCGCGACACCGGTACGGGAGCTCGACGTGCAACCCCTCAAGTCCTCCATCCCCTGACCGACAGGAGCGCTTCACGATGCTGTACCGGTGGAAGGTCCGGCTCCTCAAGCGTTACCGCCTCAACGTCCTCTGGCGCTACTGGCGGGCGCGGCGCGGGGATGACATCGGCGAGTACTCCCGGCTACCCCAATACATCCGGCAGTACGCGCCGGGCCGGACCTTCGCGGACATCGGCTGCATGTGGGGCGTGAACGGCGAGTACTCCTTCTGCGCCGAAGCGGCCGGCGCCACTTCGGTCAAGGCGGTGGACGTCTTCGGCCCGACGCCCGAGTTCGAGGCGAAGAAGCGGGAACGGAACTCGGCGGTGGAATTCATCCTCGGCGATGTGACGCAGCGACAGACCCTCGAGCAGATCGGGCCCGTGGACGTGGTCTTTTGCTCGGGCGTGTTGTATCACCACCCGAGTCCCTTCGACCTGCTGGCGGCACTGCGGGCGCTCTGCCGGCGGACGCTGATCCTGCGCTCGTCGACGATCCCGGAGATCGAGGGGCTGCCGAACGCCGCCGTCTATTTCCCCACGCTCAAGCCCAAGGACCGGGCGCTTTGGAACCTCGCGAGCCTTGGCGTCCCCCGGCAGGTCGGCATCACCGATGGCTTCGAGCCGGACCAGGGCTACGGAAACTGGTTCTGGGGGGTGACGCCGAGCTGTCTGGCCGCCCTGCTCGTGACCGCTGGCTTTCGGGTAGAGCATCGGGCTTCGGAGGCGTTCGCGCAGACGTTCATCTGCACGCCCGCCGAGGTACCCTTCGCGCACACGATGCCGGACGCGACAGCGGCGCGCCGCATGGGCGAGACCGTCTCGAGCGCTGGCATCGCCCGGCCGGCTTGAGCCGGCTCACCCGGCGAAGGATGCCTGCGGCCGGGCGAAGAGTCGTACGACGGCCCCAACGATCAGCACGAGCAACAAGGGCTGGAACGGCTCGCTGAGCCGCGCCTCGGCGTGGGTCGCCGCGTGGAGCAGCGTGACATAGACCAGGATGGCGTAGATCGGAAGCAGGCGGCGCCATTCCCGCCGGAGGACTAATACGGCCACGAGCGCGACGATCGGAAGCGCGCGGGCGAGGACTATGAGCACGGCGAAGACCGGCCGGAAGCCCACCCGGCGGGCCGCCGCGTAGCTCAGGACCGGTCCCCCTCCCCAATCGGCGCTGGGATCCCCGACCCAATAGGTTACCGCCTTCTCCCCAGCGTAACGAACATAGGTAACCGGCTCGCTCGCGATCGAGCGCAGCGCCCGCCGGGTCCACCATTTATCTCCCTCGACCGATGTCGGATCGTGCTGCTGCCAGCCCGGCCCATAGATGATCTCGTTCCAGATCCGCACGTAGGTGTACCCCTGGTCGCGGATCAGGTGGTAATACTCCGGGCTCCCCTGCCAAAGAATGGCGTTGCTGGTGGCCAGTGGGAACACGGCGTCGTAGCGAATGTAGTTCCGCACCATCCAGGGAGCGATCATGAGGGCGGCACCCGCCATGCACGCCGCTCCGCCCCGCACGGCCCACCGCCAGCCGAGCGCTAGCCAGATCGGGAGGACGAGAAACGCCGGCACCAGGAGCAAGGTGGGCCGCACCAGATCGCTCACGCCCAAGAGCGCCCCCGACCATGCGAACCGAGCGGCGGCCGGCGTCTCGAACGCGCGCCACAACGCAACCGTCCCCGCGAGCATGACCGGCGTGAACAGCACCTCGCTCAGGAGGTGCAGCGGCTGCTGAAAGAGTACGTAGCTCGTCGCGGCAAGGAGCGCCGCGGCGAGGCCGGCCCCCCGTCCGAAGCCCTGACGAGCGAGCAGATAGGTGAGCGGCACCACTGCGGTCCCCACCACGGCCTGGAAGTACCGGATTTCGTGATAGGAGCCGCCAGTGATCCAATGGAGGCCGGCGAGGAGCGCTGGATAGAGCGGCACTCGCCCGGGCCACGTGTAGCCGTAACCCGCGAGCAGCTGGAGTGCGGTGTTGTTGTAGGTGGGCTCGTCACCACCCAGGACGGCGGCCGTGTCGGGCTGCCAGCTGTTGAGACTCCTCACCGCGGCAAGCCGCAGCGCAAGGCCGAGGAGTGCGATCGCCCAGAGCATGGCGCGGGACCCGTAGGCCCGCACGAGCCATCGTCGAACCGGCATGTTGCTCCGGAGGATCAGCAGGGACCGGTGGCCGCGCAACCCCCGGCCGGAGTGTCGGTCACTGGTACAGGCGCACGTAGTCTACGACGAGTTCGCTCGGGAACGGTGTGGACTGATCGGGCGGCCCGGCATAGGAGCCGCCTACGGCGAAACTCAGGACGACGTACATCGGCTCCGACGGCACCCCCGCCGTCTGCGTGTAAGTCGGCTTCCCGTCTACGTACCAGGTCAGCCGGCCCGGCTGCCAATGGACTCCGTATGTGTGAAAACCCAGGCTGAGGTCCACCGGGCTCCGGTAATAGAACGAGCCGGTTTTCCAGTCTATCCGGTCGCTGCTCGGTCCGAAGGCGATCTGCTGATGCACGGTGAAGGGGAATTGCCCTCGGAACTCGGCAATGTCGATCTCGTGGTATCCATTGGCGGTCAAGGCCTGCGGATACAGGAAGACCGCGGGAGTGAGACCCCGCCCGCGGGGAACCTTGATGCGCGCCTCGACATACCCGTACGTGAACGTGACTTTGCCGTAGGTCGAGACGGCATCCGAGACGTACGGGCGCCCCGCATCCCGCGCCCCGCGATCCGCCCGGATCACGAGATCCCCCCCCACGACCGACAGCTGCCTCGCGGTGTACAGCACCGGGTTGCCAGGCGGGCGTGAGCGGGTGTCGTGGACCCAGCTGCGCTGATCCAGCGAGGCGTCGTCGAACTCGTCGCTCCAGGCCAGCGTCGCCGGCAGGATATCGGCTCCGGAGGGCGGCACCCCCGGAGGCACCGGCGATACACGGGCACAACCCGTTACCAGCCCAACCGCCAGCAGGAGTCGAGGAATGAGGGTCGACACAGTCGTCGGGTGCCGGCTGGTACCTAGAAAATCCGGACCCCGAAGCCCTCGTGCCCGGCGGGGCAGCGCCGACCACGATCCGGATTCGCTTCGGTGAAGTACTGATGCGCGTCTTGGGCGGTGTCCAGCCGATGCGCGGTCCTGTCGGATGCGTTGTACACGACGAGCCGCCCGTACGGGTAGTGGTGGGCGGTGCCGTACAACGAGGTGTCGAGACCGTCCTCGCCCACGACCACCCGGGGGGTGACCACATCCGCCTGCACGGTGTAGTCACCGTAGTGCATGAGGATCACCCCCGCCAAGTCCCACGACGACTCGAACACGATGGCCGGCCCGTCATAGGGACAGACGCCGTCCAGCAGCAGCGCGCTTCCGGGCGGGAATGACGGGAACACCCGCCAGATCTGATCGATGACACCCCGCTCTTTCGCGTACGCCGCGACCCAGAATGCCGCGATCGTGTCATTGATCAGCACGCCGGTGCCGCAGAGCAGGGCGACGAGGGCCGAGAAGGCGTGCCGGCGCAGGCGCCCGGCGCGCAGCCCCGTGCTCGCGTACCCGGTAAGGCCGACGAACACGATCGCCACACCGATCGCGGCGGCCGCAGCGGTCCGGTTGATGATCCCGGCGGGGCTGAACCCGACATTCCAGTTGGTGAGGAAGATCGCGTAGCCAAGCCCGAAAACAACGATCCCCGCAAGCGTCATCCGGCCCATGCGGCCCCGGTCCAGCAGGGCCTCCGTGTGCTCGTCGACACGGCTCAGATAGAGGAAGACCAGGGCACTGGTGATCCCTGCGACCGCGATTCTCGTCGGATCCGGGTAGTCCCGCAGAATACGCGCAACTACCCGCGGCAGGCCCACGCCATACGTGCCAAAGGCGACTCGAATCGCCCGCCACAGGTTGAAGCCGAATTCGTACTCGGCGGACTGGAGCGCGACCGCCCGATGGAGAATGGCCTTCAGCGAGTCCTGGGCGCTGCCATGCGGCAGCCGGACCGTCGTCGCGAGCTTGAACGCCGCCAGGGGCAGCAGCGGGAGCACCGTGCCCAGGGCGAGCCACAACTCGCGGCTCCGAAGCCACCCACGCTGGTCCGACGGCGGCCGCCGCCGGCGCCCGACGTACCACACGAGGCCCGCATTCAGGACGAAGAGCGGGAGCGCCAGCTCGTAGGCGAGCACGCTGACGAGCATGGCCGCGACGCTGAGCACCTTCCATGCGGCAACGCGCGTACCGGACGAGCGTACCGCCCGCACGTCGGCAAGGAGGCTCAGGAAGTACGTCGCGAGCATCAGCGTGATCGAGGATGCCACGACCCACACGCGGACTGTGGAATAGTGAGGCAGGAGGGCGTACACGGCCGGGACGGCCAGCGCCAGCAGCCGGGAGAGCCCGAGCTCCCGGAGCGAGAGATAGAACAGCACGGCGACCGCGACCAGCAGCACACCATTCAGTAGGTGATAGCCGAGCGGGTTACGCCCGAACAGGAAGTAGTCGAGCGCCAGGTAGAGTATCGCCGTCGGTCGCATCCGCACGTTGGGGGCGTCGATCGACCGGTACAGGCCAGGGAGCGTGGGCTCCTTCGCCAGCGACAGCCAGCCAAGGAATGACCAATCGTCGCTGTAGAAGCCGAGGCCCCCCACGTAGGTGACGAGCGAGAGGACGACGACGACGGCAAGAAAAAGGCAGTCGTGCAGCAGGACACGACGTGCGGGCGGGAGCGCACTTTCGGGGATTGGATCTGGCATGCTCGGCTGGCCCCAATGATGCCGCCGCTCCGCGTGCCTCCACAAGTGATATCGCAGTCCGGCGAGAGGTTCTTAGGCAACGCTCTCCCGCCCCGAGGGTCGCTAGCCCTCCTTTGCCGAACGGGCCGCCCGATCTTGCGGGGCGGCGCGACTGCACCGCATGTTGGGATTGGGGCGCGCCCCCGTCATCCCCTCGGCACATGGAGGATTCTCCATGGAAGCGACCATCATCTCGGTAGGGCTCTATCTCTGCTTTGCGCTGCTCGTG
>OEKJ01000102.1_pt2 | contig 19349 bp, 16 predicted proteins | sample 1503081 | NCBI WGS metagenome assembly OEKJ01 (sample SAMEA104379565, study PRJEB20068) | metagenome | biome: 1000743; feature: 77; material: 1998 | place: USA | collected 2012 | depth 25 m | reverse complement strand
GTGAGCGGGCGGGTCAGTGGTTATGCGAGTGGCACGCGCCGCCGCAGCAGCCGCCGGGCGGAGGGCCGAGCTTGCTGAAGTCGGCGGGCTTGCCGGCAGTGGCGGGACGGGCGGGGAGCGACATGCGCCGCTCCACCTTCCGCTCGCTGCACTGGGGGCAGCTCACCGTGGTCCCGTTCCGGACGAGCCGCTCGAAGTCCGAGCCGCAGGAAGGGCAGTGGTAGTCGTAGATGGGCATGCTTCAACAATACGGGTCCGGCCGAAGGAAGTGGAGGGTTGCTAGCTTTCGCCCCCATGGCGACCCCAACCCTCTCGAAGCACGTCCTCCCCGGCACGCTGGGAGAAGTCCTGGTGGACGTACGCGCCGGCGGACGCGACAGTGCGCGGCCGGCGGTGCTGGTCGTACACGGGTTCAAGGGCTTCAAGGACTGGGGCATGTTCCCGCCGCTGGCGGAGCGGTTGGCGCAGGCGGGATTCTCGGTGGTGTCACCGAATCTGAGCGGCAGCGGTGTGGACGACGCCGGCGAATTCTCCTGGCCCGAGCGGTTCGGGCACAACACGTTCTCGGCCGAGCTGGCCGATATGGGGGTGGTGCTCGACGCGCTGACCGCCGGGACGCTGGGGGTATCGCCGCCCGCGCGAATCGGGCTCGTCGGACACTCGCGTGGCGGCGGAGTCGGCGTGCTGCAGGCGGCCCGGGATGCCCGGATCCGCGCGCTTGTCACGTGGGCCGCGATCTCGACGGTCGAGCGCTGGGCGGATGAGTCCGAGCGGGCGCGCTGGCGCGCCGCCGGGAAGCTCGAGGTGCTGAACGCGCGAACCGGCCAGGTCCTTCCGCTCTACACCGACACGCTGGACGACGTTGAGCGACACGGCGCCGGCGCGCTCGACATCCCTCACGCCGCGACTCGCGTGACCGGACCCTGGCTGATCATTCACGGAAGCGATGATACCAGCGTCCCGATCGCCGAAGGCGAGCGCCTCGCCGGCGCGGCGCCCGCGGGAACGTCGCGATTCCTCCGGGTCGAGGGCGCAGGGCACACGTTCGGCGCCGTGCATCCGTGGCGCGGCTCGACGCCCGCCCTGGATCAAGTGATGAAGGAGACGGTGACGTGGCTCAGCCGCCACCTTCTCTGAGCATGGAGGGCAAGACCTGCGTGGTAACCGGCGCGAATCGGGGCATCGGCCGGGCCACGGCCGAGGGGCTCGCGGCACTCGGCGCACGCGTCGTACTGGTGGCGCGGGACGGCGCCGCGGCCGAGACGGCCGCCGGAGAGATCCGGGATACGACCGGTAACCCGGCGGTGGAGGCGGTGACGGCCGATCTCGCGTCGCAGGCGTCGATCCGCCGACTCTCGACGACGCTGCTCGACCGATGCCCGCGGCTCGACGTGCTGGTGAACAACGCGGGCCTAGTCATGCGTAGCCGTACGATGACCGTGGACGGCATCGAGACGGTGTTCGCCGTCAATCACCTCGCTTATTTCCTGCTGACCAATCTCCTTCTCGACCGGCTCAAGGCATCGGCGCCGGCGCGGATCGTCAACGTGTCGTCCGAAGCCCACCAGGGTCACCGCCTCGACTTCGACGATCTGCAGCTCAAGCGCGGCTGGCGGCCGATCAGAGCCTACTCGCTGTCGAAGCTCGCGAACGTAATGTTCACCTACGAGCTGGCCCGGCGGTTGGCGGGCACCGGCGTCACTTCCAACTGTCTCCATCCGGGCGTGATCGCGACGAAGCTCCTGCTCGACTACCTGCCGCTGCCGTCCGTAACGAGCCCGGTCACGACCGCGTTTGCCGGCACGCCGGCGCGGGGGGCGGAGACGCCGATCTATCTCGCGGCCTCCCCCGAGGTCGAGGGGGTAACCGGCGAGTACTTCGCGCGGCGCAAACCGAGGAAGTCCACGGCCTATTCGCACGACACGGAGGCGGCCAGGCGGCTCTGGGACGAGAGCGCTCGGCTCACGGGGCTGGCGCCGGTTTTGACCCCGTCGTTACCCCGGGTAGATTGACGTGCCCTCACAACCACTGGAGAACGGCAGTGCGCGCTTCGCAGCCCGCGTTGCTCGCCGCCGGTCGCGTAATAGCAGAATCGCGGGATGTGATGGTCGCCCAATGGGCCGATTGGCTGGGCGACCGGATCACCGCAACCCCCACGATACCGCGAGCGACAGTCGAGCGGGAGTTCCGTCTCATCATAGATGCGTTGACCGCGATGGTCGGTGCCCTCCGCCGCGAGGCGGGGGTGGTCTGGCTGCACGTGTGCGAGCACTACGGGCGGGTCGCGGCGGCGCGGGGACTCGCGGCCGGGGAAGTAGTGGAAGAGCTGCAGTACCTCCGCGAGCTCTTGATCCGAAATCTGGCGTCGGCCTTCGTCACCATGCGGCCGCGCCAGAGCCTCGCGATCGTCCTCCGCCTCAACCGCGTCCTCGACAAAGGGATCGCGATCGCCGTGGTGGGTTACACCGACGCGCTCGTGGCCACTCTGTTCGCCCAGAACGGTGTGCCGGTCCCCAGCAGCGAATACGACCCCACCGAGGTGCAGCGGCAGCTCGCCGCCCTGGAACACGAGCTCGCGGGCGTGAGCCAAGCGCGGAAGCGCTAGCCCGCCGGGCATGAGCGTCGCGTCTCTCTGGCCGGCCCTTCCCTGGCTCGGTCCCCTGCTCGGCATTTTCTACCTCGCCCGCCGCAGCCCGAATCTCAGCGCCGCTCCGGTCGCGTCCGGCAGACTGGTCAGCGTGATCATCCCGGCCCGCAATGAAGCGGAGACGATCGAGACGGTCGTGGGCTCGGTGCTCTCGAGCACCTATGCGCCGCTCGAGGTGATCGTCGTGGACGATCGCTCGACCGACGCAACGGCGCGGCTGGTGGAGCAGTTGGCCCGCAGCGACGACCGCCTTCGCCTCCTCCGCGGGGCGGAGCTGCCGGCCGGCTGGTTCGGCAAGCAATGGGCGTGCTGGCAGGGGTATCGCGCGGCACGAGGCGAGCTGCTGGTCTTCACCGACGCCGACACGACTCACGCGCCGGCGCTGCTGGGACACGCGGTTGGCGCGCTGGCCGCAAAGCAGGTGGACCTGCTCACCGTGTTGTCGCGGCAGCGCTGCGAGTCGTTCTGGGAGCGGCTGGTGATGCCGCAGATCTGGATCCTGCTCGGCTTCCGCTATCGACCGGCCGCGGTGAATCGCTCCGGCCGCCGCCGCGACGTGATCGCCAACGGGCAGTTCATTCTCCTCCCGAGAACCGCTTACGAGGCGATCGGCACGCACGAGGCCGTGCGCGGCGAGGTGGCCGAGGACCTGGCACTGGCGCAGATCGTGGTCCGGGCGGGGCGGAAGCTCTACCTGGCCCACGCGGAGTCACTGATCGCGACGCGGATGTACCGCGGACTCGGTCACCTCGTCGAGGGGTGGTCGAAGAACATTTACCTGGGCGGAAGACGCTCGTTTCCGGACGAGCCCTTGCGGCAAGCGCTGGTCCCCGCGCTCCTCACCGCCGCGATGCTCTTCTGGCTGGTGCCCCCGGTCGTGGCGCTCGCCGGGCTGGCGGGGCTGGGGAGCGCTGGGCTGTGGGCGCTGGCCGCGACCGTGCTCTCCGCGCTGTTCTGGATGCTGGTGTCGTTCGGGATGCAGATCCCGGTGATGTACGGGTTGGGATACCCGCTGGGTGCAGCCGTGGGGCTCTACATCGTGCTCCGCTCGTCGAGCAGAGGCGCGCGGAAGGTCGAATGGAAGGGCCGAGTGTACGACGTGCGCGCGGGGCTATCCTAGCGACTACCGACGCTCGAAGGTAAGCCGTTGGGCCGGGATCCCGCCGCCGAGGAGCCGGCCCGCTGCGTCGACCCGGAGACGGAACTCGACGCTCCCCAGATCGAGCGCAACGGAGTCCGCGCCGACGCGCGCGACCGTGCCGACCACTGTCGCTCCCCCGCCCTGCCCCGCCCCGCCGCTGAGATTGAAGAACGCGACCTTGACCGAGTCCCGCCCGGGAGCCGTCGCCCGACGGATCGCCTGCTCCAGGAGCCCGAACGAGAGATTGAGATAGGGTGCCGCGCCCACCTGGGTGGCGAGCACCTGCGTCTGCATGCCGTGGCCGGTCATGTCGTCCACGGCTACGCTGTCGCCCCGGAAGATGACGCGGGTGCGCTGCACGACGCGGGCCTTCACGAGGCCGGTGTCCACGCCCTCGCGCACGTTGACCTCCACCAGCGCGACGGTAGTGTCGGGCGCGACGACGGCCCGATACCACTCGGACGTGGCGGTCTTGGCACGGAAGGTGAGCGTCCCCGTCACCTCCGTCGGGGTACGCGCCAGCTCCTCGGTGGCGACGGTGTCGGTCCCGCGGCGAATGACGAAAACGGCTTTCTCGGGGTCCTGGGCGGAGAGCGCCGCCGGAGCGACGAGCGGCAAGAGCAGGAGCAAGGATGTGCGCATAGGACGAGCATCGTAGCCCAGGGTGGGCCGGGCGGGCAAGTTCCGGCCACCGTCCGCGCCGGATTGCTGCCAGCCCGACTGAGTAACCACACGAATGTGGAGCGTCCCGACCGGGAGCCCCGTTCACGTGGTAACTGCAAGCACCCTCGCCGCGCTGCAGCGAGTGGAGGATCTGCCGGAGCTCGTGCTCGCCCTCGGGCACGACCCAGCCTGGGAGGAGCTGCCGCTTCCGGGGTGGCTCGACCTGCCGGGGAATGGTCCGGTCGCGCGCGCCATCATCGTGGGGCGGGCCGGCGAGTTCGTTTGGTTTGGCGCCGACGCGGCGGAAGCGGGTCGGGCGGCGGCAGCCGTTGCTCGGCGCCTCGTTGCCCGGGGGCGCGTGGGCGGCGTCCTGGCGCTGTCCCGGCCGACCCGCCGGCTCGCCGTGGCGGTGGCGTTCGGCGATGCGCCAACGATCGACTGTTCGCTGGACGAGCCCGATCGTCTGGCGCTGACACGCTTCACCCGCCTCGCGTCGGCCGCGCCGGGCGGGGCGCTCGCCTTCGCCTCACGCGTCGCCGATGCGCTCGGGGCCGAGGCCGTCGGTCGCCGCTTCTTCCGCCGATTCCAAAGCACGCTGGAGGCGATGTCGGCCGCGCTGCCCCGCGGATGTCCGGCGCCGGAACGCCACGGATTGGCGCTGCTTCAACTCACCCGGGTCCTCTTCCTCTACTTCGTCCAAAGCAAGGGCTGGCTCGACGGCCGCGCCGATTTTCTCGCGCGCGAGGTCGACCGATGCCTCGGCCGTGGGCGTCGGCTCCAGCGAGATCTGCTGCAGCCACTGTTCTTCGGCACGCTCAACCGGCCCACCGCGGAGCGCAGCCGGGTTCCTCGCGGGTTCGGCCGGATCCCCTTCCTGAACGGCGGACTGTTCGAGCCGCATCCGCTCGAGCGTCGCTGGCGCGCCGACCTCCCCAACAGCATTTGGCGCGACGCGTTCGACACCCTGTTCGAGCGGTTCGACTTCACCGCGGACGAGGCGGGTCACCCAGGGATGGTCGCGCCGGACATGCTCGGGCGCGTCTTCGAAGGCGTTATGGAACCCGGTCTCCGCCACCGGAGTGGCACGTTCTACACGCCGGCCGCCCTCGTGCGGAGCGTGGTCCACGCGGGCCTGGTCGCGGTCGTGGCCGAGCGGATGGATTGCCCCGAGCCGCGGGCCGCACACTATCTCGCGGAACGGGCCGAGCCCGCGCGGCGAATCCTGCGCGAGGTGACGGTCCTCGATCCCGCCGTCGGGTCCGGGGCATTTCTACTGGGCGCGCTCGAGCTGCTGGCCGAGGTGGAGTCGGATCGGCGCTCCGTCAGCGCTGCGCGGCGCCGAATCCTGCGCCGCAGCTTGTTCGGTGTCGATCTCAACGCGGCGGCAGTGCGGCTCACGGAGCTTCGATTGTGGCTCGCGGTCATCGCCGACGAGCGGGCCGACGCGGACGCGGTCGAGCCATTGCCCAACCTCGATTGTGTCGTGCGCCAGGGGAATAGCCTGCTCGACCCGGCCGGACAATGGCCGGGTCGGCGCGCGTTGCCGAGACCCGAGTCCGTCGTCCTCGCTCGGCTCCGTCGCAAGCTCGTGACCGCCACCGGGGCGGAGAAGCGCGCCCTCACCCGCGATCTCCGGCGCGCGGAGGGGCGGGCCTTCAGCGCCGCGCTCGAAGGCGCGGAGGCCGCGCTGGATGTGCAGATTGCCGAGCAGTTGGACGACGCCAGGACCCAGACGCTCTTCGGCGAGCGGCGCGGGCTCGATCGCCAAATCCGGTCCGAGCTCGGGCGGCTCAGAGCCGAGCGTCAGGCTGTCCGGCGGGCCCGGCGACAATTCCGGCGCGAGGGCGAGCTTCCCTGGTTCCATTACGAGAGCCACTTCGCGGACGTGTTCGAGCAGGGCGGGTTCGATCTCGTCGCGGGGAATCCGCCCTGGGTCAGGGCCGAGGAGCTGCCGCTGGAGCTGCGCGAGGCGCTTGCCACCCGATTCCGGTGGTGGCGTGGCAGCGGTAGCCGCGGCTTCGCGCACCGGCCGGATCTTGCGCTGGCGTTCGTCGAGCGTGCCTGGGAGCTGACCCGGCCCGGCGGGGCCATCGCGCTTCTGGTGCCGGCCAAACTCGCCACGGCTGTCTACGGTGCACGCGCCCGACACGCGCTCGCGGCCCAGGGAGCCATCCGCGCCATAGCCGATCTCACCGGGGCGCCTGAAGCAGCCTTTGACGCGACGGTCTATCCGCTCGCGCTCGTGGTCACCAAGCGCCCGCCGGAGGACAACCAGGCCGTCCGCACAGTCCTGCGCGTGCCGAGAAGCCCGGCTGTCCCGGTCGTGCCGCAGCGCGAGCTTGCGGGCGGCGGTCCGTGGGTGCTGGCCCAGGCACCCGCGCTGGCCGCGCTGCGCGCCCTGGCCCACCATCCGCGCATCGATCAGCGCTTCGTCTGTCATCTCGGCGTCAAGACCGGCGCCAACGACCTGTTCATCGATCCGCCGGTCGGCGTCGAACCGGAGCTTCTGCGCTGGGCGATTCGCGGACGCGACCTCGAGGCCTTTCGCGTGACGCCACGGCGGCGCCTGCTTTGGCCGTGTGACGCCGCGGGGCGACCGCTGGCCGAGCTTCCCCCGGGAGCCGGCGCCCATCTTGGACCACACGTGACCCGGCTCCGGGCCCGCTCGGACGCCCAGCAGGGCCCTCCCTGGACATTGTTCCGCACCGCGGCGGCATCGGCCCCGTATCGCGTGGTCTGGGCGGACCTGGCGCGGCAACTCACTGCGGTGGCCCTCGCGGACGACGGCGCACGCACTCAGATCCCGCTCAATACGTGCTACCTCCTGTCCGCGCCGGACCAGGCCACCGCCGAGCGTCTGACGGCGTGGCTCAACACGACCTGGCTCCGCGCCGCCGCCCGATTGGTGGCGACGCCCGCGGCCGGCGGCTTTGCCCGGTTCAACGCACGAGTCGTGGGAGGGCTGCCGCTTCCGGACAGCGCGCTCATCGATCCGGCCCTTGGCGAGCTCTGCCGCACGGGCGCCGAGGGCCGCGCTGTTCAGCCCGAACTCGATGCCCTCGCCGCCCGCCATCTTGCGCTCGAACCCGACGTCGCGCGCGCGCTCGCGCAAGTGGACCAGCGGGACGATCGTCGCTGAGGCGCTCGTGGCGGTAGCGGAGCCGCTGGTCACGGCGCTCCGTCCCGGCCCCCTCACGAGCCCCGCGCGGGTTGCGGCCGCGCTCGCGCGGAGCCTCGCGCCGGAGGAGGCGGAGGACGTCCCGCCGGCGTGGCTCTGGCCGGAGCAGCAGGTGTCGTTCCGCAGGGCGGTCGGCGCCATCCGGCGTCACGGCGGTGCGCTGCTCGCGGACCCGGTGGGCGCGGGAAAGACCTACGTGGCGCTGGCAGTAGCGGCGGCCTGCACCCGGCGCCCAACGACCTCCCTGGTGCCGGCCGCCTTAGTCGATCAGTGGCGCGCCGTCGCCGCCACGTTGCGCGTGCCGGTGGTCGTCTGGTCGCACGAGCGGGTGAGCCGCGGGGCGCTGCCTGCGCACTGCGGCCCCTTCGTGCTCATCGACGAAAGCCACCACTACCGAAATCCGGGCACCAGGCGATACCGCACGCTTGCCCCGTGGCTCGTCGGCCGACAAGTGCTTCTGATCAGCGGCACGCCCGTCGTCAACCGACTTGACGACCTCGCGCAGCAGCTCGCGCTCGCACTTCGCGACGACGTGCTGAGCCCGCAGGGCGTGCCGTCACTTGCCGGGTTGCTCCACGGAGGGAACGGACACCAGGCTCTGGGCCAGGTGGTCGTCACACGCCCTTCGCGATGCGTGCGCCGCCCGGGCGCCCGGGAGCGCGCTGTGCCGCTCGACAATGCGTCGCTCGCGCCGGTTGCCGGCGCGCTGGCCCTGGTCGACCGCCTCCGACTGTCCAGCCGGGCGGCGATCGCGGCGCTGATCCGGGCGGGGTTCTGGCGCGCAGCCGCCTCCAGCGCGCCGGCGCTCGACGCATCGCTCCGGCGATATCAGCGGCTCCTGCTTCATGCTCGGGATGCACGCCGCGCGGGGCAGGTGCTGGATCGGCGGCTGTTGCGGGAGCTTACGGGCGGTCTTGATGACCAATTGCTGCTCTGGGAGCTGCTCGGCCCGGCCGATGAGACTAGCGACCTCGTCCTGGACGACCTGCCCGTTCTAGAGGAGCTTCGGGCGCTCCTCGCGAGCGGCACGTCGATGCCCGACCCCAAGCTGGACCGGCTGCGGGGCGTGCTCGAGGACGGGCGGGTCTCACTGGTGTTTACGGTCGCGCGGGAGACGGTCCGGCACATTCGGGATCGTCTCCCGGGTCCCGTGGCGTGGTGCACCGGCGAACGCGCGGGCATCGGCCCGCACTCGGCTCCGCGCTCCGCGGTCCTCGGCTGGTTCCGGCCGGATCGGGTAATGAACGGCGGGCCCTCGACGCTGGGGCCCCGCCTCCTCGTCACCACCGATGTCACGGCGGAAGGTCTCGACCTGCATCGGGCTGAGCGGGTAATCCACTACGATCTGCCGTGGACGCCGGCGCGCATGGATCAGCGGGAAGGACGGGCACGAAGAGGTGGCGCTGTCCATGCCGACGTCGAGGTAGTCCACTTCGAGCCGCCACCGGACGTCGAAGACCGTCTTCGGCAGCTCACGTTGCTCGCCCGAAAGCGCGAGCTCCCCAAGGTGGCGGGGCTGGGTGAGTCGGGAGGAGAGCTTTGGCGCTGGCGCGGGGACCTGGCCGAACGATTCCGCAACCTGCCGGCCGACGAAGGCGTGGCCTTCGTCCCGTCCGGATCTCCTGGATTCCTTGCCGGGTTCAGCCTGCACGGATGGCCTGCGTCCGCGCCTCTTGCCACATTCGTCGCCTGGTGGGACGCTCAAGCCGGCTGGACGGAAGCACCGGAGGTCCTGGCCGCGCGCCTCGAGGCCGCCGCTCGCGTGATCAGCGTAGAACGAGGCCCGCCCGCCGCGACGGAGACGGCGCTCGCTCGCCTGGCCGAGCCGATACGGCTCCGTATGCGCGAGCTCCGGTGCAGTCGCTGGCTGGGGCCACACGCCGCACCTGCGGCGCATCGGCTGGTTACGAGACTTCAACAGTCCGCGCGCTCGGCCGCGCGCCGCCGAGACGCGGGTGCCCTGGAGCGACTCCAGCGCGCGATCCGATTCGCAGCCGGTGGGCATACTGCGGGTGAGGACGCGCTGGTCGCGCTCCTTGCCGGTCTCAGCGATCGGAGTCTCGAGGCCGCATTGTCCTCGTTGCCGCTCCCCGCGCCGGAGTGGGAGGCGATCCATGCCCGCCTGACCGGTGTCGTGGTCTTCGGCAGTATGGAGGGCTGGGCGTGCGCCTCCGAGGGTCGGGCGCGGGCCCACGACGGCTAGGCCTGCGTGAGAGGCCCGGCTACGTTCCCCGCATGCCGACCCTCGACACCTTCCTGTTCGACCTCGACGGGACGCTGATCGACTCCGTCCAGCTCATCCTCGACAGCTACCACCACACGCTCGCGGCCCACGGACAGCCGCCACGCAGCGATGCACAATGGCTCGCCGGGGTCGGCACGCCGCTCACGGCGCAGTTCGCAGACTGGAAGGACGACGCGGGCACGATGGAGGCGCTGATCGAGACCTATCGGAGGTACAATCTCGCGAACCACGATCGTATGGTCCGGGCTTTTCCGGGGGTGGTCGCGGCGGTGCGGGCCATCCGCGCGCAAGGCCGGAAGACCGGCCTCGTGACCAGCAAGAACCGACCTGGAGCGCTGCGGGGGTTGAAGCTGGTGGGGCTCGATGACGCCATGGACGTGCTGGTGTGCGCCGACGACGTGACCAATCCCAAGCCACACCCCGAGCCCGTCAACAAGGCGGTGAGCCTCCTCGCGGCCGAGCCCGCGCGCACCGTCTATGTGGGCGACAGTATCCACGACCTGGTGTCGGGGCGGGGAGCGGGCGTCCGCACCGCAGCCGTGTTGTGGGGACCCTTCACGCGAAATCAGCTCGAGCCGGCACAACCTGACTTCTGGCTGGACCGGCCGGAACAGCTGATGTCCTTGCTCGACTAGTGCCGCTCCCGCACCGGCGCCAAGCCGGCCGCCTCCCGGATAACCGAAGCAAACCCCGACCAGTCGAAGCGCTCTCGACCCACCGCGAGCGCGGTCAGCATTCGCTCCCGGATAAGGCTCGCGAGCGGCAGCGGCACCCGCAACTCCTCCGCCGCCTTGAGGGCTAGGTTCACGTCCTTCAATCCCAACGGCAGGTAGAAGCCGGCGGGCTCGAACGCGGTCTGGGCGACGAGCTGCCCATACCGGCGGAATGCGGGCGCGCCGAACAATGTCCCGGTCAACATGTCCAGCATCTGGGTGGGCTCGAGGCCTGCCCTCTCGGCCACCGCGAGCGACTCGCCGAGCATCTCGATGGTCGACGCGATCATGAAGTTGCCGAGGAGCTTGGCGAGGGTTGCCTGGGGAGCGGTGCCCATAGGGAAGGTCCCCTGCCCCAGCGCCGAGAAGATCGGCGCGCAGCGCTCGACGTCCGAAGGCGCTCCGCCGGGTACGATCCACAGCTGCTTCGCGGCGGCCGCGTCCGGCCGCCCGAATACCGGGGCGGCCACGTAGCCCACCCCCTTGGCTGCGTGAGCCTCCACGAGGCGGCGGCAGAGCGCGACCGAGATGGTGCTCGAGGCGACGTGGATGGACCCGGCACCGAGTCCCGCCAGCGCCCCATCGGGGCCCAGGACAGTAGTCTCGACGGCGACATCGTCGGCAAGCATCGAGACAGCGAAGGCGACGCCGTCGCACGCCTGAGCCGGGGTCGGAGCCGAGCGCGCGCCGGGCACTTCGCGCGCCTTCGAAGCCGTGCGGTTCCACACGCGAACGTCGAAGCCGGCCTGCACGAGCTTGCGGGCCATGGGAATCCCCATGGCGCCAAGACCGAGAAACGCGAGCGATGGCATCGGATCAACTTCCTCGTGAGAGTCCGCAGGACGCGGTACGATGGGCGGGGCCGCTAGCGAAGGCAAGCGATCCGCTCAGGACACCCTCCCGCGCGCCGGGCCGATCCCCCATCTTGTCGTTCCCACTGCGCGACGGTGCAACCGCACTATCGTGAAGAGGCCCTTGCAGGCCACGATATGACCGATCAAGCCGTACCCTTGCCGAACCCCAAGATTGAGGTGTCCGGACCCCCGGTTCCCGGACTCGATCACGTGGTCACGACCGATGCCCTCGCGTTCGTGGCCGCGCTCACCCGCCGCTTCGACGCTGCCCGGCAAGCGCTGCTTGCCCGGCGACTCGAAACGCAGCGCCGACTGGACGCGGGCGCGATGCCCGACTTCGACCCGGAGACGGCCGGAATCCGCGGCGGCACCTGGAGCGTGGCGCCCGCCCCGGCCGACCTCGATGACCGCCGAGTGGAGATCACCGGCCCGACCGAGGCGAAGATGATGATCAACGCGCTCAATTCCGGCGCGCGGGTGTTCATGGCGGATTTCGAGGACGCGCTCTCACCGCCGTGGCGCAATGTGGTCGAAGGCCATTCCAGCTGCTACGACGCCATCCGGCAGCGGCTCACGTTCACGACGCCCGAGGGAAAGCAGTACCGGCTCGCCGACGCGACCGCCACGCTGGTGGTCCGCCCGCGCGGTTGGCATCTCGTCGAGCGGCACGTGCGGGTTGACGGGGTACCCGTTCCAGCGGGGCTTTTCGATTTCGGCCTGTACCTCTTCCACAACGCCGCCGAGCTCCGGGCGCGCGGCAGCGGACCCTATTTCTACATTCCCAAGCTCGAGCACTATCTGGAGGGGCGGCTCTGGAACGATGTCTTTCTCTTCGCTCAGGCGGAGCTCGGCCTTCCCCGCGGCACGATCCGGGCGACGGTCTTGATCGAGACCATCCTCGCCGCCTTCCAGATGGACGAGATCCTCTATGAGCTGAGAGAGCATGCGTCCGGTCTGAACGCCGGCCGCTGGGACTATCTGTTCAGCGTGATCAAGAAGTTCCGGGAGCGGCCGGAGTTCGTCCTTCCGGACCGGGCGCAGCTCACGATGACCGTGCCCTTCATGCGCGCCTACACCGAGCTGCTCGTTGCCACCTGCCATCGCCGGGGCGCCCATGCCATCGGGGGAATGGCGGCGTTCATCCCCAGCCGCAAGCATCCGGAGATCAATGCGCAGGCCATCGCCAAGGTCCGGGAAGACAAGGGGCGCGAGGCGGCCGACGGCTTCGACGGCGCCTGGGTGGCCCACCCCGACCTCGTGCCGGTGGTGCGCGAGGTGTTCGACAACGTGCTCGGGGCCCGCCCGCACCAGAAGCACCGGCTTCGGGACGACGTGCGCGTGGGCGCCGCCGAGCTGCTCGACGCGCGGGTGCCAGGCGGCCGGGTGACCGAGGCCGGCGTCCGGGCCGACGCGAGCGTGGCAATCCAGTACCTGGCCGCGTGGCTCGACGGAGCGGGCGCCGTCGCCATCAACAATCTGATGGAAGACACCGCGACGGCTGAGATCGCGCGGGCGCAGCTGTGGCAGTGGGTACGGCACCGGGCCAACACCGAGGACGGCGCGCCGGTCACACTGGAACGGTGCCGAACCGCGTTGGCCGAGGAGGTCGCGCGGCTCGAGCGCTCGGGAGCGAAGGGGCGCTGGCGCGAGGCGGCGGATCTACTGGACCAGCTGGTGAGCGCGGAAGAGTTCCCCGAGTTTCTGACGGTCCGGGCGTACGAGAGGCTGGAGTGAAGAAGGGAGCCTTCAGCCTTTAGCCGTTGGCCAACGGCAAGCAACTAAGGGCTGACGACTCCCACTGGGGCGGCTGGGGTCGAACCAGCAACCTCCCGGTTAACAGCCGGGCGCTCTGCCGATTGAGCTACACCCCATCGGGAAACGTTGGAAGCTAAACGGGGTAAGCAGGTTACAAGCGGCAGGCAGCATGGTCAAGACCGCACGCGTGCTGCGCAAGCCTCAGAAGGATGGTGTGCGGCGCGGAGCGCAACCGCGAGGACGACCATCGAGGAATAGCGGGAGTTTATACCGGGATGACCGGCATGGGACGCACGCGCAGCGCGAGCGGACCGGCCCCGGAGGAGGCCAGGTGCACGTCGGCGAGTGAGCTGACGATGGCGTGCGCGTCACCCAGCGCTTCGGGCGGATGGGTCGTCGCGACACCGATCACCCGGGCACCGGCGGCGCGAGCCGCAGCGACGCCGGGAGGCGCATCCTCGAACACCAGACAATCGTCGGGCGGCACACCGAGGAGCTCCGCGGCCCGGAGATAGCCCTCGGGGCTCGGCTTTCCGCGACGGACGTCTTCTGCCGCGACGAGTATCGGAGGCGTGGGCAACCCTGCGGCGGCCAGCCGCGCCAGCGCGAAGCGGCGGGCGCCGGACGTAACGATGGCCCAAGGGGCTCCGGCGAGAACATCGAGGAGATCCCGGGCACCGGGCAGCGGGACCAGCGCCACATTGTCCACCGGCTGGTCCCGAAAGCGCGCCACCTCCGCCTCGGCGTCCAGCTGGGGAGCCGCCAGCCGGATCGTCTCCACGGCGCGACGGCCATGACACACGCGAAGGAACGGCTCGGGATCGAGTCCCTTCGACGCGGCCCAGTCGGACCATTGCCGTTCGATGGACGCCGTGGAGTCAACCAGAACACCGTCAAGATCGAACAACACCGCCGCGCATTCCACTCGCATCGTGCCCTCTGATACCCTTGCCGCTCATGCGGTTCTGTTGGTCGCCCGCTTTGCCGCGCCAGGGTCGCCATGGACTCCGGCCAGCCCCGCCTCTTCGTACGCGCCTTCGTGCTGCTTGGATTGAGCCGGGAGGCGGACATCATGACCGCAGACCAGGCGGTCAGTTTTCATCGATGCGAGGACCGTGCCACATGCGACACGGTGTCCGAGCGGCTCGCGTCCGACGAGGCGAAGGGTTGCTCGCGAGCCCGTCTCCCTCTGGCTATATCTATGTTTGATCCGACCCGTCACCTCTTACCTCTCACCCTTCACCGCCAGTCATGCGCGACCTGCTCTCCGACTACGAGCGACTGACCGCCGCCGGCGCGCCGCCAGGCCGGGCGGTTGTGACCTCGGTCTGGGGTTCGGCGCCGCGGCCTGAAGGTGCGTGCCTCCTCGCTACGGCCGACGGCCGAATGGCCGGCTCGGTCGCGGGCGGCTGCGTCGAGAGTGCGACCGCCGTCGAGGTCGCCGAGGCCATTGCGCGGGGCGCGCCAAAGCTCGTGACTTTTGGAGTCAGCAACCAACAGGCGTGGGAGGTCGGACTCGCGTGTGGCGGGACGATTCGGGTGTTCGTCGAGCCGACGGTGAGGGCGGAGATTCTCAAGGCCGCGCGCGGACCGGGTGGGGTCGTGGTCGCGACCGTCGTGGAGGGCACGGGAGTCGGCGCGGCCATCGTCGTGGGCGATGACGGCACCGAACTCGGCGCACTGCCGTCGGGCATCGACCGCGGCGCAGTGGTGGATGCCGCGCGCCGGGCGTTGGCGGTCGCCACGTCGGGCACAATCGAACTGCCCGGACCGGGTGACACGACGACCGTCTTTCTCGAGGTCTTCGCCCGCCGCCCCAAGCTGCTGATCTTCGGCGGCGTGCACATCGCGGCGGCGCTGGTGCCGCTGGCGAAGGCCTTGGGCTATCGCACGGTCGTGGCGGATGGGCGGGAGGCGTTTCTCTCGCGGGAGCGGTTCCCCGAGGCCGACGAGCTGGCGCTCGGCTGGCCGGAGGAGGTGTTTGCCCGCGTCGGCATCGACACCGCGACGTACGTCTGCATCCTGTCGCACGACCCCAAGTTCGACGAGCCCGCGCTCAGGATCGCGCTGCGCTCCCAGGCGCCCTACGTCGGCGCGATCGGGTCCCGCAAGACGCAGGCGGCGAGGCGGGAGAAGCTCCGCGCCGCCGGCTTCAGCGATACCGAGCTGGCCCGACTTCGCGGCCCGATCGGCTTGGACCTGCGCGGCCGACAGCCCGCGGAAGTCGCGCTGGCCATCCTGGCAGAGATCACGGCGGCGCGATATGGGGGAAGCGGGGGGCCCTTGGCCGGGGTGAACAGTGAACGGTGAGCAGCGAACGCTGAACGGGGGGCCTTCTCACTTCAATCATCGCACGCCGGCACCCGCTCCCTCGGAGGCTCGCGCCGTTCGGCGGCGGTCGTGGGCCGCTTGGGGACTTCGCCGCCAAAGATCACACAGCTCCGGCCGGGAAGCAGGTCGTACGTGGCCTCGGCTGCCCAGCCTTCGCTGTTGGAGAAGAGCATCCGTACCTTCACGCCGGGCTCCCAGCCGTACTGAAGCGCCATGGGCTCGACGCGTCGGGCATATGTGTACTGCGTCTTGCGGTAGGCATCCTGTCCGATGACGAGCTGTACGAGGCTCGTTGGCATTTTGCTCATCGCGTGCCGCACGAGCGTCTGCTCCGGCGTTTCCGCCCCGTAGAGCACGCTCCGCCCGAGCGAGGCGGCCTCGGTGTGGTTGTCGCAGTAGACTGCACCGGGCTTTCCCCAGTGCCGCGCGTCGGGCGTGATGGGGTCGGGCGCCGATCCGACATAGATCGCGCAGTACTCGCCCGGAACCAGCGAATCGGCAGCGATCGCAGCCCAGCCCCACTTGTTGGCCCATACCACCCGGACGATCGTGCCGGGCACCAGCCAATACTCGAGCGACGAAGTGTCGCCCGTGTAAGTGCGCTTCTGCCAGAAGTGTCGCGCCTCCGCAAACTTTAGTTCTTCGAGACCGGCCCGAACGAGGTGCCCCCGCATGTGTGCTGCGCCGGTGGAGCCCGCCGGTGCCTCCTCTGGGCGAGGATGGATGGTGCGGGTGCGGCCGCCTAGCCGCTCGGTCGAGGCCTCCAAGGGGGACACGACCCCTCCAGCGGCGTGATGAAGCTGGCTGTCGGCAACCGCCCCCGTCGCGTTCCACCCGCTCTCGATAGAACGCTGCTTGCCGCCGCAGCTCAACGCCGCGACCGCACACGCGGCGAGAAGCGTGAGACCGAGGGGGTTTGGCGTACCCGTCTCGTGCTCGGGCAAGGTCGATCCTCGATTGGCAGTCCGTTTTCCCACGCTATAGCGCCCGGGCGAACTCCGCCAGAGGGGTGCCAGGCATTGCAGCGGCACCCCCACGCATCAACAACCTCAGAGATGCACCGGCAGGTCGAGATCCTGGCGCTCGATCTCCCGTTGCGCGGCCTCCGGCCGCCGGACCGACGGCGGCACCTCTCCCCACCCGGCGACGCCCAGCACCTCGGCGGTCAGGCGGTTCACTGCGTCCGATTCGGCGCCTGGCGCCGCGGTGGCCGCGGCGAGGTCGAGCCAGCTGAGGGCCTCTTCGTAAGCATACCGCTGCCGGGCGGCGTCGCTCGCCTTGAGAGCCTGCCGGTATGCGAGCGCCCGCTCGCCACCCAGTTCGGCGTGCCGCGCCACTTCACCGGGCGGTGCCACCCCTCCGCCTTCGGCCGCCACCTGCTCGAGCGTGACCGCAATCGCGCGGTGGAGCTCCCGGCGCCGAGAAGTCGTAAGCCCATCCTGGACGACGCGACCGATCACCGGGTGCGCGCACCGGTAGACGCCGTCCCCCTCCTGCACCAGGCGCCGCTCCGCCAGCTCGTCGGCCAGCGCCGCGGCGCGCAGGCGGGATATTCCGTTGACGTGTGACAGGACGCTCGCGCGGCAGCCGGCGCCGGCGACCGCGATCGTGAGCAGGATCTCATTCAGGTCGGGGGGAAGCGACTCGATCCGTTCGGCGATGGCGTCGTGCACGCTCACCGACATGGCAATGTCGGTCGTGCCGGGCGGTGTCGAGCCGACCCGCCACTCGCCGGAGTTGGCGTCGATCGTGAGCCAACCTTGGGCGAACAGGGTCTTGAGCAGCTCGATCACGTAGAAGGGGTTGCCGCCGGTGACCTGGTGCAGGCGCGCCGCCAGCCGCCGGCCTCCGGTCGGGGAGGCCACGTGCCCCATTTCCCGGATCATCTGCCATATCTCCTGCTCGCCGAGGGGGGCCAGGGCCAACAGGGCCGCCCGAGGCTTGACCCGGAGCGCGCGACAGAGCCGGGCGGCCGGCGCGTCGCGCCGCAGCTCGCCCAGCGTGAGGGTCGCGCACCACAGCACCGGGGCCTCCTCGAGGCGCCGAGTGAGGAAGTGGAGCAGGTTGCAGCTGTCGCCGTCGCACCAGTGCAGATCGTCGATCGCGACGGCGACGGGCTGCTCGCCCGCCACCGCCAGGAGCAGTTGCGCCACCGCCTCAAACAGCCGCCACGCCTCGGCCGGCGCGGGTGGCGGAGTGCTCTCGGGCAATCCGGGGAATCTCTGGCGCAGCTCCGGCAGGAGCCGAGCGACCTCCGCGAGCCACTGGGGATCGGTGCCGGCGAGCCCCGGAGCGTCGAGGGCGTCACGCAGGACCTCGACGACCGGCCCGTAGGGAACCCCGGCCCTCGCATCGTAGCCTTGCGCTCGCAGGACCGTCCCCGACTCCGCCACGATCCAGCGAAGGAACTCGTCGGCCAGACGGGACTTCCCCACCCCGGCCTCGCCCTCGATCAGGGCGATCCGTCCATTGCCCCGTTGCACCCCGCTCCAGGCCTTTCGGAGCAGCTCGAGCTCGGCCCCTCGACCCACTAAGCCGCACTCGAACTTCGGCGCCCGGGTGTACCACTCATCGGTGATGGGCCGGGTCGGTCGCGGGGCCTGGTCCGCCTCGATTTTCCTCGCGAGCTGTGCCAGGGCTTTGCCTGGGGGTGCGCCGGTCTCAGCGCGAAGCCGGTCGCGGAAGTCGACGAACCGAGCCAGCGCTCCCGCACGATCGCCGGCCAGGTACAGTGCCTCGACCAGGAGCCTGGCGGCCTCATCGGCGAGCGGCTCCCAGGCCAGCCAGCGCGCCGCTTCGGCGGCGGCCTCGCGCCACTGCCACTTGCCCATGGCGTCTCTCGCCTTTGCGCCGAGGGCCGCGCGATACTGGCGCAGCAGCTCGTCGCGCTTGGCGGAGACCCATTCGTCGAACCCTGGCGAGTGGCGCACCGACAGCCCCGCCAGGAACCGGGGCACGTCGAACGCCGCAGCCGCGGGAGGATCGGTCGACACCGCGGCGAGAAAGGCCTGGACGTCGCACTCGAGCTGGCCCGAGAGGTCTACGGCGTTGCGGGTGACGTGGAGCGCGTCACCCACGACCTCGCGGAGCTGCATCACGGCCTGACGCAGCGACGCCCGCGCCGCAGCGTCCGGATGCTCCCCCCAAAGAAGTGCGGCGAGGTGCTCACGGGAATGCGGGCCCGGCTCCACGGCTAGATAGGCGAGGAGCGCAAGCGGCTTGGCGCCGAGTGACGCGGTTGCCGGAGCCCCGCGGATGGTCAGGGTGGGGCTACCGAGCAGCGTGAGACTGATGGCGGTCACGCGGCGGTCTAATTGGTCCGATGAGGGATGCCAGAACCTACGGCCGATTCACGATCGGGCAAGGCTGAATTCACGGTCCTTTGACGCGGCCGCCCGACATTGGACCCGTCGATCGAGCCAAGCGTTCCCCGACGCCTCCAGGAGCAAGCCATGACGAAGGACTCTGGCAAGAGCCGCCCGGTTCCGATGCCCGACAAGAAAGCGAACCCCAAGCCCACCGAAGATGTGAAGGACCTGGACGTCGTGGAACTCGAGGAGCGGATCGCGCCGATGCGCGTCGGCCCCTAACCTGTAAGTCAACCCGTTGTTGCAGCATCACTTGCACCACGAGGAGGATACCATGGGCAGCCCGAAAGATCAGGTCCGGATTCAGTTGACTCCGGAACAGAAGGCCCAGATCAAGAGCGCGACGGGCAAGGACGCGCAGGCGCTCGAGCTCAGCGTGACCGAGCTCGAAGAGCGGATCGCCCCGGGTGGCGTGATCAACAAGGGCCACGGTTGAGCAACGGCGGTTGTTGAC